>Ga0209370_1000589_pt1 | contig 44412 bp, 37 predicted proteins | sample AgamicAtPrz_FD_187164 | JGI IMG/M metagenome (GOLD analysis project Ga0209370, IMG submission 187164) | Agave microbial communities from Guanajuato, Mexico - At.P.rz (SPAdes) (version 2) | ecosystem: Host-associated > Plants > Phyllosphere > Phylloplane/Leaf | place: Guanajuato, Mexico...
ATCGGTCGGAAGGAAGAGAGGCGCGTTTTCAGCGTTTTGCCCGTTGCCGGGCGCGGAGAACGCGAGCGCGCACCGCGCGCTCGCAAGAGAGCATTAACCTTTTTCCTGCCAGGCGAGCCACACTAATAGCTGCAGGCTGGCAGAGAAGTAATTCTGTTCCGGCTGAATGCGGTCGCTGAGATGACCGGTCTGGTTCAGCGTCAAATCGCGTACCGCTGTCAGGCCGCCTTCCATATTGTAAGGTGCCGGGCTGTTAGCCAGTACGTCGAACCAGGCCGGCGTGGTCTGACGCGGATAGCCCTGCCAGACGTGCTGAAAAGGCACCAGCCGCAGGCTCTGCGGATCGTACCACCAGATATTCAGCGGCACGCGAATCGCATCATAACTGAACCGGTTAGAGTACCCCACCGCCGGTGCGACAGAGCCATCCGCGTTCAGCGCGACCCAGTCCAGCGGCAGCGCGGTTTTACCAAACTGCATCTCACCCAGCAGCGTCATGCCATCGTCAATGAGCGTATTCCAGACGCGCAGATGGCTCTGCTGAGCAAACGCCTGCCAGGCAGCAAACAGAAAATAGGAGGGGTTCAGCACGACGTAGCTCGACTTATTAAAGCCGTTTGCGCCAGGCAGCATAACTTTGTGTCCGGCGTAATCGATCACGTTCAGCTTAATAATTGCCCGCTGAATGCGATCGGAATCCTGCTGATAATCTCCTCCCCACTTCTGGGCCGCGCGCTGCAGCGCCCAGGCAATGAGCACATTACCGTCGCTGGCGTCGTTTTTGTCTGCCACCGGATCGGCCGCATCAGGCACATAGCGCCAGTAGAACAGGTCATTTTGCGGATTATGCAGATGCGCACGCGTCCACTGCCACAGCAGATCAAAGGTAGCGCGATCGTTATTCGCCACCGCCAGCAGCATGCCGTAGCCCTGACCTTCTGTATGGCTGACGCCTTTGTTGCCGGTATCGATAATCCGGCCGTCGCTGTTCAGAAAGCGGCTTTTATAACTGCTCCAGCCGTCTGCCATCGCCTGCGCGCTAAAAAATATCATCATTAAACAGAGCATCCACCGACGCCCGTGCCGCATTACGTTCATTACCGCTTCCTATTGATATCGATACAGCAGCGTTGAGCCATTGTTGTTTTCCAGCGTCAGCGGTACTGCGGCGCTGCCGCCCTGATCGCGCAGCCACTGCGCATACAGCCCGCCCAGCACGGCCCCCATTGCCAGCCGCCAGCGTTCAGCCGGCAGCGTGTCGTGACCGGCCGGCAGCGCATGATGCTCAATCTGAATCGCATTTTCTGCCGGATGAATCTGCACGAAACCCCAGTTGAAGCGGGCCAGCTGCAGATTCATCTCCCGCTCCAGATCCTGCACGGTACGTGAAGCCGGCAGCGGATAGCGCATCGCCAGCGTCTCCCCGGTGCTGGCCAGAAAAGCCGTGGCCTCATCGCCGCCGTTCTCCAGCACGCTCTCTGTCATTATGCAGACCAGGTCAAACCAGCCAGGCTGAGGCGACCAGGTCACGCGTGCGGTGGGTTGCTCGCTCATCAGTTATCTCCAAACATATAGCGGAAGTAGAGGTTGGCAGTGCTTTCGTTGTAGTCGCCAAAGGTGTCATACCCCAGCTGCCCGCCAATCGTGACATCTTTATTAATCTTATAATCCGCACCGGCGTGCAGGTTGTAACCTATGCCGTTTTTACTTTCACCGCTGTAGTAAGCACTTCTGACAAAGCCGCGATCGGCCAGACTCTGCAGCTGCGACTGCAGCGCAGCATCGTCCGGGAAGTAGGCGCTCTTATCCTGGCTGTAAGACTGATACCCTACCGATCCCCCGACGTTGACTTTCAGATCGTCAAACTGACGGCTGAAATCCACCGGGAATGAAACGGACGCATAGTTCTGCGGGCTGAAATAGCCGCCCTGGCCATAACTGAAATAGCTGAGATTTTTGGAGAAATCCATCCAGGAGAGGTTCATCCCCACCTTCAGCTCGCGATCGTCGTAGTGGAAAGGCCGTACATAAACGCCAGCGGTTGCCTGAACGCTCTGGTTGCTCGCCACATTTTCGCCAATGTAGCTATAAGCGCCGCCGCCGGCATAGAGTCCGGCATCGCCGTTGTCATAGCTCAGCAGGGCATTCGCGCCATTTTTCGTTACGCGTCCCCAGCGTTTGCCGCTGGTTTTATCTTCTGCTCCCACATAGGAAAGCAGGCTGTCGGTCATGGCACGGCGTTCACCGGTCAGGATCAGCGTCAGGAAATCAGTCAGCTTCGGCGACCACTGGATCCCGCCCACCAGCGTGCTGAGATCCTGGCCCAGCGGCGTACTGCCGAGATCGATTTTATAGCTGTCGCCCTTCAGCGCCATGTTCAGCTCAACGCCGGAAGCGGACTGCGAATCGGTGGCTGAAGCGGGCACGTCAGTGAGTTTTGCATCGCCTGTCGCCACCACATTGCCCTGCACCAGCGCATTGCTGCCAAAGCGACGCCATGCATCTCCGCCAGCGCTGCCCGCCGTCAGTGAAACCGGCGTAACGGTAAAATCAAACCGCGATTCGCCAAACGGCACCGTGGAAAAGGTCAGCGGCGCTTTCGCTTCCGTCAGCTTACTCAGTCCTGATTCGCCGTCGCGTCCGCGTACCTGCATCTGGCCCTGTACCCAGGTCCCGGTTTTCTCCTGCAGCGCGTCCATCATCGTGTCAATCTGATGCAGCGTCTGATTCTGGTGCAGCGCGGGCGTATCGGCTGCCAGCGCAGTGTCTGCTGTACGGCTGACAGTCGGTGCATTCTGCCACGGCATGACGGCACCATAGCTGGAAGATGAACGGCCAACCGGCGAGGTGCTGCGGTTAATAAAGGGATTGTCTGCCAGCGCCAGTCCGCCAACCGTGGGCACGCTGCCGCTTTGCGCGCCCTGCAGACCAATCATTTTACCGCGAGCGGTGCGCAAATAACGCATCGCTTCGCTGTGCTCACCGTTGGCTTCCGCTACGCGCGCCAGCAGCAGCAGCCGCTCCGGCGTCTCTTCATTGCGCAGCCCGCGCGTCAGCGTATTTGCCCTGCTGATATCATTCTGTGCCAGCGCCACGTTAATGGCCCCGGTGCGCGCATCCTGCTGCGGCGTATCCTGCGTGATCAGATAGTCATAGACCACGCCCGCCTCTTTGTTCATTTTGCCGGACTGATAGAGACGCGCCATGGCAAACATCAGATCGCGGTTTTGCGGATCCTGCTGCAGCGCACCCACCAGTTTGTCATAGGCCGCCGCATACTGTTTCTGCTCACGCAGGCGATCCACTTCGTTGATCAGATAGCCGTTGCGCACATCGGCCAGCTGCGCTGGCGTACTGCGCGCCTGCAGCTCAGGCGAGCTGAGAAAACGCTGCGCTTCACCGCTTAACCCGGCCTGGTTGAGCACCGTAACCTGCGTGGCATAGTCCCCGGCGTTACCCTGCACGCCGCGCTGCATGTTGCTGCGTACCACCGCCACGGCGCTGGTGAGATCGCCCGCTTTCGCCAGTTTCTCCGCCAGATTGCCGGCGTCAACCGGATTAGCCGGCGGGGTCGCAGCCAGCGCGCGCAGCGTGTTCGCCGCCGCCGCATCCGAGCCCTGCGCCAGATACTGATCGGCCGTGGCCATTTGCAGATTAAAGTTAACGCGCTGCGCCAGTTCGCGCATTGCGCCGGTTTTACTGCGATCGGGAATACGCGCCAGCAGCTGGCTGGCCTGCTGCCATGCGCCGCTTTCGCTGGCGTTGAGCGCACCGGCATAGAGTTCGCTGCTGGTCGCACCGTTGCGCATCACCGGCTGCATGACATTGGCCGCCATCAGCGCATTGCCCTGCGCGCGATAGAGCCGCGCCAGATCCAGACGCAGCCAGCCGTCGGTGGGATAGCGCTGTACGCCGCTGGTCAGCGTGGCGATCGCGGCAGCGCTATTGCCTGCGGCCTGCTCACGTTTCGCCTGCGCCCGGATGGGATCGCTGTTGTTACCGCGCGGTGCCACGCTCTGGCGTACGCTGTCAGGCAGTGAGGCGAGCAGGCTATTGGCTTCAGCGCTGCGGTTCTGCTGGCGCAGCACATAGAACAGCCCCTCTTTGGCACTGCGGTTATCCGCATCACTTTGCAGGATCGCACGGTAGGTCTGCTCCGCCTGCTGCGGCTGATTGGTGCGGCGCTGCACATCGGCACGGAACAGTTTTGCCGCCACACCTTTTTCGCCTTCGGCCTGGGTCAGCGGCTCGCTCAGCGCCAGCGCCTGCGCACTGTCGCCGCTTTTCAGCGCCTGCTGAGCGGCGGCAAGCTGCGCGTAAAAGCGGGCATCCGCCGCCTGCTTCTGCCGCGCATCGCTCTGATCGCCACCCAGCTGTGCCGCCCGGTTCAGGTAGTCTGCGGCTTCAGCGTAGCGCCCGGCGCGCTGCGCAACATAGCCCATGCCCGCCAGCGCATCCGCATCCTGCGGGTTCGCCTGCAGCACTTTTTCAAAGCTGGACTGCGCACCGCTGACATCGCCGCTGTTCAGGGCCGTAAAGCCGGCACCCTTTTCCGCGCCGCCCACGTTTTTACGGTAGTAATCCACTACCGCATTATCCTGAGGATGACGCTGCTGCCAGGTCTGATAGAGCGCAGCGTCCTGGGCCTGCGGTGCCAGCCAGAGCAGCGCCTGACGCAGCGAGCGGTCAGCCTCTTTATTGCCGTCAGCCATACCGGCCAGCAGCTCAATCCCCTGGCGACGGGTCGACTCCTGATAGGTCATCGCCTTGCCCAGCGCCAGCTGCGCGCCGGTATCCTGCGGATGATCGGCGGCAAACTGCCGCAGCGCCTCAACCGCCTGCGGCAGCAGCGTGCGGTCGCCGGCCATGGTCAGATAATATTCAGCGGCGACGCTCGGCGGTGGCTCGTTGCCGCTGAAGGTGTTGCGCCACGTCTGCAGCGCTGCGGCGATGTTGCCGCTGCGCGCCTGCTGACGCGCCAGCGACAGCTGCGCCTGCGGAATACTCTGCAGCTGACGGGCGTTATCCAGCTCGGCCAGATGCGCATCGTTGGGCGAAACGGCACTCAGCCGCGCACGCCACTGCGCTGCCTCGGCGGTACTTCCGGTCTGCTGGGAGTAGAGCGCCAGCAGATAGAGCGCCTGGGTATTATTTGGCTCCGCCTGCAGAATTTTCTGCAGCGACGCTTTTGCCAGATCGTCATGTGCTTTCTGGTGCCAGTAGGCAGCCTGGTCAAACAGCGCCTGCAGCGCAGGATTGTTGCTCTCTGCCGCCAGCAGCGGCTGAGAGAGCGTCAGCGCCCCACCCAGCAGCAGGGCGTGGCGGATGCCGGCACTCAGTATATTTTTATGCATTCTTTTTATCCTTACTTCCTGCCGGACTGACTGTCTGCTTTGGGGTTAAGACGCCGCCATGCGTGACGCTTCAGCATGAGCCAGGCGCTGCTGCCGATCAGCACGGCAACCAGCAGCGCGGCCAGCGCCATCAGCACCGAGTGCTGGTTGGCGTACCACACCACCATCATGTACCACGGCATCTCTCCGCTCGGAAACTGCGGGCCAACGCGGAAGCTGCGGATCCCGTTCTCATCGGTAATGATGGCGGTATCGCCGCGAATACCGGCGTTGATGCGCGCTGAGTTAAGATCGTCATGCAGGCGCAGCAGCTGCTGATCGCTGGTCGCTACCGTCATCACCACCAGCCGGTCGGCACTCCACGGCGAGCGATAGCTGACAAAACCGCGCCACGCCTCATTAGAGGAGAAGTAGCGATCGGCGTCCAGCTGCTGACGATACCAGTCGCCGGTCAGCCAGCCGCGCAGCTTCTCCTTCAGGCCTGGCTCATTAACGCTCAGCGTATTGCCGCTGGTCTGCCACGGCGTGCCGTGCAGCATCTGCTGCGTAAAGGCGCTGTGCTGCATGGTACTGACCGCCAGCACATCACTCTGCTGTAGCCGGCTCAGATTAGTGCCGCCTTCAGGCAGGCCAAACAGCACCTGATTCTGTACCAGCGCAACGCCGGTTGCGTTACCCGCGCGCGCCGCCATATCGAGCAGCGTGGCGATCTCCGCATCACCCGGTTTTTCCGGCAGCAGCAGCGTGGTCTGCGAGAAATCCGCCAGGCGCGTGAACGGGAACGCGGCCCCGACAAAGTAAGAGAGGTTCGGCAGCATGGTAAAGTGACGGGTGTGGCTCAGATCGATCCACGAATCCTCTTCAATGCGGCTTTTGATGTTGTTGTTAAGCAGTACGCCGCACGGCGCATCCGCTTTTGGCTTGATATTAAAGTAGAGCGCCAGCTGGTTATCGCCGTAAATCAGATATGGCTCCAGCTTCAGGGTGTAGTGCTCCTGACGCGCGTCGCCGCCCAGGCGGTGCCAGGCGCTCTCCAGCAGGCCAACTTTGTTAACCGTCAGATTACGCAGGAAAGTCCCGTTGAGGGCGACATTCAGGAACGAATTGTTTTCGTCGATCCAGCTTTCAGTGGGAAAACGGTAGTTCAGGTTGACCGGGATCGTATCGCCATCCCATAAAAACAGATCGGGCGCCGCGCGGAAGTTAACGCGCAGCGCGTCATGCCAGATACCGGTCGTGGTCAGGCTCTGATCTTTGCGCAGCAGTTCACTCAGGCGTACCGGGCGTGAGGTGTTGATCCAGCGCGGGGCATCGTAAGGTTTACGCTGGGCCAGCGGCTGCGGCTGCACAGTAAGCTGGCTGGCATCCGTGGTGAGCGGTTTGGTTGTCAGACGATTCGCCGCCTGACGCAGCTGTGCGTCATCGCTGCCCACAATCAGCAGCAGTTTATAGACCGGATTATCAGGGTTATCGATCACCTGCAGCAGCGGGCCATTGCTGGCCGGCAGCGTCACCATGCCGATTTTGTCACCCGGATGCCCGACCAGAATACCGTTGCGCTCTGGCAGCACGCCGCGGCTCACCGGAAAGCGAATGCCGCGGTAGTCAGACTGAATGCCCATCCACGACGCCACCAGCGCGGCAGCGCTCACCGCATCCGGCGTCACGCTGCTGGCAAAACCAAAGGTCACGCTGGCAGGGGTCATACGCTGCGCATCGATAAACGGACGCGGGAAGTTGCGCAGGCTGGTACCGATGTTCAGCTGCTGGCCCTCCAGGCTCAGCGTGGTTTGCGGCAGAATCGTTACCTGATACTGCTGCGCGCTCTCTTTCTCGCACAGCAGCTTATCCGCATCGTTAATTTTAAAGCTGAGATTGTTATCTGACACCACCATGGCAGCCGGGATATCCAGCTGGTAGTCGCTGACATCGCTGTCGCTGGATCCGAGCGGCAGCGTGCCGAGCGGCTGTCCGTTCAGCATCAGCTGCAGCGAGGTGTTGCGCGCTGCCAGCGCTGATGAGACGCGCAGCGACAGGTTGAGACGCGCGTTGGTGACCACCTCATCACCGGGCAGGGTAAAGGTAATGCCCGACTGCAGCTGTCCTCCGGTAAGGGTGATGCCCTGTTTCTGGCCCATCTGCGCCACAGAAATCGTACTGCTTACCGGCTGGTTGAGGACAGTGCTTCCGGTATCAGCCGCAGGTGCAGGCAACAGAATTGCCGGCGCCTCAGCCTCAGCTGGCGCGGCGGCACTGCTTTCCGGTGCATAAGGGGCAGCCCCGGCGGCCTGCTGCAGCTGCGCGTCAGCCGCATTGCCAAGCCCTTCCGGCGGCGGCACGGCTGACAGCGCATTGCTATCCTGCGTGACCGCAGGCTCCTCAGCCTGAACCGGGGTAAGCAGCAGTGCCGTTGCCAGCGAACTGGCGAGCAGCGTTTGCGTTAATCTTTTCATGCTGCGCTGTCCTCTTTGGCCGCAGGCTGGTCATCACGCTTGCGCTTCTCGCGGCGATCTTTCCAGGTCAGCCAGAACAGCTCAAAAACGGTACGAATAATAGTGCCGATCGACACCAGCGGATTATCCTGCTTGTACTCCGGCTGGATCCACGCATCCGCTCGCGCCAGCACGACGCGAACCAGCTCGCGGCGACGCGCCAGCGGCATCGCGCCAAAGCGCAGACGGATTGTCTCTGCATCGCCGGAAATTTTACTGACCGGGATAGTGATAGTGCCGGACTTCAGCAGCAGATCGATCTCTTCAATCTCATCCTGTTCATGCCGGTTGTCAGGCGCATCCAGCTGCGCGCCGCCCATCGAAAGATCGCTGGTGCGGGTACGCGACGAAATCCCGCTGGCGTAGTGGATCACAGCCGGGATCTGCACCTCAATACGAATGGTTTTACGCACCTGCTTGGTTTCGCGCGCCACAGCGATGGCCGCCATCAGAATAATCAGACTGAAAATTGCCCAGCCAACGTTGAGCGCGATAACCCAAGGATCGACCCCGAAATAGTCATGCGCCGTCGCGCGGACCACGCCGGCCACAATGCCGATGGAGAGCAGCGTCGCGACAATGACGTGCGGGCGTACGATATGGAAATCAAAGAAGCCCTGATCGAGCAGACCGCCTTTGTCCGTTACGTTGAACTTGCCATGTTTCGGCGACAGCAGCGTCAGAAGAGTCGGGATGACCAGATGGAAGCACATCACCGTTTCGTAAATCTCTCCCCAGAAGGTATAGCGGAAGCGGCCATTCATACGGGAGTTAACGTAGAGCGACATCACCAGATGCGGCAGCACATAGGCGAAGATCAGCGACGCCGAGGAGTGGATGATATTCAGGTTAAACAGCAGATAAGCCAGCGGCGCGGTAAGAAACGCCACGCGCGGCAGGCCAAACTGAAAGTGCAGCATGGCGTTGAGGTAGCAGAGGCGCTGCTGCCACTTCAGGCCGCGGCCAAACAGCGGATTATCCACGCGGAAAATCTGCGTCATGCCGCGCGCCCAGCGGGTACGCTGAATAACGTGCAGGCCGAGGCGTTCCGTTGCCAGACCGGCCGCCAGCGGGATCGCCAGAAACGCTGAGCCCCAGCCACGACGCTGCATTTTCAGCGCGGTGTGCGCATCTTCCGTCACGGTCTCAACGGCAAAGCCGCCAATCTCTTCCAGCGCGCTGCGCCGGATAACGGCACAGGAGCCGCAGAAAAAGGTCGCGTTCCAGTTGTCGTTGCCCTGCTGTACCGGGCCATAAAACAGCGATCCCTCATTAGGGATAGAGCGGGCGGCACGCAGGTTGCGCTCGAACGGATCGGGAGAGTAGAAATAGTGTGGCGTCTGCAGCAGGGCCAGCTTCGGATCTTTCAGGAAGGGGCCGACCGTTGCCTGCAGGAACGCGCGCGTGGCGACGTGATCGCAGTCGAACACGCAGATCAGCTCGCCTTTGGTAATGGTCATCGCGTGATTAAGATTGCCCGCTTTGGCGTGCCGGTTGTCATCACGCGTGATATAGCCCACGCCCACGTCGGCGGCGAATACCGCAAACTCGCTGCGCTTGCCGTCATCCAGCAGATAGACTTTGATTTTATCGCGCGGGTAATCGATACACTGCGCTGCCAGCACGGTATCGCGCACCACATCCAGACTTTCGTTATAGGTCGGTACGTATACATCCACCGTGGGCCACAGGCGGGTATCATCCGGCAGCGGTTCGATCGTACGCTTTAAAGGCCAGGTGGTCTGCAGGAACCCGAGAATTAAAATCAGCCAGACGTAAAGTTCAGCCAGATATAAACCAATGCCGAGAATAGCTTCGATCTCGGAATTAAATTCCAGCGTTTCGGTAGTGCGCCACCAGATATATCGGGTCGACATCAGCGCGGAAAGAATAACCATTACCACGGTTATTTTACGGCTTTTGCTGAAGCCCAGTAAAAACATCATCCCGATGCTGATTAAACCAAAAATATATTGTTTCTGGCTGTCCATAGGCGTGATGATGATTACCGCCGCCACCGGCGCGAGCACCAGCAGCAGCAGGTAAAACCCGAGTTTACTCATGAGTCACCCTGAAAAAGCGTTATAAATTATCTGAGCCGGGCCTGAGCCCGGCTATTAATACTGGCTGCGGATCGGCGCCTGAACTTCACCGTTGCCGACCTGAATACTGAGCAAATTAGCCACGCGCTTTGCCACCAGTTCAATATCGAAGGCGGCCGCAGACGCGGGGCTGAAATCGTACACTGACTGCTGTGATGCATTCGCTTCCGCCACGCTTTCATCGCGGTGGACAACGCCGAGCAGGCTGTCGCCCAGACGTTGCTGCATAAATGATGTGACTTCCCGGCTGATATTGCGGCGATTGTCGCTTTGGTTCAGCACAAAATAGTGGCCATGTTTATTATTCAGCGGCTGACCAATCATGCGGTTATTTTCAATTTGCGGCAGCAGAGAGACGGATGCCGTATCCGCAAGCATTACCACTAAATGCATATCGGAAAGTTGCTGCATCGCTTTAAGCGCCGGCCCCGGACCGGGAGGAAAATCGGCCACAATCACCAGGCCGGGATAATTCAGCACGGTATCGAGACCGCGCCGCAAAAAATGCGTGTCGCTGGCAAGCTTGTGCTCAAAGCGTTCACGCTGCTCCTCTGTGACGTCGCCGTAGGGCAGCACAAAAATATTGCCGCCGGTGGTCAGAATCGACTGGCTCCAGTCAGCCTGCTCTTCAGAGCGCGCAACAAAGCCGCGGCCATCCTGCAGCGGGACGCCAAAATGCAGACGCAGCGCATTCTGCACATCAAAATCGATTGCCAGCACCTTGCTGCCGGCGCGCGCCAGACTCCATGCAAGGTTGGCCGCCATGGTGGTCTTCCCTACTCCCCCTTTTGGCGAGCACACACAAACTAACGGCATAACGCAATCTTCTCCAGTAGCGGTTTGAGGAGTGTTTCTTTGGACAATACGGCGGGTTCAGCCGGACGCGAGCGAAACAGCGTGCTGAAGCGGGCAGAGGCGGGCGGAGCGACAGGCGCTGCTGCGACCGGCACCGCGCTGGCAGGCGCCTGCGGGGCAGCGGGGCGGGTCACGACCGGCTCAGAAAGCGGAGGCGGAAACAGTGAGCCGGCGCGTTGCCGCTCCACAAGCGCCGCCGCTGGCATCGCTGCCGGCGCGCGCTTCGGCGGCGGAAACAGCGCACTGCTGCCCGGCGCGGCCTCGCGGACCGGCGCGGTGGCCGCCAGGCTGCTGAGCAGCGAGGCGCCCTCCTCTGCCGGAGCGCGCGGAGCGGCGGGTATGGCTGGCGCGGCAAATGCCTCAGGGCCGGCCGGCTGTGGCTGCGGCAGATCGATACGCTGCCCCTGGCCCAGCTCCGGCGCATCATCCGTGCTCAGCTGGCGCAGAATGGCCCACTGATGATGATCGGCGCTCTGCGCCTGACCCGACATATCTTTGAAATCGATATCAAGCGTCTGCGTTTTTTCTTTGAAACGCTGCAGATCGTCATAATTCTTCATGATCAGTGCCTGTGAAAGCAGAGGGAATTTTTTGGCGAATATAGCACACACATTAAAAGACGGTGAGAAAATTCTGATTATTAAAACCGCATATCTGATAAAGCTGCTTTATCGGTGTTTATAAAAAACCGGACGCTTTACCGGCGGGAGATGCGCGGCGAAAAGAGACTAATGCATTGCCGTTAACCAAAACGAAAACGCCGATGAAATGTAATTAACCCTTTGTAAAAAAAGGATATTGCTGAGTTTAACGTTGCGTAACCCCAGCGATTAAGCCGGCAGCGCCTGCGCGGTGATTTAAGAATTTGTCTTAGCGCGCTGCGCGGGAAGTCCTGTCGCTGATGGTCAGATAACGTAATGTGATAGATTTCCGGTCCTGTGCCCGGTTAACCTGATAAAGGTTAGCATTACTGAACTGTTTTCGCTGAAAAAAAGAAAGGCTCCCGCGGGAGCCTTTTTTATCAGTGGCGTTAATCAGGGTGTTTCCAGCGGCTGGTTTTCATCCTGATCGACGGCAAAGCAGGCAACCTGCTGATCGCTATAGCGTTTGAGTTTTGGCTGCAGCTGCACGCAGGTGCCAAAACGGCGCCGGCAGCGCGCGTTGAACGCACAGCCCGGCGGCGGATTGAGCGGGCTGGGCAGCTCACCGGTCAGTTTGATACGCTCGCGCCGCTCATCCGGATTAAGACGCGGCGTGGCGGAAAGCAGCGCCTGCGTATAAGGATGGCGCGGATTGCTGAAGATCGCCTCTTTACTGCCTTTCTCCACGCAGCGTCCGAGGTACATCACCATAACTTCATCAGCGATGTGCTCGACCACTGAGAGGTCGTGCGAAATAAAGACGTAGGAGAGGCCAAGGTCCTGCTGCAGATCCATCATCAGGTTCAGCACCTGCGCGCGCACGGAGACATCGAGCGCTGAAACCGGCTCATCCGCGATCAGGACATCCGGATCCAGCATCAGCCCGCGCGCAATGGCAATACGCTGACGCTGACCGCCGGAGAACATGTGCGGGTAGCGATCGTAATGTTCGGTCTTGAGACCCACTTTCGCCATCATCTCCAGCGTTTTTTCGCGCCGCTCCGCTTTGCTCAGCGCGGTGTTAATAATCAGCGGCTCCTCAAGGATCTGGCTGATTTTTTTACGCGGGTTGAGCGAGCCATAGGGGTTCTGAAAGATGATCTGAATTTTCTGCCGGCGCAGTTTTTGCGCCTGCGGATCGTGCTTCAGCAAATCCTGTCCGTGCCAGTAAAGCTCGCCTTCGGTCGGGGTTTCGATCATGGTCAGCAGACGGCCAAGCGTGGATTTTCCGCAGCCCGACTCACCGACGACCGCCAGCGTTTTACCCCGTTCGAGGTTGAAGGAGACGCCATCCAGCGCCTTCACCAGGCGCTCCTGACCAAACAGGCCTTTCTTCACCGGGTAGTGTTTTTTCAGGTCAATCGCCTGCAGCAGATAATCCTGCTTCGTGTTATCAGGACTCATAGGTCGGTCTCCCGGCATCATCCAGTGGGAAGTGACATTTAGACTGGCGGCCCGGAATGTCGCGCAGCGCAGGTTCTTCGGTACGGCAGCGATCGGTCACATAGGGGCAGCGCGGATTCAGCAGGCAGCCAGAGGGCCGGTCATATTTGCCCGGCACCACGCCCGGCAGCGATGCCAGCCGCGCTTTGTCTGCCGCAAACTCCGGCAGCGCGCGCAGCAGCGCCTGCGTATAGGGATGACGCGGCGCCCTGAAGATATCCACGGCTTTGCCGCTCTCCACCACCTGACCGGCATACATCACAATAATGTGCTGCGCCGCTTCGGCAACCAGCGCCAGATCGTGGGTGATGAGGATCAGCGCCATGTTCTCCTGCTTCTGCAGCGCCAGCAGCAGTTCGATGATCTGCGCCTGAATGGTGACATCCAGCGCCGTGGTTGGCTCATCGGCAATCAGCAGTTTAGGCTTGCAGGCAATCGCCATGGCGATCATCACACGCTGGCTCATGCCGCCCGACAGCTGGTGCGGATAGACATCAAGCCGCGAAGCCGGATCGGGAATGCCCACCTGCTCCAGCAGATCGATAGCGCGCTGGCGGCGGGTGCGTTTACTGCCGCCCTGGTGCACCTTGAGCGCTTCCATAATCTGGAAACCCACGGTATAGCAGGGATTGAGGCTGGTCATCGGATCCTGAAAAATCATCGCCACTTCTGCGCCAACCAGCTGCCGGCGCTCTTTTTCAGAGATCTTCTGCAAATCGCGCTGGTTAAACTCCAGCTTCTCAGCCATGACGCGGCCAGGAAAATCGATCAGACCCATAATCGCCAGCGAACTGACTGATTTACCGGAGCCCGACTCACCGACAATCCCTACGACCTGGCCCTGCTCTACCTGATAACTGATGCGGTCAACCGCACGGAACGGTGTTTTTTCGTCGCCGAAATGCACCGATAACTTCTCTACATTTAATAACGCCATCTCGGTGCCTCTTTACTGCTTGAGTTTCGGGTCGAGTGCATCACGCAAACCATCGCCCATGAGGTTGAATGCCAGAACCGTCAGCAGGATGACCACTCCGGGGAAGGTCACTACCCACCAGGCACTTTGCGCATACTGCAGAACGTCGGAGAGCATGGTGCCCCACTCCGGCGTCGGCGGCTGCGCCCCCATTCCGAGAAAGCCCAGCGCCGCCATGTCGAGAATGGCGTTGGAGAAACCGAGCGATGCCTGCACAATCAGCGGAGCCAGGCAGTTTGGCAGAATATTGATGAACATCTGACGCAGCGTTCCCGCACCTGCCACGCCGGAAGCGGTGACATAATCGCGGTTAACCTCCACCAGCACCGCCGCGCGCGTCAGGCGGATATAGTGCGGCAGCGCCACAAACGTCAGCGCCAGCGAAGCGTTGACGATGGAGGGGCCAAAGATGGCTACCAGCACCAGCGCCAGCAGCAGGCTGGGCAGCGCCAGCATGATATCGACCAGACGCATAATAGTGGCATCCACCACGCCACCGAGGTAGCCCGCCATCAGGCCAAAGATCACGCCGAAAATCAGTGACAGCACCACGACCAGGCAGCCTACCAGCAGCGACAGGCGCGCCCCGAACATCAGGCGTGACAAAATATCGCGGCCCACATCATCGGTGCCGAGGATATAACTCCAGCTGCCGCCCTCCTGCCATACCGGCGGATGCAGCAGCGCATCGCGGAACTGCTCTGCCGGACCGTGCGGTGCCAGAAAATCGGCAAAAATCGCAATCAGCAGCATCAGCGTGATGTAGACCAGGCCGATGACCGCGCCCTTATTACGTTTAAAATAGTGCCAGAATTCCTGAAATGGGGTCATCGGCTTTGGTGCGGCAGTTACGCGCGCGGGTTCAACAGCAGACATAGCTCCCCCTTATTTCTTATGTCGGATGCGCGGGTTAACCACGCCATACAGCAGATCAACCAGCAGGTTGACCAGAATGATCAGGATGGCAACCAGCAGCACGCCGCCCTGCACTACCGGATAGTCGCGGCGCTGCAGCGCTTCAATCAGCCAGCGGCCCAGACCCGGCCATGAGAAGATAGTCTCGGTCAGAATCGCACCGGCCAGCAGCGTACCGACCTGCAGACCGATAACGGTAACCACCGGCAGCATCGCATTACGCAGCGCATGCACAACAATAACCCGCATGCGCGTCAGCCCTTTGGCGCGGGCGGTGCGGATATAATCCTCACCCAGCACCTCCAGCATGGAGGAGCGCGTCATACGCACAATCACCGCCAGCGGAATGGTGCCCAGCACAATCGCCGGCAGGATCATATGCATGACCGCATCTTTGAAGTCGCCCTCTTCCCCCCACAGGAGCGTATCGATCAGCATAAAGCCGGTCAGGGGATGGCTGTCGTCAAGGAAGATGGTATCGCTGACCCGGCCAGAGACCGGCGTCAGGTTGAGCTGCACCGATACCAGCATAATCAGCATGATCCCCCACCAGAAGATCGGCATGGAGTAGCCAGTCAGGGAGATCCCCACGGCGGTATGATCGAAAACCGAGCCGCGCTTTACGGCGGCCAGTACGCCCACCGGAATACCCACGGCGATAGCAAACAGCATGGCGCAGATGCCCAGCTCCAGCGTCGCCTGGAAGCGCGGGACAAACTCATCCCACACCGGAATGCGGCTCTTCAGGGAGATACCGAGATCGCCGTGCAGCACCCCGTTGATATAGGTGATGTACTGCTTCCACATCGGCTGGTCGAGGCCAAACTGCGCCATCAGCTGTGCGTGACGCTCCGGGGAGATACCGCGTTCGCCCGCCATGATCAGCACCGGGTCGCCGGGGATCAGATGAACAAACGCAAAGGTCAGTAGGGTAATACCGATAAACGTCGGGATGACAAGGCCCAGACGTCGGAGTATGAATTGCAGCATAAGCCGGATTCTCAGTCATTCTCCCGCAGCGGAAAGTCGTCGCGGGACTACATTGCTCATAACGCGCGGTCGGCAAAGCCGGACGCGATGCAGGCAGCGCTTCAGTAAAAGTATTTGCCGGAAAAAAGTACGGGACACGGATGGCGAAGAGCGCATCCGAGGGCCAGCAGGCTGGCCCTCACCGTGATAATCCGAAAGGGTTATTCCTGAATATCGACGTTTTCGAAGTGATGCTTACCTAACGGATCAACCACATAGCCGCTCACTTTCTTGCTGACAGGCTCATAGACGGTCGAGTGTGCAATGATCAGTGCCGGAGCCTGATCGTGCATAACAACCTGCGCCTGCTTGTAGAGCGCAATACGTTTGTTGTGATCGGCTTCCGCACGGGCCGGCTGGATCAGATCTTCAAACGGCTTGTAGCACCAGCGGGAGTAGTTGGAGCCATCTTTTGCCGCTGCACAGCTGAACAGGGTGGCAAAGAAGTTATCCGGATCGCCATTGTCGCCGGTCCAGCCCATCATGACCGTCTGGTGTTCGCCTGCTTTGGCGCGCTTGAGATATTCGCCCCACTCATAGGTAACAATTTTGGCTTTTACGCCAATTTTCGCCCAGTCCGCCTGAACCATCTCCGCCATGCGGCGCGCGTTCGGATTGTATGGACGCTGCACCGGCATTGCCCAGAGATCGATAGAGAAGCCATCCGCCATGCCTGCTTCTTTCAGCAGCGCTTTGGCTTTCTCCGGATCGTAGGCGTAATCTTTGATCTCGTCGTTATAGCCCCACATGGTTGGCGGGATCAGGTTTTTCGCTGCCTGCCCTGCTCCCTGATAGACCGCATCGATGATCGCCTGCTTGTTGACCGCCATGGTCAGCGCCTGACGCACTTTGGCGTTATCCAGCGGCTTTTTCTCTGTGTTAAATGAGAGATAACCCACGTTCAGGCCAGGCTGCTCCATCAGATTGATTTTGCTGTCTTTCTTCATGCTGGCGATGTCAGCCGGGTTTGGATAAGGCATCACCTGGCACTCGCCCTTCTGCAGCTTGGCGTAGCGCACTGACGCATCTGGCGTAATAGAGAAGACCAGACGATCGATTTTTGGTTTAGTGCCCCAGAAGTCCGGGTTCGCTTTGTAGAGAATGCGTGAATCTTTCTGATACTGCTGCAGTACAAACGGGCCGGTGCCGACCGGATTCAGGTCGAGTTTTTCCGGCGTGCCTGCTTTCAGCATGTTATCCGCATACTCTTTGGAAAGAATAGAAGCGAAGTCCATACCGAGGTCAGCGAGGAAAGGCGCTTCAGAACGGGTCAGGGTAAAACGCACGGTGTGATCGTCAACTTTTTCAATTTTGCCGATCAGCTTCGGCATATCCATGCCTTCAAAATATTCGTAGCTGCCGCCAGAAACGCCGTGGAATTTATTGTTTTTATCGAGCTGGCGCTCAAATGAAAACACCACGTCATCGGCGTTAAACTCACGCGTTGGTTTGAAATCTTTCGTGCTCTGCCACTTCACACCCTGGCGCAGGTGGAAAGTGTAGGTTTTGCCATCTTCACTGACATCCCACTTTTCAGCCAGGCCTGGCTGCAGTTCAGTGGTGCCGGTTTTAAACTCAACCAGACGGTTATAAATCGGGACCGAGCTGGCGTCATAGGTGGTGCCAGAGGTAAAGAGCTGCGGGTTGAAACCTTCCGGCGAGCCTTCTGAACAGTAGACAAGGGTCTTCGCCTGAACACCGGCAGCGACGGTCATCGCAATCAGGCTGAGACCGGCCTTCAGCATCCTGGATTTAGCCCGGGAGTTCATCATGTTTTGCTCCATTGTGATGTGATGTTGTGTGCATCGCCCGTCCTCTGATTTTTTTATGCGGTACGGGCAGGTCTGACAGCGACCAGAATGTGAGCGGTTATTGTTATTGCCCTGGCGGGATACACCAGCCAGATGCGTCCGTCTCTACATCTTACTGAGGCATCAATTTGTCAACAGTTGCAACGAACGTCAATACAACGTGGGGTTATTTACACAGAGTGTGAGTAAGTGCAAGCAACGATAAAAAAGAGCACTGGAGAGAGAAACCGATATATAAGGCGGTGAAAAAGCGTTCGATACCGCTGGATTATCTGGCGCTTGCGTCAAATAACAGTGATTATCACCGCTAAAAAACATTTTAAAATTGTCGATAAACGTCGAATATCTGAACGATTACCCGTGCGTTATGACGTTCGGGCAGCGAAATATGCTGGCGTAATGGCATAAGAAATCAGCAAAAAGCAAAAGCCGGTCATAAGCAGAATGTGTCGCGAATTAAGAGAGGTGCTTTGATGCAGCAAGTGATGAAGAGCGGTATTGAGGGATAATAAGGTTTATCCCGGTGATGATTAATGGAACGCGTAAATTGACGACTTTGCCTGATCGCCGGCGGGATGTGAGTCTGGTTCAGGGACGAACCGCGTCTTTACTGAGCGGTCGCGTATTTCACCCTGAGAGTGCAAATAGGACAGACGAAAAAAAACCTGCTTTTCGCAAAGCAGGTTTCTTAAATGATGGTCGGCGAGAGAGGATTCGAACCTCCGACCCACTGGTCCCAAACCAGTTGCGCTACCAAGCTGCGCTACTCGCCGATGGGGGCGAATATTACTGCTGCGCCTTTACAGCGTCAATCCCTTTTCCCTTTAAAGCTGCCTGATTGCCTGAAAAGCAGGCAACCCGCGCCGGGAAGGCGATCTCCGCGCGGGCATACCGGTCAGAGATTGCTCTGTGCTTTAGCGGCGGGAGCCTGACACCAGTTGTTTGCCGGATTGATACCGCCATTGGGTGAGGTGTAGCCCAGACAACCCAGTACGGTATCAAACAGCTCAACGTGACGATGCGTTTTACCGACACGCTGCTGCGCCTGCAGCCGCTCAAAGTTGCTGCGGTTAACCGGGTCGTCCAGATATTTATCGGACGCCCAGACCATCATCGGCACGCGGAACTGCTCAGGCGGCGCCATCTCACGTGGGGTGCCGTGCAGGTGCATATTTTCGCTGATCGACTCGCCGTGGTCCGCCGCATAGAACACCAGCGCTTTTTTATCACGCAGCTGATCCAGTACGCTGTCGAGCATCGAGTCCACATACAAAACGGAGTTGTCATAAGCGTTGATCAACTGCGCCTTGCTGCAGGTGTCATCCACGCCCATGCACTCAGGCTGATAACGCGCGAAGCTGCGGGGATAGCGCTGCGAGTAAAGATAGTGTGAGCCTTTGGTATGCAGCACCACCAGATGTTTGCCTTTCGGGAAACGCTGCAGGGAAGCCTGCAGTTCCGGCACCAGCAGCATGTCGTCTACCGCTTTACCCTGATTACGCTTTTCAGAGCCGATCTGCTCGCGGAAAGAGAAGTTATTCACATCGGCATTGTCATAGAACCAGACCTCGCTCTGCATGGCGAACAGCTCAGAGGTAAAACCCAGCTCTTTCATGACGGCAAACACGTTCTGCTCTTTCAGAGTACGGCCCGGATTATCCATGGTGCCGCCTTCGCGAACAAACATGCAGCGCAGCGAGAGCTTGGTTGCGGTGTCGCAGGACTCACCGCGGAACGCCACCAGGTTTTTCTCTTTGGAGAGCTTTGGCGTGGTATCGCGATCGTAGCCCAGCATCCCCATATGATCCCAGCGCGTGGTTTCACCGATAACAAACACGACGTAAGTGTCATCAATACCTGCCGGTGCCACATAGGTAAAGTTTTTCGCCGGATCGAACAGCGCTTCGCTGTCCAGCTTTTCATCCACTTTAGTCCAGGTAAACAGGCCCAGAGCGGCAATCCAGTTAGAAGGCAGATAAGAGTGCGCCACTACCCCGCCATAGCTGGGCAGATCGATATTCGTGATCTCTTCCTGCGTTTTCTGCAGTTTGTCAAAATAGCGGATCGGCAGCCATACCAGCGCCACGCTCAGCAGCATAATGGCTATCGGTTTCAGGCGCTGTCCCGGCGTTTTCAGCTGCTCAATCAGCGTCATACGCAGCCGGTTGCGCCAGATCAGCAGCAGCGGCAGCGCGCTTACCAGCACCATCCAGACAATAAAATGCAGGCCGATCACTTCTTTAGAGAGATCGATGTCGGTTGTCATAACCGAAGCCACAATGCCGTAGCCAATCACGACATTAAAGAAGGTCATGTAATATGCCGCGGCCACAGAAATCACCACCAGCAGACTGGCCAGCACGCGGTAAGCCCATTTTCCACCCAGCGAGAGCAGGCGCATCAGGAAAAAGGTAAGCAAAACAGCGGCCGTGACTTCAGCAACAGCAGAAAGCCAGTCGGACGGGGTTGATTTGGTTAAGAAGCCGTCAAAGCGGCGGTAAAAAATTGGCAGGTTTAGCAGGATGCCAAGATAAAGTGCGAGCAGCAGAGAGAGCTTCTGCTGAGTTAAGCTTTTGATGTAATTCATTTAAATTTTCTGTTCCCGACCCGGTGTCGATTTATCACCGTTCCTGTGACTCTGTTCAGACAGCAAGGTTCGCTTTGAGAATGGAAAAGCGTGACGTATCGAGCAGGATCGGGACGAATCTGAACCGAAAATAACTGCGATGCCGTGTTAAGCGCAGCAGTAGAACATTTAACCAATGGTAAGACCAGATTTTTTTGTGCGGGCTAAAAGCGGGCGAATAAAAAAGGCTCCCGCAGGAGCCTGGTTAACCACGTGCGTGCTTAATTAATGATATTCAGCGTCACGTCGATATTGCCGCGGGTGGCATTAGAGTAAGGGCACACGATGTGTGCAGCATCGACCAGCTTTTGGGCTTCTGCAGCATCCATCTCCGGCAGGTGGATATTCAGCTTAGCTTCAATACCAAAACCGGTCGGAATCGGGCCGATGCCAACTTCACCTTCAATCCACGCCTCTTTTGGCATCGCGATTTTGTCGCGACCGGCAACAAATTTCATGGCGCCGAGGAAACAGGCTGAATAGCCCGCAGCAAACAGCTGCTCCGGGTTAGTCGCCTCGCCACCGGCTCCGCCCATCTCTTTTGGCACGCCCAGCTTAACGTCCAGTACGTTGTCAGAAGAGGTTGCACGTCCGTCACGGCCACCGGTTGCTTTTGCTTTAGCTGTATAAACCACTTTCTCTAAAGACATACTTTATCTCCGTTCGCTATATAATAGCGCGCTACTTATCCGCGCTGATGTAAATGCTTTTTTATCCGCGCAGTCAGCCTGCGCGGTTCAGATTGGTGCGCAGCATATCAAGCTGCTCTTTCAGCGCTGCCATCGTCCCGGTGTCACAGGCCGTCGCACACTGCACCGCTTCCGGAATCGCAGCGGCGCGCGCCTGTAGCTCGCGCCCCTGATCGGTCAGCGTCACCACGACCTGCCGTTCATCCTGGCGTGAACGCTGCCGGCGCACCAGCCCGGCTGTTTCCAGCCGCTTAAGCAGCGGCGTCAGCGTCGCGGAGTCAAGAAACAGCTGTTCGCCAATCTCTGACACCGTGACATCATCCTGCACCCAGAGCACCAGCATCACCAAATATTGCGGATAGGTGATATTGAGTGCCGCCAGCTGCTGACGATAGACCTTATGCATGGCCAGATTCGCCGAGTAGAGCGCGAAACAGAGATGCTGATCAACCTGGAGTGGCGGCCGCTTCACTTTTTTGCCATCTTGATTACTGTTCATGCAAATTAATATAGATAGCGCGCTAGATAATTGCAAGCTACTTTTCACGGGAGAGTGAAGATGCAGGATTCACTGGAGGAGCAGGCGCGTCGTTTTGCTACTGAACTTCATGCAGCTACAGGCCAGCGACGTAAATACACCGATGAGCCCTATATCGTTCACCCGCAGGCAGTGGCTGAACTGGTGCGCAGCGTAACCGATGATGAAGAGATGCTGGCAGCTGCCTGGCTGCACGATGCGGTAGAAGATACATCCAGCACGCTACAGGATATTGAACAGCAGTTTGGCCAGCGCGTAGCCGGCCTGGTCGCGATGCTGACCGACAGCGCCCAGCCGCAGGCCAGAAACCGTGCGGCGCGCAAACTGGCACACTTCCGGCATACGGCGGACGCCTCGCCCGAAGCGCAGACGATCAAGCTGGCAGATATTATCGATAATACCCGCGCGATAGTGCAGTTTGACCCGGATTTTGCGCGCGTTTATCTGGTTGAGAAGCAGGTGCAGATTCAGCTACTGCTGCAGGGCGATAAACAGCTCTGGCAGCAGGCGCATCAGAATATTAAACAGGGATTGCAGCAGCTGTCGCAGCCCCCCTATAACGTTCCGGAAAGCTGGTTCGCCCGTCAGGCGGCTAAATTTGAAGCGCTGAAATAAAAAACCCGCCGTGCAGGCGGGTTCGGAGAACCGATAATTGGTTACTCAAGCAGCTGCCGTCCCAGATAGGGATTCGCCTGCAGCAGCTTCATCAATTTGCGTGCCGTAGCGGAGGGGCGCGTGCGCTGCGCTTCCCAGCTTTTTACTGATGAGACGCTCACCCCCATCACGCGGGCGAACTCATCCACCTGCATGCCGGTCATCTCACGTAAACGCTGTGGCTCGGGAACTGACACCGTGTTGAGTGCAATATCTGATACGGAAGGCTTAGCATCACGTGTCAAAACAATTTGCTCAAGACTGCTGAGTAATTCAACCATTGGATCTTTTAATTCCATAGAGAACTCCTTAAAACTCACTATGAAGCACGTGAAAGTAGAGAGGTAAGCATCAAATGATGCTGAAACCAGGCTTTATCAGGCTGCATCCCGCAGCGGTTTGGACGTTAGAGTTATAAAACCGTTACGGGACACAGCCTGCTGGGCACTGCGAACATGTCAGCGCAATGCAACAATTGCCGGGTTTCTTAGTATGGGTCAGAATCCAGGAATTGCTGTCTGTTTTTTGATTATTTTTTCATCTTGCTTATGGCTGAAACCTGCAGTAACGCTTAAGTGCCTGTCAGGTAAAAAGTTGCTGTCTGTCACACTCTGCCCCCTGCCCTGAATGAAGCAAAAATAGCGCCAGATCCGCATTTCGCATCCTGCAGGCGTTTCGCACCGCCGCTGCGGCAATTTTGTTCGCATTATGCTCAATAACAGAGCAGAGATGCACCAGTCTGATGCGTATTAAAGGAAAGATAATGAGTTATGCCGCCTCTGCTGCGTGCACTCTTTCACCTGGTACGCTGGTCAGGGGCTGAAACAGGGCAGCGGTCTGCCACATCGTTGACTATTGCTGTGCCACACGGGCGCGCTGACCGGAGAGCATCACACTGCACGCCTTCGGTCATTGTGCACGCCAGGCCATTGCACTATTCTTTAGGACCATTCTCAGCGATTAACATATTGCCATTTTGTCACGACAGGAGTTGAAACATGGCGTCAGGAACTTCCCGCATCTGGATGCGTACCGGCATGCTGCTCGCCAGCGCGCTGGTCATTTTGCAACTCACCGCCTGCGGTGACAAAGAGGGCGATCAGCGTAAGGCGTTTAACGATTTTCTGCAAAATACCGTGATGCGCAGCGGTGAACATCTGCCGGCACTGAGTGAAAACCAGAAGCAGACCTTCGGTAACTACGCCAGTGACTATGCCATTCTGTATGGCTTTTCTCAGCAGGTGAGTCAGGCCACGGAACAGGGTATGCGTCCGGTCGTGGATGAGCTGGCAGCGATTCGCGTTCCGCAGGATTATCTGACCCGCCGCGATACTCTGCGCCAGGTGAGCGGCAATCTCAGCGTTCTGACGCAGCAGATCCAGAGCGCGAAAATGCAGGCTGACAGCAGCAAGGCGACGCTTAAACAGCCCGACGACCTGAAAAAGTCGTATGACGCAGCCTATGCAAAAGTGGTTACACAGCCGGCAGGCACGCTGATCCCGCTGCTGCCTAAGCTGCAGGCGCTGAGCCAGAGCGCTGTACAGACCGGTGACTACCTGCAATCGCAGGGAACACGCGTCACTTTTAATGATGGCGGCGTACAGTTCCCGACGCAGGATCAGGCGACCCAATACAATGCGCTGATGAGTGAGCTGTCTGCAAATGCGCAGGCGCTGACGCAGGCGCAAAATGCAGTACAGGGTTCCTGGCAGTAACGCCGGTTACGGGCAGTATTACTACTGCCCGGTTCTCGCTGCGCTTCGCTTTATAGCGGCCTGCTGCTTTATCTGCCCGTCTGTGATCTGGCGCAATTATGACCAGAAATTCTTTGTGACGCTAATCACACTTCCGCAATAAACCTGCACTACCAAAGAGTGAGGTTTATCACATAAAACCCGCTTTTTTGCTGAATTTTTCGGCGCTGCTGCTTTTTTATCCCGTCTTTGTGTGACGAGAGTCACATTACACCCCCCTGTCCACCCCGATTTTGCGTGATATGGATCACACTAATTCCGGACGCTACGCACGCTCCTGAACAAGTGCTAGAGTCCGCCTGCATACAGTAATGCCACGGCCCCCGCCGTAACGTCTCAACAAAAACAAATGCGCGCTCTTATTGCAGCGCGTCTCAATAAGGGGTGGGTTTATGTCCTCATCAGTCAAGGTCAGAGTGCAGAGCTTTGGTCGCTTTCTGAGTAATATGGTGATGCCTAACATCGGTGCGTTTATCGCATGGGGTATCATCACCGCGCTGTTTATTCCAACCGGATGGATCCCGAACGAAACGCTGGCGAAACTCGTCGGTCCGATGATCACCTATCTGCTGCCGCTGCTGATCGGCTTCACCGGCGGCCGACTGGTCGGCGGCGATCGCGGTGGCGTGGTCGGTGCCATTACGACAATGGGCGTCATTGTCGGTGCCGATATGCCGATGTTCCTCGGCGCGATGCTAGCCGGACCGCTGGGCGGCTGGGCAATCCGCGCGTTTGACCGGGCCGTTGACGGCAAGATCAAAAGCGGTTTCGAGATGCTGGTGAATAACTTCTCCGCCGGCATTATCGGTATGCTGCTGGCGCTGCTGGCGTTCCTGGCTATTGGTCCGCTGGTGCAGGGGCTGTCGCACATTCTCGCCGCCGGGGTTAACCTGATGGTGCAGAACAACCTGCTGCCGCTGACCTCTATTTTTGTTGAGCCGGCGAAAATTCTGTTCCTTAACAACGCCATCAACCACGGCATTTTCTCGCCGCTGGGTATTCAGCAGGCGAGCGAAGCGGGTAAATCGATCTTCTTCCTGATCGAAGCTAACCCGGGCCCGGGCATGGGCGTGCTGGTCGCTTATATGATCTTTGGTCGCGGCAGCGCCAAACAGTCAGCGGGCGGTGCCGCTATTATCCACTTCCTCGGCGGCATCCATGAAATTTACTTCCCGTATGTGCTGATGGCGCCGCGCCTGCTGCTGGCGGTGATCCTGGGCGGTATGACCGGCGTATTTACGCTGACGCTGCTGAATGGCGGCCTGGTCTCTCCGGCGTCACCGGGTTCTATCCTGGCCGTGCTGGCGATGACGCCAAAAGGCGCCTATTTTGCTAACGTTGCCGCTATCGTGGCCGCTTTTGCCGTCTCTTTTGTTGTCTCTTCTATTCTGCTGAAAACCAGCAAAGTGAAAGAAGATGAAGATATTGAAGCGGCGACCCAGCGTATGCGCGACATGAAAGCGCAGTCTAAAGGCCAGCCGGCTGCAGGCGCGCCGGTGGTGGCTGACGCTAACAGCGTAGACGTAAGCCACGTGCGTAAAATCATCGTTGCCTGTGACGCCGGTATGGGTTCCAGCGCCATGGGTGCCGGCGTGCTGCGCAAAAAAGTGCAGGATGCGGGCCTCACTAATGTCTCGGTGACGAACAGCGCTATCAACGCGCTGCCGGGTGACGTTGACCTGGTGATCACACACCGCGATCTTACGGAACGGGCGATGCGTCAGGCACCGCAGGCGCAGCATATCTCGCTGAATAATTTCCTTGATAGCGCGCTCTACACCAACCTGACCGAGCGACTGGTCACGGTAAACCGCAGCGTGGCGCATCGCGAAACGGTGCAGTCAACGCTGGCAGACAGCTTTGATAACGAGAATACGCACCTGTTTAAGCTCGGGACGGATAACGTATTCCTCGATCTGAGCGCCAGCAACAAAGAGCAGGCGATCCGCTTTGCCGGTGAGCAGCTGGTAAAAGGTGGCTATGTCCAGCCAGAGTACGTTGAGGCGATGCTGGCCCGTGAAAAGCTGACGCCAACCTATCTGGGTGAGTCGATTGCGGTTCCGCACGGAACGGTAGAAGCGAAAGATCGCGTGCTGAAAACAGGCGTGGTGTTCTGTCAGTATCCGGCAGGCGTACAGTTTGGCGATGAGCCGGATGAGGTGGCGCGCCTGGTGATCGGGATTGCGGCCCGCAACAATGAGCACATTCAGGTGATCACCAGCCTGACCAACGCGCTGGATGATGAGAGCGTGATTGAACGACTGGCGCAGACCCGCAGCGTGCAGGAAGTGCTGGATCTGCTCTCAGGCAGCAGCGTCAAAGCGTAATCAGTCAGCAGTTTTTTCCCCGGGGCGGGCAGGCCCGCCCTGTGTCCGGGGCGGAAATGCCCGCCCTTTCGCTATTTGAGATGGGTCAATTTTATGAAAGCGTTACATTTTGGAGCAGGCAATATTGGTCGCGGATTTATCGGCAAACTGCTGGCCGATGCCGGCATCGAGCTGGTCTTTGCTGACGTCAATCAGGTTGTGCTGGATGCCCTTAACGCCCGTCACACCTATCCGGTTCATGTTGTTGGCGAACAGGCAAAAACAGAGACGGTCACCGGCGTCAGCGCCGTTAACAGCACCAGCGATGACATCATTGCGCTGATCGCTGAAGTCGATCTGGTCACGACTGCCGTCGGACCGCAGATCCTTGAACGTATTGCCGGCAGCGTGGCGCAGGGTCTGATCGCCCGCCACGATCGGGGTAATACCGCACCGCTTAACATCATTGCCTGCGAAAATATGGTGCGCGGCACCAGTCAGCTGAAGCAGCATGTGCTGAAAGCGCTGCCGGCGCAGCATCACGCCTGGGCAGAAGCGCACGTCGGCTTTGTCGATTCCGCCGTGGATCGTATTGTCCCGCCTTCTGAAGCGGGCAGCAGCGATCCGCTGGAAGTGACCGTTGAGACCTTCAGCGAATGGATTGTTGATAAAACGCAGTTTAAAGGGGCGCTGCCGGCGATCCCTGGCATGGAACTGACCGACAATCTGATGGCGTTTGTTGAACGCAAGCTCTTTACCCTTAACACCGGCCACGCTATTACCGCTTATCTGGGCAAACTGGCGGGCCATGTAACCATTCGCGATGCGATCCTGGATAGCCGCATTCGCGCCGTGGTCGAGGGAGCCATGCAGGAGAGCGGTGCGGTTCTGATCAGGCGCTACGGTTTTGACGCAGAAAAACATGCGGCTTACATCAGCAAAATCCTTACCCGCTTTGAGAACCCTTACCTGAAAGATGACGTCGAGCGCGTAGGCCGCCAGCCGCTGCGCAAGCTGAGCGCGGGCGATCGCCTGATTAAACCGCTGCTCGGCACGCTGGAGTACCAGCTGCCGCACGATAATCTGGTGCAGGGGATCGCAGCCGCGATGCACTACCGCAGCGATGCCGATCCGCAGGCGCAGGAGCTGGCCACGCTGATCGCGGAACAGGGCGTTGCAGAGACGCTGGTAAAAATTTCCGGACTGGAGCCGGAGAGTCAGGCAGTAGAGGCTGTGGTGAGCGCTTACAGCGCTATGGCATAATGCGCCCCCCCGGGTGAGCAAACCGGGCGCAACAGGGTTGCGCCCGCAGACGGTAGCTGAACGATGCAGGCAATGATGGAAGAGAAGCAGGCTTTTGAAAACCAGGTGCTTGAGCGCCTGAACGCCGGTCGTTCGGTGAGAAGCTTTCTGATTGCTGCGGTTGAACTGCTGGCAGAAGCGGTTAATCTGCTGGTGCTGCAGGTTTTTCGCAAAGATGATTATGCGGTCAGGTACGCCGTCGAACCGCTGCTGCTGGGAGACGGGCCGCTGGGCGAGCTGTCGGTACGTCTTAAGCTTGTTTACGGACTGGGCGTGATTACGCGGCAGGAGTATGAGGATTGCGAACTGCTGCTGACGCTGCGCGAAGAGCTAAACCACGACGCCAGCGACTATCGCTTTACCGATGACGAGGTGCTGGGTCCGTTCAGTGAGCTGCACTGCGTGGTCGCCTGGCCGCCACAGCCCGACTTCACCCGCGATGATGAGGCGCTGCGCATTATGCAGCAGCAGCGTTATCTGCAGATGGTGCGATCCACCATGGTGCTCTCTTTGACCGAACTTATTTCCCGTATTTCGCACAAGCAGGCATTCAAAAAGCCCGCTGTCTGACCTCTGGCAGCGGTACATCGAACAGTCGTACTGCCCGCCCGGCCTAAATTAATGTATCCTTTCCCTGTTTTCCTTAATGAGTTTTTCCAATGAAAGAACAAGTCAAAGCCGAGATCAAACGCCTCAGCGATCAGCTGGACGCACTGAACCGCAAAGAACCCCAGCTGCTGGAAGCGGGTGACGCTGAAAAGCTGGGCGCGCTGCTGAAAGAGAAAGAGACGCTGGTGCAGGAGATTGAACGTCTGCGCGGCGTACGTGATGAAAAGCTGAGCAAAGAGGCGCAGCAGCTGCAGCAGCTGCCGTTCAGTCGTGAAATCACGAAAAAAGAGCAGGCCAACATGGGTGCGCTGAAGAAAAGCGTGCGCGGCCTGGTTGTGGTGCATCCGATGACCGCGCTGGGACGTGAAATGGGTCTGAAAGTCATGACCGGCTACGCAAAACAGCCGTTCTGAGGCTGTTCAGGCTGCACGGTCTGCGCGGTGAGCGCAGCCTGCGGCCTGCTGAACCTGCTCTTTCAGGCTGTCGAGCAGCGTGTAGCGCCGGCGATATTCGGCGCGCTTTTTACTGGCTATCTCCTCCAGCGCTTTGCGCTCCATCTGCAGCGGCAGCGTAAAGCAGCCGTCGGCCCGCTCCTCGCCGCCCAGCGACAGCCAGAACTCACTGTAGCTGGCAAAAAACTTATCCCCTTTACTGTGTCGATAGCGCAGGCTGCGAAACACATGCGTGGTGTCGCCGACGGCGGCTATCGCTTCTGCTCCACACGCCTCCGCCAGCAGAAACAGCGCTTCCATCAGCACACGCTTGGGAAACAGACCGTGCGCCGCTTTGGTCGCTTCGCGGATCGCCTCCGACGGAATATGCTTGCGCGGCCCCTGCAGTCCGCCAATAAACAGCGTACACCGCTGCGGCCCGCCAATCAGCGAGAATGAGAGGGAGGCCAGCAGCATACTTTGATAGTGCAATGTCAGCGTCAGCTCACCTTCGCGATCGTAATAGCCGGAGCTGCAGGCAATCGTAAACTGCTCTTCATTTTTGCCGCTGAGCTGTGCAACAGGCGTCCCAGCCGGATTCAGCATCAGCTGACGCAGAGCGGGATTATCAAGCTGTGCAACATGCTGGTAGTGCTGCACGATAGCGCGTGCGCGCTGCGCCACGCTAAACCGCGAACAGAGATAGGGACGATGTGGTTTAGCAGGCAGCAGACCCTGGCTGGCCATCAGCTGTGGCAAAAAGGGCAGCTGCGCCAGCTGCTGCAGATAGGTCAGCGTGGTAAACGGATAGAGCGCCGTTCGCAACGCGAACTTGGTACGAAAGCGGCCGCTGTGCCAGAGATTATCAGGCCGAAGTTTGCCGCTGATCAGCGGAAAAAACAGCGCTGAAGAAGAGAGATCGCCCGATTCAGTGTGGGTAATTGTTGTCATAAGGAGCTTAACGTCTCGAAAAAACCTGCTGCAATGTTAAGCACAGCCGCTTCAACGATTCGTTAATGACCCCACCCCGCCGGCACTAAACGGTTTGCTGTTTAGCCGGGGTTTAGATTGGCGTGACGCAGATAAAAAAAACCGGCGACATCGCACCGGTTTTTTACGCAGAAATAAGCGCTGATTATTTTGCTGAAGCAAAACGCGCTGCTGCTTCGTCCCAGTTCACTACGTTCCAGAACGCTTTGATGTAGTCAGGGCGCTTGTTCTGATACTTCAGATAGTAAGCGTGCTCCCACACATCCAGACCAATGATTGGGAAGCCAGACGCACCGGCGATCGCGTCACCCATCAGCGGGTTATCCTGGTTAGCGGTTGAAACCACAGCCAGTTTGTCGCCTTTTTTCACCAGCCACGCCCAGCCAGAGCCGAAACGAGTAGCCGCTGCTTTTTCAAACTCTTCCTGGAATTTCTCAACGCTACCGAAATCTTTTTCGATAGCCGCTTTCAGGTCGCCCTGCAGCGTGGTGCCGGTTTTCAGGCCTTTCCAGAACAGGCTGTGGTTAGCGTGGCCGCCAGCGTTGTTACGCAGCGGGCCTTTTTTGTCTGCTGGCAGCTGATCCAGTTTTGTAATCAGCTCATCAACCGGCAGATCGGCGAATTCGGTACCTTCCAGCGCTGCGTTAGCGTTGTTTACGTAGGTCTGGTGGTGTTTGGTGTGATGGATTTCCATCGTCTGCTTGTCGAAGTGCGGTTCCAGTGCGTCGTAGGCGTACGGCAGGGATGGCAGTGAATAACTCATGTTCTTCCTCTCCATTTAATGTTTTGCAGCATCACCTTACCAGTGTGCCGCGTAAGCAGTGGGATCATTATAGTTAAAATCATGATCCATAAAAGGGTTATCAATGCCGTAGAAATGATAAGGATTTGCGGTTCAGCGGCCTGAACCGGCTAGCGCAGCCGCTGCGGGTGGGTATAGATCGTTGCCCGCCCTGGCTTACTAAAGCCTACCAGCGTCAGATTACTGCGCTGCGCAACCTCTACCGCCAGCTGGGTGGCGGCCGAGACCGCAAACAGGATCTCCACGCCGCACATGGCGGACTTCTGTACCATCTCATAGCTGGCGCGGCTGGAAACCAGTACTGCGCCCTGCTGCCATCCCTGCTGACTGCGCAGTCCCAGCAGCTTATCCAGCGCAACGTGCCGCCCGACATCTTCACAGCCGCCCGGCAGCAATCCCTCTGGTGAGAGCCAGGCAGCCGCGTGCGTACAGCCGGTAAGATTGCCCACCGGCTGATAGTCACGCAGCCGCGCCAGCCCGCTGTCCAGCTGAGCCAGGTCAAACGTCTGGGTAAAAGGCAGCGGCTGCAGCGGCTTACCAATCTGATCCAGCTGCTCAACGCCGCAGACGCCGCAGCCGGTTCGCCCCGCCATCGCCCGGCGCTGCGCTTTTAACGCCATAAACCGCCGGCTGGCGAGCTCAATCTGTACTTCAATGCCGTTGCAGCCCGGCACCACATCGATGCCATAGATCTCAGCCGGTTGTTCAATAATCCCCTCTGAAAGCGAGAAACCCAGCGCAAACGCCTCAAGGTTGTCAGGCGTCGCCATCATGACCACATGCGAGATGCCGTTATAGACCAGCGCTACCGGCACCTCCTGTGCCAGCCAGTCAGTTTCGGCCGTTTCCGGCGTCCGGCGCTGCCATACTTCAGCCTGGCTTACGCCAGCGATCGTTTTCACAGGTTGCTCACCTGCCTGCTGTTTTGCTGTCACGTTATCTGTCTCTTATTGCACTCATCAAAAGCGGCGGGCCTCACGGCCTGGACGCTATACCGGCTGCCGGTTCAGATGCTGAGCATGAACGTCGGCCAAAAATTTTTCTTTAACTTATGTGCTGGCACGCTGGCTGCGGCCCGCGGCGGTCACAGTATCGCCTCTCCCTCCGGCTGCCGTGACCGGCAGTTAATCGTCCGTCAGCCAGCCGCCTGAGCGTCAGGCTGCTATCATCAGCGTAGTCGTGCTGCTTTCATTGTTGGCAGCGTTATCGCCAGAAAATAGAGGTGTTCCCTGATGAGTATTCGCATTATTCCGCAGAATCAGCCGGAAACACGCGAACCGCAGACCGCGGAACAGATCCCGCCGCTGCTGTTTCCCCGGCTGAAAAATCTCTATAGCCGTCGCGCTGCACGCCTGCGCCATCTGGCGGCAAAAAATCCGCTGGGTGACTATCTGCGCTTTGCTGCAGTGATCGCTCAGGCGCAGGAGATTGTGCTGTATGACCATCCGCTGCGGCTCGATCTGCGTCCGCGCCTTGCAGAAAGCGCGCAGCGCAATGAGCCGCCGCTTGATATTCGCCACTATCCGCGCGATCGTCACTGGCAGCAGCTGCTGCATTCACTGATTGCGGAACTCAAACCGGAGATGAGTGGCCAGGCGCTGGCGGTGCTGGAGAACCTGGAAAAATCGTCCGCCAGCGAGCTGGAGACGCTTGCCGGCGCGCTGCTGGCAGGGGAATTTAGCCGGGTCAGCAGCGATAAATCGCCTTTTGTCTGGGCAGCGTTATCGCTGTACTGGGCGCAGATGGCCGCCATGATACCCGGCAAGGTGCGGACGGAACAGGGCGATCACCGGCAGTTCTGCCCGGTCTGCGGCAGCGTTCCGGTTAGCGGCCTGGTGCATATGGATGTGGCGCAGGACGGATTACGCTATCTGCACTGCAACCTGTGCGAAAGTGAGTGGCACGTCGCCAGTGACAGATGCTGCAACTGCGAGCAGACGCGCGATCTGCACGTCTGGTCGCTCGATAATCACCAGGCTGCCGTTCATGCAGAGAGCTGCGGCGACTGCGGCACCTATATGAAGCTGCTCTGCCAGGAGCGGGATCCGGCGGTAGAGCCTGTTGCCGACGACCTGGCGTCGCTGGTGCTGGATGCGCGCATGGAGCAGGAGGGGTTTGCCCGCAGCAGCCTGAATCCATTTATGTTTCCCGGCGAATAGCTGGCCCGGGCGTTACCGCTACGTACCGCGTTTTATACGGAGGCTTTGATGAAACTGATAGGCAGTTATACCAGCCCGTTCGTGCGCAAAATTTCAGTTATTCTGCTGGAAAAGGGCATCGTATTTGAGTTTATCAACCATACGCCCTGGGCGGAAGATAGCCAGGTGCCCCACTATAATCCGCTGGGAAAAGTGCCGGCTCTGATCGACGAGCGCGGATTAACCTGGTATGACTCTTCTGTCATTGCTCAGGTTATTGAACTGCGTGATGAAGCGCCCGCCCTGCTGCCTGATGATGCGCTGCGCGCGCTGCAGGTACGTCAGCTGGCAAAGCTGGCTGATGGTATTAACGACGCGGCGGTGACCATTGTGCGGGAACAGATGCGGCCCGGCGCGCAGCAGTCTGAAGAGGTGCTGCTGCGCAACCGCGAAAAAATCCAGCGCGGTCTGGATGCGCTGGAGGCGGCCGCGGCGCAAGCGGAGTTGATCAACACCGGCACCCTGAATCTGGCAGATATCGCAACCGGCTGTATGATTGGCTATCTGAATTTCCGCCGCGTGCTGCCGAACTGGTGTGTAAACCGCCCGGCGCTGGTCAAACTGGCGGAAACCCTGTTTCAGCGCGAGAGCTTTGCGCGTACCGTGCCGCCGGCAGGTTAAACGGCAATAAAAAAGGGACGATTGCTCGTCCCTTTCGTTAGCGCAGCCTGCCGCCGCTTACTGCAGCAGGGAAATATCTGCCACCTGCAGGAACAGCTGACGCAGCTGTGCCAGCAGCGTCAGACGATTCACGCGCACGGCATCATCGTCTGCGTTAACCATAACGTTGTCGAAGAAGTTATCTACTGCTTCACGCAGCTGTGCCAGCTCCACCAGCGCATCCTGATAGCGGCCTTCAGCAAACCAGGGCTGCAGCTTGTCGCTCAGCGCGGTGACGAAGGTCGCCAGCTGGATCTCCGCGTTCTCTTTCAGCAGCGATGCCTGCACGCTGTCGTTCAGCGGATCGCTGGCTTTCGCCAGAATGTTCGACACGCGCTTGTTAGCCGCCGCCAGCGCTGAGGCTGCTTCCAGCGTGCGGAAATGCGATACCGCTTTCATGCGCGCATCGAAATCTGCCGGACGGGTAGGACGACGCGCCAGTACCGCCTGAATGGTATCAACGCTGTGGCCCTCTTCCTGATACCAGGTACGGAAGCGACCCAGCATAAAGTCGATCACCTCATCAACCACTTTCGCGTTGCTCAGCTTGCTGCCGTAGAGGCGCACGGCCTCTTCAGTCAGACTCTGCAGATCGAGCGGCAGATTCTTCTCGACGATAATACGCAGTACGCCCAGCGCGGCGCGGCGCAGTGCAAAGGGATCTTTGTCGCCTTTCGGATGCTGACCGATACCAAAAATGCCCGCCAGCGTATCCATTTTATCTGCAATCGCGACGGCACAGGCCACCGGGTTAGAAGGCAGCGCATCGCCAGCAAAGCGCGGCTGATACTGCTCATTGAGCGCTACCGCCACATCTTCCGCTTCCCCGTCATGACGGGCGTAGTGCATACCCATGACGCCCTGGGTGTCGGTAAATTCAAACACCATGTTGGTCATCAGGTCGCACTTGGAGAGCAGGCCGGCGCGGGTCGCGTGATTGACATCTGCACCAATCTGCGCGGCGATCCAGCCTGCCAGCGCCTGAATGCGGTCGGTCTTATCACGCAGCGTGCCCAGCTCTTTCTGGAACAGCACCGTCTCCAGACGCGGCAGATTATCTTCCAGACGCTTTTTGCGATCGCTGTTGAAGAAGAACTCCGCATCCGCCAGACGGGGACGCACAACTTTTTCATTACCGGCCACGATCTGCTGCGGATCGCCTGACTCGATGTTGGTAACGAAGATGAAGTTCGGCAGCAGTTTTCCTTCCGGGCTGTAGACCGGGAAATATTTCTGATCGCCTTTCATGGTATAGACCAGCGCTTCCGCCGGCACCGCCAGGAACTTCTCTTCAAACGTTGCGGTCAGCCGCCCAGCTGCTGTGCAGCCGCTTCCGCATCCGCCTTGATTTTTGCTTTACGCTCAGCGTAATCAGCCATTACCTTACCGCGCGCCAGCAGCTGCTGCGGATAGTGATCGGCGTGCTCCAGCGTAAACTCCGGCTCGCCCATAAAGCGGTGGCCGCGAATGGTGCGCGCTGACTGTACGCCCAGGATAGTGGCCGGGATCAGCTCCTCTCCCAGCAGCAGCGTCACGGTATGCACCGGGCGCACGAACTGGACATCGCTGGCGCCCCAGCGCATCAGTTTTGGAATCGGCAGCTTGCTCAGTGCGGTAGTGACCATTGCCGGCAGCAGCGCGCTGGCCTGCTCGCCCTTCACCGCGGCGCGATGCACCAGCCATTCGCCTTTATCGGTGCTCAGGCGCTCAGCCTGATCGACCGTGATGCCGTTGCCGCGCGCCCAGCCTTCTGCTGCTTTCGTCGGATTACCCGCTGCGTCAAACGCAGCCGCGACGGCGGGGCCGCGCTTCTCAATCTCGCGATCGGGCTGCGCCGCCGCCAGCGCTGCGACTTTCAGCGCCAGACGGCGCGGAGCAGCAAACCAGCTGACTTCGCCGTGCGTCAGGCCAGCGCTGTCCAGCTCGGCAGTAAAGTGTGCAGCAAAAGCTTCCGCCAGGCTGCGCAGGGCTTTCGGAGGCAACTCTTCGGTGCCAATTTCCACCAGGAAAGTTTTATCGGTCATGGCTGCCTCTTACTTATTACGGTTGCACATCGGGAAACCCAGCGCCTCGCGTGACGCATAGTAGGCTTCCGCCACGGCTTTCGTCAGGGTGCGAATACGCAGAATATAGCGCTGGCGTTCGGTAACGGAGATCGCCTTGCGCGCGTCGAGCAGGTTAAAGCTGTGGGCCGCTTTCAGAATGCGTTCATAGGCTGGCAGCGGCAGCGGCTTCTCCAGCGCCAGCAGCTGCTGCGCCTCTTTCTCATACTGCTCAAAGCAGCTGAACAGGAAACCGACGTCGGCATATTCGAAGTTATAGGTCGACTGCTCTACTTCGTTCTGATGAAACACATCGCCGTAGGTGGTTTTGCCAAATGCACCGTCGCTCCAGGTCAGATCGTAGACGCTGTCCACGCCCTGGATATACATCGCCAGACGCTCCAGGCCATAGGTGATCTCACCCGTGACCGGCTTGCACTCAAGGCCGCCAACCTGCTGGAAGTAGGTAAACTGCGTCACTTCCATACCGTTGAGCCACACTTCCCAGCCGAGGCCCCAGGCGCCCAGCGTCGGGTTTTCCCAGTTATCTTCTACGAAACGAATATCGTGGATAGTGGGATCGATACCCAGCTCTTTCAGCGAGCCGAGGTAGAGCTCCTGAAGATTGTCCGGGTTAGGCTTGATCACCACCTGGAACTGATAGTAGTGCTGCAGACGATTGGGGTTTTCACCATAGCGTCCGTCGGTCGGACGACGTGAAGGCTGCACGTAGGCGCTGGCCATCGGCTCCGGGCCAATAGCGCGCAGGCAGGTCATCGGGTGTGAGGTGCCGGCGCCCACTTCCATGTCCAGCGGCTGGACAATGGTGCAGCCCTGGCGCGCCCAGTAATCCTGCAAGGTCAGGATCAGGCCCTGAAAGGTCTTGGTATCAAACTTTTGCATGTTGAATTCGCACGGGATACGGGTGAATTAAAAAGAGTTCGACAGTATACCCTTTGACCGGGCAATGTGCAGCCGGAAATCCTGAGGCTGTGCGGGTCGCGCGCGCTTTTGCCGCACAGAGGGCTCTGAATTACGGCGGCAGATGTTGTTGAGTGGCGGCACAGCGGCTACCCTTCCTCGCACCATCTGTACGCGAGGATCCCATGTCGCAAAAAATTAGCTGGATCGACAACTTACGTGCGGTCGCCTGCCTGATGGTGATCGTGATCCATACCACGACCTGGTATATCACCGGACCAATGGCGGTCACCGGCATAACCTGGGATGTGGCCAACCTGATGAACGCCGCCTCCCGCGTCTGCGTGCCGCTGTTCTTTATGATCTCAGGCTACCTGTTTTTTGGCGAGCGCAGCGCGCAGGCGCGGCATCTGATACGCATTGTGCTTTGCCTGCTGTTCTACAGCGCGGTTGCACTGGCCTATATCACCTGGCTGACGCCGATCAGCGAAGGCCGATCCATCATGAAGCTGCTGCAGAAGCCGGTGTTTTATCACCTGTGGTTCTTCTTTGCGATTATCGGTATCTACCTGCTTTCGCCGCTGATACAGGTTAAAACGGTACAAAAACGCTACGTGGCGCTGCTGGTGGTGGTGCTGGCGGTGGTGGCAAACCCGAATACGGTCAGCCAGTCAGTGGGATCCTTTCGCTGGCTGCCGGTTAATCTCTATGTCAGTGGCGACAGCATCTACTACCTGTTGTACGCCCTGCTCGGACGCGCTATCGGCTGTATGGAGACGGGGGGCCGCCGGATCGGCTGGCTGGCGGGGGGCGTTTTTATCGCCTGCGTGCTGGGTATTGCACTCGGTACAAAGCAGCTGCTGCAAATCAACGGCGCCTTCAACGACACCTGGTATCTCTACTGCGGGCCGCTGGTCTTTATCGCGGCTATCAGCCTGCTGGTTCTGTTTAAAAACAGCCTGAACCAGCGGCCGCTGCCGCTGCTTGCCACCGTGTCTCGCTATTCGCTACCGGTATATGGTTTTCACGCGCTGTTTATTCACTATCTGCGTACTCACCATTATGACGATATGTCACGCCCCTGGCTCGATTTGCCGTGGGTGTTTGGCGTCACGCTGCTGGGCAGCCTGCTGCTGGCAATGATGCTGAAGCGCATCGATACGCGACAGCTGGTCAGCTGAAAGCGCTGACCGGCTCGCCAGAGTTCATCGCGCACTCTGTCTTTTACCGGTCAGTCAGCGTGCTCTGCCAGTCATGAAACAGCGTCAGCCAGTTTCTTACCGGCAGCTTCAGTTTTTGTCCGGTCCCGAAACCGTGCCCGCCCTGCTGGAACAGGTGCATTTCTGTTTTCACTTTATGCTCGCGCAGCGCGGCAAACATCAGCAGCGTATTCTGCGCTGAAGCCGTACCGTCATTCAGGGCGTGAACGAGAAACGTCGGTGGCGTACGATCGCTGACGCGCGCTTCCTGCGACTGCTGCAGAATGGTCTGCGGGCTGATGTTTTTGCCGTACATGGCGGCGCGCGTGCCCGGATGTGTTACGCCATCCTTAAGCGACAGTACCGGATAGATAAGGGCAGTGAAGTCGGGACGGGCTGAGACGCTGTCCTGCGCATCCTGTGCCGGATAGTTATCAGCCTGCGGATCGTTACTGAGATTCGCGGCCAGATAAGCCCCTGCAGAAAAACCCATCACGCCAATACGATCGGCAGCAATATGGTATTGCGGGGCGTTAGCCCGGATAAGCCGCAGTGCTCGCTGCGCATCCGCAAAGGCCGCCTGGCGATTCTGTGCGGTGCCGTCGTGCGGCATACGATAAAGAAGAACGAAGGACGTATAACCCTGACGACTTAACAGCGTGGCGATATTAAGCCCCTCAAGATCTTTCATAATATAAGAAAATCCCCCACCGGGAATGATAAGCACGGCTGTGTGATTATTTTTTCCCGCAGGCGCTACATAAATCATTTCCGGCGAATTAACCTGCGTAACAGCACGATTATTATCAGCAGGATTTTTACTGAAATTAATAAATTTATTCTGCGTTATGTTTTCGCCCGGCCAGATAGGAATTTCCTTAGAGGCAAAGGCCAGCGGAAGATAAAGCAGTAAAAACGCGCTTATCAGGCGAAAAAGGATCATTCTTCTGGCTCCATATTATTAATAAAAACAGTTACAAACGCACTTTAGCCTCAGCCTTTTCTTTACCACTGCGGATCGGCAACTCTCTGAAAAGGAAAAATATCAGCAGCAGAATTTGAAAATAGCAGAAAGCGGATAAATAATAATCCCGGCAGTAATCTGATAAAATACCGGGCCAGGAAAAATTAGACTTTTCTCATGTTTACCAAAACATAGCCCTATGTTATAAGTGCATTTTAAACTATAAGAATCTGTGACCATGGGAATTTACTGGATCATAAGTCTTAGCATGACTTTTGTCGCAATTGTCGAAATCATGTTAAGTAAAAATGAAAACACAGCACATATCAGGACGTGGCTTTATTTTATTGCTGTTGTAGTACTTTTTACTTTTGGCGGCATCCGTGGCCTGGGAACCGGCCTTGATGACTTCCAGTATCGCGACTTCTATGCACAGTTTCTCGATAAAATTGTTATCGAAGGCTTCTGGCGCGCCGTGGTCGAGTTTCGTTATGAGCCTGCTATTTATGCGATTGCCGGTGCAACGCGCATATTTACGGCCAATGCTGACATCTTTATCTTTGTTATCGCCTTCATCGCGGTATGCGTTAACGCGCACTACTTCCGCAAGCTGACGCCGCTGCCGCTGGTCGCGCTGGCCGTCTACTCGGCACACCTGTTTATCAACAAAGATATGAACCAGATCCGCTTTGGTCTCTGCTCCGCGTTTCTGCTCGGCTTTGTCTGGCATATGTCGCGTCGCAGTAAATCGGGTATGGTGACCACGTTTCTGCTCTCGTTTTTCTGCCACGCAACGGCCGTTGTCGCGCTGCTTATTCCGATGGCGATGATTATCCGCAAAAACAAATATGTGCCGATTGCGATCGTCGTTATCAGCCTGCCGCTGGCCTTTATGGGAAGCTCGGCGCTGATCTCCGCGCTCTCCAGTCACTTGGGTTCGCTGGGCGACAGGGCCATGGGCTATGCCGATGCAGAGTCGCGCCAGGAGCAGGGTATCCTCACGCTCTCGAACCTGAAGAACATTGGCTTTGTGTTTATCTTCAGCTACATGCTGCTGAGCGATAAAATCAGAAACGCCGACCCGGCAAAATTTAACACTTACTATATTCTGGCGATTACGTTTGCCATTGGCAGTGGCCTGCGTATGGCGCTGCAGGACTACGCCTCTGGCGGCCGCCTGGCAAACTACCTGCTGCAGGTTGAACCGGTGCTAATTTCACTCTGTATCTGGGAAACCAAAAAGCTGAGAAAGGTCATCGCCGTAGCGATAACCGTGCTGATGGTGCTCTACTATCTCTACTATAACACCATGGCCAGTAAGCAATCGATCGTCGGCTACGAGGTTTCGCGCAGCTTCCAGCTGTTCCGTTAATCGTTAAAAACGCTAACCAACTGGTTAGCGTTTTTTATTTATACCCTCTTTTTTCCACCATACCAGGGAAATTCTGAATATTACGCCGCGCTTATACATCACTTGATTTTTCTATCGTTTAAAACTCTAATAGTTTACATCTGCCGCGGCAGAGCTTAACGCTTTTAATCAGAACACCACCCGGTACAGGCGCTTTAATTATTATTACAGCGCGTTGTTATCCCATTAAAAAGAATGCTGATATGAACGAAAAAAATAATTTTGATATTGTCAGGCTTTCGCTCGCCTTTATCGTTTTGCTGGTACACTCAGCTGAAGTCACCAGAAATGCCGACATTCGTTTCCTTGCACATTATCTGAATAGCGATTTTGCTGTGAAAGGATTTTTTGCAATAAGCGGATTTCTTATTGCAAAAAGTTACTTAAGAAGCCGCTCGCTGAATTCTTATTTTATTAAGCGCGCCCAGCGTATCCTGCCCGCTTATATATTTGTGATCCTGATGTGTTTTACCATTGGCCTGTGTCTGACAACGTTGCCGCTAATGGATTTTCTGAAACATCGTGAAACCATTAAGTACCTGGTGGCAAACTTTACCTTTCTGAATTTTATTCAGGCTTCGCTGCCGGGTGTGTTTACCGATAATCCAAACCAGCCGATGGATGGCTCACTCTGGACGATCAAAGCGGAACTGACGCTCTATGTGCTGTTACCGTTTATCGTCCCGCTGATGAAACGTAATCCGCTGAAAGTCTGGGGCGCCATTTTCATCGTCTCCTGCGCCTGGTTCTTCTATTTCACCTCTGTCTATAGCGGCCCCAAAGCAGATACGCTGGCGAAGCAGTTTGTCGCCCTCTCCTCGTACTTTTTCTTTGGCAGCCTGCTGGCGATACACAAGCCCGCTTTTGATCGGCTGAAGCTGATTACGCTGGTGTCGATGGCGGCATGGCTGCTGTGCAAACGCAGCGAGTATGCGTTTCTTATTGAGCCGGTCGCGTTCTCTTCAGTGGTGATTTTCTGCTGTACCAGCCTGTGTCGTGAGATAAAAATCAGCCAGTTTGGCGATCTTTCTTATGGCATGTACCTTTATCACTGGCCGATTATTCAGGTACTGCAGCACTTCGGCGTGTTCAGCGCCAACGCCTTTGCTGGCCTGCTGCTGACTATCGTCATCACTCTGGCGCTGGCGTGGACCTCATGGACCCTGCTGGAGAGCCGCTTCCTGAAACGGGCGCATCATACACCGCCTTCCATCGTACCACCGGCTGCTGCCCGCGACTGAATCAGCCAGCAGGCCACCTGCGGGTGGCCTGACCTGCGATGAGGTAAAAAGAAGGGTGCACGGCGTTAATAATCTGCCTGCTCATACTGCGCAATAACCGCCAGAGCCAGGCCCTGGGCCGGCTCAAGGCGCTGCGCCAGAAAATGGAGCGTCGTATGCGCGTGGGTGAACGCCAGCGTACTGGCCTGCATCGTCTGCTTTACGGCCTCCCTGAAAACAGCGGAGCTGTTCCACGGCGCGTCAATAATGATACAGGCCGGGTTAACCAGCTGCATGACCTGACTCAGCGCAAAACCAAGATGCTCGCCCGCTTCGCTCATCAGCGGATTAAACAGTGAAGGTTCACTCTCACCCTGCTGCCAGCGCAGGCCCGGCTTGCGTTTGCTCAGCTGCTGCTGAATGGCGGGCTGACCGATCAGCGTCTCCAGGCACCCCCGGCGGCCGCAGCTGCAAAGCTGCCCCTCGCGCTGCATCCGCAGATGGCCGATTTCACCGGCGGTCCAGCTGCTGCCGGTAAACAGCGCGCCGCGATCGATCAGCGCGCCGCCCACGCCCTCCGCAATACGCAGATAAAAATGGCTCTGCGCCTTACTGAGCTGCAGCTGCTGTACAGAGAGCAGCGCGGCTGCCTTGACGTTGTTGAGCACCAGCAGCGGCAGGCTGACGCAGCGTTGCAGCGGTGCCAGCACCGCCACGTTCTCCCAGCCAAGCGGCGCAGAGAAGTGCACAAAGCCGCGCTGTGAATCGATAATGCCCGGCAGACCAATCGCAATCCCTGTCAGCTCCGGATGCGCGGCGCATAATGTCTGACATACTTCAGCCAGCTCCTGCAGCAGCCGCTCCGGGGCGGCCGTTTCGGTGCGCCACGTCTGTTCCGCAATAACCTGTGAGAAGTAGTCGCGTACCTGCCAGTGGATCGTCTGTCGCGCGACCATGATGCCAGCGCTTTTCAGTTTTTCCGGCCGCAGGGCGATCTCAATTTTGGGCCGTCCTGCCGCCGTCACGCTGACCGGCCCCAGCTCGCGCACCAGCCCCTGCGCCAGCAGGTCGTCGATAATCAGTGAAACCGTGTTTTTGCTCAGATCCAGCGCCCGGGCGATGTCCTGACGGGAGGTGATGCGGGCGGAGCGCAGCTGCGCCATGACCCGCTTCAGATTATTCAGTCGAAGTACCGCTGGTCCTTTACCGGCTGCTTTCATGGCGCCTTCACCTGAGGATGAGATACGGTTCAGTTTAGCAGCCCGGCATCACCCGGGCGCGCAGGCGGCCGCGCAGTTTACCCGTTTCAGCTATCAATATTCATCACCGCGCACGCGGCTGCGGTAGCTCTCCCAGTCGAAGCGTACCCACAGGCTGTTTCCCAGCCGCATCCGGTCCATTACGCGCTCGCCCAGCAGGCTGTTCATTCCCGCCGGGTCAAGATTAGAGAGCATGCCGGTAGGGCGTTTTGAAGAGGAGCGCCGATCGACAATCTGATTAATAATCACTTTTTCGTAGCGCGATTCGCTCTGCATGCCGATCTCATCGATCACCAGCAGATCAACCTGAGTAAGATCCTGCAGCAGCCGCTCTTCCGTGATATCGCTGCCGCCGCTGAATGTACCCTTCATGCTGGACATCAAATCGGCCACCGTCACAATCAGGACGCTCCTGCCGCGAATGATCAGATCATTCCCAATCGCCGCCGCCAGATGATTCTTTCCGGTGCCGGGCCGGCCGGTAAACACAAAGCTGGCAATACTGTTCTCAAATCCGGCCGCGTACTCGCGCGCCAGCGCCAGCGCTTTGCGCTGCCCGTCGTTCTCTACGCGATAGTTGTCAAAAGAGCAGTTCATATGCAGTTCGCGAATACCGGAGCGGCCCATAATGCGCTGCATCTTCATGGCGCGGTTCTCACGCACTATCGCTTCTGAGCGCAGACGGCCCTGCTCCTGATTCCACGCCAGCAGCTCAGCACCATTTTTGAATTTTGGCTGCACCTCTTTCGGCATGATTTTTTTCAGGCGATTGAAAAGATCGGTTGGCGTTTTCATTACTCACCTCGGAAACCATCGGGAATATCGTAATCAGTATTGTCGATACGCGTAATATCGCGCTTTGGCTGGCCTCCATTGCCGGCACGATGCATCTGCACGCTGCGCGCCAGCTTCTGCTGCCACTGCACATGATGAAACGGCCGCCCTTCTGCCTGCCAGTAAGCCACAAAGGTGGCCAGCTCAGCGGGCGTCACCGGCTCGCTGAGCGCCACGCCCCATATGGCGGCCTGACGCTGAAAGTCGCTGTCGGGCTGCCAGCCCTGATACATGGCAAACTTACCCGCCGGGATAGCCAGCGCGGCGCTATCCGGCTGAAACAGAGTGTCATCCAGCGCGACATCGCTGGGCTGCCGGGCTGCCGCTTCCAGCGCCAGCAGCGCTGCCAGGCGCTGCGGCGTCAGCGCATAAAAGGCGGGCGCGTTATCCTGCAGCACGGCCAGCGTACCGTTATCGGCCTGATGCAGAGCGGCAAGCGGATCGCGGCAAAAGCTGTCCAGCCCGGCCAGCGTTGAAGATAAGATTTTTACGGACATGAAGAGACCTGACGTTGAGCATTTCGGGGCGCCAGATAACCCGGCGCCAGAGAGACAGTGTACCTGTTTTAGCACCGGGGATCGTCATAAAAGGCAGCAATTAGCGTGCAGCGCGGCTCAGCGCAGGCGAGACGTCATCACGGGACAGAGACACCTGCGCCGCATGCGGCTGCCACAGATAGCGCAGCGATGCGATAAGGCAGAGAGTGTAACCAAAAAGTTCGCAGCCCTCTTCGGCCATATTCTTCACGACCCGGTTATACCCCTCCAGCATCAGCTGCTGCCAGAGCTGATGCATACCGAACAGCCGGGAAAACACCAGAATGGCCAGTAAGCCTGCGGCCATCATCTGCCAGCTGCGGTGCTGCAGCAGCGCAGCGAGACCAGGCAGGATCTGCGCCGGGGTGCGCAGCGCCAGCGCCAGTGACGCGGCGGTGGTCGCGAGCGCAAACCAGAGCCAGGCACCGTGCCGGATAAGATCAAACAGATAATCGAGTTCGCGTATCAGCATGCAACTGTAGAATCCACCCACCAGAATCAGCGCGCTGCGCTGCTCAGGTCGCTGCGATGCGGCGCGGAAGAACAGCGCAGCAAGCAGAGTCAGCATCACGGCCTGCGTGATTTCAGTAAACGACGTTTCGTGTAATGCGTTGTGCATCCAGGCGACGTCGATATATACCATCGCCATACAGAAAACCAGAAGCAATCCACTGATGAGAAAGGCCGCCATCTCGCGGCTAATAAGAGTAATATGTTCACGCATTATAATGTAACCAAATGAAAAAATAATTAGCGTGCTTAGTATATTTCACCCGACTTATCGCGCTTCTCATTTGGTGCCAGTTTTCAGCCTTGCCGCTGAACGTTCGTAGCAGAAACAGGGAGCAG
>Ga0209370_1000593_pt1 | contig 44231 bp, 34 predicted proteins | sample AgamicAtPrz_FD_187164 | JGI IMG/M metagenome (GOLD analysis project Ga0209370, IMG submission 187164) | Agave microbial communities from Guanajuato, Mexico - At.P.rz (SPAdes) (version 2) | ecosystem: Host-associated > Plants > Phyllosphere > Phylloplane/Leaf | place: Guanajuato, Mexico...
GATGTTGGCCAGAAGCGAGAAGCTTCCCCGAATAGGCCTGATACATAGATGCAACCGGGTTCCTATGTTCAAAAGCAGCTAGACAGTGTGGGCGAGTCCATACATAGGAGCGGCCTTGTGCCGCGAAAGGGGTGCGCAGCACCCCCAAGATTTCAGCGTCAATGCACCTATCGCCGGGGCCGCTTTGCGGCCCTTTCGCGGCACAAGGCCGCTCCTACAGAGATAAGCTGAAATATCTCTATATGGAATAAACAAATGCAAAAATATGATTTATAGATATATATGACGAACTGTTAATGTCACTTCCATCCAGCGGGGACAACCCCTCGCGGCCCTGCAATCGAATCGAAGGAAGCGCTTTCAATGCTGGTTGTTTCTGTCGGTGGTAGCCCCAGTCTTCGTTCACGCTCCGGCGTGCTGCTAGAACGCTCGCGCGACTGGCTGCAGGAGCGCGGCGTCGAGGTGGTGACCTTCCAGGTGCGGGAATTTCCCGCCGAGGACCTGCTCCACGCGCGCTTCGACAGCCCGCAGGTGCGTCACTTCAATGAACTGGTGGCCCAGGCCGATGGCCTGGTGGTTGCCACCCCGGTGTACAAGGCGTCGTTCGCCGGCGCCCTGAAGACCTTGCTCGACCTGCTGCCCGAGCGAGCCCTGGAACACAAGGTGGTCCTGCCGATCGCCACCGGCGGCAGCATCGCCCACATGCTGGCCGTGGACTACGCCCTCAAACCGGTGCTGTCGGCCCTCAAGGCGCAGGAGACCCTGCAGGGGATCTTCGCCGACGACAGCCAGGTCGCCTACGGCGAAGGCACCCGCCCCGCGCAACTGGCCGCTGCCCTGGAGCAGCGCCTGCAGGATTCGCTGGAAACGTTCCACAGCGCCCTGGCGCGCCGGCCTCGGCCGGTGGTGCCGGGCGAGCTCAACGAACGCCTGATCAGTGCCCGTTGGAGCATCTGATCATCCGCTATACCGCTTGACCGTTATTCCCACCTTACTCGCCCGTCAACGAGGCAAGCAGGTGCTACCCGAACCCACTCGCACAGGAGAGCGCCATGCGCACAATCTTCTTGCGTCGCGGTCTGGTCGCCCTGTTTGCGGCGGCTGTGTCCTTCGGCGCCATCACCCAAGCCCAGGCCGAGAGCCTGCGCATCGGTTACCAGAAGTACGGCACCCTGGTGCTGCTCAAGGCCAAGGGCTCGCTGGAAAAGCGCCTGAAGGAACAGGGCATCGACGTCCAATGGACCGAATTCCCTGGCGGTCCGCAACTGCTCGAAGGTCTCAATGTCGGTTCCATCGACTTCGGCGTGACCGGCGAAACCCCGCCGGTGTTCGCCCAGGCCGCGGGTGCCGACCTGCTGTACGTCGCCTATGAGCCGCCAGCCCCGCACAGCGAGGCGATCCTGGTGCCGAAGGGATCGACGATCCAGTCGGTGAAGGAACTCAAGGGCAAGAAAGTCGCCCTGAACAAGGGTTCCAACGTGCACTACCTGCTGGTGCGCGCCCTGGAAGACGCCGGCCTCAAGTACACCGATATCCAGCCTGTCTACCTGCCGCCGGCCGATGCCCGCGCCGCCTTCGAGCGCGGCAGCGTCGACGCCTGGGTGATCTGGGACCCGTACCAGGCCGCTGCCGAGCAACAGCTGCAGGCACGCACCCTGCGTGACGGCAAGGACCTGGTCGACAACCACCAGTTCTACCTGGCCACCCGCAGCTATGCCACCCAGCACCCGGCGGTGATCAATACCCTGGTCGAGGAAGTGCGCGCCGTGGGCGAATGGTCCCAGGCCAACCCGCAGCAGGTCACCGACCAGGTCGCGCCGCTGCTCGGCCTGCCCGCCGACATCACCCTGACCTCGGTGAAACGCCAGGGCTACGGCGCCGCGCCGCTGACTCCGGACGTGATCGCCGCGCAGCAGAAGATCGCCGACACCTTCCAGGCCCTGAAGCTGATTCCCAAGCCCTTGAGCATCAAGGACGTGATCTGGACACCCCCGGCCAAGGTCGCCAGCGCGCCTTGAACGATTCGCCTGCGCCGGGGCGCCGCTCCGGCATGAGCCACCCTTGAGGAGACAACTCCAATGAGCCTTAACATCTTCTGGTTCCTCCCCACCCACGGTGACGGCAAGTACCTGGGCACCAGCGAAGGCGCCCGCGCCGTCGACCACGGCTACCTGAGCCAGATCGCCCAGGCCGCCGACCGCCTGGGCTTCGGCGGCGTGCTGATCCCCACCGGACGTTCCTGCGAGGACTCCTGGCTGGTGGCGGCCTCGCTGATTCCGCTGACCGAGCGCCTGAAGTTCCTGGTGGCCCTGCGCCCGGGGATCATTTCGCCGACCGTGGCCGCGCGCCAGGCCGCCACCCTCGATCGCCTGTCCAACGGCCGGGCGCTGTTCAACCTGGTGACCGGCGGTGATCCGGACGAACTGGCCGGTGATGGCCTGCACCTTAACCACCAGGAACGTTACGAGGCGTCGGTGGAATTCACCCGCATCTGGCGCAAGGTGCTCGAAGGCGAAACGGTCGACTACGACGGCAAGCACATCCAGGTGAAGGGCGCCAAGCTGCTCTACCCGCCGATCCAGCAACCGCGTCCGCCGCTGTACTTCGGTGGCTCCTCCGAGGCCGCCCAGGACCTGGCCGCCGAGCAGGTCGAGCTGTACCTGACCTGGGGTGAACCGCCGGCGGCCGTTGCCGAGAAGATCGCCCAGGTGCGCGAGAAGGCTGCGGCCCAAGGCCGTGAAGTGCGCTTCGGCATCCGCCTGCACGTGATCGTGCGGGAAACCAATGAAGAGGCCTGGGCCGCCGCCGACAGGCTGATCTCGCACCTGGACGACGACACCATCGCCCGCGCCCAGGCGTCGCTGGCGCGCTTCGACTCGGTCGGCCAGCAGCGCATGGCCGCCCTGCATGGCGGCAAGCGCGACAAGCTGGAAGTGGCGCCGAACCTGTGGGCCGGTGTCGGCCTGGTGCGTGGCGGTGCCGGCACCGCGCTGGTGGGCGATGGCCCGACCGTCGCGGCGCGGGTCAAGGAATACGCCGATCTTGGCATCGACACGTTCATCTTCTCCGGTTATCCACACCTTGAGGAGTCTTACCGCGTCGCCGAGCTGCTGTTCCCGCACCTGGACGTGCAGCGCCCGGAGCAGCCGAAGAGCGGTGGCTACGTGAGCCCGTTCGGTGAAATGGTCGCCAACGACATCCTGCCCAAGTCCGTGGCGCAGAGCTGAGGACCGGGGCCATGAGTCGTGCATCCACCACCACCTGGTCCAAGCGCCTGGCGCCCTGGGCCCTGCCGATCCTGCTGCTGGCGGTATGGCAGTTGGCGGTCAGCGCGGGCTGGCTGTCGACCCGCATCCTGCCGGCGCCGAGCGCGGTGGTCAGTGCCGGTGTCGAGCTGGTGCGCAGCGGCCAGATCTGGACCCACCTGGCCATCAGCGGCTGGCGTGCCGGCCTGGGCTTCGTGATCGGTGGCAGCCTCGGCCTGTTGCTGGGCTTCATCACCGGCCTGTCGAACTGGGGCGAGCGCCTGCTCGACAGCTCGGTGCAGATGATCCGCAACGTGCCGCACCTGGCGCTGATCCCGCTGGTGATCCTGTGGTTCGGCATCGACGAGTCGGCAAAGATCTTCCTGGTGGCGCTGGGGACGCTGTTCCCCATCTACCTGAACACCTACCACGGGATCCGCAACGTCGATCCGGCGCTGGTGGAGATGGCGCGCAGCTACGGATTGTCGGGCTTCGCCCTGTTCCGCCAGGTGATCCTGCCGGGGGCGCTGCCTTCGATCCTGGTCGGCGTGCGCTTTGCCCTGGGCTTCATGTGGCTGACGCTGATCGTCGCCGAGACCATCTCGGCCAACGCCGGCATCGGCTACCTGGCGATGAACGCCCGCGAGTTCCTGCAGACCGATGTGGTGGTGCTGGCCATCGTCCTGTACGCGGTGCTCGGCAAGCTGGCCGACCTGGCCGCCCGGGGCCTGGAGCGGGTGTGGCTGCGCTGGCACCCGGCGTACCAGGTGGCGAAGAAGGAGGGCGCATGATGACCGTGCTCAAGGAACAGCCGCCACGCCTGTTGCGCGGCATCCCCCTGGCGGCCCGGGACCTGCGTCGCACGTTCGGGCAGCGTGAAGTGCTGCGCGGCATCGACCTGCACATTCCGGCCGGCCAGTTCGTCGCCATCGTCGGCCGCAGTGGCTGCGGCAAGAGCACCTTGCTGCGCCTGCTGGCCGGGCTCGACCAACCCAGCGCCGGCCAGCTGCTGGCGGGGGCCGCGCCGCTGGCCGAGGCCCGCGAGGATACCCGCCTGATGTTCCAGGACGCGCGCCTGCTGCCCTGGAAGAAGGTGATCGACAACGTGGGCCTGGGCTTGTCCGGCAACTGGCGGCCCCGCGCCCTGGAGGCATTGGAGGCGGTCGGCCTGGTCGATCGCGCCAACGACTGGCCGGCGGCGTTGTCCGGCGGCCAGAAGCAGCGGGTGGCCCTGGCCCGGGCGCTGATCCACCAGCCGCGCCTGCTGCTGCTGGACGAACCACTGGGCGCGCTGGATGCCCTGACCCGTATCGAAATGCAGCAATTGATCGAGCGCCTGTGGCGCCAGCACGGTTTCACCGTGCTGCTGGTCACCCACGACGTCAGCGAAGCCGTCGCCGTGGCCGACCGGGTGATCCTGATCGAAGACGGCGCTGTCGGCCTGGATCTGGTCGTCGACCTGCCACGGCCACGGGTGCGGGGTTCGCACCGCCTGGCGGCGCTGGAAAGCGAAGTGCTCAACCGTGTTCTGTCCGTCCCGGGCACGCCGCCCGATCCGGAACCTGTAGCCCCATTGCCCACGCAGTTGCGTTGGGCCCACTGAATCCTCGAAGCCGCAAAAAGGAATGACGCCATGACCATCAAAGCCATCAACGTTCGCAACCAGTTCAAAGGCACCGTGAAGGAAATCCTCGAAGGCCCGGTACTGTCGGAAATCGACGTGCAGACCGCCTCCGGTATCGTCACTTCGGTGATCACTACCCGCTCCGTGAAGGAGCTGGAATTGCAGGTGGGCAGTGAAGTGATCGCCTTCGTGAAATCGACCGAGGTGTCCATCGCCAAGTTGTGATGTTCGGCAGACCGCCCACAGTCTCGCCATCGCGGTGCCACTGTGGGCGGCGTCGGCCCGGTTATCAAGCTGCCAGGTGACACTCAGCGCGCGGCGGGACGCAAACCGTCGAACAGCTGGTTGGCCTGGCTTTGCGTGATGACGCCTCGCCAGGCGCCAGTACCTTGGTTGACCTCAGCGGCCAGCTTGAGATGGCCGGCTTCCAGACGGTCAAAACCATGCCCTGGGCGACTTTTGAAGTGGAAATGCGCGTACCAAAGAGGGGCACCTGTGGCCTTGTCGTTGATGCGATATTCCTCCAGGTACTCGATGGCCTTCCCTTGCTTGTTCGTCGCCGGCTCCAGTGTTCTGGACCATTGGATGTTCACTTGCTCTTGCGCATGCAGGTACTCCAGGTGGCTGAAGCCTGGTTGCCGGGAGGCTTTGGCCTGTTCGATGCGCAACTGCTTGCCGAGGGCCTGCAGTTCCTCTGCAGCCTGCTTCAGGCCGCGCACCATGGCGATCTGGGCATCCTCCAGAGGCTCCCCCGCCTTGCGGGTGATCGCCTGTGCCAGGTCGTCGAGGGTGGCGGCATAGCCGTCGGCCAGGTCCTGCAGGCTGGCTGGTGTCATGTTGAGTGCCTTGTATTGCCGCAGCTTGGCGTGCTGGGCGGCGGTCTCTCGCAGTCGCCGCCGGCCTGTGGCCATCAGTGATGGCAGGCCGATCAGTGTTTCGGCGGGTTGCGTGATGGTCGATTGCCAGCGGTTGTCACCTGCACGGGTGAACGTGTTGTTGCCCGCCTGGTCGAGTCGGCTGCCGACCTGCATCTGCACTTGGCCATCGACACGAACTTCGTGGCCGATCAGTTGCCGCTGGTCCACCGTGTCGAAGGCACGCGGCCTGCTGGCGCCACGCTTGATGGCCGGTGTTCGTTTGATCGGTGCGGACGCGCAGAGCGCCGTATCGACCTCGGCTATCAGCTTGTCCAGCTCCTTGCGCAGCGATTGGGTGCTCTGGGCAGTCACGAGGGACGGGAAGCTGTCCTGCCAGGCGGTCATGTAGTTGTTGAAGCGCTGATAGCGAGCCTTGACCTGTTGCAGGAACCGATACCGTTGGGCGCGGCTCAGGTCGGCCGCGGGCAGGTCGTTATGGCTGAACAGTTGGTCGCGTAGTGCTGTGATTTCCCTACGGACCTCCCTGAGCAGCAACAGGAAATCATCGCTGTACGAAGCCGGAAGCAGAATGAAACCACTGGCCTGAATGGACAGGCGCAACGTGCGATAGCCGTTTGGGTCAAGCGGGATGTCGAAGCTGTCCAGCAGCCTTTGATATTGGGTAAGGCTGTCGCCACGCAGCTTTGTAGTGACCTTGGCTACCCGGTGAAGCTCCAGTTCCATCCGCGATAGAGTCTGGCCTAGCGCTTCATGCGCGAGTTTCAGTTGCCGGTGAATGCCGAGTATCTCGTCGACGGTGTTTGGCGACATCTCTTCCAGTTGCCTGACATGCCTGAAATGCGCCTGCATCTGGAGGTGGCGTTGTTGAACGAGTGCGGGGTGTTGCCTGCCCAGCGCCGTGGCGAGCTGGTCGTGCATTCCCTGGTAGTGGCGCCCCAGCTGTGGCTTGATCCCGCGCAGTTCCTCAAGGCTATCAAGGCTGAACTTCACGAAAGACTCCAGCTGATCGGCAGACTTGCGCAACGCACGTTGCGTGACGGCAGGGTCTGCGTTGCCGAGCGAATCCTGAAAGGCCTTGAGTTTGGCGTTCAACTGATTCACTTCTGCAACCCGCCTGTTCACGATGTCCTGGACCACCTGCCTGGGCGAACGCTGGATCGGTTGCCGCCCAAGGTAGCCACGCAGGTTTTCCCAGCCTTGCCGGTAGAGTCGGCCAAGCATGGCTCCACCTCCGGCCAGGCCATTGTCGACCAGGCGTCCGCTCACGCCTCCGTGGGATGTCCAGTTGCCCAGTTCGCCGAGCCGAATCGGCTGCTTGTAGCTGCGTGACGCGCTGCCTTTGAGCCGCCAGGTGAGATAGGTGGCGTCCCATTCGACCTGGTAGTACGCCCCTTGGTGCAGGATAAAGTCATTGCCGCTCTGGACATGTCGATGGACACCTCTGCCATATGCTTCGGGGTGGTTGCTCCAACGGCCCGCAGGGGCTTCGGTGGCATAGCCGTCGAAGGGGTTGGGACGCCCCTGGCGAGTCACGCTCGTGGGGCGCAGGCCTGCGAGGCGTTGACGGTTGTGGGTGCGCGCGTGGGCCTGGGGGCTGGTAGTCGTTAATTGCGCAAAGCTCAGCACGTCGAAAATCGCATCGACCAGTGACAGGAACACGCTATTGAGGTGTTCGATGCCTTCATCGGGGGCACCCCGCAGAAAGGCTTCGACGCTTGCACTGGCGGCGTGCCAGCCGTCGTACAGCGCCACCAGGGCTCCGATCCCCGGGATGACGCCGATGGCCAGCTTGATGTAGTCGTAGACGCGGCCATGGCGGATGGCCTCCTTTTCCAGGAACAGGTCGACCTGGCTGCGGGACGAGGCGCGGTGTTCCGAAATCAGGCGCCCCATCAACAAGTTGGCCTGGATCTCGGCGAACGTCGCAGTGCGCGTACTGCCGACACCGATGAATCCTGAGAAGCCCGCCAGCAGTGCCTGGTCGAGATACGCCAGGTGGGCGCTGCTCTTGCCATCGTAGGGGCGGCTGGCGAGGTAGTTGCGCATGGCGGTGTCGACGGCCATGCTTTCCAGAGCCTGGCAGGCCGCCTGGAGGCTGCTGTACTGGCTGATGGTCCTGCCATTCGGAGCGTCGGGCATCAGCAGTAGCACGGGGCCTTGGGTGGGTTCGAGCAGGAAGATCCCGGACAGGGTTTCCCGGCTGCTGGATCCGTCCGGGGCTGTGCCTGGCCTTAGTACGAGGCTGTGATGCCTGACCGTGCGCAGGCGCGACCTATCGAGTTGTTCCTGGCAGTACAGCTCCAGTACCTGCCTGCCGGCGGTGTCCAGGGTACTTGGCTGGCTGAGTGCAAGAATCTTCAGTTGATGCTCGAACGGCGCCTGCAGCGTCTCCTGGCGCCATTGGGCTTCCCAGTCGCTCTGTCCTGCGCCTCCCTGGAAGGCGCTGAGAATCTTCTGTTCATAGGCACCGGCCAGGTCCAGGGTCTTTACCAGATTGGCAATGCTGGAGTGGGTGATTTTCTGCTTGAGGTCCGGGAAGGATTCCGGATCGTCGATGACGATGTCGGCATTGCCCAGGCGCAAGGTCAGGTCATCGTCAAGGGCCCAGAGCAGAAAGTCTTCCAGGCGTATGTTGCTGCGCTCGGCGCTGAATGTCGTGACCATCCTGTAGGCATTCGCGAAGCCGGACTCCGGCTGCGCCTCTCGTTTCCTGCCCGTATGATTGGCGATGTTCAGCGTAATGATCGGCACCTCGGACAGCGAGAATGTGCTGCGCAGGTAGGCGTTCAGTTGGTTGCGCGCGAACTGCCCGCGTTCGGGCAGGTCCCTGGCCAGCAACTGACTGGAGGCCAGCATGGCACTGCGCAGGGCATCGACTTGTCCAGCCAGCACCGTTCGTTGAGCGGCGTCCAGGTGGGCAAGTTTCGGGTGCAGTTGAGTGTGAAGGTTGGTGGTGCGGTTACGCTCGGCGAGCCGCTCGAATGCTTGTTGCCTCGCCCCGTTGTGGGTGGCGCCGAGCTTCCAGCGCCATTGCTGTCGGGAGGCGTTGTCGGCCTGGGTGAGCAAGGCCAGGTGTGTCTGCGTGAGGTAGTCGAACGCATGGCTTGTGATCGGTACGCTGACGAGTGTCGCCATTGCGCCTGCGCTGTCGAGCCGTTCTATCAAAGTCCCGGTATCCTGGGGCCAGGCACTTTCCAGCAGCGTTTCCGGCCAGGCGCCATGCAGTGTGTTCAGCAGACGTTCGAACAGCTGTTCCTCGCTGTCAAAAGCTGCCAGGCCACCGTCGTACCCTGGCTTGTAGAGCAGCAACGCGGTGTCCGCTGCTTGCTCGTCATTCCCAGGCAGCGCCTGGAGGGTCATCAAGCCTGTCAGCATCCAACTGCGATCGCCTGTCACCAGCTTCAGCGCGCGGGGTACCACCGGGCGCTGGAAGCTCGATTCGGGGCGGTCCACCAGCTCGCGCACCCACTGCAGGCGTGATGCGCCGAGTTCGCCCAGCAGGTGTTGGAATTCGGCTTCAAGCAACAGGGCGCTGGCGAAGTGTTGGCTGAGATGCTCGAAGCGGCTGCGGTCGCCGTGTGCCTGACCCCAGGTATCGGAAGTCAGTGTTTCAGGGAGTGTCGTCAGCAATGTCTGCAGCGCGGCGTCCTGCTTGTCCAGTTTGGCCTGCTGTGCCCTCAGGTTGGTCATGGGGGAGGATGTTGGTTCGGTGTCGTTGCCCAGGTAGAGGGACAGCAGCCGTTCCTGGCGGTCGATACGTTGTTTGCGCCAGCCGAGCGGCAAGCGTTCGTCGAGCGAGTCAAAGTGAAGCTCTTGCGCTGCCAGGGCTTCGTCGGTGCTGACCAGCAGTTTCAGACGCTGGCCCAGTGCTTCGGGCAATGTCTGGTTGAAATGCGGCTTGCGCTGCGCTTCCTGCGTCTCGAGCTTCGACCAGTCCAGCGGTGGTTGCGTGACTGGCGGCTCTTGGTCGTCGAACAACTGCTCTGCGCTCGCCAGGATGCTGCGCAGAAGGCCGCTGAATCCGTCACCGGCAAGTGCTGTGACCCGGATGGAGGTGCTGTCGCCTTTGAGAGGCGTTGGCGTGTCATGCCAAAGGAGGTGTCGGTGTTCGTGTGCCCATTGCACCAACGTGGCTTCGTTCTGGAAGGCTCGAACGGGATTCCTGGCCTGCGGTCGGTACATCAACCACGGTGTGTCGCTGGATCCGGGCCGGATCAACAGCGCGTCTGGGCATAATTTCATCGGCGTACCGGGCTGGTGCCAGAGCAACTGGGCATAGCGGCTGGCATGATCCAACTGGCCGACTTCCCAGCCCTTCGCCGGGACATGGCCGAGCCCGTAGTTCAGTTCAAGGCTGGCGTGGAAATGCTCACGCAGTTGGTGCTGTCCATGAGCCCTGCGCGATATCGACTGGCCTGGCATGCGTGTGTCCCAGTAGCGGGTGACAAGACACCGACCGGCAAGCGCGGGCGTGAGGGCCTGCACCCATTGTCTGCCGGTGAGGGCCGCATAGCCCGACGCTTTCTCGACTCCCCAGGTGGACCACGTCACGAACGGGTTGACCGTCGCCGGGTTGACGAGCAGACAGGCGGCGAAATCCAGCAGCTTGATTTGACGGTCGCCGTCCTCCAGACCGCAGGCTTCAGGGTCGGTTTGCAATACCCGGCGCAGTGCGGCGCGCAGGCTTGCGCGCCACGAAGGTGCTTGGTCGAACAGATCCTGAAGTGACCTGGCCGAGCGACGTCGGCGTTCGTCAGCCCGGTTCAGGGCATCGCCACGTCCTGCGACTGTCCAGTCATCGCTCGGTAGCAGGAGGGGGGCGAGGACGCTTTCACCGTCAATACCCGGGGAGTGCGCGGTAGGGTGTGTTGTTGCTGTCATGGTCGTCTTCCACGTTGGCATGAGGCCTGTAGGGGGCACTCATTTCAACGTCCGACCGAGAGCGAACGGCGTTACATGTTGCTGTGTCAGCGAATGGAGCGTCTTGCCAGGAAGGGGGGCAGGTACAGCCCCAGGTAGGCCTCGAACACCCGCATACCCTCCTCGGCCATGCGTGGGGTGATCTGTTCGTGCAACTGCATGGAGCGGGCATAGACCCGATCGCTCAGCTCCATGGCGAGGGTGAACACATCGACATCGTCGGGCATCGTCGGCAGCTGGAAGTGCCGATCAAACAACGTATGCAGCAACTTGCCAAGTTCAAGGTCATGCTGGCGATCGGCTTGCACCACTTCGCTCAGCCCATGCTGGGCGAGAATCAGCTGCCGGGCGGCGGCGTCCTCGTTGTAGATGTCCAGCATGCGCTGCTCGATCAGTCTCGACAGCTCATGCCAGGTGTTGAAGGCGCTCTGGTCGATTGCTGCGCCAAGGGCTTCGCGGAAGGCGCGGTGCACGTCTGCGGTGAGTGCCTCGAGCAACGCCGGCACGCTGGCGAAGAAGTGATACACCGACGACGGCGGAATCTGCGCCCGTTCGGCCACGCTGTAGATCGATAGCGCCGCCACCCCTTGCCCGGCCAGCAGCTCGCGGGCCGCGGCCAGGATCGCTTCGATCCTGGCCTGGCTGCTGGCGCGTGGCTTGCGCGGGGAGGCGGGGCGGGTCATCAGTTGCTGATCGCCAGGATGCTGGCCTGGTAGGCGCCGACGAACAGGTCGAAGTCACCAACTTCCTGCTGCTCCAGGCGCGACTGCTCGGCCAGGGACTCGCGGGCGAGGGTCTCGAAGGCCTGCTGGCGTTCGGCGGGCAGCGGCTGCTCGCGGAAGCTCTCGGCGTGCAGGCGGCTCTGACGCAGGGAGAACTGGACGAAGCTCTCGTCGTGCTCGGTCATGCGCGCCAGCACCTGGGCCGATGGCGTCAGCTCGGGGTCGTCGACCTTGGCCTGTTGCGCTTCCAGGGCCTTGGCGTGGTCATTGCCACCCTGGGCACGGTCGAGCAGCCCGGCCAGCTGGCCGATCCGCTCGATCAGTTCGCTTGCCCACTCCTTCAGTGCGACCGGCTGGCCGTCACGGCGCAGCTCCAGGCCCGGGCGCCGGCCCTCCTTGACCACGGTGAGGAAGTTGTCGGTGCACTGGCCGCACTCGCCGTTGTCCAGCTGCGGGCTTTCTTCCAGGGCGCAGAACAGCAGGAAGGCGTCGAGGAAGCGCGCTTCGGTCAGGTCGATACCCACCGGCAGGAACGGGTTGATGTCCAGGCAGCGCACTTCCACGTACTGCACGCCACGGGAGGTCAGGGCCTGGATCGGCCGCTCGCCGGTGTAGGTGACGCGCTTGGGGCGGATGTTCGAGTAGTACTCGTTCTCGATCTGCAGGATGTTGGTGTTCAACTGCACCCACTCGCCATCCTTGTGCGTGCCGACCTCGACATAGGGCGGGTAGGGCGTGCCGACGGCCTTGCGCAGGCTGTCGGTGTAGCTGGCCAGGTTGTTGTAGCAGGGCGTCAGGCCCGCCTGGGCGTTGCTCTGGTAGCCCAGGTCGCTCATGCGTAGGCTGGTGGCGTAGGGCAGGTAGAGGGTCTGGGCATCCAGCTCTTCGAGCTGGTGCGGGCGGCCGCGCAGGAAGCCTTTGTCCAGGGCCGGGGAGGCGCCGAACAGGTACATCAGCAGCCAGCTGTAGCGGCGGAAGTTGCGGATCAGCGCGATATAGGCCGAGGACTGGTAGTCGCGGTCGTCCTGCTCGCCGCCTTCGGCGTCGCGCAGCAACGGCCACAGCGCCTCGGGCAGGGAGAAGTTGTAGTGGATGCCGGCGATGCACTGCATGGTGCGGCCGTAACGCAGGGCCAGGCCCTTGCGATAGACGTGCTTGAGCTTGCCGATGTTCGAGCTGCCGTATTCGGCGATCGGGATGTCTTCCTCGGCCGGCAGCGCGCAGGGCATCGACGGGCTCCACAGGTATTCGTCGCCCAGCTTGGTGTAGACGAAACGGTGGATCTGGTCGAGGCTCTCGAGCACCTTGGCCGGGTCCGCCAGGGCCGGGGTGATGAATTCCAGCAGCGACTCGGAGTAGTCGGTGGTGATCTGCTCGTTGGTCAGCGCCGAACCCAGGGCCTCGGGGTGCGGGGTCTGGGCCAGGCGACCGTCGTCGGTCACGCGCAGGCATTCGCGCTCAATGCCGTGCAGGCACTGCTTGAGCAGGTCGATATTGTCGCCGAGCAGGCTCAGGCGGCGGTTGAGGAGGTCGCTCAAGATGGATTCCTTCACGCGTCAGTCGCCCCAATATGGGGGTAGGGATGACGGTCTACAAGGGTAGTTGGGAAAGGAACTGGCGTTGTCGCCTGGTTTGCTCGGTTCCGGTGCATCCGATCGCGGGGCAAGCCCGCTCCCACGAAGTCTGTGAACGTTCGTGGGAGCGGGCTTGCCCCGCGATCAGGTGTACAGCAATGCGCCGAAAATACCGCAGATGGGGGCCTGTCAGCTAGAGAACCGCGAAGGTTCCCTGGGCCTTGGCCACCAGCTTGTCGTCCTGAAGCACGTCGGCGTCGACCACCAGCGTGCGCCGCCCGGCGTGCAGCACCCGGGCGGTGCACAGCACCTCGCCCTCGCTGACGGCGCGCATGTAGTTGATCTTGCACTCGATGGTCACGCTCTGCTGGTCGAAGCCATGGCTGGCCGAGCAGGCCAGGCCCATGGTGATGTCCACCAGGCTGAAGATCGCTCCGCCGTGCAGCTTCTGGCCGCGGTTGCGCAGGTGCGGCTCGAGCGCCAGGGCCACCTCTGCAACACCCGTGTCCAGGCGTTGCAGGCGGCAGCCCAGGAGCTGGCTGAAGGCGCTCTCGACGTACGCTTTCGGTACGTCCATCACTTCTTCTTCAGCTGCTTGGCGTTGGCGAACAGCGATGCCATGGCGTTGTTGGCCGGCGCGGCGCTGGTGGTCTCGCGCTGGCGCGGCGCCTGCTGCTGGCGGTTGCCGCCGTTGCCACGGTTGCCACCGCGGCTGCCCTCGACCTTCTCGCCCGGGGTGTCGCTCATGCGCATGGACAGGCCGACGCGCTTGCGCGGGATGTCCACTTCCATGACCTTGACCTTGACCACGTCGCCGGCCTTGACCGCTTCACGCGGGTCCTTGACGAACTTCTCCGACAACGCCGAGATGTGCACCAGGCCGTCCTGGTGCACGCCGATGTCGACGAAGGCACCGAAGTTGGTGACGTTGGTCACCACGCCTTCGAGGATCATGCCCGGCTCCAGGTCCTTGAGGTCCTCGACGCCGTCCTGGAAGGTGGCGGTCTTGAACTCCGGGCGTGGGTCGCGGCCCGGCTTGTCCAGCTCCTGGAGGATGTCGGTGACGGTCGGCAGGCCGAAGCTTTCGTCGGTGAACTTCTTCGGATCCAGGCGCTTGAGGAAACCGCTGTCGCCGATCAGCGAGCGAATGTCGCGGTCGGTGTCGGCGGCGATGCGCTGCACCAGCGGGTAGGCTTCCGGGTGCACCGCCGAGGCGTCCAGCGGGTTGTCGCCGTTCATCACGCGCAGGAAGCCGGCGGCCTGTTCGAAGGTCTTCTCGCCCAGGCGGCTGACTTTCTTCAGCGCGGCGCGGGTGGCGAACGGGCCGTTGGCGTCGCGGTGGGCGACGATGTTCTGCGCCAGGGTCGCGTTGAGGCCGGAGATGCGCGTCAGCAGCGCCACGGAAGCGGTGTTGACGTCGACGCCCACGGCGTTCACGCAGTCCTCGACCACGGCGTCCAGGCCGCGGGCCAGCTTCACCTGCGACACGTCGTGCTGGTACTGGCCGACGCCGATGGACTTCGGATCGATCTTGACCAGCTCGGCCAGCGGATCCTGCAGGCGGCGGGCGATGGACACCGCGCCACGGATCGACACGTCCAGGTCAGGGAATTCGCGGGCGGCCAGCTCCGACGCCGAGTAAACCGAAGCACCAGCCTCGGAGACCATGATCTTGGTAATCTTCAGGGCCGGGTATTTCTTGACCAGCTCGGCCACCAGCTTGTCGCTTTCGCGGCTGGCGGTGCCGTTGCCGATGGCGATCAGCTCGACCGAGTGCTTGGCGCACAGCGCGGCCATGATGGAAATGGTGCGGTCCCAGTCGTTCTTCGGCGCATGCGGGTAGACCGTGGTGTGGTCCAGCAGCTTGCCGGTGGCGTCGACCACGGCGATCTTGCAGCCGGTGCGCAGGCCCGGGTCGAAGCCCAGCGTTGCGCGCGGACCGGCCGGGGCGGCCAGCAGCAGGTCGTGCAGGTTATGGGCGAAGACGTTGATCGCCTCGCCTTCGGCGTTGTCGCGCAGCTCGCCGAACAGGTCGGTTTCCAGGTGGGTGTACAGCTTGACCTTCCAGGTCCAGCGCACCACTTCGCCCAGCCACTTGTCGGCCGGGCGGTTGCGGTTCTCGATGCCGACATGGTTGCCGATCATCAGCTCGCACGGGTGCAGGGTGCCTGGCAGCTCCTCACCAACTTTAAGCGAGGCGCTCAGCACGCCTTCGTTGCGCCCGCGGAAGATCGCCAGGGCTCGGTGCGACGGCGCGCTGCGCAGCAGTTCGTCGTGGGCGAAGTAGTCGCGGAACTTGGCGCCTTCCTCTTCCTTGCCGGCGACCACGCGGGCGGTCAGCACCGCTTCCTGCTTGAGGAAGCCGCGCAGCTTGTCGAGCAGGGCGGCATCCTCGGCGAAGCGTTCCATGAGGATGTACTTGGCGCCTTCCAGGGCGGCCTTGACGTCGGCCACGCCTTTTTCGGCGTCGACGAAACGCGCCGCTTCGCTTTCCGGGTTCAGCTGCGGGTCGTTGAACAGGCCGTCGGCCAGCTCGCCCAGGCCCGCTTCCAGGGCGATCTGGCCCTTGGTGCGGCGCTTCTGCTTGTACGGCAGGTACAGGTCTTCGAGGCGGGTCTTGGTGTCGGCCAGCTTGATCTCGCGGGCCAGCTCCGGGGTCAGCTTGCCCTGCTCCTCGATGCTGGCCAGGATGCTGGCGCGGCGCTCGTCGAGCTCGCGCAGGTAGCGCAGGCGCTCTTCCAGGTGGCGCAGTTGGGTGTCATCCAGGCTGCCGGTCACTTCCTTGCGGTAACGGGCGATGAAGGGCACGGTCGATCCTTCGTCCAACAGGCCCACGGCCGCTTCGACCTGCTGTGGGCGCACGCCCAGTTCCTCGGCGATACGGCTGTTGATGCTGTCCATGAAAACCACCTGACAAATAGTGAATGCAAGGCCGCGGGTGGGCATTCATGCCCGGCGGCGCTGGGTGAAAGCCGCGCATTATACCCATCGTGCCGGGCTTGCGGTGATGGCGCGGCGCCAGCCGACGACGGGGCGACAGTGGCATGCCGGGAAAAATCTGCTAACAATGCACACGGCACGCGCTGCAGTGGCTACGCCATAATGCGCGGCGATATCAGAGGAGTTATTCATGACCAGCACCGCAAACGCCGCAGAAGGCGACAAGATTCTCATCGTCGACGACGACCCGGGCCTGAGCAGCCTGCTGGACCGTTTCTTCACCAGCAAGGGCTTCCGTGTCCGCACCGTGCCCAACGTCGAACAGATGGACCGCCTGCTGGCCCGTGAAGTGTTCAACCTGGTGGTCCTCGACCTGATGCTGCCGGGAGAGGATGGCCTGTCCGCGTGCAAGCGCCTGCGCGCGTCGAACAACCAGATCCCGATCATCATGCTCACCGCCAAGGGCGACGAGCTCAGCCGTATCAAGGGCCTGGAGCTGGGCGCCGACGACTACCTGGCCAAGCCGTTCAACCCAGACGAGCTGGTGGCCCGGGTCAAGGCCGTGCTGCGCCGCCAGTCCCCGAGTGTGCCGGGCGCGCCGGGCAGCGAGGAAGAGACCGTCACCTTCGGCGACTACGAGCTGTCGCTGGCCACCCGCGAACTCAAGCGCGGCGAGGAGACGCACATGCTCACCACCGGTGAGTTCGCCGTGCTCAAGGCCCTGGTGATGCACGCCCGTGAGCCGCTGACCCGCGACAAGCTGATGAACCTGGCCCGTGGCCGTGAGTGGGACGCCCTGGAGCGCTCCATCGACGTGCAGATCTCGCGCCTGCGCCGGATGATCGAGCCCGACCCGTCCAAGCCACGCTACATCCAGACCGTATGGGGTGTGGGCTACGTCTTCGTGCCGGACGGAAACGCCGGCAAATGAGCCTGTCGGCTCGTCAGGGTGCAGCAGGGCGACCCACGCGGGTCGCCCTGTTTGCGTCTGTGGCGGCCGGCCTTTTCAGCACAGTAGTTGATCGATGAAAACGCCCCTCTGGTTCCCGCAAAGCTTCTTCGCCCGCACCCTCTGGCTGGTGCTGATCGTCGTGCTGTTCTCCAAGGCACTGACGCTCGTGTACCTGCTGATGAACGAGGACGTGCTGGTCGACCGCCAGTACAGCCACGGCGTGGCCCTGACGCTGCGCGCCTACTGGGCCGCGGATGAAGAGAACCGTGACCAGATCGCCGAGGCGGCCGGCCTGATCCGCGTGACCGGCGCCGGCGTGCCGGAGGGCGAGCAGCACTGGCCCTACAGCGAGATCTACCAGCGCCAGATGCAGGCCGAGCTGGGCGATGACACCGAGGTGCGGCTGCGCATCCACGCGCCGCCCGCGCTGTGGGTCAATGCTCCGAGCCTGGGCCCGGGCTGGCTCAAGGTGCCGCTGTATCCGCACCCGCTGCGTGGGCAGAAGATCTGGAACGTGCTCGGTTGGTTCCTGGCCATCGGCCTGTTGTCCACGGCATCGGCGTGGATCTTCGTGCGCCAGCTCAACCAGCCGCTCAAGCGCCTGGTGTTCGCCGCCCGCCAACTGGGCCAGGGGCGCAGCGTGCGCCTGCCAATCAGCGACACCCCGAGCGAGATGACCGAGGTATACCGCGCGTTCAACCAGATGGCCGAGGATGTCGAACAGGCCGGGCGTGAGCGCGAGCTGATGCTGGCCGGGGTGTCCCATGACCTGCGCACGCCGCTGACCCGGCTGCGCCTGTCATTGTCGCTGATGGATAACGACAGCGACCTCAGCGAGGACATGGTCCGCGACATCGAGGACATGGACGCGATCCTCGACCAGTTCCTGGCGTTCATCCGTGATGGACGCGACGAACCGGTGGAGGAGGTCGACCTCAACGACCTGATCTACGAAGTGGTGGCGCCCTACAACCAGCACAAGGAGCAGGTGCGCCTGTGCCTGGAGCCGATCCCGCCGTTCCCGCTGCGCCGGGTGTCGCTCAAGCGCATGCTGGGCAACCTGATCGGCAACGCCCTGCATCACGCCGGCAAGGGCGTCGAAGTGGCGGCCTATGTGTCGGGCGACCAGAGCGCGCCGTATGTGGTGCTCAGCGTGCTGGACCGTGGCGCGGGCATCGACGAGTCGGAGCTGGAGACCATCTTCAACCCGTTCATCCGTGGCGACCGGGCGCGGGGCGGCAAGGGCACCGGGCTGGGGCTGGCGATCGTCAAGCGCATCGCCGCGCAGCATGGCGGCAACGTGGAGCTGCGCAACCGCTCCGGTGGCGGGATCGAGGCGCGGGTGAGGTTGCCGCTGGGGTTGTTGTTGCCGCGTAATGCCGTGTGATTTCCGGGGCCGCTTTGCGGCCTTTTCGCGACATCAGGCTGCTCTTACAGGACTGCGCGAGTCCCTGTAGGAGCGGCCTTGTGCCGCGATGGGCTGCGCAGCAGCCCCAGAATCTCAGCCCTTGCCCTTGGTCCGCGTCTGATTCGGCCCGCTGTTCTTCTCCAGGTGCTCGATGATCATCCCGGCCACGTCCTTGCCGGTGGTCACCTCGATACCCTCAAGCCCCGGCGATGAATTCACCTCCATCACCAGCGGCCCATGGTTCGAACGCAGGATATCCACCCCCGCCACGCTCAAGCCCATGACCTTCGCCGCGCGAATCGCGGTCATGCGCTCCTCGGGGGTGATCTTGATCAGGCTGGCCACGCCACCGCGGTGCAGGTTGGAGCGAAACTCGCCCGGCTTGGCCTGGCGCTTCATCGAGGCGATCACCTTGTCGCCCACCACGAAGCAGCGAATGTCGGCGCCCCCGGCCTCCTTGATGTATTCCTGGACCATGATGTTCTGCTTCAGGCCCATGAACGCCTCGATCACCGATTCGGCGGCCTTGGTGGTCTCGCACAGCACCACGCCGATGCCCTGGGTGCCTTCGAGCACCTTGATCACCAGTGGCGCGCCGTTGACCATCTGGATCAGGTCGGGGATGTCGTCCGGCGAGTGGGCGAAACCGGTGATCGGCAGGCCGATACCGCGCCGAGACAGCAGCTGCAGCGAGCGCAGCTTGTCCCGTGAGCGGGCAATGGCCACCGACTCGTTGAGCGGGTACACGCCCATCATCTCGAACTGGCGCAGCACTGCGCAGCCGTAGAAGGTGACCGATGCGCCGATGCGCGGGATCACCGCATCGAACCCCTCCAGCGGCTTGCCGCGGTAATGGATCTGCGGCTTGTGGCTGGCGATGTTCATATAGGCCCGGAGCGTGTCGATCACCACCACTTCGTGGCCCCGCTGGGTACCGGCCTCGACCAGGCGGCGGGTGGAATACAGACGCGGATTGCGCGACAGCACAGCGATCTTCATGCAGCACCTGTGACAGGGGAAAGGGTGGCCGGGAAGGCCGGTTTGTCCTGGACGTACTTAAGGCCTGGGTTGACCACCAACTGGCCATGGATGAGCGCCTTCGAGCCGAGCAGCAGCCGATAGCGCATGCTCTTGCGACAGGCCAGGGTGAACTCGACCTCCCAGACCCGGTCGCCGAGCGCCAGGGCCGTACGGATCACGTAGCGGATCTGGGCCTGGCCGTTGGAGCTCTTGATGGTCTTCATGGTCACCAGTGGCGCCTCGCAACGGCGGTGGCGCAACTGCACCACCGAGCCCAGGTGCGCGGTGAAGCGCACCCATGGCTGGCCATCGCGCTCGAACGGTTCGACCTCGGTGGCGTGCAGGCTGGAGGTGCTGGCGCCGGTGTCGATCTTGGCGCGCAGGCCGGCGACACCCAGCTCGGGCAGGGCGACCCACTCGCGCAGGCCGATCACAGTCAGGTGGTCAAATGTCTTCACGAAGCGTGCCCTGGGGAGATGGAGATGAACTGTAATGACGGCACGGACTTTTTGCATCCGTCAGTCACGGTAGTACAGTTCCGTGAAAGACAGAATTCGAGGAAAGACCATGGCACAAAAGCCTGAAGACGACGACAAGGTACGCCTGGACAAATGGCTGTGGGCGGCGCGCTTCTACAAGACCCGCGCCCTGGCCAAGGCAGCGATCGAAAGCGGCAAGGTGCACTGCCGGGGCGAGCGCTGCAAGCCGGGCAAGGAGCCGCAGGTAGGCGACGAGTTCGTGCTGCGTACCGGATTCGACGAGCGCACCGTGGTGGTCAGGGCATTGTCGGTGGTGCGCCGTGGAGCACCCGAGGCGCAGGCGCTGTATGAGGAAACGGCCGAAAGCGTGAAGCGCCGCGAACAGGCGGCCGAGCTGCGCAAGGCGGGCGCGCTGGGCATGACCAGCGACGGGCGGCCGAACAAGAAGCAGCGGCGCCAGATCCATCAGTTGCAGGGCAGTTTCGATTGACCGGGTCTGGCGTTTGGTTCGTTGCAAACAGCCCTTGCAACATTCGGTAACTCCTCGGCAGATGAGCAAGAAAATGGGATTCACTACCATTTGCACTTCTCAATCCAGCGAGGAGTACCCCCGATGTTGCCCCGCAAGCCCCTACTGGCCGCCCTGGCCCTCACTCTGTTCGGCGGCACCGCCCAGGCGGCGGATGAAGTGGTGGTGTACTCCTCGCGCATCGACGAGCTGATCAAGCCGGTGTTCGACGCCTATACCGCCAAGACCGGCGTCAAGATCAAGTTCATCACCGACAAGGAAGCCCCGTTGATGCAGCGCATCAAGGCCGAGGGCGAGAACGGCGTGGCCGACCTGCTGCTCACCGTCGATGCCGGCAACCTCTGGCAGGCCGAACAGATGGGCATCCTGCAGCCGATCAAGTCGGCGGTCATCGACCAGAACATCCCGCCGCAATACCGCGCCTCGTCCCATGACTGGACCGGCCTGAGCCTGCGCGCGCGGACCATCGCCTACTCCACCGACCGGGTCAAACCGGGTGAGCTCAGCACTTACGAGGCCCTTGCCGACAAGAACTGGGAAGGCCGCCTGTGCCTGCGCACTGCGAAGAAGGTCTACAACCAGTCGCTGACCGCCACGCTGATTGAGAACCACGGCGAGGCCGAGACCGAGAAGCTGATCAAGGGCTGGGTCAACAACCTGTCCACCGATGTGTTCTCCGACGACACCGCGGTGCTCCAGGCCATTGCCGCCGGGCAGTGCGACGTGGGCATCGTCAATACCTACTACTACGGGCGCCTGCACAAGGAGAAGCCCGACCTGCCGGTGAAGCTGTTCTGGCCCAACCAGGCTGATCGCGGCGTGCACGTCAACTTGTCGGGCATCGGCCTGACCAAGCATGCACCGCATCCGGAAGCGGCGAAGAAATTGGTGGAATGGATGACCGGCGAAGAGGCGCAGAAGCTGTTCGCCGACATCAACCAGGAGTTCCCGGCCAACCCGAAGGTCAAGCCTTCAGCGGAAGTCGCGGCCTGGGGCAGCTTCAAGGCCGACGGCATTCCGGTGGAAGTCGCCGGCAAGCGCCAGGCCGAAGCGATTCGCTTGATGGACCGGGCTGGCTGGAACTGAGTTTCAGGGCTTATCCTTGCGGGGCCCTCAAGGGCCCCTTCGCGGCTAAAGCCGCTCCCACAGGTTCTGCGCTGCCTGGCAGGTTTACGCGACCCCTGTGGGAGCGGCTTTAGCTGCGAACGACCGCGCAGCGGTCGCCACCTGCAACCGAGACTCTTGCATTGCCCCACACCCCCCAACGCTGCTGGTACCTACCAGTCTCCCTGACCGCCGCCCTGGTCCTGCTCCCGCTGAGCGTCCTGCTGCTGTCCTGGCAATCGGTAGACATGCAGATCTGGTCGCACCTGCTCGACACCCAGATGGGCCGCCTGCTGGGTAACACCCTCACCCTGGTGCTGGGGGTGGGCCTCGGCGTGACCGTGCTGGGGGTGAGCCTGGCCTGGCTCACCAGCCTCTGCGAATTCCCCGGCCGGCGCTGGCTGGACTGGGCGCTGATGCTGCCGTTCGCGATTCCGGCGTATGTCCTTGCGTTCGTCTTCGTCGGCCTGCTGGACTTCGCAGGCCCCGTGCAGACGGCCCTGCGCGAGGTGTTCGGGCCCATGCGCCTGCCACGGGTACGTTCCACCGGCGGGGTGATCACAGTATTGGTGCTGGTGTTCTATCCCTACGTCTACCTGCTGGCGCGCACCGCGTTCCTGGCCCAGGGCAAGGGCCTGATGGAGGCCGCGCGGGTGCTCGGGCTGTCGCCGCTGCAGGCGTTCTGGCGGGTGGCCATGCCCATGGCGCGCCCGGCCATCGGCGCCGGCATCGCCCTGGCGCTGATGGAGACCCTGGCCGATTTCGGCGCGGTGGCGGTGTTCAACTTCGACACCTTCACCACGGCCATCTACAAGACCTGGTACGGCTTCTTCAGCCTGTCCAGCGCGGCGCAGCTGGCCAGCCTGCTGCTGCTGGCGGTGATGCTGGTGCTGTATGGCGAGCGCCGTGCCCGGGGCGCCAGTCGCAGTGGCAACGAGCGCCCGCGCGGGCAGGCGCTGTACCACCTGCGTGGGCTCAAGGCATTGGCGGCCAGTGGCTGGTGCCTGCTGGTGTTCGCCTGCGCCTTCGTCATCCCGATGCTGCAGCTGCTGGCGTGGTTCTGGCAGCGCGGCCGGCACGACCTGGACGAGCGCTACCTCGGCCTGGTCATGCACACCCTGTACCTTGGCGCCATGGCGGCGCTGATCACGGTCAGCGTGGCCATGCTGATGGCCTTCGCCCGGCGCCAGGCACCGACCACGGCCATCCGCGCCGGGGTCGGCCTGGCCAACCTCGGCTATGCCTTGCCGGGCTCGGTGCTGGCGGTGTCGATCATGCTGGCGTTCAGCTACCTGGACAACCAGCTGGTGGTGCCGCTGTCGCAATGGTTGGGCGGGGCAGGCAAACCGTTGTTGCTGGGCAGCCTGTCGGCCCTGCTGCTGGCCTACCTGGTTCGTTTCATCGCCGTGGCCTATGGCCCGCTGGAAAGCAGCCTGGAACGGATCCGCCCGTCGTTGCCGGAGGCGTCACGCAGCCTCGGGGTCGCCGGGCCGGGATTGTTTTTCAAGGTGTATCTGCCGTTGCTGGTGCCCGGTGCGCTCAGCGCCGCCCTGCTGGTGTTCGTCGACGTGTTGAAGGAGATGCCGGCGACCCTGCTGATGCGCCCGTTCGGCTGGGACACCCTGGCCGTGCGGGTGTTCGAGATGACCAGCGAGGGCGAATGGGCACGGGCCTCGCTGCCGGCCCTGACCCTGGTGCTGGTCGGCCTGCTGCCGGTGATCGGCCTGATCCGTCGCTCTGCCCATCGTCCGGGACACCCGCGCTGAGGGTGTCACGCAGCTTCCTTGCGGCTACAATGCGCGGCATTCGCAGCGACGGGTCCTACAAGAACAGGTGATGATTGAACATCGCCGACCGCCGCCGCCTCGCCACGCCCGGAAGGAGAAACCCATGGGACAGCGTACGCCTCTGTATGACCTGCACCTGGCGCTCGGCGCCAAGACGGTCGATTTCGGCGGATGGGACATGCCCCTGCATTACGGCTCGCAAGTCGAGGAGCACCACCAGGTGCGCAGTGACTGCGGGGTCTTCGATGTCTCCCACATGACCGTCATCGATATCGACGGTTGCGCCGCCACGTCCTGGCTGCAACACCTGCTGGCCAATGACGTGACGCGTCTGGAAAACCCCGGCAAGGCCCTCTACAGCCCCCTGCTCAACGCCGATGGCGGGGTGATCGACGACCTGATCGCCTACCGCACCGAGGACGGCTACCGCCTGGTGGCCAACGCCGCCACCCGCGACAAGGTACTGGCCTGGCTGCAGGCGCGCAGCGAAGGTTTCAAGGTCAGCTTCAAGGTCCGCCCCGAACTGGCCATCCTCGCCATCCAGGGCCCTCATGCCCGGGAAAAGGTCGCCGCCCTGCTCAGCGCCTCGCGTGCCGCGCTGATCCGCGAACTGCGCCCCTTCGAAGGCCTCGCCGACGGTGACTGGTTCATCGCCCGCACCGGTTACACCGGCGAGGACGGCCTGGAGATCATCCTTCCCGGCGAGCAGGCCCCGGCATTCTTCAACGACCTGGTCGGCGCCGGCATCGCCCCGAGCGGCCTGGGCGCGCGCGACACCCTGCGCCTGGAAGCCGGCATGAACCTGTACGGCCAGGACATCGACGAAGCCCACACCCCACTGACCTCCAACCTGGGCTGGAGCGTCGCCTGGGAGCCGGCAGGCCGCGAGTTCATCGGCCGTGCCGGCCTGCTGGCGGAAATCGAGCAGGGCGTGAAGGAAAAACTGGTCGGCCTGGTGCTCGAGGAGCGCGGTGTACTGCGTGCCCACCAGGTAGTCCGTGTATCCGGGATTGGCGAAGGAGAGATCACCAGTGGTAGTTTCTCGCCTACGCTGAGCAAATCCATTGCCCTGGCCCGCGTGCCCATGGCCACCGGCGACCGCGCCGAAGTGGAGATCCGCGGCAAGTGGTACCCGGTGCGGGTGGTCAAGCCGACCTTCGTGCGCCATGGCAAGATCCTGATCTGATTATCCAAATGGCGGGCCGACCGCTGACCCTAACGAGGAATACAAGACAATGAGCCAAATCCCCGCCGACCTGCGTTATGCCGAAAGCCATGAATGGGCCCGCCTGGAAGCCGATGGCACCGTGACCGTGGGCATCAGCGACCACGCCCAGGCCGCCCTGGGTGACGTGGTATTCGTCGAGCTGGCCGAAGTCGGCAAGGTGTTCGCCGCCGGCGACGCTGCTGGCGTGGTCGAGTCGGTCAAGGCCGCCTCGGACATCTACGCGCCGGTGGGCGGCGAGGTCATCGCGGTCAACGAAGAACTGGCCGACACCCCGGAGCTGCTCAACGAAGAGCCCTACGAATCGTGGATCTTCAAGCTGAAGCCGAGCGACAAGTCCGAGCTGGACAAGCTGCTGGATGCCGCTGGTTACAAGGCTGCCATCGGCGAGTAAAGATCGCGGGCAAGCCCGCTCCCCGACGCCATGACGATGTGCTCCGTGCGTGGGAGCGGGCTTGCCCCGCGATGAGGCCTGCACGGCCAATGCAATAATCCCCGCACATTCGGCAATCCTTCCTAGACTTGTAAGTCTCCCTTGAGAACTGGTCCAGGAAGAGATCGTCGCCATGTCCCAGTCGCCATCCCTGCATCAACTGCAAGAGCCCAACCCTTTCCTGCACCGCCACCTGGGGCCCGATGCCCAGGAGCAGCAGGCCATGCTCGACGTCCTCGGCGTTGCCAGCCGCAGCGAACTGATCGAGCAGACGGTGCCGCCGGGCATCCGCTTCAACCGCCCGCTGAACCTGCCGCCGGCCCTCGATGAGCAGGCCGCGCTGGCCAGGCTGGCGGGCCATGCCGCGCAGAACCAGCTGTGGACCAGCCTGATCGGCATGGGCTATCACGCGACCATCACCCCCACCGTCATCCTGCGCAACGTGCTGGAGAATCCCGGCTGGTACACCGCCTACACGCCCTATCAGCCGGAGATCGCCCAGGGTCGCCTGGAGGCGCTGCTGAACTACCAGCAGATGGTCATCGACCTCACCGGCCTGGCGCTGGCCAATGCCTCGTTGCTCGACGAGGCCACCGCCGCCGCCGAGGCCATGGCCCTGGCCAAGCGCGTGGCGCGCAGCAAGAGCAACGCCTTCTTCGCCGACGAGCACTGCCACCCGCAGACCCTGTCGGTGCTCAAGACCCGTGCCGAGGGCTTCGGTTTCGAGCTGATCATCGATTCCGTGGATAACCTGGCCAAGCACAAAGTGTTCGGGGCGTTGCTGCAGTACCCGGACACCCACGGCGAGGTGCGCGACCTGCGTCCGCTGATCGACCAGCTGCACACCCAGCAGGCCCTGGCCTGCGTCGCCGCCGACATCCTCAGCCTGGTGGTGCTGACGCCGCCAGGCGAGCTGGGGGCCGACGTGGTGCTCGGCTCGACCCAGCGCTTTGGCGTGCCGATGGGCTACGGCGGGCCGCACGCGGCCTATTTCGCCTGCCGCGACGACTACAAGCGGGCCATGCCCGGGCGCATCATCGGGGTGTCCCGCGATGCGCGCGGCAATACCGCGCTGCGCATGGCCCTGCAGACCCGCGAGCAACACATCCGCCGGGAGAAGGCCAACTCCAATATCTGCACGGCCCAGGTGCTGCTGGCCAACATCGCCGGCTTCTACGCCGTCTACCACGGCCCTGAAGGCCTGCAGCGCATCGCCCAGCGGGTGCACCGGCTGACCTTCATCCTCGCCGCCGGCCTCGAAGCCAAGGGCATCAGGCGCCTCAACCAGCACTTCTTCGACACCCTGACCCTGGACGTCGGAGGCACCCAGGCGGCGATCATCGAAAGCGCCGAAGCCGCCCGCATCAACCTGCGGATCCTCGGACGCGGGCACCTGGGCGTCAGCCTGGACGAAACCTGTAACGAAGCCACGGTGCTCAAGCTGCTGGATATCTTTCTCGGCGTCGACCATGGCCTGGACATCGCCACGCTCGACCAGCAGGCGTTGCCCGAAGGCATCCCCGGCGCGCTGGTGCGCCGTACGCCGATCCTCGGGCACCCGGTGTTCAACCTGCACCACAGCGAAACCGAGATGCTGCGCTACCTCAAGCAGCTGGAGAACAAGGACCTGGCGCTGAACCAGTCGATGATCCCGCTGGGCTCGTGCACCATGAAGCTCAATGCCAGCAGCGAGATGATCCCCATCACCTGGCCGGAGTTCGCCCAGCCGCACCCCTTCGCCCCGGCCGCCCAGGTGCAAGGCTACAAGGCGATGATCGACGAGCTGGAAAGCTGGTTGTGCGCCATCACCGGCTTCGACGCCATCTGCATGCAACCCAACTCCGGCGCCCAGGGTGAATACGCCGGGCTCATGGCCATCACCCGTTACCACCGCAGCCGCCACCAGCCCGGGCGCACCTTGTGCCTGATCCCGTCCTCGGCCCATGGCACCAACCCGGCATCGGCGCAGATGGCCGGCATGGAGGTGGTGATCGTCGAGTGCGACGAAGACGGCAACGTCGATCTCTACGACCTCAAGGCCAAGGCCCACGCTGCCGGCGAGCGGCTGTCATGCCTGATGGTGACCTACCCCTCCACCCACGGCGTATACGAGGAGGGGATCCGCGAGATCTGCGAGGTGGTGCACCAGCATGGCGGGCAGGTGTACATGGACGGTGCCAACCTCAATGCCCAGGTGGGGCTGGCGCGGCCGGCGGACATCGGCGCCGATGTCTCGCACATGAACCTGCACAAGACCTTCTGCATTCCCCATGGTGGTGGTGGCCCGGGCATGGGCCCGATCGGCATCCGCGCCCACCTCAAGCCATTCGTCGCCAGCCACCCGGTGGTGCCGGTGCCGGGCTTGGAGCCGACCAACAGCGCGGTGAGCGCGGCGCCCTGGGGCAGTGCCAGCATCCTGCCGATCAGCTGGATGTACATCGCCATGATGGGGCCGCAACTGGCCGACGCCAGCGAGGTGGCGATCCTGTCCGCCAACTACCTGGCCAGCCAGCTGCGCGATGCCTTCCCGGTGCTCTACCGTGGGCGCAACCAGCGGGTCGCCCATGAGTGCATCTTCGACCTGCGGCCGCTCAAGGCGCAGACCGGCATCACCGAGGAGGATGTGGCCAAGCGCCTGATGGACTACGGCTTCCATGCGCCGACCATGTCGTTCCCGGTACCGGGCACGCTGATGGTCGAGCCCACCGAGAGCGAGTCGAAGGCCGAACTGGACCGTTTCGTCGAGGCGATGCTGGCGATCAGGGCGGAAATCGCCGAGGTGCAGGAGGGCAACTGGTCGGCCGAGGACAATCCGCTCAAGCATGCGCCGCATACCCTGGCTGATGTGCTGGCGCCGTGGAACCGGCCGTACAGCATCGAGCAGGGCATCGCCCCCAGCGCTCACGCGCGCCAGCACAAGTATTGGCCAGCGGTGAACCGGGTCGACAACGTGTATGGGGACAGGAATCTGTTCTGTGCGTGCGTGCCGGTGGAGGCGTATCGCTGAGAAGGGGCATCCATCCCCTGTAGGAGCGGCCTTGTGCCGCGAAAAGGGGGGCGAAGCACCCCCAAAGATTCGTGGACCAAGCTGATATCGCCGGGGCCGCTCTGCGGCCCTTTCGCGGCACAAGGCCGCTCCTACAAGGGGTAGCGTTTTATTCGGCCACGGCGTTCTTGGCCAGGATCGCGTTGGCCAGTTCCATGTCGCTGGCCTGGACGCCCGGGTTGTCCGCGCGCACCTGGCGGATCGCGGCTTCCAGGAACGGACCACGGATGGCGCCTTCACTGGCAACGAAGCTGCCGGCGTCGTCCTGGGCGGCGACGATCAGCTTGTGGTCCTTGAAGGTCAGGTAGGTCGAGGCGGTGGTGGCACCGGAGGAGATGACGTTGCGCCAGAACGTGTCGGCCATGGCGGAGCCAAGGGGCAGCGAGCAGAGGACGGTGGCTGCGATGGCTGTTTTGAAACGCATGATGAATCACCTCGGTCGATGAGGGCTGTCGGAATGCCGGTTTGATCCGGTTTTCCGCTGCCAAGTTCCCGACCACACAGGGGATTTCTTACTTATCCACAGACTCGCAGCACCTCCTCCAGGGAGGTCAGCCGTTGCTCGGCCAGCCGGCGCCCGCAGCGGCGCAGGTCGTGCAGGCCATCGGCGGCCGCCTGCTGGCGCAGCGCCTCCAGGTCGGCGCCCGGGGTGATGCGCTGGCGCAACGCGCTGCCGACCCGGAGCAGCTCGAACAGCCCGGTGCGGCCATGAAAGCCGCTGCCCCGGCAGGTCTGGCAGGCGGGGCGATCGGCATGCTCCACGCCATGACAGTCCGGACATAGGGTGCGCACCAGTCGTTGGGCCATGACCCCGAGCAACGTGGCCCTGATCAGGTAGTCGGCCACCTTCAGCTCCTGCAGGCGGGTGATCGCCGCGCAGGCATCGTCGGTGTGCAGGGTGGACAGCACCAGGTGGCCGGTCAAGGCCGCCTGTACCGCCACCTGGGCGGTTTCCTGATCGCGGATCTCGCCGATCATGATGATGTCCGGGTCTTGCCGCAGCAGGGCGCGCACGCCTTCGGCGAAGCCCAGGCCCAGGCCGGGTTGCACCTGCAACTGGTTGATCGCCGGCTCCAGGCGCTCGATGGGGTCTTCGATGCTGCACAGGTTGACCTGGGGCGTGGCCAGGTGGCGCAGGCTGGCGTACAGGGTGCTGGTCTTGCCCGAACCAGTGGGGCCGGTCACCAGCAGGATGCCCTGGCGCCGCTGCAGCAGGGCTTTCCACTGGGCCAGCAAGGGCGCCTCCAGGCCAAGGTGTTCGAGGGCTTCGTGGCGTAGCTGCGGATCGAACAGGCGCAGCACCAGCTTCTCGCCGAATGGCGTGGGCAGCGTGGACAGGCGCAGTTCGATCTGCGCGCCATCCGGCAGGCGGCTTTTCAGGCGACCGTCCTGTGGCCGGCGTTTCTCCGCCACGTTCATCCGGCCCAGGTGCTTCAGGCGGCTGACCATGGCCAGGGTGACACCCGCGGGGAAGGCGTAGACGGGGTACAGCAGGCCATCGATGCGCAGGCGCAGGTGACCCAGTTCGCGGCGCGGTTCCAGGTGGATATCGCTGGCGCGCTGCTCGATGGCGTACTGCAGCATCCAGTCGACGATGCGCACCACATGCTGATCGTCGGCGCCCGCCTGGGCCTGGCTGGCGCCCAGCTCCAGCAGCTGCTCCAGCTCGCCGAGCCCGGGTGCCGGGGGGTGTCCGGCGCCGCGCAGCGAATGCGCCAGGCCGAAGAAGGTGGGCGTCAGCTGGCGGATCTGCCGTGGGCTGGCCAGCACACGCTTCATGCGCTTGCCCAGGCCTTGGCTCAGGTCGGCTTCCCAGTCACGTCGATAGGGTTGGGCGCTGGCCACGGTCACGCTGCTGTCGTCCACCGCCACGGCGAGGATACCGTGACGCTCGGCGAAGGCCGCGGACATCAGGTTGGCGACCTGTGCCAGGTCGACCTGCAGCGGGTCGATGTGCAAAAACGGCTGGCCTACCTGGTCGGCCAGCCAGTGGCAGAGCGCATCGAGGTTCAGGCGCTGGCCAGGGTGCAACGGGTCCGGCAGGGCCAGCTCGGCGATCAGCTCCAGGGGATGTTCGTCGGGGTGTTGCCTGGCCCGCTCGAGCGCCTTGAGCGCGTCGCACGCGGCGATCCGCTGTTCGGCGAGCAAGGCGTCCAGCAGCCGGTTCAGGTCCAGGTCTTGGCTAGCGTTGGCGAACATGGCGATATCCCTGCCAGGTGATCCATGACGCTGGCAAGGCTAGCCAGAGGGCGCGCCGGTCGGGTGAATAAAGGGTTTCGGAATCTTGCCGGAGCGCGATCAGGCCGAGGCGGCCTGCGCCAGGCGTGGCTGGCACTCCAGGCTGACATCGGCCACGCAGACCAGGTTGCGCAGCTTCTGCGCGATGACTTCGGCGCGGTGCCAGCTCAGGCCGCCGATGCCGATTTCCATGTCCAGCAGGTCATCGCACTGGTTGACCCGCACGCTGTGCGGCGTGAGGAACTGCAGGGCGAACAGGTTGAGCACCCGGCACAGGCTGTCCGGCTCCGCCTCGGCCTGCAGGCGATAGTGGACGGTGCTGTGGGCGGTGTTGGCGGCCCAGGCGTCGATCCTGGGGTGTTCGGCTGCATGCATGGCGTTTCTCCGCGAAGGTGGAGAAATTCTTGCACGTTGGCGGTGGTATTTTTTCGCTATGATTTGAGCGTTGTGTATTGTTTGCGAATAATTCAATTCGCAAAGTCAGACTTTGGAGAATTGATAATGCATGGCGAACTGGATGCCTATGATCGGCGTATCCTCGAACTGCTGCAGGAGGACGCGTCACTGTCCAGCGCGCAGATCGCCGAGCGTGTCGGCCTGTCGCAGTCGCCGTGCTGGCGGCGCATCCAGCGCTTGAAGGAGGAGGGCGTGATCCGCGGGCAGGTGACCCTGCTGGATCGCAAGAAGGTGGGGCTGAACACGCAGATCTTTGCCGAGGTGAAGCTCAATGCCCACGGGCGGTCGAACTTCGCCGAGTTCACCGAGGCGATCCGCGGCTTTCCCGAAGTACTGGAATGCTACGTGCTGATGGGGGCGGTGGACTTCCTGCTGCGCATCGTCACCTCGGATATCGAGGCTTATGAGCGGTTCTTCTTCGAAAAGCTATCGAATGTGCCGGGTATCCAGGAAGTGAACTCGATCGTGGCGCTTTCGGAGATCAAGTCGACCACCAGCTTGCCGTTGAGACCCTGAAGAGCCGATCGCGGGGCAAGTCGCAACGGCGCACCGCCGCTCCCACGCAGTGCAGGAGCGGGCAGCGCGGACTCAGGCCTTGAGCAGGTGCTTCCAGGCGCGGTTCTGCTCGATGGCGCGGGCCTGCTCGATGCGGGCTTCGAGCAGTTCTTCCTTGCCTTCTTCCACCAGTGGCTGCTCGGCCAGCTCGTGCAGCTTGTTCAGCTCGCCGTAGAGGCGGTCCTGTTGCGGCAGGTCCAGCACCTGGCGGGCGTGGTGCAGCCAGGTCTGCACGCATTCGATGCGCGGCAGCTGTTCGGCCAGGTCTTCCGGGCGCTGTACGTACAGCGGCAGCTTCAGGGCGCGGGACTCCTCGCCCAGCAGGTGCTGCAGCCAGCTGGCCAGCTGCGCCTTGCCCTGGCGCTCGCCACGGCCCTTGCGCTCGGCGGTCCAGGCGCGGGCGCTCAGCCAGCGCGCGGTCTCCAGGGAGAACTGGCCCCACCGTGGGTCTTCGAGCTCTTCGGCGAACTGCTCGGGGGCGGCACGGCGAATGTCCTCGTCATCGTTGCCGGCCAGCACCAGCGGGCGCCAGTCTTCCAGCAGCGCGTCGAGGCTGGCGCGCAGGGCGCGGGTAGTCGGGCGCGGCGCGGCCTGGCCAAGGCTGGCGGTGAGGGCGCGCAGTTCGGCCAGGCAGCGAACCCAGTCCTGCAGCAGGCGCCAGTGGCCATTGTGGCGATACTGCTCGGCCAGGCGCTGGCTGCTGCCCAGCAGTTGCCAGGCGAGGGCGGCGTAGGCGTCGTCCAGCGGCATTTCGGCCTGCAGTTCGGTCACCGGCAGGCCCAGCTCGTAGCTGTCCGGATCGAGCAGGCGGTAGCCGCGCTCGGCCTTGCTGATGTCGCAGGGCATCAGCGGCAGGCTGGCGGCCAGCTCGGCGGCCAGCTCCAGCAGCGCCTCAGGGGTGCCTTCACGCAGTTCCAGCTCCAGCTCGCAGATTTCTTCCTTGCGCTTGCCGGCGATCACGAAACCTTGGTCCAGCGCGGCCTCGATCACTACCTTCGCCTTGCCGCGGCCCCAGGCGATCTCGGCGTACTCGCGGGTGAAGTCGGTGGTGAACAGCGGCTTGATGGTCTTCTTGTCCAGCTCGGCCAGTTGCTCGGGCCAGCAGGTGGTGTCGAGTTTCTTCAGGTCGAGCTTGACCTTGTCCAGGTGCCACTCGTGCTCGTTGCGCTCGGACAGCCCGGCGACGCTCTGGCCACGGCACTTGAGGGTCTGGATGATGACCTCGCCATCGCGGCGCAGGCGCAGGGCGACGCGGGCGGCGGACAGGTCGCGCTCCGGGGTGTCGAAGTACTGGTTGAGCAGTTCGCGGGTCTGCCAGCCGGACTTGTTGCGCTTCTTCAGCAGAGGGTGCTCGCGCAGCGCGGCAAGGGTCTCGCGGCTGGCGCGGAGTTTGAGTTCGGTTTCTTTGTGCATCGCGGGCTCGGGAAGGGGGCGTCGTAGGCGTGCAGTCTACCGCAGTTACGGCCTGAATCCTTGTTCGTGGGAGCGGGCCTCCTCTTGGGGTTTGCAGGCTTGCCCCGCGAGGCTTTCGCGTTGCTATGATGGGCCATGCTTCCAAGGAGTCCGCGCATGCCGTTGCCGTCGCTGAAAGACCAGTTCGCCGCCCTGATCGCCGCGCCCTCGGTCAGTTGCACCCAGCCTGCGCTGGACCAGTCCAACCGCGCGGTCATCGACCTGCTGGCCGGCTGGCTGGGCGACCTGGGGTTCACCTGCGAGATCCAGCAGGTCAGCCCCGGCAAGTTCAACCTCCTGGCCAGTCGCGGCACCGGCCCGGGCGGCCTGGTGCTGGCCGGGCACAGCGATACCGTGCCTTATGACCCGCAGCTGTGGAGCAGCGATCCGCTCAAGCTGACCGAGGTCGATGGCCGCTGGGTCGGGCTGGGCAGCTGCGACATGAAAGGCTTCTTCACCCTGGTCATCGATGCGGTCATCCCGCTGCTCGAACACGATTTCAAGCAACCGCTGCTGATCCTCGCCACCTGCGACGAGGAAAGCTCGATGTCCGGCGCCCGCGCCCTGGCCGAGGCCGGCCAGCCGCTCGGACGGGCGGCGGTGATCGGCGAGCCCACCGGGCTCAAGCCGATCAGGATGCACAAGGGCATCCTCATGGACCGCATCGATATCCTCGGGCGCAGTGGCCATTCGTCGGATCCGAGCCTGGGCCGCAGCGCCATGGACGCCATGCACGCGGTGATGGGCGAGCTGATGGGCCTGCGCCGCACCTGGCAGGAGCAGTACCGCAACCCGCAGTTCACGGTGCCGACGCCGACCCTGAACTTCGGCTGCATCCACGGTGGCGACAACCCCAACCGCATCTGTGGCCAGTGCGCCCTGGAATTCGACCTGCGCCCGCTGCCGGGGATGGATGTCGAGCAGCTGCGCGCGGCGATCCGCGGCAAGATTGCGCCACTGGCCGAGCGCCACGACGTGCGTATCGACTATGCGCCGCTGTTCCCCGAAGTGCCGCCGTTCGAGCAGGACGCCGACAGCGAACTGGTGCGCCTGGCCGAGCGCCTGACCGGCCACCGCGCCGAAGCGGTGGCCTTCGGCACCGAAGCGCCTTATCTTCAGCAGCTCGGTTGCCAGACCATCGTGCTCGGCCCAGGAGACATCGCCTGTGCCCACCAGCCTGGCGAATACCTTGAAATGTCACGAATCGAGCCTACCGTGCGTCTATTGCGTGACCTGATCCGGCACTATTGCCTGAGCCATTGATCTTTCCCTGAGCAGAGGAGACCGCGCGTGACCGCAAGCCTGTTCCGACGATGACTTTCGAACGTTGTGCGCCTTTTCGTTCTCCGTTCACTTATCCACAGGCCCTGTCATGCCCGATTACGTCAACTGGCTGCGTCATGCGTCTCCCTACATCAACGCCCACCGCGACTGCACCTTCGTGGTCATGCTCCCCGGTGACGGCGTCGAACACCCGAACTTCGGCAACATCGTCCACGACCTGGTGCTGCTGCACAGCCTTGGCGTGCGCCTGGTGCTAGTCCACGGCTCGCGTCCGCAGATCGAAAGCCGCCTGGCCGCGCGCGGCCTGACCCCGCACTACCATCACGGCATGCGCATTACCGACGCGGCGACGCTCGATTGCGTGATCGATGCGGTCGGCGCCCTGCGCCTGGCCATCGAGGCGCGCCTGTCGATGGACATGGCGGCCTCGCCGATGCAGGGCTCGCGCCTGCGGGTGGCCTCCGGCAACCTGGTCACGGCACGGCCGATCGGCGTGCTCGAAGGGGTCGACTACCACCACACCGGCGAAGTGCGCCGGGTCGACCGCAAGGGCATCAACCGCCTGCTCGACGAGCGCTCCATCGTGCTGCTGTCGCCGCTGGGCTATTCGCCGACCGGCGAGATCTTCAACCTCGCCTGCGAGGACGTGGCCACCCGCGCCGCCATCGAGCTGGGTGCCGACAAGCTGCTGCTGTTCGGCGCCGAACCGGGCCTGCTGGACGAGCGTGGCCAGCTGGTGCGCGAGCTGCGGCCGCAGCAGATCGCGCCGCACCTGCAACGCCTGGGCAGCGACTACCAGGCCGAGCTGCTGGACGCCGCCGCCGAGGCCTGCAAGGGCGGCGTGGCGCGCAGCCATATCGTCAGCTATGCCGAGGACGGTGCGCTGCTGACCGAGCTGTTCACCCGTGGCGGTGGCGGTACGCTGGTTTCCCAGGAGCAGTTCGAAGTGGTGCGCGAGGCGACCATCGAGGATGTCGGCGGCCTGCTTGAGCTGATCAGCCCGCTGGAAGAGCAGGGCATCCTGGTGCGCCGTTCGCGCGAGGTGCTGGAGCGGGAGATCGAGCAGTTCAGCGTGGTCGAGCGCGAGGGCATGATCATCGCCTGCGCGGCGCTGTACCCGATTGCCGATTCGGAGGCCGGGGAGCTGGCGTGCCTGGCGGTGAACCCGGAGTACCGGCATGGCGGGCGTGGCGACGAACTGCTCGAGCGCATCGAGGAGCGGGCGCGGGCGCAGGGGCTGAACACCCTGTTCGTGCTGACGACCCGCACCGCGCACTGGTTCCGAGAGCGAGGCTTTGCGCCCAGTGGCGTGGAGCGGCTGCCGGCGGCGCGGGCTTCGCTGTACAACTACCAGCGCAATTCGAAGATCTTCGAGAAGCCGCTCTGACAGTAAATACGGCCCTTGTAGGAGCGGCCTTGTGCCGCGAAAGGGCCGCGCAGCAGCCCCGGCAATTTCAGAATTGATGCACAAATCTTGGGGGCGCTTCGCACCCCTTTCGCGGCACAAGGCCGCTCCTACACATGGATGGGTGTATCTGCGGGCCAAACAAAAACGCCGCCCTTGTGGGCGGCGTTTTCGTTTACACGGTATGCAGGTACCAGTTGTACTCGAGGTCGGAGATCGAATGCTCGAACTCCTCCAGCTCGCTCTCCTTGCACGCGACGAAGATGTCGATGTACTTCGGATCGATGTACTTGTTGAGGATCTCGCTGTCGTCCAGCTCGCGCAGGGCATCGCGCAGGTTGTTCGGCAGGCTCTGCTCCAGCTGCTCGTACGAGTTGCCTTCGATCGGCTCGCCCGGTTCGATCTTGTTGGTCAGACCGTGGTGCACGCCGGCCAGCACGGCGGCCATCATCAGGTACGGGTTGGCGTCGGCGCCGGCCACGCGGTGCTCGATGCGCACGGCGTCCGCCGAACCGGTCGGCACGCGCAGGGCCACGGTGCGGTTGTCCAGGCCCCAGCTCGGTGCGTTCGGCACGTAGAACTGCGCGCCAAAACGGCGGTACGAGTTGACGTTCGGGCAGAGGAACGCCATCGAAGCGGGCAGGGTCTCGAGCACACCGCCGACAGCGTGACGTAGCGCGGCGTTCTGCTCGGGATCCTCGCTGGTGAAGATGTTGTTGCCATCCTTGTCCAGCACGGAGATGTGTACATGCAGGCCGTTGCCTGCCTGGCCCGGGTAGGGCTTGGCCATGAACGTGGTGTCCATTTCATGGTCGTAGGCGATGTTCTTGATCAGGCGCTTGAGCAGCACCGCGTAGTCACAGGCCTTGAGTGGGTCGGCGACGTGGTGCAGGTTGACTTCGAACTGCGCCGGGGCGCTTTCCTTGACGATGGCGTCGGCCGGGATGCCTTGCTCCTTCGCGCCTTCGAGGATGTCCTGCAGGCAGTCGGCGTATTCGTCGAGGTCATCGATCAGGTAGACCTGGGTCGACTGCGGGCGCTTGCCCGAGATCGGCGAGCGCGGCGGCTGCGGACGGCCGTTCACGTTCTCCTGGTCGATCAGGTAGAACTCCAGCTCGAACGCGGCGCAGATGGTCAGGCCCATCTCGGTGAACTTGCTCACCACCTGGCGCAGCACTTCGCGCGGGTCGGCGAAGAAGGGCTCGCCTTCGAGTTCGTGCATGGTCATCAGCAGCTGCGCGGTCGGGCGCTTCTGCCAGGGTTCGTTGGAGAGAGTGCCGGGGATGGGGTAGCAGATGCGGTCGGCATCGCCGATGTCCAGGCCAAGGCCGGTGCTTTCGACGGTCGAACCGTTGATATCCAGGGCGAAGAGGGAGGCAGGCAGGTTGATGCCTTTCTCGTAAACCTTGTGGAGGCTGGTGCGCTCGATGCGCTTGCCACGCACCACACCATTCATATCTGCAATCAGAAGGTCAACGTAGAGAACCTCAGGATGTTCCTTAAGGAACGCGTTCGCTTCGTTAAGCTGAACGGCACGCGGGGGTACCGACATGATGCAACACCTTTGTTGTTAAAAATATCAATCAAGGGGGGCTTGCAACCCCAGTCAATCGGAAAGACCAGGTGAAGTCAAGCCAAGCCCATGATGCCCTTAAATGGCACATCTACGGCAGATTTGCTGCATATCGGGGCGTGCCATTATCCGCTATTTTCGCCCTGAAGGGTTATCCCGAGCAGGGCGTGTTTTATTTTTTACGGAGAGGTTGTGTAAAAAAATGAACGAGGATAAGCTCGGTCACAACCCAGAACACAATAATACGAGGGTCACATGGTCCGCTTGCCGAGACCTGTCAGCGCCGCATGCACGGTGCGTTCAGGTACATCTCCCGGTTGCCGTCCGGTCATCGCACGCCTGCATCGAAAGGGCGTCGCGCTGGCCGCAATAATTGACGGTTCGCGTAAAAAAGCCATACCTCGTAACGCTTTACCGCAACACCTCCTTTCCTCCTGCCCTTCGCTTTCTGTCCGGACGCGCCGCCATGGCGTGCTTGCACTGTTGTCCTGCGCGAGGGTTTTTGCTTTAGCCATGCACAGCATCCAGAATCAAGGCGCGGGCCTTTCCAGGCCCCTCGGCGCCCTGCGCGCCGACTTTGCCCGACGCCTGGCGTCAGTGGCCGCCGGTTGCCTGCAACCGCGCCACATTACCTCCTGAGGTATTTATGAGTCACAACCTCGACCAGCTCACCGATTGGTTGAAAGAGCACAAGATCACCGAAGTGGAATGCCTGATCAGCGACCTGACCGGCATCACCCGCGGCAAGATCTCGCCCACCAACAAGTTCATCGCCGAGAAGGGCATGCGCCTGCCCGAGAGCGTGCTGCTGCAGACCGTGACCGGCGACTACGTCGACGACGACATCTATTACGAACTGCTCGACCCGGCCGACATCGACATGATCTGCCGACCCGACGAGAACGCGGTGTTTCTCGTGCCATGGGCCATCGAACCGACCGCCCAGGTGATCCACGACACCTACGACAAGAAGGGCAACCCGGTCGAACTGTCGCCGCGCAACGTGCTGAAGAAGGTCCTGAAACTCTACGCCGACAAGGGCTGGCAGCCGATCGTCGCGCCCGAGATGGAGTTCTACCTCACCAAGCGTAGCGAAGACCCGGACTTTCCGCTGCAGCCGCCGGTGGGCCGTTCCGGCCGTCCGGAAACCGGGCGGCAGTCGTTCTCCATCGAGGCGGCCAACGAATTCGACCCCTTGTTCGAGGATGTCTACGACTGGTGCGAACTGCAGCAGCTGGACCTCGACACGCTGATCCACGAGGACGGCACCGCGCAGATGGAAATCAACTTCCGTCACGGCGATGCCCTGCACCTGGCCGACCAGATCCTGGTGTTCAAGCGCACCATGCGCGAGGCCGCGCTCAAGCACAACGTGGCCGCCACCTTCATGGCCAAGCCCATGACCGGCGAGCCGGGCAGCGCGATGCACCTGCACCAGAGCGTGGTCGACGTGGCCACCGGCAAGAACATCTTCTCCAACGCCGACGGCAGCATGAGCGAGCTGTTCCTGCACCATATCGGCGGCCTGCAGAAGTTCATCCCCGAGGCGCTGCCGCTGTTCGCCCCCAACGTCAACTCGTTCCGCCGCTTCCTGCCCGACACCTCGGCGCCAGTGAACGTCGAATGGGGCGAAGAGAACCGTACCGTCGGCCTGCGCGTGCCGGATGCCGGCCCGCAGAACCGCCGGGTCGAGAACCGCCTGCCGGGCGCCGACGCCAACCCCTACCTGGCCATCGCCGCGAGCCTGCTGTGCGGCTACATCGGCATGGTCGAAGGCATCGAGGCCAGCGCGCCGGTGCAGGGCCGAGGCTACGAGCGGCGCAACCTGCGCCTGCCGCTGACCATCGAGGATGCCCTGGAGCGCATGGAGAACAGCCGCGCGCTGGTGCAGTACCTGGGCAAGAAATTCATCACCGGCTACGTCGCCACCAAGCGCGCCGAGCATGAGAACTTCAAGCGCGTCATCAGCTCCTGGGAGCGTGAGTTCCTGCTGTTTGCTGTGTGATCAACCCTGAGGCCGCCTGCGGGCGGCCACCGGAAAATGGAGAGGCACATGAGCGTCAACAACCCGCAAACCCGTGAATGGCAAACCCTGAGCGGCGAGCACCACCTTGCACCTTTCAGTGACTACAAGCAGCTGAAGGAAAAGGGGCCGCGCATCATCACCAAGGCGCAGGGCGTGCATTTGTGGGACAGCGAGGGGCACAAGATCCTCGACGGCATGGCCGGCCTGTGGTGCGTGGCGGTCGGCTATGGCCGCGAAGAGCTGGTGCAGGCGGCAGAAAAGCAGATGCGCGAACTGCCGTACTACAACCTGTTTTTCCAGACCGCCCACCCCCCGGCGCTGGAGCTGGCCAAGGCGATCACCGACGTGGCGCCCGAGGGCATGACCCATGTGTTCTTCACCGGCTCCGGTTCCGAAGGCAACGACACCGTGCTGCGCATGGTCCGCCACTACTGGGCGCTCAAGGGCAAGCCGCACAAGCAGACCATCATCGGCCGCATCAACGGCTACCACGGCTCCACCTTTGCGGGGGCGTGCCTGGGCGGCATGAGCGGCATGCACGAGCAGGGCGGCCTGCCGATCCCGGGCATCGTGCATATCCCTCAGCCGTATTGGTTCGGCGAGGGGGGCGACATGACCCCGGACGAATTCGGCGTGTGGGCGGCCGAGCAGCTGGAGAAGAAGATTCTCGAAGTCGGCGAGGACAACGTCGCCGCCTTCATCGCCGAGCCGATCCAGGGCGCGGGCGGGGTGATCATTCCGCCAGAGACCTACTGGCCGAAGATCAAGGAGATCCTCGCCAAGTACGACATCCTGTTCGTCGCCGACGAAGTGATCTGCGGTTTTGGCCGCACCGGCGAGTGGTTCGGCTCCGACTACTACGACCTTGCGCCCGACCTGATGACCATCGCCAAGGGCCTGACCTCCGGTTACATCCCCATGGGCGGTGTGATCGTGCGTGACACAGTGGCCAAGGTGATCAGCGAAGGTGGTGACTTCAACCACGGCTTCACCTACTCCGGCCACCCGGTGGCGGCGGCGGTAGGCCTGGAAAACCTGCGCATCCTGCGTGACGAGAAGATTGTCGAGCGTGCCCGCAACGAAACGGCACCGTATTTGCAAAAACGACTGCGTGAGCTGCAGGACCACCCGCTGGTGGGCGAGGTACGCGGCCTGGGCCTGCTCGGCGCGATCGAGCTGGTCAAGGACAAGGCCACCCGTAGCCGCTACGAGGGCAAGGGCGTCGGCATGATCTGCCGCACCCACTGCTTCGAGAACGGCCTGGTGATGCGCGCGGTGGGCGACACCATGATCATCGCGCCGCCGCTGGTGATCAGCCGCGAAGAGATCGACGAACTGGTGGAAAAGGCGCGCAAGTGCCTGGACCTGACCTACGAAGCGGTCAAATGACAGTCTGCTAGGGTTTGTACGTAAAGTCGCCGAGCGATGTTCAGGCAAGGCGAAAACAGGGGAGGAAGCGGAATTGACTGTAGTCAATGAGCATTCCGAGCCTGTTTTCAACGCAGCATGAGCATCGCGCAGGCACTTTACGTGCTAACCCTAGGCTGGCGAGGTGACATTAAGTCGTTTTAAGGCCCTGCTTTGGTTGAAACAGCGCCTTGTAACTTGCCAGACTAACGGCTGTTTAGTCGCCCAACGCGCGTCCCGTGGTACCTGGCTGCTGAACAGATGGCTTGATAATAAATTCTGGAGCATTACGCATGAAGAAATTGGGCAAGACGCTGCTGGCCGCCGCCCTGATGGGTGCCATGGCCACCGCTGTTCAGGCTGACGACAAGGTGCTGCACGTCTACAACTGGTCGGACTACATCGCCCCGGACACCGTGACCAACTTCGAGAAGCAGACCGGCATCAAGGTGGTCTACGACGTCTTCGACAGCAACGAGACCCTCGAAGCCAAACTGTTGGCGGGCAAGTCGGGCTACGACATCGTCGTGCCGTCCAACAACTTCCTGGCCAAGCAGATCAAGGCGGGTGTCTACCAGGAACTGGACCGCTCCAAGCTGCCCAACTGGAAGAACCTCGACCCGGCGCTGCTCAAGGCCGTGGGTGATGCCAGCGACCCGGGCAACAAGTTCGCCTTCCCGTACATGTGGGGCTCCATCGGCATCGGCTACAACCCGGAGAAGGTCAAGGCCGCGCTGGGCGTGGACAAGATCGACTCGTGGGATGCCGTGTTCAAGCCCGAGAACATCGCCAAGCTCAAGAGCTGTGGCGTGAGCTTCCTCGATGCCCCGACCGAGATGATCCCGGCTGCGCTGCACTACCTGGGCCTGCCCAGCGACAGCACCAAGAAGGAAGACCTGAAGGCAGCGGAAGACCTGTTCCTGAAGATCCGTCCTTCGATTACCTACTTCCACTCCTCCAAGTACATCTCAGACCTGGCCAACGGCAACATCTGCGTGGCCGTGGGTTACTCGGGTGACCTGGAGCAGTCCAAGGCCCGTGCCCATGAAGCCGGCGACAAGGTCAAGCTGAGCTACACCATTCCGAAGGAAGGTGCCGGTACCTTCTACGACATGGTCGCCATTCCGAAGGATGCCGAGAACGTCGAAGCCGCCTACAAGTTCATGGACTTCCTGCTGCAGCCGGAAGTGATGGCCGGCATCACCAATGCCGTGCGCTTCCCGAACGGCAACAAGGCCGCCACCCCGCTGGTGGACAAAGAGATCACCAGCGATCCGGCGATCTACCCGTCCGATGAAGTGAAGGCCAAGCTGTACGCCATCAAGGCACCGGAGAAGACCGCCCAGCGCGAGATCACCCGCAGCTGGACCAAGATCAAGTCGGGCAAGTAAACCCGATGCAAGGCCCTCTGGGCCGGAGCTTCCCGGCCCGGAGGCAGGTAAAGGCAAATAAGTTTGCGGCATCCACGCCGTGAAGGTAAGTTGCGCGCCGGTTTTGCGTGTGCGGCCGAAGTTTACTGCCCGCAAAGGCACTGATTGTGAGGACCACCCACTTGTCTATTTCTGTTTTTCGCAAGGCCTTGATGGCCGGAGCGGGTCTGACGCTGGCTTGCAGCGTCCAAGCGGCGCCCACGGTGCACATCTACAACTGGTCCGACTACGTCGGCCCGAATACCCTCGCCGATTTCCAGAAGGAAACCGGCATCACCCCGAAATACGACGTCTTCGACAGCAACGAGACGCTGGAAGGCAAGCTGCTGGCCGGGCGCACCGGCTATGACGTGGTCGTGCCCTCCAACCATTTCCTCGGCAAGCAGATCAAGGCGGGCGCGTTCCAGAAGCTCGACCGTGATTTGCTGCCCAACTACGCGAATCTCGACCCGGCGCTGATGAAGCGCCTGGAGAAGAACGATCCGGGCAACCAGTACGCCGTCCCCTACCTGTGGGGCACCAATGGCATCGGCTACAACGTCGAGAAGGTCAAGGCGGTACTGGGCACCGACAAGATCGACTCCTGGGCGGTGCTGTTCGAGCCCGAGAACATGAAGAAGCTCAGCAAATGCGGCGTGGCTTTCCTCGACTCGGCCGACGAGATGCTCCCGGCGGTGCTCAACTACATGGGCCTGGACCCGAACAGCAGCAACCCCAAGGACTACCAGAAGGCGGAAGAGAAACTGCTGGCCGTGCGCCCGTACGTGACCTACTTCCACTCCTCCAAGTACATCACCGATCTCGCCAACGGCGACATCTGCGTGGCCGCCGGCTTCTCCGGCGACATTTTCCAGGCCAAGGCCCGCGCTGAAGAAGCGAAGAAGGGCGTGAAGCTGGCCTACGCCATTCCCAAGGAAGGCGGCAACCTCTGGTTCGATGTGCTGGCGATTCCCAAGGACGCCAGCAACGTCAAGGAGGCCCACGCCTTCATCAACTATTTGCTGAAACCTGAGGTAATCGCCCAGGTCAGTGATTACGTCGGTTACGCCAACCCGAACCCCAAGGCTGGCGACCTGATGGACCAGGCCGTGAGGACTGACGCCGCGGTTTACCCACCGCAGGAAGTGCTGGACAAGATGTTCGTGAACTCAGAGTTGCCACCCAAGGTGCAACGGCTGATGACCCGTAGCTGGACCAAGGTCAAGTCGGGCAAGTAAAAATCCAGGCCCGTGGCGGCACCTGTAGAACAGGGCTCGCGGGCACAAAAATCTTGTTGGGAGTTTCACTCATGGCAGTTGCCTCCGGTGCCTATAAAAAAGCCCTCGAGGGTGGCCAGCAACCCAAGCAGGTGCTGGTCAAGATCGACCGGGTCACGAAAAAGTTCGACGAAACGGTAGCCGTGGACGATGTGTCCCTGGAAATCCGCAAGGGCGAGATCTTCGCCCTGCTGGGTGGCTCCGGTTCCGGCAAGTCCACCTTGCTGCGCATGCTGGCCGGCTTCGAACGCCCGACCGAAGGGCGGATCTTCCTCGATGGCGTCGACATCACCGACATGCCGCCCTACGAGCGGCCGATCAACATGATGTTCCAGTCCTACGCGCTGTTCCCGCACATGACCGTGGCGCAGAACATCGCCTTCGGCCTGCAGCAGGACAAGATGCCCAAGGCCGAGATCGACGCCCGCGTGGCCGAGATGCTCAAGCTGGTGCACATGACCCAGTACGCCAAGCGCAAGCCGCACCAGCTGTCCGGTGGCCAGCGTCAGCGCGTGGCCCTGGCCCGCTCGCTGGCCAAGCGTCCCAAGCTGCTGCTGCTCGACGAGCCGATGGGCGCGCTGGACAAGAAACTGCGCTCGCAGATGCAGCTGGAACTGGTGGAGATCATCGAGCGCGTGGGCGTGACCTGCGTGATGGTGACCCACGACCAGGAAGAGGCCATGACCATGGCCCAGCGCATCGCCATCATGCACCTGGGCTGGATCGCCCAGATCGGCAGCCCGATCGACGTCTATGAAACCCCGACCAGCCGTCTGGTCTGCGAGTTCATCGGCAACGTCAACCTGTTCGAGGGTGAAGTGGTCGACGACGCCGAAGGCCACGCGATCATTGCCAGCCCGGAACTGGAGCGCAAGATCTACGTCGGCCACGGCGTCACCACCTCGGTCGAGGACAAGCACATCACCTACGCCCTGCGTCCGGAGAAGCTGCTGGTCACCACCGAGCAACCGACCTGCGAGCACAACTGGTCGCGCGGCAAGGTCCACGACATCGCCTACCTCGGCGGTCACTCGGTGTTCTACGTCGAGTTGCCCGGCGGCAAGATCGTCCAGTCGTTCGTCGCCAACGCCGAGCGCCAGGGCACCCGTCCGACCTGGGATGACGAAGTCTACGTGTGGTGGGAAGACGACAGCGGCGTGGTACTGCGCTCATGAAACCACGAAAGCTCAAACGAGCCCTCCAGCGCTTGATCCCCGAAGGGCGGCACATGGTGATCGGCGTGCCGTTCATCTGGCTGTTCCT
>Ga0209370_1000597_pt1 | contig 43956 bp, 43 predicted proteins | sample AgamicAtPrz_FD_187164 | JGI IMG/M metagenome (GOLD analysis project Ga0209370, IMG submission 187164) | Agave microbial communities from Guanajuato, Mexico - At.P.rz (SPAdes) (version 2) | ecosystem: Host-associated > Plants > Phyllosphere > Phylloplane/Leaf | place: Guanajuato, Mexico...
TGACGCTCTACCCCCATGGCGGCCATTGCGGCAACCTCAACTACCGCGTCAACAGCGACGCCATGCTGGAGTTCTTCCGTGGTTAACAGACTGCTGCTCGTCACCGCCCTGCTCGCCAGCGGCTGCGTCCTGGCCGAGGAAGTCGCGCCGCGTGCCAGCGTGGTCGAGGCCGACAAGACCGAAACGCTCACCGTGGAGGCCGACGGTTTCGTCGATCCGCTACGCGAGCTCAAGTTCAACCCCGGCCTGGACCAGCGCGAGTTCGAACGCTCGACCCTGGCCGCGCTGAACATCTACGACCCATTGGAGTCGCTGAACCGGCGCATCTACCACTTCAACTACCGCTTCGACCAGTGGGTGTTCCTGCCGGTGGTCGATGGCTACCGCTACGTCACCCCCGGTTTCGTGCGCACCGGGGTGAGCAACTTCTTCAACAACCTGGGCGACGTACCCAACCTGTTCAACAGCGTGCTGCAGCTCAAGCCCAAGCGTTCGGCGGAAATCACCGCGCGGCTGATGTTCAACACCATCATCGGTGTCGGCGGCCTATGGGACCCGGCGACCAAGATGGGCCTGCCCCGCCAGAGCGAGGACTTCGGCCAGACCCTGGGCTTCTACGGGGTGCCGGACGGGCCATACCTGATGCTACCGATCCTCGGGCCGTCGAACCTGCGCGACACCACCGGGCTGGTGGTCGACTACGTGGGAGAGAAGGAGATCAACTACCTGAACGTGCCCGACACCGCCAGCGACCATCCGGAACTCACCGTGCTGCGGGCGGTGGACAAGCGCTACACCACCAACTTCCGCTACGGGCAGACCAACTCGCCGTTCGAGTACGAGAAACTGCGGTACGTGTATACCCAGGCGCGCAAGTTGCAGATTGCCGAGTAAGCGCAACCCCGATCCCCTGTAGGAGCGGCCTTGTGCCGCGAAAGGGGCGCGCAGCGGCCCCAGGTTCTTAGCCAAAGCACATATCGCCGGGGCCGCTTTGCGGCCCTTTCGCGGCACAAGGCCGCTCCTACAGGGTCAGCCGGGCAATCCCAGGAACTGACACAACTCCCGCTTCTTGGCCAACGCATCCTTGCGCCCCAGCTCGATCAGCTCACTGCAATAGCTCGCCTCGAACAGCAGGTAGCTCAGCACCCCCGCGCCGCTGGTCTTGGTAGCGCCAGGCCCGCGCAGGAACAGCCTCAACGCCGCCGGCAGCTCGCGCCGATGACGGGCGGCGATCTCATCCAGCGGCTGGCTGGGCGCCACCACCAGCACCTCGATCGGCGCCAGCCCCAGGCGCCGGGCGTCCAGGTGCGCGGGCATCAGGTGGCTGAGATGGTTGAGCCGCTGCAGCAACTCGATATCGTCCTCGAGGCTGTCGATGAAGGTGCTGTTGAGCATGTGCCCGCCGATCTGCGCCAGGCTTGGCTGCTGGCCGCTGAACACGCGCTGGGTCGGCAAGGGCGGCGCCGGTCGCTGGGGGTTGCCACTGACCCCCACCACCAGCACGCGGCTGGCGCCCAGGTGCAGCGCCGGGCTGATCGGCGCCGATTGGCGCACCGCGCCGTCACCGAAGAACTCATCGCCCAGGCGCACCGGTGCGAACAGCAGCGGGATCGCCGAGCTGGCCAGCAGGTGGTCGATGGTCAGCGGCGTGGGCATGCCGATGCGCCGGTGGCGCAACCAGGGTTCGATGGTGTCGCGCCCCTGGTAGAAGGTCACCGCCTGGCCGGACTCGTAGCCGAAGGCGGTCACGGCAATGGCGCGCAGCTGATGGGCCGCCAGGGAGTGGGCGATGCCGTCCAGGTCCAGGTGCTCATGCAACAGGCGGCGCAGCGGGCGGCTGTCGAGCAGCGCCACCGGCACCTGGCCACCGAGCCCCAGCAGGCTGTGGCCGACGAAGCGGCTGGCCTGGCGGATCACCCCGGGCCAGTCGCTGCGCAGCACCAGGTGGCTGCGAAAGTTCTGCCAGAAGGCGGTCAGGTGCTGCACCGATTCGGCGAAGCGGGTGGCACCGCTGGCCAGCTTGACGGCGTTGATGGCGCCGGCAGAGGTGCCGACGATCACCGGGAAGGGATTCGCCGCCCCAGGGGGCAGCAGTTCGGCGATGCCGGCCAGCACGCCGACCTGGTAGGCGGCGCGGGCGCCGCCGCCGGAGAGGATCAGGCCGGTGGTTGGGGACATGCTTCCTTCCTGGATCATGGTTGACAGGTCTGGCCTCTTCGCGGGTAAACCCGCTCCCACAGCTACAGTGCCGGCCTTAGCATATACATACCCCCTGTGGGAGCGGGTTTACCCACGAAGAGGCCGGACCTGCTCTCGCAGCCGTCAGCGTTTCTTCTTGTCGTACAGCCGTGGCTCGCCTTCAGGCCGCGACTTGAAGCGCCGGTGCGCCCACAGGTACTGCTCCGGGCACTCGCGCAGCACGCCCTCTACCCACTGGTTGATGCGCAGGCAGTCGGCCTCCTCGGTTTCGCCGGGGAAGTCCGCGAGCGGTGGATGCACCACCAGACGATAGCCACTGCCGTCCTCCAGGCGCCGCTGGGTGAACGGAATCACGCGGGCCTTGCCCAGCCGGGCGAATTTGGTGGTGGCGGTAACGGTGGCCGCCGGGATACCGAACAGCGGCACGAAGATACTCTGCTTGATGCCGTAGTCCTGGTCCGGCGCATACCAGATCGCCCGACCCTTGCGCAGCAGCTTGAGCATGCCGCGCACATCGTCGCGCTCCACGGCCAGCGAATCGGGGTTGTGGCGCTCGCGGCCACGGCGCTGGATGAAGTCGAACACCGGGTTGCCGTGCTCGCGGTACATGCCGTCGATGGTATGGGCCTGGCCCAGCAGGGCGGCGCCGATCTCCAGGGTGGTGAAGTGCACAGCCATGAGGATGGCGCCCTCGCCTTCGCGCTGGGCGGCCTGCAGGTGCTCGATGCCCTCGATATGGGCCAGGCGCGCCAGCCGGGCCTTTGGCCACCACCAGCTCATGGCCATCTCGAAGAAGGCGATGCCGGTGGAGGCGAAGTTTTCCTTGAGCAGATGTTGCCGTTCGTCGCCGGACAGTTCGGGGAAACACAGTTCAAGGTTGCGCGCGGCAATGCGCCGGCGCTCGCCGGCGACCCGGTACATCACCGCGCCCAGGGCGCGGCCCAGGCCCAGCAGGGCGCGGTACGGCAGCTGGGCGACCAGCCACAGCAGGCCCAGGCCCAGCCACAGGCCCCAGAATCGCGGGTGGAGGAAAGAGGATCGAAAACGCGGGCGTTCCATTGAAGCTTCCGGCAAGACATGAGCCCGGCATTCTACATCGGTTGCGGGCAATCGGTCTTATCGCTATAAGTCAGGGCACTTTTTTCGCAACAAGCCGTCTATGCAGACCATGAGCCCCAACCAGACACCCGACAACGCCCCCGTGTTCCAGCTCAAGGGCAGCATGCTTGCCATCACCGTGCTGGAACTGGCGCGCAACGACCTCGAATCCCTCGACCGCCAGCTGGCGGCGAAGGTGGCGCAGGCGCCGAATTTCTTCAGCAACACCCCGCTGGTGCTGGCCCTGGACAAGCTGCCCCATGACTCGGGCGCCATCGACCTGCCCGGGCTGATGCGCATCTGCCGTCATCATGGCCTGCGCACCCTGGCGATCCGCGCCAGTCGCATCGAGGACATCGCCGCGGCGATCGCCATCGACCTGCCGGTGCTGCCGCCGTCCGGGGCTCGCGAACGCCCGCTGGAACCCGAGCCGGAAGTGAAGACGCCCGAGCCTGCACCCGCTCCACCAGCGGCGCCGGCCGAACCCGAGGTGCGCCCGACCCGCATCATCACCTCGCCGGTGCGCGGCGGCCAGCAGATCTACGCCCAGGGCGGCGACCTGGTGGTGACAGGCTCGGTCAGCCCCGGCGCGGAACTTCTCGCCGATGGCAACATCCATGTGTACGGCGCCATGCGCGGCCGCGCCCTGGCCGGTATCAAGGGCAACACCAAGGCGCGCATCTTCTGCCAGCAGATGACCGCGGAAATGGTCTCGATCGCTGGCCAGTACAAGGTCTGCGAGGACCTGCGCCGCGACCCGCTGTGGGGCTCGGGCGTGCAGGTCAGCCTGTCCGGTGACGTGTTGAACATCACCCGTCTTTAACGGATACTTGCCGGCATTTTTAGCGCAACTTTTTTCCCGTTGCCGTTTTTTGTATTTGCAGGGACCCGCGTCCCGTTTATTTAGGGGTGAAACACCTTGGCCAAGATTCTCGTCGTCACTTCCGGCAAGGGGGGTGTGGGCAAGACCACTACCAGCGCCGCCATCGGTACCGGCCTCGCACTGCGCGGCTACAAGACTGTCATCGTCGACTTCGACGTCGGCCTGCGTAACCTCGACCTGATCATGGGCTGCGAGCGCCGCGTGGTGTACGACTTCGTCAACGTGGTCAACGGCGAGGCCAACCTGCAGCAGGCCCTGATCAAGGACAAGCGCCTGGAGAACCTGTTCGTGCTGGCCGCCAGCCAGACCCGCGACAAGGACGCCCTGACCCAGGAAGGCGTGGAAAAGGTCCTGATGGAGTTGAAAGAACAGTTCGACTACGTCATCTGCGACTCGCCGGCCGGTATCGAGAAAGGCGCGCACCTGGCGATGTACTTCGCCGACGAAGCCATCGTCGTGACCAACCCCGAGGTGTCCTCGGTACGCGACTCCGACCGCATGCTGGGCATCCTGTCGAGCAAGTCGCGCCGCTCCGAGAACGGCGAGGAGCCGATCAAGGAACACCTGCTGATCACCCGTTACCACCCCGAGCGCGTCGAGAAGGGCGAAATGCTCAGCATCGCGGACGTCGAAGAGATCCTGGCGATCAAGCTCAAGGGTGTGATTCCCGAGTCGCAAGCCGTTCTCAAGGCCTCCAACCAGGGCATCCCGGTCATCCTTGACGACCAGAGCGATGCCGGCCAGGCGTACAGTGACACCGTCGACCGTCTGCTGGGCAAAGAGAAGCCCCTGCGGTTCATCGACGTGCAGAAGCAAGGATTCTTCGCGCGTCTGTTTGGAGGCAAGTAAACCATGAACCTTTTTGACTTCTTTCGTGGCAGACAGAAACAGACCAGCGCGTCGGTAGCGAAAGAGCGTCTACAGATCATCGTGGCGCACGAGCGCGGCCAGCGCAGCACCCCGGACTACCTGCCCGCACTGCAGAAGGAGCTGGTCGAGGTGATCCGCAAGTACGTCAACATCGGCAACGACGATGTGCAGGTGGCGCTGGAGAACCAGGGCAGCTGCTCGATCCTCGAGCTGAACATCACCCTGCCCGAGCGCTGATCCAGCGCCTTCGGGCCGATCCTGGGGCTGCTTTGCAGCCCTTTCGCGGCACAAGGCCGCTCCTACAGGGATTGCGTAACCTCTGTAGGAGCGGCCTTGTGCCGCGAAAGGGCCGCAACGCGGCCCCAGTGGTTTCAATACGCAAAGAGAACCTGCAATGCCGCTGTCGAACATCCAGATCCTTCACGAAGACGCCGCCATCCTGGTGATCAACAAGCCGACCCTGCTGCTGTCGGTGCCGGGCCGCGCCGAGGACAACAAGGACTGCCTGATCACCCGCCTGCAGGAAAACGGCTACCCCGACGCCCTGATCGTCCACCGCCTGGACTGGGAAACCTCGGGGATCATCCTGCTCGCCCGCGACGCCGACAGCCACCGCGAACTGTCGCGCCAGTTCCACGACCGCGAGACGGAAAAGGCCTATACCGCGCTGTGCTGGGGCCAACCGACCCTGGACAGCGGCAGCATCGACCTGCCGCTGCGCTACGACCCGCCGACCAAGCCGCGCCATGTGGTCGACCACGAACAGGGCAAGCACGCCCTGACCTTCTGGCGCATCGTCGAACGCTGCGCCGATCATTGCCGGGTCGAGCTGACACCGATCACGGGGCGCTCGCACCAGTTGCGCGTGCACATGCTGTCGATCGGCCACCCGCTGCTGGGCGATCGACTGTATGCCAACCCCGAGGCGCTGGCGGCCCATGAACGCCTGTGCCTGCATGCATCGATGCTGAGCTTTACCCATCCGGTTTCGGGTGAGCGGTTGAAGTTCGAGTGTCCGGCACCGTTCTGATCCATCGGCGCTGGATTCTTCGCGGGTAAACCCGCTCCCACAGGAGAGTGCCTAACTTGAAATCTGCGCGGTACCTGTGGGAGCGGGCTTGCCCGCGATAGCGCCGACACAAATTTTCGAGTATTTACGCTAAACTCGCGCCACTGCTGTCTGGAGTGACTTATGCGCGATGCCCTGAATGCCGGCCTGATCGAATTCCTCAAGGCCTCCCCGACGCCCTTCCATGCCACCGCCAGCCTCGCGCAGCGCCTCGAGGCCGCCGGCTACCAGCGCCTGGACGAACGCGACAGCTGGGCCACCGTGCCCGGTAGTCGCTACTACGTGACCCGCAACGATTCCTCGATCATCGCCATCAAGCTCGGCAAGCTCTCGCCGCTGCTGGGCGGCATCCGCATGGTCGGCGCCCACACCGACAGCCCGTGCCTGCGGGTCAAGCCGCAGCCCGAGCTGCAACGCCAGGGCTTCCTGCAACTGGGCGTCGAAGTGTACGGCGGTGCCCTGCTCGCCCCCTGGTTCGACCGCGACCTGTCGCTGGCCGGGCGGGTCACCTTCCGCCGTGACGGCAAGGTCGAGAGCCAGCTGATCGACTTCAAGCTGCCGATCGCGGTGATCCCGAACCTGGCGATCCACCTCAATCGCACCGCCAACGAAGGCTGGCAGATCAACCCGCAGACCGAGCTGCCGCCGATCCTGGCCCAGGTCGCCGGCGACGAGCGCGTCGACTTCCGCGCCCTGCTCACCGAGCAGCTGGCCCGCGAGCACGACCTCAACGCCGACGTGGTGCTGGACTACGAGCTGAGCTTCTACGACACCCAGGACGCCGCGCTGATCGGCCTGAACGGCGACTTCATCGCCGCCGCCCGCCTGGACAACCTGCTGTCGTGCTATGCCGGCCTGCAGGCCTTGCTGGGTGCCGACAGCGACGAGACCTGCGTGCTGGTGTGCAACGACCACGAGGAAGTCGGCTCGTGCTCGGCCTGCGGTGCCGACGGCCCGATGCTCGAACAGACCCTGCAACGCCTGCTGCCCGAGGGCGACGACTACGTGCGCACCATCCAGCGCTCGCTGATGGTCTCGGCCGACAACGCCCACGGCGTGCACCCCAACTACGCCGACAAGCACGACGGCAACCATGGGCCCAAGCTCAACGCAGGCCCGGTGATCAAGGTCAACAACAACCAGCGCTACGCCACCAACAGCGAGACCGCCGGGTTCTTCCGCCACCTGTGCATGGCCGAGGAAGTGCCGGTGCAGAGCTTCGTGGTGCGCAGCGACATGGGTTGCGGCTCGACCATCGGCCCGATCACCGCCAGCCACCTGGGTGTGCGCACGGTCGACATCGGCCTGCCGACCTTCGCCATGCACTCGATTCGCGAACTGTGCGGCAGCCATGACCTGGCGCACCTGGTGAAGGTGCTCAGCGCGTTCTACCGCAGTCGCGAACTGCCCTGACGACAAGCCCGCTCCCGAATGGACCAGTGGGAGCGGGCCTGCCTCGCGATTCGGGAGTCACCTGCCCCCGATCAATCCGCTGCGCTTGCAAAGCGCTATGCTTGATACATGGCCCCAAAACAGAAGGATGCTGTCCATGTCATCGCCGTTCCTGTCCCTGTTCGTGCCGGTGTTCCTGTTCCTGATGCTGCTGACCATCGGTTTCAGCCTGCGCGAGCGCAATGTCGGCGTGCTGATGATGTGGATCGGCACCCTCGGCATCTTCGGCCTCACCTGCTGGAAGATCCTCGAGAAACTGCCGTCGTAAACCACTACACTCGGGCAAATGTTTGACCTGAGGTAGAGTTTCCGGTGCCAGCCCTCCTGCGTTGCATCACGCTGCTGTTCCTATTGTTCGTCACCCCGGTGCACGCCGCCGGCCTGCCGGGCCTGCTCGGCTCCAGCACCCCCGCCCAGCCCGAAGCCAGCGAACCGCTCGGCAAGTCGCTGGACGAGGTGATCAAGAACCTGGAGAACGACCAGCAACGCGCCAAGCTGCTGGCCGACCTGAAGAAGCTGCGCGACGCCAGCAAACAATCGCAACCCACCGTCGAACAGGGCGTGCTCGGCCTGATCGGCGGCGCCCTGCACGACTTCGAACAGCAATTCAGCGGCGATGCCAGCCCGTTCAAGCGCTGGTCGCTGGAAATCGACCAGGCACAGGACGAGCTGGCCGCGCTGGTGGTGCCGGTGCACCAGTGGCCGGCGATCCTGTTCGGCTTCGCCGGGGTGATCCTGGTCTGGAGCCTGTTGGCCTACGCCTTCAACTGGATCGGCCACCGCGTGCGCCTGCGCTTCGGCCTGACCGAGGAACTGCCCCAGCACCCGCGCACCTGGGACCTGGTGCGCTTCGCCCTGCGCAAGCTGGGGCCGTGGCTGGTGGCACTGGTGTTCACCGTGTACCTGAGCTTCGCCCTGCCCTCCTCGCTGGGCAAGTCGATGGCCATGGTGCTGGCCTACGCGCTGGTGGTCGGCACGCTGTTTTCGGCGATCTGCGTGATCGCCTTCTCGCTGCTCGACGGCCCGCACCGCCACCGCGCCCTGTACATCCTGCGCCACCAGGCGTTCCGCCCGCTGTGGCTGATCGGCAGCTTCGCCGCGTTCGGCGAGGCGATGAGCGACCCGCGCCTGACCACCGCCCTGGGCAGCCACCTGGCCCACGCCTTGGCCACCCTGGCCAATGTCGTCGCCGCGCTGTGCACCGGGCTGTTCATCCTGCGTTTTCGCCGCCCGATCGCCCACCTGATCCGCAACCAGCCGCTGTCCCGGCGCCTGACCCGGCGCACCCTGAGCGACACCATCGAGCTGCTCGGCAGTTTCTGGTACGTCCCGGCGCTGATCCTGGTGGCGATCTCGCTGTTCGCCACCTTCGTCTCCGCCGGCGACACCAGCACCGCCCTGCGCCAGTCGCTGATGTGCACGGTGCTGGTGGTGGTGTGCATGGTGCTCAACGGCCTGGTCCGGCGCCACGCCGCCAAGCCCAGGCGCGCCAACAAGCGTCAGGCGGTCTACACCGAGCGCCTGCGCAACTTCGGCTATGTGCTGGTGCACCTGTTCATCTGGCTGGTGTTCATCGAACTGGGCCTGCGCGTCTGGGGCCGCTCGATGATCAGCTTCGCCGAGGGCGACGGCCATGAAGTCAGCCTGCGTCTGCTGGGCCTGGCCGGCACGCTGATCGTCGCCTGGCTGGTGTGGATCCTCGCCGACACCGCCGTGCACCATGCCCTGGTGCGCTCGCGCCGCGGCCTAGCCAACGCCCGGGCGCAGACCATGATGCCCTTGATCCGCAACGTGATGTTCGTGGTGATCTTCATCATCGCGGTGATCGTCGCCCTGGCCAACATGGGCATGAACGTCACCCCGCTGCTGGCCGGTGCCGGCGTCATCGGCCTGGCCATCGGTTTCGGCGCCCAGTCGCTGGTGGCCGACCTGATCACCGGCCTGTTCATCATCATCGAGGACTCGCTGGCGATCGACGACTACGTCGACGTCGGCGGCCACCTGGGCACGGTCGAGGGCCTGACCATCCGCACCGTGCGCCTGCGCGACATCGACGGCATCGTCCACACCATCCCGTTCAGCGAGATCAAGAGCATCAAGAACTACTCGCGGGAGTTCGGCTACGCGATCTTCCGCGTGGCCATCCCGCACAGCATGAACATCGACCAGGCGATCACGCTGGTCCGCGAAGTCGGCCAGAAGCTGCGCAACGACCCGCTGATGCGCCGCAACATCTGGTCGCCGCTGGAATTGCAGGGGGTGGAAAGCTTCGAGTCGGGTTCGGCGATCCTGCGGGCACGGTTCAAGACCGCGCCGATCAAGCAGTGGGAGGTATCGCGGGCGTTCAACCTGGCGTTGAAGCGGCAGCTGGACGAGGCGGGGCTGGACCTGGCGACGCCAAGGTTGTCGGTGCAGGTGGTGACGGCTGGTGGGGGCCAGATGGCGGAAACCGGGTCCTCCAGTTAGGGCCCTTTCGCGGGTAAACCCGCTCCCACAGGATTGCCACACATTCGAAAATTGTGGGGTCCCTGTGGGAGCGGGTTTACCCGCGAAGAATCCAGCACCTTATCCCGCCTGGGCACGGATTCGGATCGCATCGTGCCGCCAATATTCCAGGTCACAGTCGATCAGATGCCCATGCTGGTCGCTGTTGACCCGGGTGATGTGCAAACCTGGGCTGCCCGCCGAAACCTTCAACGCCCCCGCCGCCGCCACCGGCAACGCGGTCGGCAGGATCTCGAAGCACACCTGTCCATAGTGAATGGCGTATTCCCGCGCATAGATCTCGGTCAGCGACCGCGCCAGGTCCAGCTCGAGGATCCCCGGGAAGTAGCGCGGGTTGAGATAGTGCTCGGCATACAGCACCGCCCGCCCGTCGATGCGCCGCAGACGGCAGATCCGCACCACGCTGGACAACGCCGGCAGGCGCAGGCGCGCGCAGATCGACGCCGAGGCCGGCTGCAGGCGCGCCGACAGCAACTCGGTGCTCGGCACCCGCCCCTGGTCGCGAACCATCGCATGAAAGTGGCTGCGCTCGATCAGGTCGTAGGTCAGCCGCTCGGGCGCGACGAACCAGCCACGGCGCTCCTCGCGGTAGATCAGGCCCTGGGCCTCCAACTGCACCAGCGCCTCGCGCAGGGTGATGCGCGTGGTGTCGAACACTTCGCTGAGCCTGCGCTCGGCCGGCAGCTTGCCGCCGGGGGCCAGCAGGCCGTGTTCGATCTGCTCCTGCAGGGCATGGCAGATGGCTGTTACCGCGCGCGGTGGCGTCGCTTGCATCAAAGGTTACCTATCTGGACTAGTCCAGCCCCATAAAGGGGCATGTGGCAATGGCTACAAGCCTAGGCAAGGCTGATGAACATCCTGTGACAAAGCCTCGCCCAGGGACTTGCCAGATCCGCGCCAGGCCACGCGATTCAAGGCTTTCGTTGTGGTCTACGCTGTATTCCCAGAGCCATCGGCCTGCCACCCACGCCCTCTCCTTACATCAAACTGTCACGCAACAGGCCTACCTTGGCTCAAGGTTTGCTGACCTAGACCAAGGGTTCGCAAGCACCGCTTCTGTTCATAACAACGAATGCAAGGCACCCACCAAAGGAGCTTCGGATGAAAAAGTTGTTCATGGCGTCACTGCTCGGTTCGGCCATCGCTTTTTGCACCTCGGCCATGGCCCAGGACCTCAAGGCCCTTGAAGACGCCGCCCGCAAGGAAGGCACCGTCAACAGCGTGGGCATGCCCGATGCCTGGGCCAACTGGAAAGGCACCTGGGAAGACCTGGCGAAAAAATACGGCCTCAAGCACAGCGACACCGACATGAGCTCGGCCCAGGAGATCGCCAAGTTCGACGCCGAGAAGGACAACGCCAGCGCCGACATCGGCGACGTCGGCGCCGCCTTCGGCCCGATCGCGGCCGCCAAGGGCGTCACCCAGGCCTACAAGCCGAGCACCTGGGACCAGGTGCCGGCGTGGGCCAAGGACCAGGACGGCCACTGGGCGCTGGCCTACACCGGCACCATCGCCTTCATCATCAACAAGGACCTGGTCAAGGAAGGCGAACGCCCGACCACCTGGCACGACCTGGAAAAGGGCAAGTACAAGGTCGCCATCGGTGACGTCGGCACCGCCGCCCAGGCCGCCAATGGCGTGCTCGCCGCCGCCATCGCCTACAAGGGCGACGAAAGCAACATCGAGCCGGGCCTGCAGCTGTTCACCAAGCTGGCCCAGCAGAAGCGCCTGTCGCTGGCCAACCCGACCATCCAGACCCTCGAGAAGGGCGAGGTGGAAGTGGGCGTGGTGTGGGACTTCAACGGCCTGAGCTACCGCGACCAGATCGACCCGAAACGCTTCGAGGTGCTGATTCCGTCGGACGGCTCGATCACCTCCGGCTACACCACCATCATCAACAAGTACGCCAAGCACCCGAACGCGGCCAAGCTTGCCCGTGAGTACATCTTCAGCGACGCCGGCCAGACCAACCTGGCCATCGGCCACGCCCGGCCGATCCGCGCCGAGCACCTGAAGCTGCCAGCGGATGTGCAGGCCAAGCTGCTGCCCAACGAGCAGTACAAGGCCGCCCAGCCGATCAAGAATGCCGAAGCCTGGGAAGCGACCTCCAAGGCCCTGCCGCAGAAGTGGCAGGAGCAGGTGATCATCGAGATGGAATAAGGCAGGGCCAACCTGGGGCTGCTGCGCAGCCCATCGCGACGCAAGGCCGCTCCCACAGGGCCCACGTCGCCCCAGAGGTTTGCACTACCTCTGTGGGAGCGGCCTTGCGTCGCGAAAGGAGGGCAAAGCCCTCCCCGCTTTTTCGGAGTCATAAATGAACCACAACGTCATCCTGGTCCTGCTCGACGGCCTCAACCACCAGGTCGCGCATCACGCCATGGGCCACCTGCACGCCTACGTCGAGGCCGACCGCGCCGCGCTGTACCGGTTGGAATGCGAGCTGCCGTCGCTGTCGCGACCGCTGTACGAATGCATCCTCACCGGCGTGCCGCCGATCGACAGCGGCATCGTGCACAACAACGTCAATCGCCTGTCCAACCAGCGCAGCGTGTTCCACTACGCCCGTGAGGCCGGCCTGGGCACTGCCGCCGCGGCCTATCACTGGATGAGCGAGCTGTACAACCGCTCGCCGTTCGACCCGCTGCGCGACCGCCACACCCACGCGCCGAAGCTGCCGATCCAGCACGGCCTGTTCTACTACGCCGACCACTACCCCGACTCGCACCTGCTGGCCGACGCCGAATACCTGCGCCGCCGCCATGCGCCGAACTTCCTGCTGGTGCACCCGATGAACATCGACGACGCCGGCCACCGCCACGGCCTGGACAGCAGCCAGTACCGCAACGCCGCGCGCAGCGCCGATATCCTGCTGGCCGACTACCTGCCGCGCTGGCTCGAGGAGGGCTACCAGGTGCTGGTCACCGCCGACCACGGCATGAACAACGACCGCTCGCACAACGGCCTGCTGGCCGAGGAGCGCGAAGTGCCGCTGTTCGTGTTCGGCGAAGCGTTCAGCCTCGACCCCGCGGCCAAGCCGTTGCAGACCGAGCTGTGCGGCACGATCTGCGAGCTGCTCGGTGCCGCCCACGACAAACCGGTCTGCCGGGAGCTGCTCAAGTGAATGCAAGCCATCGCGGCCGCTACCTGGCCCTGCTCTGCCTGCTGCCGTTCGCCGTGTTCTTCATCATCTTCCAGGTCGCGCCGCTGGCCTGGGTCGCCCTCAACAGCCTGCAGAGCGAGAGCGGCTGGGGCCTGGCCAACTTCAGCAAGATCTTCGCCTCGAAGTTCTACCTGCAGGCGCTGCAACGCAGCCTGGAGATCAGCTTCTGGTCGAGCCTGTTCGGCATCGTCATCGCCACTCTGGGCGCCTATTCGCTGCGCCGGGTCGACTCGAAACTGCGCGACTTCGTCAGCGCCTTCGCCAACATGACCAGCAACTTCGCCGGCGTGCCCCTGGCGTTCGCCTTCATCATCCTGCTCGGCTTCAATGGCGCACTCACCCTGCTGCTCAAGCAGATGGGCCTGCTCGGTGACTTCAGCATCTACTCCAAGACCGGCCTGATCCTGGTGTACACCTACTTCCAGATTCCCCTCGGCGTGCTGCTGCTCTACCCGGCCTTCGACGCCCTGCGCGAGGACTGGCGCGAGTCCGCCGCACTGCTTGGCGCCAGCCACTGGCAGTTCTGGCGGCATATCGGCCTGCCGGTGCTCACCCCGGCGCTGCTCGGCACCTTCGTCATCCTGCTGGCCAACGCCCTGGGCGCCTACGCCACCGTCTACGCCCTGACCACCGGCAACTTCAACGTGCTGCCGATCCGCATCGCAGGCCTTGTGGCCGGCGACATCAGCCTCGACCCGAACCTGGCCAGCGCCCTGGCGATGGTGCTGGTGGGCCTGATGACCGTGGTCACGGTGGTCCATCAATGGCTGCTCAAGAGGAGCTACCATGCGCGCTGAAAACAACCCTGGCGGGCTCTACCACCGAGTGGTGGTGTACCTGCTGTTCCTCATCCTGCTGCTGCCGCTGGCCGGCACCTTGCTCTACTCGCTGGCCACCAGCTGGTCGGCGACCTTGCTGCCCAGCGGGCTGACCTTCAAGTGGTACCTGGCGCTGTGGAGCGAGCCGCGCTTTCTCGCCGCCTTCGGCCAGTCGCTGCTGGTGTGCGTCGGCGCGCTGCTGCTGTCGGTGCTACTGATCCTGCCGCTGCTGTTCGTGGTCCACTACCACTTCCCCAAGCTCGACGCGCTGATGAACATCCTCATCCTGCTGCCGTTCGCGGTGCCGCCGGTGGTGTCGTCGGTGGGCCTGCTGCAACTGTACGGCAGCGGGCCGATGGCCATGGTCGGCACGCCGTGGATCCTGATCGGCTGCTATTTCACCATCGCCCTGCCGTTCATGTACCGGGCCATTACCAACAACCTGCAGGCGATCAACCTGCGCGACCTGATGGACGCCGCCCAGCTGCTCGGCGCCAGTACCTGGCAGGCGGCGTTCCTGGTGGTGCTGCCCAACCTGCGCAAGGGCCTGATGGTGGCGCTGCTGCTGTCGTTCTCGTTCCTGTTCGGCGAGTTCGTGTTCGCCAACCTGTTGGTGGGCACCCGCTACGAGACCCTGCAGGTGTACCTGAACAACATGCGCAACAGCAGCGGCCACTTCAACAGCGCGCTGGTCATCTCCTACTTCGCCTTCGTGCTGGTGCTGACCTGGGTCGCCAACCGCCTGAACAAGGACAAGACCTGACATGAGCTTCGTCAGCGTACAGAAACTGCAAAAGAGCTACGCCGGCAGCCCGGTGTTCGAGAACATCGACTGCCAGATCGAGCGCGGCGAGTTCGTCACGCTGCTCGGCCCGTCGGGCTGCGGCAAGTCCACGCTGCTGCGCTGCATTGCCGGGCTGACCCCGGTGGACAGCGGGCGGATCCTCCTCGACGGCCAGGACATCGTGCCGTTGAGCCCACAGAAACGCGGCATCGGCATGGTGTTCCAGAGCTACGCGTTGTTCCCCAACATGACCGTGGAACAGAACGTCGCCTTCGGCCTGCGCATGCAGAAGGTCAAGGCCGACGAAAGCCAGGCGCGGGTGCGCGAGGTACTCGACCTGGTGGAACTGGGCAGCTTCGCCGGGCGCTACCCGCACCAGCTGTCCGGTGGCCAGTGCCAGCGCGTGGCCCTGGCCAGGTCGCTGGTCACCCGCCCGCGCCTGCTGCTGCTCGACGAACCACTGTCGGCACTGGATGCGCGCATCCGCAAGCACCTGCGCGAGCAGATCCGCGCCATCCAGCGCGAGTTGGGGCTGACCACCATCTTCGTCACCCACGACCAGGAAGAGGCGCTGACCATGTCGGACCGCATCGTCCTGATGAACCAGGGCCGCATCGTCCAGAGCGGCGATGCCGAGACCCTCTACACCGCGCCCGTGGACCTGTTCGCCGCGGGCTTCATCGGCAACTACAACCTGCTTGACGCCGACAGCGCCAGCCGCCTGCTGCAACGCCCGGTCAACGGTCGCCTGGCGATCCGCCCGGAGTCCATTACCCTGGGCCTGAGCGGCGAACTGGACGGCGAGATCCGCAGCCACAGCCTGCTGGGCAACGTCATCCGCTACCGGGTGCGGGTGCGCGACGTCGAGCTGGTGGTGGACGTGCTCAACCGCTGCGCGGCCGACCTGCACGCGGACGGGCAGCGGGTATCCTTGTCGATCGACCCCACGGCGCTACGGGAAGTGGCCTAAGGAGAAGCAACGCATGGCACTGGCAATCTTCGATCTGGACGAAACCCTCATACACGGTGACTGCGCGTCGCTGTGGAGCGAGCAGATGGCCCGGCTGGGCTGGGTGGACGGCAAATCCTTCCTCAAGCGCGACCATGAGCTGATGGAAGCCTACGGCAAGGGCCACCTGGCGATGGAGGACTACATGGCCTTCAGCCTGGAGCCCCTCGCCGGACGCACCCTGGAAGAGGTCGAGCACCTGGTCGAGCCCTGGGTGGAGGATGTAATCGAGCCGATCATCTACGGCGACGCCTGCCGTTGCATCGCCGAACACCGCAAGCGCGGTGACCGCATCCTGATCATCTCGGCCAGCGGCACCCACCTGGTCGGGCCGATCGCGGCGCGCCTGGGTGTCGACGAGTACCTGGCCATCGAGCTGGAGGCGGTCAACGGCGTGTTCACCGGCAAGACCCACGGCGTGCTCACCTACCGCGAGGGCAAGATCACCCGTTTGCTGGAGTGGCTGGACCAGGAGCAGGAGAACCTGGAGGGCGCGAGTTTCTACTCGGATTCACGCAACGACCTGCCGCTGCTGCTGAAGGTCGATCACCCGCACGTGGTGAACCCGGACCCGGTGCTGCGCGAGCATGCGCAGACCAATGGCTGGCCCATTCTGAGCTGGTCCTGAACGGGCCCTTTCGCGGGTAAACCCGCTCCCACAGGTATTGCGTAGCATCAAGCCTGTGGTGATCCTGTGGGAGCGGGTTTACCCGCGAAGAGCCCGGCACAGGCACCATTGATCCGTCACGCTTGCCTCTCCCGCCACAAATGTGCAGTATAGTGCGCACTGTGAGGACGGCCTCACGACGCTGTGCGTGAACATACCGGGGACGGCCCCATCATTGAATCGATGGAGACTCACCATGTCCTGGATCATCCTGTTCTTCGCCGGCCTGTTCGAAGTCGGCTGGGCTGTCGGCCTCAAGTACACCGACGGTTTCACTCGCCCGATGCCGACCATCCTCACCGTCGGGGCCATGGTCATCAGCCTCGGCCTGCTGGGCCTGGCCATGAAGGAGCTGCCGCTGGGCACCGCCTATGCGATCTGGACCGGCGTTGGCGCGGTCGGCACGGTGATCGCCGGGATCATCCTGTTCGGCGAATCCATGGCGCTGATCCGCCTGGCCAGTGTCGCCCTGATCATTACCGGCCTGGTCGGCCTGAAGGTCAGCGCCAGCTGACCTCCCTGCGTTTCCCTTAGCGAACGTCGCCGCGCAGCAGGCTCACCTGCTCGCGCAGCGCCTCGGGCTGCGCCGCCTCCACCGGGATGGCGGCGCCGGCCACCAGGGTCACCCGCGACCACAGGCGCTTGAAGAAGCCCTTGTTCGGGTCGCGACTGAAGAAACTGCCCCACAGCCCCTGCAGCGCCAGCGGAATCACCGGCACCGGCGTCTCCTGCAGGATGCGGTTCACCCCGCCCTTGAACACATCGATCTCACCGTCCGAACTCAGCTTGCCTTCGGGGAAGATGCACACCAGCTCGCCATCGGCCAGGTACTGGGCGATACGGGCGAAGGCACGCTCGTAGGTGGCCTCGTCCTCGCCGCGCCCGGCGATGGGAATGGCGCCGGCGGTGCGGAACACGAAGTTGAGCACCGGCAGGTTGTAGATCTTGTAGTACATGACGAAGCGGATCGGCCGGCGGATCGCCCCACCGATCAGCAACGCATCGACGAACGACACATGGTTGCACACCAGCAGCGCCGCGCCCTCGTCGGGAATACGCTGCAGCTCGCGGTGCTCGACCCGGTACATCGAGTGGCTGAGCAGCCAGATCAGGAAACGCATGGTGAATTCCGGCACGATGCGGAAGATGTAGGCGTTGACCGCGATATTGAGCAGCGACACCACCAGGAACAGCTGCGGGATGCTCAGCTTTGCCAGGCTCAACAGGACGATGGTGATGATCGCCGACACCACCATGAACAGCGCGTTGAGGATGTTGTTGGCGGCGATCACCCGAGCCCGCTGGTCTTCCGGGGTGCGCGCCTGGATCAGCGCGTACAGCGGCACGATGTAGAAGCCGCCGAAGATGCCCAGGCCGACGATCGACAGCATGATCCACCAAGCCTGGCTCATGCCCAGCAACGCCAGCCAGTCATGGGGCATGACGCCAACCGGCACATCCCCCGAATGCCACCACCAGAGCAAACCGAACAGGGTCAGGCCGAACGAGCCGAACGGCACCAGGCCGATCTCCACCTTGCGCCCGCTCAGGCGTTCGCAGAGCAGCGAGCCGATGGCGATGCCCACCGAGAACAGGGTCAGCACCAGGGTCACCACGGTCTCGTCGCCGTGCAGCCAGTCCTTGGCGTAGGCCGGGATCTGCGTGAGGTAGATGGCGCCGACGAACCAGAACCACGAGTTGCCGACGATCGAACGCGACACCGCCGGGGTCTGGCCCAGGCCCAGGCGCAGGGTCAGCCAGGACTGCTTGAAGATGTTCCAGTCCAGCTTCATCTGCGGCGCGGCGGCGGCGGCGCGGGGGATCCAGCGGCTGGCCAGGTAGCCCAGCACGGCGGTGGCCACCACCCCGGCGGCAGCCAGTACCGCGTACTGGCTGGAGGACATCAGCACCCCGGCGCCGATGGTCCCGGCCAGGATCGCCAGGAAGGTGCCCATTTCCACCAGGCCGTTGCCGCCTACAAGCTCCTCCTCGCGCAAGGCCTGGGGCAGGATCGAGTACTTCACCGGGCCGAACAGCGCCGAGTGGGTGCCCATGGCGAACAGCGCCACCAGCATCAGTTCCAGGTGATGGGTGACGAAACCGGTCGCGCCGATGGCCATGATGACGATCTCGGCCAGCTTGATCGCGCGGATCAGCCGGTCCTTGGCGAACTTCTCGCCGAACTGTCCGGCCAGCGCCGAGAACAGGAAGAACGGCAGGATGAACAGCAAGGCGCAAAGGTTGACCCAGATCGAGCGGTCGCCTTCCAGGCTCAGCTTGTAGAGGATCGCCAGGATCAGCGACTGCTTGAACAGGTTGTCGTTGAAGGCGCCCAGCGACTGGGTGATGAAGAACGGCAGGAAGCGCCGCTTGCCGAGCAGGGTGAATTGCGAGGGGTGACTCATCGTCCTTGTACCTGGTTGGGCTTTGTCATTGGAGGCACGTACAGCGTGATAAGCCACAAATCTGCACGGGAATGTCCACAGGCACAAGGAACTTGTGAGGGCGGGCTTTGTGGGAGCGGGCTCCCACAAAGCCCTCCTAAAGCACAATAAATTCAGTGCTGGGCGATACACGGCGATACGAACAGCTCGCCGCGCCAGGCACCCTGCAAGGTACGGCTGGCCACCACCGCCCAGAGCAAGGCCAGCGCCACCACCAGTACCAGGCCAAACACGCTGAAGAAGCCGAGTTCCAACCAGGCCGCCAGCTTCAGGGTGGCCAGGCAGTACACCCCCAGAGGGAAGGTGAACCCCCACCAGCCGAGGTTGAACGGCATGCCCTGGCGCATGTAGCGCAAGGTGATCAGCACCGCCGTCAGCAGCCACCACAAGCCGGCGCCCCAGAGCACGATACCGGCCACCAGCCCCAACCCACGGGCCACCTCGCCGAGACCGCCCAGGCCATTGGCGGCGAACACCGCGGGGGCATCGCCACCGAGCACCAGCATGCCCAACGCGCCGGTACCGATCGGGCCCAGCGCCAGCCAGCTGGAGGCGGCCATGTTCGCTGGCGGCAGTTTATGCAGGGCCATGCGCAGCATGAGGATGGTGAGGATGCTGAACGCCACCGGCAACGACACCGCCCACATCACATAGCTGGTGATCACCACCAGGAACTGCCGGTGCGCATCCACCAGGTGCGGCGCCAGCAACCCGCCACTGGCCGCGGCGACCTCCGCTGCCACCACCGGCAGCAGCCATACCGCGGTCATCTGGTCGATGCTGTGCTCCTGGCGGGTGAACATCAGGTAGGGAATGGCCACGCCGCATAGCAGCGCCAGGCCCACGTCCAGCCACCAGAGCATTTCCACCCACGGCACCACCGCCTCGCCCCAGCGCGCCAGGCCGAACACCAGGGCGCCGTTGAGGATGGTAGCCAGGCCCATGGGGATGGTGCCAAAGAACATCGACACGGTGGAGTGGGCGAAGATCCGCCGCGCCTCGTCGAAAAACATCACCCAACGGGCGCCATACAAGACGCAGAACAGGGTGAACAGGCCAATGGTCAGCCACCACAGGCCCTCGGCAAGGGTGTCCAGCACTGGCACCTGCACCTGGTGCAACGCCAGGGCCAGCACGCCGGTGCCCATGGTCGCGGCGAACCAGTTGGGGGTGAACTGGCGAATCACTTCACGGGGATGGGCCAGATGGCTCAACGGGCGCCACGAGGGGGCGCGGGTCTGGGTGCATGGCATGGGATGTCTCCTGGCCTTGTGTAAGGTAGAGATATCTTATGCCTGTAAAGAATATCTATATAACGGGTATTTTCTCTATCTGTTATCGATTTTAAATATATAGCAATTAACTCGGAGCCTGACATATGCTTGGCCGCTGACAATGACAAGGATTCGTCGATGCTCCGTGCCCTGAAAAGTTACCCTCCTGCGGTACGTCTGCTGTTGTTCACCACCTTCACCTTGACCATGGCCCGGGCGATCACCCTGCCCTACCTGGTGGTGTACCTGTCGGCGCACATGGGCCTGTCGGTCGGCCAGACCGGCCTGCTGGTGGGTGGCGCCATGCTCCTGGCATCCATGCTCAGCCTGTATGGCGGGCATCTGGTCGATACCCTGAGCAGCCACACGCTGATCGTCGCCTGTACGCTGGTGTTCGCCCTGGCTTTCCTGGGCATCGTGACCAGTACCTCGGCTGCGCTGTTCTTCTGCTTCCTGGTGGTGGCCTACCTAGCCCAGACCGTGGTCGACATTGCCGCCAAGGCCGGGTTCTGCGCCCTGCTACCCGAAGACAGACGCGGCGAGGTGTTCGCCATCAAGTACACGTTCAACAACATCGCCTGGGCCGCAGGGCCAATGCTCGGAGTGCTGTTGATCGAGGCCGACGACCACCTGCCATTCGTGGTGTCGGCCTTGATCGGACTCGGTTTGAGCCTGACTTACTATCGTCTGGGCGAGCGCGGCCTGCAGAGCCAGCGCGAGGACGGGCCTGCGGCGGGCTTTGTCCAGGTTGCCCTGGGCATGCTGCGCGATCGGCGGCTGGTCTGTTTCACCCTGGGCGGCGTGCTCAGCGCCGTGGTGTTCGGCCAGTTCACCGCCTACCTGTCGCAGTACCTGGTGGTGACACTGCAGGACCCCGTCGAGGTGGCGCGCCTGGCCAGCTACCTGGTGACCACCAACGCCCTCGCCGTGATCGGCCTGCAGTACCTGATTGGCCGGCGCATCGCCCGCCAGCACCTGATGCCCTGGCTGATGGCCGGCATGGCCCTGTTCGTCGCTGGATTGCTGGGGTTCTCGCTGGCCGCTTCGGCGCCGGCCTGGTGCCTGGCCATGCTGGTGTTCACCCTGGGCGAGATCATCGTGATACCGGCCGAATTCATGTTCATCGACCTGATCGCGCCGGAGCATCTGCGCGGGGTTTATTATGGCGCGCAGAACCTCTCCAACCTCGGCGCTGGGCTCGGGCCTATCCTGGTAGGCCTGGCGTTGGGGCATGTGGTGCCGGTGACAGTGTTCTACCTGTTGATCGGTTCGGTAATACTGGCGGCGCTGTTCTATTGGTTGGGCACGCGGGGCGCTAGCGCGCCTGCAAAGCCACGATGAGCCCTGCGACGTCCTGCCACTGCGACCATCGTCGGCGCTGACGAACCGGGCGGCGCGTGCCAGACTGATTGATCGGGACCGCGTTTCTATTTTTGCTCCGGAGTTTGCATGTCGTTGTCCAGCGGGCTGATCGCCGTGGTCGCCCTGGCCTACATGGCCATCATGTTCGCCATCGCCTTCTATGGCGACCGCCGCAGCACGCCGTTGCCGCCGCGTCTGCGTGCCTGGGTGTACAGCCTGTCGCTGGCGGTGTACTGCACCAGCTGGACCTTCTTCGGCGCGGTCGGCCAGGCCGCCGAGCAGCTCTGGGCGTTCCTGCCCATCTACCTGGGCCCGGTGCTGCTGCTGATCTTCGCGCCCTGGGTGCTGCAGAAGATGGTGCTGATCAGCAAGCAGCAGAACATCACCTCGATCGCCGACTTCATCGCTGCCCGCTACGGCAAGTCGCAGACCCTGGCGGTGGTGGTGGCGCTGATCTGCCTGGTCGGCGTGCTGCCGTACATCGCCCTGCAGCTCAAGGGCATCGTGCTGGGGGTGAACCTGCTGATCGGCGCCAACGCCGATGCCACCGGCAGCCGCGTGCAGGACACCGCCCTGGTGGTGTCGCTGGTGCTGGCGCTGTTCGCCATCGTCTTCGGCACCCGCAGCCTGGACGTCACCGAGCACCACCGTGGCATGGTCCTGGCGATCGCCTTCGAGTCGCTGGTCAAGTTGCTGGCCTTCCTCGCCGTGGGCGCCTTCGTGGTGTTCAACCTGTACGACGGCTTCGATGACCTGTTCACCCAGGCCCAGCAGTCGGTGCACCTGAGCGACTACTGGGAAGAAACCATCAACTGGCCGTCGATGGTGGTGCAGACCGCCGTGGCGATGATGGCGATCATCTGCCTGCCACGGCAGTTCCACGTCACCGTGGTGGAGAACATCGAGCCCCAGGACATGCGCCTGGCGCGCTGGGTGTTCCCGCTGTACCTGGCCCTGGCCGCACTGTTCGTGGTGCCCATCGCCCTGGCCGGGCAGATGCTGCTGCCGGGTACGGTGATCTCCGACTCGTTCGTGATCAGCCTGCCACTGGCCGAGGCCCACCCGAGCCTGGCCCTGCTGGCGTTCATCGGCGGCGCCTCGGCGGCCACCGGCATGGTCATCGTCGAGGCCGTGGCGCTGTCGACCATGGTCTCCAACGACATGCTGCTGCCCTGGCTGCTGCGGCGCAACAACGCCGAGCGGCCGTTCGAGGTGTTCCGCCACTGGATGCTCTCGGTGCGCCGGGTGACCATCGTCGTCATCCTGCTGCTGGCCTACGTCAGCTACCGCCTGCTCGGCTCCACCGCGAGCCTGGCGACCATCGGCCAGATCGCCTTCGCCGCGGTGACCCAGCTGACCCCGGCGATGCTCGGCGCGCTGTACTGGAAGCAGGCCAACCGCCGCGGCGTGTTCGCAGGCCTGGCCGCCGGCATCTTCCTGTGGTTCTACACCCTCGTGCTGCCGATCGCCGCCCACAGCCTGGGCTGGTCGCTGCAGCTGTTCCCGGGCCTTGCCTGGCTGCACGGCAACCCGCTCAACCTGCCGATCACCCCGCTCACCCAGGGCGTGGTGCTGTCGCTGGCGGGCAACTTCACCCTGTTCGCCTGGGTCTCGATCCTGTCCCGTACACGGGTTTCCGAGCACTGGCAGGCCGGGCGCTTCATCGGCCAGCAGACCAGCGCCCGCCCCTCCAGCAAACCCCTACTGGCGGTGCAGATCGACGACCTGCTCAAGCTGGCCGCGCGCTTCGTCGGCGAGGAGCGCGCCCGGCAAAGCTTCATCCGCTTCGCCTACCGCCAGGGCAAGGGCTTCAACCCCAACCAGAACGCCGACGGCGACTGGATCGAGCACACCGAACGGCTGCTGGCCGGCGTGCTCGGCACCTCCTCGACCCGCGCCGTGGTCAAGGCCGCCATCGAAGGCCGCGACATGCAGCTCGAGGACGTGGTGCGCATCGCCGACGAAGCCAGCGAGGTGCTGCAGTTCAACCGCGCGCTGCTGCAGGGCGCCATCGAGAACATCAACCAGGGCATCAGCGTGGTCGACCAGAACCTGCGCCTGGTGGCCTGGAACCGCCGCTACCTGGAGCTGTTCAACTACCCCGACGGCCTGATCAGCGTCGGCCGGCCGATTGCCGACATCATCCGCTACAACGCCGAGCGCGGCCTGTGCGGCCCGGGCGAGGCCCAGGTGCATGTGGCAAGGCGCCTGCACTGGATGCGCCAGGGGCGCGCCCACTCCTCCGAGCGGCTGTTCCCCAATGGCCGGGTGATCGAGCTGATCGGCAACCCGATGCCCGGCGGCGGCTTCGTCATGAGCTTTACCGACATCACCCCGTTCCGCGAGGCCGAGCAGGCGCTGCGCGATTCCAACGAAGGTCTGGAGCAGCGCGTCGCCGAACGGACCCACGAACTGTCGCAGCTCAACCAGGCGCTGACCGAGGCCAAGAGCCGCGCCGAGGCGGTCAGCCAGTCCAAGACCCGCTTCCTCGCCGCCGTCAGCCACGACCTGATGCAGCCGCTCAACGCCGCCCGACTGTTCTCCGCCGCCCTGTCACAGCAGGCCGAGGCCATGAACGACGAGGCCCGGCAACTGGTGCAGCACATGGACAGCTCGTTGCGCTCGGCCGAGGAGCTGATCAGCGACCTGCTCGACATCTCGCGCCTGGAGAACGGCAAGGTCACCCCCGACATCAAGCCCTTCGCCCTCAACGAGCTGTTCGACACCCTCGGCGCCGAATTCAAGGTACTGGCCGCCGAGAAAGGCCTGGAGTTCCGCCTGCGCGGCAGCCGCCTGCGGGTGGACAGCGACATGAAGCTGCTGCGCCGGGTGCTGCAGAACTTCCTCACCAACGCCCTGCGCTACGGCAAGAGCCCGCTGCTGCTGGGTGCACGGCGCCAGGGCGGACGCCTGTGGCTGGAGGTGTGGGACCGTGGCCCGGGCATCGCCGACGACAAGCTGCAGGTGATCTTCCAGGAGTTCAAGCGCCTGGACAGCCACCAGACCCGCGCCGAAAAAGGCCTGGGCCTGGGCCTGGCGATCGCCGACGGCCTGTGCCGGGTGCTCGGGCATCCGCTGGAGGTGCGCTCATGGCCGGGCAAGGGCAGCGTGTTCCGCGTCAGCGTGCCCATCGCCCACAGCCCCGCGCCCGCGACGCCCGCCCCCGTGGAGCAGGCCGGACAGCCCCTGGCCGGGCTGCAGGTGCTGTGCGTGGACAACGAGGACAGCATCCTGATTGGCATGAACAGCCTGCTCAGCCGTTGGGGCTGCCAGGTGTGGACCGCGCGCAACCAGGCCGAATGCGAGGCCCTGCTCGGCAAGGGCCTGCGCCCGCACCTGGCGCTGGTGGACTACCACCTGGATGACGGCGAGACCGGCACCGGGCTGATGGGCTGGCTACGGGCGCGCCTGGGCGAACCGGTGCCCGGGGTGGTGATCAGCGCCGACGGGCGCAACGAGACCATCGCCCTGGTGCATGCCGCGGGCCTCGACTACCTGGCCAAGCCGGTCAAGCCAGCGGCCCTGCGCGCCCTGCTCAATCGGCATCTGAGCCTGGTTCAGTAAGCGCCTCGTCGCTCAGGGCACGCTCGATCAGCTCGGCCGGCAGGCTCTTGCTGGCCCGGGCACCGAGCAGCTTGAGCTGCTCGCTGCGGCTGACCAGGTTGCCGCGCCCCTCGCACAACTTGTTGCGCGCCGCGGCGTAGGCCTTGTCCACCTGGGCCAGGCGCGCGCCGAGCTCGTCCAGGTCCTGGATGAACAGCACGAACTTGTCATACAGCCAGCCGGCGCGCTCGGCGATCTCGCGGGCGTTCTGCCCCTGGCGCTCCTGCTTCCACAGGCTGTCGATCACCCGCAGGGTGGCGAGCAAGGTGGTCGGGCTGACGATCACGATCTGCCGGTCGAAGGCCTCCTGGAACAGGTTGGGCTCGGCCTGCAACGCCGCCGAGAAGGCCGCCTCGATGGGCACGAACAGCAGCACGAAATCGAGGCTGTGCAAGCCCTCCAGGCGGTTGTAGTCCTTGCTCGACAAGCCCTTGACGTGGTTGCGCAGCGACTGCACGTGCTGCTTGAGCGCGGCTTCGTCGTTGTTGCCGACGAACTGCTGGTAGGCCGTCAGGCTGACCTTGGCGTCCACCACCACCTGCTTGTCGCCCGGCAACATGATCAATACATCGGGCTGGAAGCGCTCGCCATCGGCGCTGCGCAGGCTGACCTGGGTCTGGTACTCGCGGCCCTTCTCCAGGCCCGCGTGCTCCAGCACCCGCTCCAGGATCAGCTCGCCCCAGTTGCCCTGGGTCTTCTGGCCCTTGAGCGCCTGGGTGAGGTTGGTGGCCTCGTCGGACAGGCGCAGGTTGAGCTGCTGCAGGCGCTCGAGCTCCTTGCCAAGGGAGAAGCGCTCGCGGGCCTCCTGCTGGTAGCTTTCCTCGACGCGTTTTTCGAACGCATGGATACGCTCCTTGAGCGGATCGAGCAATTGGCCCAGGTGCTGCTGGCTGGTCTGGGCGAAGCGTTGCTCGCGCTCGTCGAAGATCTTGGTGGCCATGTCGGCGAACTGCGCGCGCAGGGTGTCGCGGGCTTCCTGCAAGTCCTCGAGGCGTTGCTGGTGGCTCTCCTGCTGCTCGCGCAGCTCCGCCTCCAGGCGTGCGGCCTGGGCTTCCAGACGGCGCAGCTCGGCCTCACGGTTGGCGCGCTCCAAGTGCCAGGCATGGGCGGCGTCACGGGCGTTGTCGCGGTCGATCTGCAGCAGTTCCAGTTCACGGCCCTGGGCGGCGAGCTGGGTCTGCTTGACGGTGTTGGCCTCGCTGAGGTCGCTGATCTCGTCGCGGCTGGCCTCCAGCTGGGCCTGCAGGCCGGCCTGGGTCAGCTGGGCGGCATTCAGGCGCTCTTCGAGCAACGCCTGCTCGGCCTTGCGCGCGCCCTGGCCGCGCTGCACCTGCATGACCCAGCCCAGGCAGGGCACCGCGCCCGCCACCAAGCCCAGCAGAATGCTGGTCAGATCCACTGTCATGCTTACCCCGATCGAACATTGACGAATGCTGCGCAGCTTATCAGCCTGGTGGCTGGGTTGCCTGATCAGTGCCCCCTGTAGGAGCGGCCTTGTGCCGCGAAAGGGCCGTGTAACGGCCCCGTTCAGCGTTGACGCAAAGATCGTCGGGGCCGTTGCACGGCCCTTTCGCGGCACAAGGCCGCTCCTACAGGGGGAACGCGAGGATTGATACTCCGCTAACCACCAAACCACTGGCGCAACAACCGCCGCGCCTCCTGCGAGCCCTGCCCCGCCGCCAGCTCCAGCCAGTAGCGGGCCTGCTCCGGCTCCTGGGCCTGGCACAACCGGCCATATTCCAGCTGGGCCCGGCGATCACCGGCGCGGGCCGCCTGGCGCAGCAATTCATGGCCGATGCGCCGGTCACGGGCATTGCCGCAGTCGCGGCAGAGCATCTGCCCCAGGCGGCTCTGGGCCACCACCACACCCTGGCGCGCTGGCTGCTTGAGCATGCGCCCGGCCAGGTGCTTGACGCTGGGCTTGTCACCCAGGCGCGGGCTGTCGAGTAGCCACAGGGCCACTTTCAGGGAAAAGCGCTTGGGGGAAGGCAGCGATGACGAGGCATCAGGACTGGCGAGGTGTTTACCGCGAAGCTTCATGACCAACAGCAAGGGGGACTCGAGAGGCGCGCCACTCTACTCCATTTTTTGTGGACTGGCCCGGGCGACTTTCGGCTTATCGACATTTTTTTCCATGATTTTTTCTTGACGTTTTCCCTGGGAAAATGCCCATGCCACCCGCACCCACCAATTGTCGGACAATCGATGAAACAGCTGGCACGCCCGTACTAGAGCAAGCGCCCGGGACAATCCACAGAACCTGTGGATAACTCGGTGGACAACCCCTTTAGGCAGCCCGCAAACCCCTGTGAAATGGGGCTTTCAGTCAAACTGTCGATTTTTTCACCAGCAAAAATTAGTGTTTTTTTTCATTGACTTAAGCCCCCAGTCAAGTCATTGGCGAGCCGTCCACAGGATGTTGCAGGAGGGTTACAACTGTTCAGCCGAGTGTGTACAACTGCACCAACAAACGGCATTGCGGTGCACGAAATCGGTACAGGCGGGCAATTGGCGGGCATTTCCCCCTCTTCACAGCCGGTGCGATTGACGACATAATGATCGGCTTCCCGCCAGAAAAGCCAAAAGCTTGCCAACCCCGAAAAGTTCGTGTAGGGTTTCGCCCCGTTAGTACCCAGCTGAAGTCATTCTGGCCACTCAGTCCCTGCAGCACAGCGCTCGACAACGAGCAGAAGCTGCCCCATCGGGACCGGCCCATTCGATGATTCACTCGGCAGACCTTGCCCAGCACGAATCACGTTTCAGATTGATCAGGATCTTCCCCGGCGCCCAGAACCCTGGTGTCGGTGTGTTGCCTGCCTTCTGTCGTACCTACCAGTCAGCCCAGCGCCCACCTATTGCATGCGCCCCTCTGGCTGCCCTGTTCCAGTCAGGTTCTGCGTCTCCTTAATAAAGACGTCACTGGAACGTTTCTATTGTGCACGGATCAAACACCGTGTCTTACGCAGGAACATCCAACAATATGAGTAACCATCAACAGATCCAGGCTGCCTTTGGCACCCTTTCCCAGGCCTTCGCCCCACTGAAGTGCCTTATCGTGGCTCCACGCAAGGGCAGCTTCAGCTTTACCCTGGTCGACGAGCATGGCATCGCCTGCCACAGCGAGCGCCTCTACCCGGAACAATACAACCGGGCTGAGCCGCTGCAGGCGGTGATCGAGCGCACCCGCCAGTCGCTGACCGCATGAACGAATGGCGGGTGATTCACGCCATGAATACGCCATGCAACACCCAGCCTGAAGGTAATTGGCCTAATCGCCAGCGGGCATATGCCCCGCGCCTTCGGGCTGCAATCGATTTAAAAACAGCCCTTTACACCACAGTTATCACACTACACTTCAACTCGAGCGGCACCTGCCGCTTCCGGCGGGCCTGACCACTCACCAGCTGCCAAGCTCCAGCGCCCGTCGGCCCTTTCCAGCAGAGGGCATCATGGGCATCGCTGCGAACGAGTTGAGTCGATATGTGATCCGGCCGACCCTGATCTACCTGGGTCGCCACTGCGAAAGCGCCGAAGCTTTGTTACTGGGCGTTGCCGCGAGCCAGTCCGCACTGGGGGCCGCCCTGCATGACCGACGTGGCCATGGACTCTACAGGATCGGTGGGAATCGTCACCGTTGCTTGTGGGACGAATACTTGGCCCGCGACCCCGAACTGGCCAGCCTGGTACGTGGCCTGGCCAGTCAGCACGCCTTCCTCGGCGGCCCGCACCTCGAACTGACCGTCAACCTGCGCTACGCCACCGCCATCGCCTGGATGCTGATCGAAGAGCAGGCCCTGCCCTTGCCGGCGGCCGACGATCTGCTGGGCCTGGCGCGGATCTGGCGGCAGACCTTCCAGCCCCAGGGGCGCCTGCGGGACTTCACCCAGGCCTGGCACCATTGCATCGAGCCGATGCTGACTCCAGCCTCCTGAGCTAACGCGTGCTACAACCGGAATAAACGGAATTTTGGTCGGATTGTCCTACAAAACCGCTCTATCTCCCGTGTTTTAGCCTATAGCGTGGAGCGGGATTTATTGGTAGCTTTCCGCCTCGGAGATCCCAAGGAGTTTCTAATAATGAAAAAAGTATTGCTCAAAACCTCTCTCGGTATTGCCGTTGCCTTCGCTTCCAGCCACTTGCTCGCCAGCGGTTTCGCGCTGAACGAACAAAGTGTCAGCGGCATGGGAACAGGTTTTGCGGGGCGTTCTTCTTCTGCCGATGATGCCAGCACCGTTTACGGAAACCCGGCAGGCATGTCACGTCTCAAGCGTCAGGAAGTCACCGTGGGTGGCGCAGCCATTTTCGCCAAGTCCGATATCTCGGGCCGCGGCAGCAACCTCGGGGGAGAAACCGACGGAGACATGGTCCCGACCGTCGGCGTGCCGATGGGCTACTACGTCAAGCCGATCGATGATCACTGGGCTGTCGGTTTCGGCGTCTACGTGCCGTTCGGCCTGGTGACCGACTACGGCAGCGGCGACGCCGCGCGCTACTGGGGCAAGAAGAGCCATGTCGAAGTGGTGACCTTCCAGCCCACCATCAGCTATGCCTTCAACGACAAGGTGTCGATCGGCTTCGGCCCGACCATCAACCGCATCAAGGGCGAGCTGGGTTCGAACATCGTCAACCGCTTCACCCCTGGCCGCAACGATGGCGAAGTGAAGATCAAGGGTGACGACACTGCCGTCGGCTACAACATCGGTATCCTGGTCCAGGCCACCGACCACACCCGCCTCGGCCTGACCTACCACTCGATGGTGGACTACAAGCTCGAAGGCAACACCAAGGTCAACAGCGCCCTGATCGGCCCGTACAGCGGCAGCAAGTTCGATGCCGAGCTGAAGATCAAGACCCCTGAGTCGGTGGACTTCTCGGTCACCCACGAGCTCGACGACCAGTGGACCCTGTACGCCGGCACCACCTTCACGCGCTGGAGCCGCCTGAAGGACATCACCGTCGACAACGAAGTCCCGGCGGCGCTGCGTGCCCAGTTCGGCACCATCACCGAAGAGCAGAACTGGCATGACACCTGGGCAGGGGCCGTTGGTGCCTCCTACAAGGTGAACAAGCAGTGGACCCTGCGTACCGGCTTCTCGGTCGACCAGTCGCCGACCAACAACCAGGACCGTTCGCCACGCATCCCCACGGGCGATCGCAAGATCTTCAGCCTGGGTGCCGGCTGGAGCCCGAACGACGACATGACCATCGACGTGGCCTACTCCTACCTGTGGGAAGAAGACACCAAGGTCAACCTGGCGAGCCCGACCAAGGGTACCTACCAGGCCAAGTATGAAAACAGCGCTCACGGCGTCGGTGCTTCGCTGACCTACCGCTTCTGAGTCACTGCCGCAGCATGAAAAAACCGCCCTCGTGGCGGTTTTTTCATGCCTGCACGCGCCACTGCTCGCCCAGGCACTGCTGCAGGTACTCCATGAATACCCGCACCTTGGTCGTCAGTGCGAAGCGATCGGCCAGGCACAGGTAGACATCCATTGGTTCGGTCTGTGCGTAGGCCTGACCGCTGTCGTTGAACTCGAACAAGGGCACCAGGCGCCCGGCATCCAAGTGTGGGCGCACGACAAACTCCGCCAGGCGGGTGATACCGCCATCGTTCAGAGCCATCTGGGTTAGCGCGTCAATGTCGTCACTGATCAGAACCCGACCGAAACGCGCCTCGAAACGCAGCCCGTCGCGCATGAAGCCCCAAGGCAGGAAACGCCCGTCCACCGGGTAGCGGAACACCAGGCAATTATGGTCGTGCAAAGCCTCTGGCGTGGACGGCCTGCCGACACTGGCCAGGTAGCCGGGCGATGCGCAACAGATGAATGGAATACGAGCGATATGCCGGGCCAGCAGGTGGTCTTCCAGTTGTGGAGTGATGCGCAGGCTGATATCCACATCTTCTCGGGCGTGATTGACCTTGCGATCAGCCATCACCAACTCTATCGAAAGCAAAGGGTAGCGGGCGCTGAAGGCCGGGACCAGCGGCGCCAGCACATGCCGTCCGAACGCCGAGGTCGAGGCAATGCACAAGCGCCCCTGGGGCTCGCTGTCCGGCGTGGTGACTGCAAGCTCCGCCTGGACAAGATCACGCTCGATATGCCGCACGCGCTCGTAGTACAGGCTGCCGGGCGGCGTCAGGGCCATGCTGCGAGTGGTGCGGGTCAGCAGGCGCACCTGCAGATGCGTCTCCAACCGCGCCAGGTTCTGGCTAACGGCTGCCGGGCTGAGACCCAGGTTGCGGGCACCGCCGGCAATGCTGCCGGCTTCGACGACCTTGATGAAACTGCGGATGGCGTTGAGCAGATCCATGGAGTGCCTGTCTGATTCGTAAGTTTCTCTTTATAAAGAACTCACCGATCAGGGTCTACAGAGAGTCGTACACGCGTTGCTAACCTGTGCGTCCATGCAATCGAACAGGAGCCTCCATGACCGAGCGTTCTACCTCACGCAGCTGGCGCAAGCTGCACCGACGTACAACACCCTTTGTCTTTGCCTTTTACATGTCAGCAATCATGGCCCTGCTGATGTGCTTTGTAATCACGGCGGCCAATGGCGGAATCAATACTGACTACCTGAGCAACGTATTCAAGGCCTATCGACTGGCAATGCCGGTAGCCTTTATCTGCGTACTAATAGTACGGCCAATGGTGACTCGCATGGTTGCGTTGACCGTGCACTCCCAATGATCATCAGCAGATGCCATCTTGCTTCTTGATTGAGAAAATAAGCGCCCGTCAGATGGTCACGAAGTTGCCCGGCGTAAGCCAGGCGCGGACCTGAGGTTAGTAAAGATGAACCATAGGGCATATAGACGCGGGCAACTCCATGAGCTCCGATTAGAGACTGCTGACGGTCAAATCTCAATACGTAGTTAATATTCATGACAAACTCCAGAAACGTGCAGCGCGTTCCAGTTCGCCCCCCTTCAACACCGTGACCAACTATCAAAACTATCAGCTGCGCGACACACCGTAGTTGGCGCAGCAAACCTTGGCGGTCTTGCCGCAGTCTTTCCCCTCGAGTCATCGCATTTCTCTGATCAGGGCTTAAAACAGCTATCTCTTCCTCCCTCTCCTGCCGAGCAGCCTGTACCCTAACTTTATTTTTCCCTCGCTGATGCGCTGCAAACCAACTCACTCCAATAGATATCGCCTTGATAGATCCGTCAAATGCCATGAGCCAAACATGGGCAATATGCATCGGCAGGCTGCCAGCATACATTTTATACAAATCAAACGCCGGCAGGGATTGGATGCCCGCCCATGCAGCACTTACAAAATTAACACCCGCCGCGACTCTGCTGGCATTCACTTCCAATACCGTCGCATCACCGGACTCAGCCATTTTTCTGGCGGCATTCACATTAACTACCCCCATACCGACTTCAAGCGCTGCATACCCGACGCTGAGCATTTTCTTCGGCTGCACATGCCTGCCAGCCAACTGATAACTCTCCGAGGAATTATATGCCCCTTGATTGCTTATCGACCCCTTCCCCACGGCAACCCCCGATCTGCCACTGGCATCTTGATAGTTGATCGGGTTTGCTCGGCAATAGGCATACGCATTGACTCCCCCCTTTTCGAACGGACTCAACGTATCAGGAGAGACAAAGCGCATCAGACAGGGATCGTAACCTCGATGCCCATTACCCAGCAGGTACGCACCTGTCAGCACTTCAAGGACCTGCCCGCAGTAGGCTAGCCGCAGCCCAGCGACCGCCATTCGTGCACCATAGGGCGAGTAGCTTCGAGGCGCCCCCACAGTTGTCAGCATTGAATGCTGGCGGTCACACATCGCGAGACAGTTCATTGCTAGACGCCCCATGGGAAAGCGTAGTCATTCAGCAAAACTGCACTGCCTGGGCCATAAAGGGAACTGACAAAAATATCAGGACCACCACTCCGTCGGCCCTCTATGGGCCTATTGATTCAGAGGCTGCGAAGCAATCGCCTTGTCGATCGCCGCCCTGAACGCCGGATCATCCGGCTTGGTCAGGCTGGAGAAGTTGCCGATCACCTTGCCCTTGCGGTCCACCACGTACTTGTAGAAGTTCCACTTCGGCGCGCTGCTCTGCCGGGCCAGCTCGACGAACAGCGGGATCGCGTCCTTGCCGCGCACCGGCTGGGCCTTGGTCATGGTGAAGGTCACGCCGTAGTTGGCGTAGCAGACCTTGGCGGTCTTGTCGCTGTCGGCGTCTTCCTGCTTGAAGTCGTTGGACGGTACACCAAGCATTTCCAGGCCCTGTTCGTGATAGTCCTTGTAGGTCGCCTCGAGGCCTTCGAACTGCGGGGCGAAGCCGCAGTAGCTGGCGGTATTGATCACCACCAGCGGCTTGCCGGCGAAGCGCTGGCACAGGTCGATCTGCTCCTTGCCGCGCAGTTCCGGCAGGCTGCCCTGGAGCAGCGCAGGGCAGTCGGCCGCCCAGCTCGAAGTGGCGGCGGCCAGGGCCAGCAGGGGGAGGGTCAGCCAGCGGGCATGCATGATAGCGGTCTCCTGCACATGATTCCTTGAGTGTGCAGGGTAGCGCTTAACACAGGCTCATGCCCAATTGCATCAACGCCAGCCCGCCCTTGTGCCAGCCCCACCACACCAGCGCCAGCACCAGCGCCGCGGCGACCAGCAGCAGGCCACGCCCGAGCAGGCGGTTCATGCGGCCTGGGCCTGCAGGCGGGCGACCGGGCGTTCACGCACCGGCCAGTTCAGCGCCGCGGCCAGCAGGCTGAGCAGAATCGAGATCTGCCATACCAGGTCGTAGCTGCCGGTCTGGTCATAGATTACCCCGCCCAGCCAGCCACCGAGGAACGCGCCTAACTGGTGGAACAGGAACACGATGCCGCCGAGCATCGACAGGTTGCGCACGCCAAACAGCGTGGCCACGGTGCCATTGGTCAGCGGCACCGTGGACAGCCACAGCAGGCCCATGGCGATGCCGAACAGGTAGGCGCTGAACTGGGTCACCGGCGCCCAGAGGAACAACACGATGACCACCGCACGCAGCAGGTACAGGCCGGTCAGCAGGCGCGGCTTGGACATGCGCCCGCCGAGCCAGCCGGCCGTGTAGGTGCCGACGATATTGAACAGGCCGACCAGCGCCAGCACGGTGGTGCCAGTGATCGCCGGCAGGTGCTGGTCGACTAGGTACGCCGGCAAGTGCACGCCGATGAACACCACCTGGAAGCCGCAGACGAAAAAGCCCAGCGCCAGCAGCCAGAAGCCGGAGTGCGAGCAGGCCTCGCGCAGCGCCTGACCGAGGCTCTGCTCAGCGCCATGGCTGGGCAGCGGGCGGTCACGCAGCATACCTACGAACGGCACGATCAACGCCACCATCAGGCCCAGCACCAGCAAAGCCGCCGACCAGCCCAGCCACTGGATCAGGCCGAGGGTGCCGGGGAGCATGGCGAACTGGCCGAAGGAGCCGGCGGCGCTGGCGATGCCCATGGCCATGCTGCGCTTTTCCGGCGGCACCGCGCGCCCGACAACGCCAAGGATCACCGAGAACGAGGTGCCGGAAAGGCCGATGCCGATCAGCAGGCCGGCGCTCAGCGACAGCGACCAGGCCGAGTCGGCCATGCCCATCATCACCAGGCCGGCGGTATAGAGGATGCCGCCGATCACCACCACCTTGGCCGCGCCCAGGCGGTCGGCCAGGGCGCCGGTGAACGGCTGGGCCAGGCCCCAGATCAGGTTCTGCAGGGCGATGGCGAAGGCGAATACCTCGCGGCCCCAGCCGAATTCGGCGCTCATCGGCGCCAGGAACAGGCCGAAACCATGTCGCACCCCCAACGACAACGCCAGGATCAGCGCCGCCCCCAGAAGTACCCAACCGCTGCTCCGCCAAAGGGAAGTCATTGTCGTTGTCTCCAGCCCATCGCAAGGTTGATGCGGGTATATACCCGCTTTCTATCGTAGCCGTTCAGGCAAGCTGCTCCAGCAAGCGCACCAACTCATCACGCTGGCTTTCACCCAGCCGCCCCACCAACTGCGCCTGGGCCTGCTGCCAGGCCGGGTAGGCGGCGTCCAGGCGCGCCCTGCCCGCTTCGCTCAGCAGCACCACGCGGTTGCGCTGGTCGTCGCCGTCGGCAAGACGCACCAGGCCATCGGCCTCGAGCACCTTGAGGTTACGGCCCAGGGTGCTGCGCTCCAGGCCCATGGCCTCGGCCAGGCAGGTGATACTGGGGCGGTCGAGGCGCTGCACGTGGCGCAGCAGGGAAAACTGGGCGACATTGATGCCGAAGCCGGCAAGGGCCACGTCGTAATGCCGGCTCACCCCACGGGCGGCGCGACGCAGGTGGGTACAGATGCATTCACTGGTCAGCATGGATACGTGTATATACCCGCATTATGGATGTTGCAAGAGATTTCACGGTGTCGGTTCAGGCTGCAGGCGCTGGCGGATCGGCTCGAACTCGGCCGTGGCCTTGCGCGGCAAAGGATCTGGCGCCGCGTTGTCGATGGCTTGCCAATAGCGCCACGGCACCTTGCCCGAACCCAGCTCGTAATCCATGCCGTCCCAACTGTCCTCGCGGAAGCTGTAGAAGGCCCAATGCAGTTGCTGGCGATCCAGCACCGTAAGCACATCCTCCAGGTACTGCCGGCACCCGGGCAACCGGCGCATGCAGCCGAACTCTCCCACCACCAGCCGCGAACGCGGCAATTTGATCGAGTCAGCCCAGTCCACCGGCTGTTGCAGGTAGCGGGCGACCTGTTCGGCATCCCACTGCCGGGTCTGCCCGGCAAACGGCACAGGCCCCGGATAGGCGAAAGGTTGCTCGCGGGCAAGATTAGGCGCACTGGTGGCGGCATAGGGTTCGTACATGTGCACGCTGTACAGCACACGCTCATCCTCCAGCGCCTTGGGCCAGTAGCCGAAAGCATCGGCGGCGGCATACCAGCCGGCATCGACCATGACCGGCGTCTTGCCGTCGACCTCGCGTATCGCCGCCAGCAACTGCCGATAGAGCGCCGGCAGGTCACGCGCCCCGCCCTGCTCGCGGGCGTACCAGTGCTTCATCTGAATGAGCTCGGCATGCTCGGCCAGGCCACCATGCTTCTCAGGCGCGGGCTCGTTGATGAGGTTGTAGGCGGCAACGGCCGGATGGTTCTTGAGGGCCTGGGCAATGTCCCGCCAGAAACGGGCGGACTGGGTCCAGTAGCGCTTGTCCTGCCATAGCCGGTCGTCGAAGCGATTCTGGTTGTTCTGCGCCCAGCGCATGCCGGGGAGCGACAGCGGTGTGATGACCACCTTGAGGCCGGCGGCGTGGGCGCGGTCCAGCGCCGCAATGAGCTGCTTCAGGTCGGCGTCGGCCAGGCCCTGGTAATCGTCGGCGTTGCCCAGCAGGAAATCGCGTTCGGCCGGGTGCCATTTATCGTAGGAGAGGCGCACCCAGCTGGCGCCGTAGCCTTTCAGGGCATCGAAGTAGCTTTGGTCCGGGGGCAGGCGGTTGAAGCTGTTGCCGCCGTGGCGGGGGGTGTTCCAGAAATCGATCAGGTCGGCGGCGGTGGCGGGTATGGCGGCAAGGGCCAGCAGGCTGGCGAGTATCCAGGGGTGCATGGCAGGGGTTCCTGATATTTGGAGGGGCGAACGAGGATAGCCGCAATACGTGGGGATGGTTTCCGAGATCCATGCAGGACACGTCCGCTTTCTGCAGGAGCGGCCTTGTGCCGCGAAAGGGCCGCAAAGCGGCCCCGGCGATCATTGCATTAACGCTGAAATCCTGGGGCCGCTAGGCGGCCCTTTCGCGGCACAAGGCCGCTCCTACACAGGGGAACGTGTCGGCCTGAACCTATGCGCGTAGTGCCAGGGTAACCACCACCGTCAATTCCAGCAGTTCCAACAGCGCCCCGGCCGTATCTCCTGTGGTTCCACCCAAGCGACGGCACATCAGCCGACGCAGCCACACGAACACCACCAACGCCGCCAGCAGCGGCCACAGTACCGCCCAGCCTCCCAGCGCCAGTCCGGCCAGCGCAGAAACCAACAATACCCAGCCAGCACTGCGCCGGGGCAGGTGTTCGGCCAGGGCCGCTCCCAGCCCGCCCGCACGCACATAGGGCGTGCCGAGGAACAACCCGAGCATCGCCGCCCGCCCCACCACCGGCGCCAGCACCAGCAGGCCACCAGCGCCCCGCTCGACCAGCACCCACAGTGCGCAGAACTTCAGCAACAGCACCAGCACCAGCGTGACCACGGCAATCGGCCCGCTGCGCGGGTCCTTCATGATCTGTAAAGTGCGCTCGCGATCACCGAAGCCCCCCAGCCACGCATCGGCGCTGTCGGCCAGGCCATCCAGGTGCAGCCCGCCGCTGAGCAGCACCCACAGCGCCAGCAACAAGGCCGCGTGCAAGGGCGCCGCAATGCCTTGCAGCAGATGGCTGGCCAGCCACAGCAACAGACCGAACAGCAGCCCCACCAGCGGATAGCACAACAGCGAACGCCCCATCTCCCGGGGCGCCGGCATGCCCGGCAAACGCACCGGCAGGCTGCTGAGGAACTGCAGGGCGATCCAGAACGGCAGCATCTCAACCCACCTCGCGCATCTGGCCGTCGTTCTCCACCATCAGGCGAGCCAGCGTGCCATGCCCGACCTCAACCTGCAGCAATTGCTCACGCGGCAAGCCACGTGCCCGCGCCAGAAGAAGACGCATCACGCCACCATGGGTGACCAGCAGCACGCGTTTGCCTGCATGCACTCTGCGCAAGCCCTCGACCGCCGCCAGCACCCGTTCGGCAAAGGCCAGCACCGGCTCGCCGCCCGGCGGGGTAAAGGCATACGGGTCATTCCAGAATTGCCCCAAGGCATCGGCGTCAACCTGCATGATCTGCGCGGCGCTCTGCCCTTCCCACTCACCAAAATGCAGCTCGCGCACACCGGCGTCGCGCAGCGCCGGCAGGTTCAAGCGCGCACCCAGCTCATCGGCGAATGCCGCGCAGCGCTGCAGCGGCGAGCTGACCAGCACGTCCCAGGGGCCGGCATTGGCGACGGCCTGGCGCATCTGCGCCCAGCCGTTCTCGGTCAGGGCGTCGTCGAGGCTGCCGCGCAGGCCGCCACCCAGTTCGGTCTCGCCATGACGCAGCAGTTCGAGGATCATGCCGGGCGATCCGCCACCGCCGCCTCGGCGAAGGTCGCCATCTGCCCATGCAGCGCGCAGGCCAGGCGGATCAGCGGCACCGCCAGCGCCGCGCCGCTACCTTCGCCCAGGCGCAACCCCAGGGCCAGCAGCGGCTCGGCTTCCAGTGCCGCCAGCAGGGCCTTGTGCCCCGGCTCGGCACCCTGGTGGGCGAACAGCAGCCAAGGGCGGCACTGCGGGTTGAGGCGTACCGCCACCAAAGCGGCGACGCTGCAGATGAAGCCGTCGACCAGTACCGCCACGCCATGCTGGGCGCACGCCAGGTAGGCACCGGCCAGGGCGGCGATCTCGAAGCCGCCGACACAGGCCAGCGCCTGCAGCGGTTGGTCGGCACGGAGGCCGTGCAGTACCAGGGCGTGCTCGATCACTTCGGCCTTGTGCCGCACGCCGACGCTGTCCAGGCCGGTGCCCGGGCCGCTCAGCTCGCGCGCCGGGCAGCCCAGCAAGGTGCTGGCCAGCGCCGCCGCCGCGGTGGTGTTGCCGATGCCCATTTCACCGCCGACAAACAGCTGGGCGCCGTTGTCGAGTGCGCGCAAGGCGCTGTCGCGACCGGCCTGCAGCGCCGCAGCCAACTGCACGTCGGTCATCGCCGGCTGGCGGGCGAAGTTGGCGGTGCCGGGCCCAAGATTCAGGTGATGGACACCGGGCAGTTGCAGCGTCGGGTCGACAGTACCGAGGTCGACCACCTCAAGGTCTGCGTCCAGCTGGCGCGCCAACACGCTGATCGCCGCGCCACCACCGACGAAGTTGCGCAGCATCTGCCCGGTCACCGCCTGCGGGTAGGCGGAGATACCCTCCTCCACCACGCCATGGTCGCCGGCGAAGATCGTGATGGCGACCCGCTCCAGGCTGGGACGCTCGCGCCCTTGCAGACCGGCCAGGCGAATCGCCAGGCCTTCGAGCTGACCGAGGGAACCGGCGGGTTTGGTCAGCTGCTGCTGACGGGCGCGGGCCTGGTCCATGGCGGCGGTGTCGAGGGGTTGGCAGGCGTCACGCCACCACATCTGGGTCATAGGGCAGGTCCTTTGAGCATGAGAGGGAGGCCGGCCACGGTCAGTACCACGCGCTGGCAGCGTTCGGCCACGGCCTGGTGCAGCGTGCCCGCCAGGTCGACGTAGCGACGGGTCAGTTCGCCCATGGGCACCACGCCCAGGCCGGTTTCGTTGCTGACCAGGACAAGGGTGCCCGGCAGCTGTTCCAGGCAATTGAGCAGCGCATCGCGCTCCTGCGCCAGACGCAGGTCATCCTCGAGCATCAGCAGGTTGGTCAGCCACAGGGTCAGGCAGTCCACCAGCAGGCAGCGCCCTTCGGCGGCTTCGGCGCGCAGCACATCGGCCAGCGCCACGGGCTCCTCGACCAGCCCCCAATGGGCCGGACGGCGCTCGCGGTGCAGGCGCACGCGTTCATTCATCTCGCCATCCAACGGCTGGCTGGTGGCGATATAGGTCACCGGCAGGCCGCTGGCCACGGCCAGTTGCTCGGCCAGGCGGCTCTTGCCCGAACGGGCGCCGCCGAGGATCAGGTTGCGCATGTCAGGCGACTCCACACAGTTGGCGCAGGTGCGCGGTGTCCAGGTGCTGCTCGACCAGGTCGGCCAGGCGCTCGATATCGCGTTCGCGCAAGGCCTCGTAGTCAATGGGCTGTACCTCGGCCAGACCCGCCCAGCGCAGCAGCGCGGCGCACGACTGGCTGCCCTCGAACAGGCCATGCAGGTAGGTGGCGAGGATCTGCCCGTCGGCGCTGATGGCACCGTCGGCGCGGCCATCGGCCAGTTGCACCGCCGGACGCTCCAGCGCCGCGCCGTGGGTAACCCCGGCATGGATCTCGTAACCCGACACCGGCGCCTGCTCGAGATCGAGCGTGCCGGTCACGTTGCGCAGCTGCTTCTCGGCCTCCAGCACGGTGCTGTAGGCCAGCAGTCCGAGGCCCGCGCTGGAGCCGGCGGGCCCTTCCAGGCCCAGTGGGTCATGCACCTGCTCGCCGAGCATCTGCAGGCCGCCACAGATGCCGATGAGCTTGCCGCCGTAACGCAGGTGCCGGGCGATGGCGGTGTCCCAGCCACGCTCGCGCAGTTGTGCCAGGTCGCCGCGCACGCTCTTGGAGCCGGGGAGGATGATCAGGTCGGCGGGCGGGATCGGCTGGCCCGGGCCGATGAACTGCAGGTCCACCTGCGGATGCAGGCGCAGCGGGTCGAAGTCGGTGTGGTTGCTGATACGCGGCAGCACCGGGACGATCACCTTGAGCACGCGCTCGCCCTTCGCCCCCTGGCGGGTATCGATACCGTCCTCGGCCTCCAGGTGCAGGTCGGTGACATAGGGCAGCACGCCCAGCACCGGCTTGCCGGTGCGCTGCTCCAGCCAGTCCAGGCCCGGTTGCAGCAAGGCGATGTCGCCACGGAAACGGTTGATGACAAAGCCCTTGACCCGCGCCTGCTCGCTCGCCGACAGCAGCTCCAGGGTGCCGACCAGGTGGGCGAACACACCGCCCCGGTTGATATCGGCCACCAGGATCACCGGGCAGTCGACCGCCTCGGCGAAGCCCATGTTGGCGATGTCGCCGGCACGCAGGTTGATCTCCGCCGGGGAGCCGGCACCTTCGACCATCACCACCGGGTAGGCTGCGCTCAGGCGCTCGTGGGACACCAGCACCGCCTGCATGGCAATAGCCTTGTAGTCGTGATAGGCGACGGCGTTCATGCTGGTCACCGCGCGGCCATGGACGATCACCTGGGCGCCGGTGTCGCTGTTGGGCTTGAGCAGCACCGGGTTCATGTCGGTGTGCGGCGCCAGCCGGCAGGCCTGGGCCTGCACCGCCTGGGCGCGGCCGATCTCGCCGCCGTCGGCGGTCACGGCGCTGTTGAGCGCCATGTTCTGCGGCTTGAACGGCACCACGGCGATGCCCTGGCGCAGCAGCCAGCGGCACAGGGCGGTAACCAGCGTGCTCTTGCCGGCATCGGAGGTGGTGCCTTGCACCATGAGGGTGGTCATGCCGATTCCTTGTGGTAGTCCGCCAGGGCCCAGGCCAGGCGTTGTTCGTCGGCGGCCGTGGCGGGCAGGCCGAAACGCAGCGCGGGCGGCTGCTCGAACAGGCGCACCAGGATGCCGCGGCGGGCGAGAAAATCATGCAGGTGCGCGGCGCGCTCATCACGCACGTACTGGAACAGGTCGCAGCCGCCGCTGGGTGGCAGGCCTGCACCGTCAAGCAACGAGGCCAGGCGCTGGCTGGCCTGGGCGCAACGGGCAATCTGCGCCTGGTGCGCCGCCTCGTCGGCGAAACAAGCCTGCCCCAGCACACGGGTCGGGCCACTGACGGCCCAGGGCCCGAGCGCCTCGGCCAGGCGCCGCAGCACATCCGCCTGGGCGACGACAAAGCCCAACCGCACACCGGCCAGGCCAAAGAATTTGCCGAACGAGCGCAACACGATCAGGCCCGGTTGCCCGGCCTGCTCGACCACGCTGTGTTCGGGGGTGTTGTCCATGAAGGCTTCGTCCACCAGCAGCCAGCCACCGCGCTCGGCCAGGCGCGCATGCCAGGCCAGCAGGCGTTCGCGGGTTACCCGGCGGCCAGTAGGGTTGTTGGGATTGACCAGCACCAGGACGTGGAGGCTGTCGAGCACGTCCTCGACCTCGGTCTCGGCCAGTTCGACCAGCGTGTGCCCTGCCCGTGCCCAGGCATGCGGATGCTCGGCATAGCATGGCGACAGGACCCCGACCCGCCCAGCCGGGCGCAGGTACGGCAAGGCCTGGATCGCCGCCTGGGAGCCGGCCACCGCCAGCAACGGCTGCGCGCCGTAGTACTGCCGCGCCGCCGCCTCCAGGCCGTCCTCGGTCTCCGGCAGGCGGGCCCAGGCCTCCAGCGGAATCGACGGTATCGGGTAAGGCCATGGCGCGATACCGCTGGACAGGTCGAGCCACTGCTCCCGTGGGATGGCGTACTGTTTCACCGCCCGCAGCAGGCGGCCACCGTGTTCAAGCATTCAGATAGGCTCCCACGCAGATCAACAGCACCCACAGCCACACGCCGCGCTGCACCAGGCTCCAGCCGCGCTCGATGGCCTCGGCGTCAGCCATCGGTCCTTCGCCCAGGCGCGGCCGTTCGTGCAATTCGCCGTGATACACCGCCGGACCGCCCAGCTCCACGCCCAGCGCGCCGGCTCCCGCCGCCATCACCGGGCCAGCGTTGGGGCTGTCCCACAGCGGCGCCTGGCTGCGCCAGCAGGCTAGGGCCAGGCGGGTCTTGCCCAGCAGCGCGTAGGTCAACGCCACCAGCCTGGCGGGAATATAGTTCAGCCCATCGTCGATGCGCGCCGCGCACCAGCCGAAGCGCTCGAAGCGCTCGTTGCGATAGCCCCACATGGCATCCAGGGTATTGCTCAGGCGGTACAGCACAACCCCCGGCGCACCGGCCACGACGAACCAGAACAGCGCGGCGAACACCGCGTCACTGCCGTTTTCCAGCACCGACTCGGTGGCCGCCCGGGCCACGGCGGGCTCGTCCAGCTCGCGGGTCTCGCGGCTGACCAGGTAACCCACACGCCGCCGCGCCTCGGCCAGGTCACCCTGGCGCAGCGCCTGGGCCACCGGCAGCACATGCTCGCCCAGGCTGCGCAGGCCCAGGGCGCAGTACAGCGCCAGCACGTCCACCAGCCAGCCGATGTACGGCAGCCAGGAGAGGATCAGCGCCAGCAGGGTCAGCGGCACCACCGCCAGGAACCACGCGGTGACGCCATGGCTGCGCCAGCCGCGCCCGGCGGCGTTGAAACGTTGCTCCAGGCGCGAGGCGAAGTTGCCGAAGCCCACCAGTGGATGACGCCGGCGCGGCTCGCCCAGCAGCGCATCCAGGGCCACGCCCGCCACGGTCAGCAAGGCCACGCTCATGGGCGCTCTCCCCAATGGTTCTCGTACAGCATTTCGCTCAACGGCCGTTGCTCGGCCCAATCTTCCAGGACCAGCATCGGCGCCGGATAGAACTCGGTCACCGGCCCCAGGCACAGCACCGCCATGGGCTTTGCGCCCACGGGCATGCCCAGCAGCTCGGCCAGGGCCTGGGGATCGAACAGCGAAACCCAGCCCATGCCCAGCCCTTCGGCGCGTGCCGCCAGCCACAGGTTCTGGATGGCACAGGCCAACGAGGCCAAGTCCATTTCGGGCAGGGTGCGACGGCCGAAGACGTGCGCCTCGCGCTTGTCCATCAACGCGGCCACCAGCACTTCGGCGCAGTCGTTGATGCCTTCGACCTTGAGCTTCATGAATTCGTCTGAGCGCTCGCCCAGGGCCTCGGCGGTACGCACCCGCTCCTGCTCCACCAGCGCCTGGATCCGCTCGCGCAATGCACGCTGGCTGATACGGATGAACCGCCACGGCTGCATCAGGCCCACGCTGGGCGCCTGGTGGGCGGCGGCGAGCAGGCGCCCGAGCAACTCGGGGGCTACTTCACCCCCGGCGAAATGGCGCATGTCGCGGCGTTCGCCGATGGCCCGGTAGATGGCCTGGCGCTCGGCTTCGCTGTAGGCGTGTCGGCTCATGGTCGCAGCAGCGCCGCCGCCGCGTCGGGGTTGGAGGGGAAATAGAAGTGCACGTAGGAGGCGGTCAGGCGCCCCAGGCGATAGACCGCCTCGTTGCCCCG
>Ga0209370_1000604_pt1 | contig 43657 bp, 38 predicted proteins | sample AgamicAtPrz_FD_187164 | JGI IMG/M metagenome (GOLD analysis project Ga0209370, IMG submission 187164) | Agave microbial communities from Guanajuato, Mexico - At.P.rz (SPAdes) (version 2) | ecosystem: Host-associated > Plants > Phyllosphere > Phylloplane/Leaf | place: Guanajuato, Mexico...
TCAGTAGAAGACAGGGATTGGTGCTTCGAACTATGCTTTTTCATGGTCTCGCCCTCGCTGCCGTTGGCTTCTTCGAACGCCACCGTGGCACTGTGATGCCTCGGCGGGGGCGAGTCCATCGATTACAGGGGCCGCGCCTAACTCAGTCGACGCCGACGAACCCCCCGGTCTGGTGATGCCACAGCCGCGCATACAACCCGCGCTGTGCCAGCAGCTCGGCATGGCTGCCGCTTTCGACGATATGTCCCTTGTCCAGCACGATCAGCCGGTCCATGCGGGCGATGGTCGACAGGCGGTGGGCGATGGCAATCACCGTCTTGCCTTGCATCAGCGTCTCCAGGCTCTCCTGGATCGCCGCCTCGACCTCTGAGTCCAGCGCCGAGGTGGCCTCGTCCATGATCAGGATCGGCGCGTTCTTCAGCAGTACCCGGGCAATGGCGATGCGCTGGCGCTGGCCGCCGGAGAGCTTGACGCCGCGCTCGCCGACATGGGCGTCGAAGCCGGTGCGGCCCTGGGCATCGGACAGCTGCGGGATGAACTCGTCGGCCCTGGCCCGGCGCACCGCCTCCCAGACCTCCTCGTCGCTGGCCTGCGGCCGGCCGTACAGCAGGTTGTCGCGGATCGAGCGGTGCAGCAGCGAAGTGTCCTGGGTGATCATGCCGATCTGCGCGCGCAGGCTGGCCTGGTTGACCTCGGCGATGTCCTGGCCGTCGATGAGGATGCGCCCGCTGTCGATGTCGTACAGGCGCAGCAGCAGGTTGACCAGGGTCGACTTGCCGGCGCCGGAAGGGCCGATCAGGCCGATCTTCTCGCCGGGGCGGATGTCCAGGTTCAGGGCATCGATTACCTTGCCGCCCTTGCCATAGTGGAACTCGACATGGTCGAAGCGTACCGCCCCACGGCTGACCTTGAGCGCCGGGGCGTCGGGCCTGTCGCTGACGGTGACCGGCTGGGCGATGGTCTGCAGGCCGTCCTGGACCATGCCGATGTTCTCGAAGATGCCGTTGACCACCCACATGATCCAGCCGGACATGTTGACGATGCGGATTACCAGGCCCGTGGCCAGGGCGATGGCGCCGACGCTGATCAGCGACTGGCTCCACAGCCACAGGGCAAGGCCGGTGGTGGTGACCACCAGCAGGCCGTTCAGCGAGGTGATGACCACGTCCATGCTGGTGATCACCCGCGAGGCCAGCTGGGTCTTCTCGGTCTGCTCGCTGATCGCCTCGCGGGCGTACTGCTGCTCGTAGTCGGTGTGGGCGAACAGCTTGAGCGTGGCGATGTTGGTGTAGCCGTCGACGATGCGTCCCATCAGCTTGGAGCGGGCGTCGGAGGAGATCACCGAGCGCTCCTTCACCCGTGGCACGAAGTAGTACAGTGCACCGATGTAGCAGACGATCCACACCAGCAGCGGCAGCATCAGCCGCCAGTCGGCCTCGGCGAACAGCACCAGCGCACTGATGGCGTAGATCAGCACGTGCCACAGCGCGTCCACCGCCTGCACCGCCGAATCGCGCAGGGAGTTGCCGGTCTGCATGATGCGCTGGGCGATGCGCCCGGCGAAGTCGCTCTGGAAGAAGTTCAGGCTCTGCTTGAGCACATAGGTGTGGTTCTGCCAGCGGATCAGGCTGGTCATGCCCGGGCTGATGGTCTGGTGCACCAGCAGGTCATGCAGGCCGAAGAACACCGGCCGCAACACCAGCACCACCACCAGCATCCAGATCAGCTCGCCGCTGTGCTCGCTGAAGAAGTTGGCGTTGGGCGTGCCCTGGGCCAGGTCGATGATCCGGCTCAGGTAGCTGAACAGCGCCACCTCGATCAGCGAGGCGACCAGGCCGACGATCAGCAGGGCGAGGAAACTCGGCCACACCTGGCGCAGGTAGTAGAGATAGAAGGGCCAGACCTTGCCGGGAGGCGCCTCGCTGGGCGCCTCGCGGAAGATATCGATCAACTGCTCGAAACGACGGTACAGCATGGGTGACGACACTCCTGTTCGACCCGACTCACGTCCCTGAGTGGCGCGGGATCAATCGATGCGTTTGGCCGACTTGATGTAGACCGGATCCGCCGGCACATCGCGCATGCCTTTCTTGACGGTGGTCGGCGAGTTGACGATCTGGTCGACCACCTCCATGCCCTTGGTGACCTTGCCGAACACCGCGTAGCCACGGTCGCGGCCCGGGTTGAGGAAGTCGTTGTCGGCGACGTTGATGAAGAACTGGCTGGTGGCCGAGTTCGGGTCGGAGGTGCGGGCCATGGACAGGGTGCCGCGGGTGTTCTGCAGGCCGTTGCTCGCTTCGTTGCGGATCGGGTCCTTGGTGCTCTTCTGCACCATCTGGTCGGTGAAGCCGCCGCCCTGGACCATGAAGCCCGGGATCACGCGGTGGAAGATGGTGTTGTTGTAGAAGCCGCTGTCCACGTACTGGAGGAAGTTCTTGGTACTGATCGGTGCTTTTTCTGCGTTCAGCTCGATCTCGATCTTGCCGAAGCTGGTGACCAGCTCAACGTGCGGGGTCTTGTCGGAGGCCATGACGCTGGTGGCGAAGGCGACCGAGCAGGCGGTGAGCAGAAGTTTTTTCAGCATGGGCTCAAAGATCCTTGAGAGGTGGAAGCGGCTGCGAGGAACTGCAGCACGGTACGGTTGAAGACTTCAGGTTGATCCAGGGGCGTAGCGTGCCGCGAATCGTCGATGACCGCCAGCCTGGCGTTGGGCATCAGGGCGACGTAACGCTCCTTCAGTTGTATCGGTGTGTAATCGTGGTCTGCGGCGATCACCAGGGTGGGACAGCGGATCTGGCCGATGCGTTCCTGCACGCCCCAGTCGACGATGGCGTCGAAACTTTTGAGGTAGGCACGCTTGTCGTTGCGTGCCCAGCGCTCGGCCATCTTGCGTCGCAATTCGGCCTGCTCCGGCTTGGGGAACAGCCGCGCGGCCAAGCCCTTGCCGACGGTCTCGACATTGAGCAGGCGCGCCAGGCCCCAGCGCTTGAGCCACCAGATCCAGTCGCTGCGGGTGCGGCGCTTGACCTCGGGGGCGCTGTTGACGATGCACAGGCTGCGCAGCCAGTCGGGGTGGTCGACGGCAAACTGGAAGCCGACCATGCCGCCCATGGACAGGCCGACGAAGTGCACCGGACCGGTGTCCAGATGGCGCAGCAGGGCCAGCAGATCCTCGCTGAAAGTCTTTATCTGGTAGCCCTTGCGCGGCTTGGAGGATTGCCCGTGGCCGCGGATGTCCATGAGGATCACCCGGTACTGGCGGATGAACTCGGGCACCTGCAGTTCCCAGTCCTGGCTGCTCGAACCCAACCCGTGCAGCAGCACCAGGGGCTCGCCCTGGCCGTGTTCCTCGTAATGCAGCAGGCATCCGTTGTGTTCGAAACAGGCCATGGGCGCGGTCCTCTCAGGCTTGCGGGGGGGCTGCGAAGGGCACGTCCAGCGGCGCGGTGTCGAAGTTGCGCAGCAGTTCGATGAGGATCTGCGTGGCCGGGCCCAGGGTCTTTTCCTTGCTCGAGTAAAGGTAGAACAGCGGATGGCGGCTGCCACCCTGATCCAGCGGCAGGGGCTTGAGCACGCCTTCGCGCAGCTCGCGCTCGATCATGTGCCGGGGCAGCCAGGCAAAGCCCAGGCCGCTGCCGACGAAGGTCGCCGCAGTGCCCAGGCTGCCCACCGTCCAGCGCTGCTCGGCGCCGAGCCAGCCGACATCGCGCGGCTGGGCCCGGCCGGAGTCGCGGATCACCACCTGCAGCTGGCTTTCCAGGTCCTGGAAGGTGATCTCGCGGCCCATGCGGTGCAGTGCGTGCTCGGGGTGGGCGACGGCGATGAACTCCACCGGGCTCAGCTCGGTGCCCAGGTAGCCGCCGATGTTGAAGCTGCTGATGGCAAGGTCGGCGATGCCTTCGTGCAGCACTTCCTCGACCCCGGACAGCACTTCTTCGCGCAGGCGTACCCGGCAGCCGCGGCTCTGCGGCATGAAGGCGGCCAGGGCGCGCACCAGGCGGGCGCTGGGGTAGGCGGCGTCGACCACCAGGCGCACCTCGGCCTCCCAGCCCTGCTCCATGTGGTGGGCCAGGTCTTCCAGCTGGCTGGCCTGCTTGACCAGTTGCCGCGAACGGCGCAGCAGCACGCTGCCGGCCTCGGTCAGCACCGCCTTGCGCCCATCGATGCGCAGCAGCGGCACGCCCAGTTGCTCCTGCATCCGCGCCACGGTGTAGCTCACCGACGACTGCGAACGGTGCAGGGCCTCGGCGGCCTGGGCGAACCCGCCGTGGTCGACCACCGCCTGCAGGGTCCGCCACTGATCCAGGGTAACGCGCGGTGCTTTCATCCAGGGCTCCTGTTGTCCTAAGCTGCGCTCTTCCCAAGGAGAGCGCCCGTATGAAGAAATGTTGTGCGGCTTTGCTGTTGTGCCTGCCCCTCGGGGCCATGGCATACCCGATCGACGTGGAAAAGGACCTGACCGGGGTCAAGGTCGACTACACCGCCTACGACACGGCCTACGACATCGGCTCGATCAGCCTCAACAACTATGGGCAGGTGCCGGCGGCGTGCAAGGTCACGTTCCGCAACGGCCCCGAGGCGCCACGGGTGCGCCGGGTCAACGTGCCTGCCGGCAGGAGCGTGGATGTCACCGCCAAATTCAACCGGCAGATCATCAAGCTGCGCATCGTGCTCGACTGCAAAGCTGAATAAAACAGATTAATCGATAGGTTGATCCCACTTTTTACGCTTTTTTATCGATAGGTCAACCACTAATCTCACCTCCATCGAATCGCCACCCTTTACCGCCGATGGAGGCACCCCATGTCCCGCGTACTGATCATCGAAAGCAGCGCCCGCCAGCAGGATTCCGTTTCCCGTCAACTGACCCTGGACTTCATCCGGCAATGGCAAGCGGCGCATCCGGCCGACGAGATCAAGGTGCGCGACCTGGCCGTGAACCCCGTGCCGCACCTGGACGCCAACCTGCTTGGCGGCTGGATGAAGCCCGAGGAACAGCGCAGCGCCGCCGAGCGTGAGGCGCTGGAGCGTTCCAACGCGCTGACCGACGAACTGCTGGCCGCCGACGTGCTGGTGATGGCCGCGCCGATGTACAACTTCACCATCCCCAGCACTTTGAAATCCTGGCTGGACCACGTGCTGCGCGCCGGCATCACCTTCAAGTACACCCCGACCGGGCCGCAGGGCCTGCTCAACGGCAAGCGCGCCATTGTCCTGACCGCCCGCGGTGGCATCCATGCCGGCGCCAGCAGCGACCACCAGGAACCCTACCTGCGCCAGGTGATGGCCTTCATCGGCATCCACGATGTGGACTTCATCCATGCCGAAGGCCTGAACATGAGCGGCGAGTTCCACGAGAAGGGCCTGAACCAGGCCAAGGCCAAGCTGGCCGCGGTGGCCTGAACCACGACGAATTCCCAACCCTGACACCTTGTTGCTCCTTTGGGTGTGCCTGCCCGGCCAGTTCACGGCCGGGCTTTTTTATCTGCTTTACGCGCTCTCTGTAGGAGCGGCCTTGTGCCGCGAAAGGGCCGCGCAGCGGCCCCGACGATTTCTGCTCGATACTGAAATCCTGGGGCCGCTACGCAGCCCTTTCGCGGCACAAGGCCGCTCCTACACGGGGAGGCGCGCGAAGAGAAAGGGGAGACGTCCACGAGCACCCCCAAAATCCCATGGTTGAACTGCCCAGGCCCAACCCGCTAAGGTCCCCGCCTTGATCCACGAGGGCCAACCATGGGCTACCTGATAATCGTCGCGCTGATCCAGGCGTACTCCTTCAACCTGATCGGCGAATACCTGGCCGGCCACGTCGACAGCTACTTCGCCGTGCTGGCCCGCGTTATCCTGGCCGGCCTGGTGTTCCTGCCGCTGACCCGCTGGCGCCAGGTCGAGCCGCGCTTCATGCGCTCGATGCTGCTGATCGGCGCGTTGCAGTACGGCATCACCTATGTCTGCCTGTACCTCAGCTTCCGCGTGCTGACGGTGCCGGAGGTGCTGCTGTTCACCATCCTCACCCCGCTGCATGTCACCTTGATCGAGGATGCCCTGAACCGGCGCTTCAACCCCTGGGCGTTGCTCGCCGCCCTGGTGGCGGTGACCGGCGCGGCGGTGATCCGCTTCGACACGGTCACCGGCGAGTTCTTCATGGGCTTCCTGTTGCTGCAACTGGCCAACTTCACCTACGCCGCCGGCCAGGTGCTGTACCGCCACCTGGTGGCCCGTCACCCCAGCGACCTGCCGCACTACCGCCGGTTCGGCTATTTCTACCTGGGTGCGTTGCTGGTGGTATTGCCGGCCTTCCTGCTGTTCGGCAATACCCAGCACCTGCCGAGCACCGACACCCAGTGGCTGGTGCTGCTGTTCCTGGGCCTGTGCCCGACGGCGCTGGGGCTGTACTGGTGGAACAAGGGCGCCTGCCTGGTCTCCGGCGGTACCCTGGCGGTGATGAATAACCTGCATGTGCCGGTGGGCTTGCTGCTCAACCTGCTGATCTGGAACCAGGACGAACCGCTCGGGCGCCTGGCCATTGGCGGTACGGTGATCCTGGCGTCGGTGTGGTTGAGCCGTTTGGGCGGCCAGCGCGCGAGGCTGCCGGGAGCAGCCTGAGGCTCATTGCCGGCGCGGCAGGCCATTGTACACGGCCAGGCACAAGGGCAGGGTCAGCAGCAGCGTGCCTGCCAGCGCCATCAATCCCTGTTCCGCCCCGGTGTGGTCGGATATCGCGCCGATCAGCACCGGCGCCAGCGCGCCGCCGCCGACGGTGCCGGTATAGAAGCAGGCGAACACCCGTTCGCGCTGTTCGCGGCCGGCGAAGTCCGGCACCAGCCCGGTCAGTACCGACGACGTGCCGTTGAGGGCCACGCCGATCAGAGGCATCACCAGCATCAACGGCAAGTAGGGCAGCAGCAGCGCCACCAGGATCAGTCCGGCGGTCAGCAGCTCGGTGCAGATCACGGTGCGTACCGGCCCCAGCCGGGCGCCCAGGTAGCCGCAGAACAACTTGCCGAAGGCGCCGCCGATGAACAGCAATGTCAGGGCCAGGCCGATCTGCGCGGTGGTCGCGCCCTTGCTCTGCAGCAGGAACGGCAGGAAGGTCAGAAAACCCATGCGCACGCCACTGTCGAGGGTGCCGGTGGCGATCAGCGCCGCCAGCCCCGGCCTTGAGCCAACCTGGTCGTGGGCTGTGGTCTTGCGCGCTGGTTGCCCTGCGGGTGGTGCCTGGCGCAACAGCCACCACAGCGCCGCTGCCGCCCCCAGGCCGAGCAGGCCAAGCGCGCTGGCGTTGGCCTGCCATGAAACATACACCAGCACCAGGCCAGCCAGGCCCGGGATCAGCGCCTTGCCGATATCCCCGGCGAAGTTGTACTGGGCCAGGGCCTGCTTCACCTTGCCGCTGCCTTCGTAGGCATCGGCGACCAGCGCGCTGGCCAGCGGGTGCTGGGTGCTGGCGCCGAGGCCGGCGAGCATCAGGGCGATCAGCAAAAGGCTCAGGTCACTGGCCTGGGCGGCCAGCAGGTAGGCCAGCCCGGCCAGCGCTGTGCCCCGGACCAACAGGGCCTCGCGGCCCCAGCGCCGGGCACCTTTGCTGGCCAGCAGCTGAAAGCCCGCCATCATGCCGGCGTAGGCGCCGCGCAGCAGTCCGACCTGGGCGTAGCTGAGGCCGAAGGCGACCTGCCACAGTGGCAGCAACACGTAGATGACATCGGTCAGGCCGTCATGTACGCCATGGGCGAGGCTGGCGGCGGCGAGGGCCCTGCGCCGAGGCGATGGCGGGGCGTCGTGCAGTGGAACGCTGGAAATGTCCTGAGGCATGGCTCGCTCACGAAGGCTGTGGCAGGCGTCTGTCGAGCGTCAGGGATGGGCGTGGCGAGTGGGCCGTCGATCTTCCGTGATGACGTCGTCCTGGATGGCCCTAGGGTAGTGCGCCTTGGGGGCGCAATGCAAAGGGGCACCCGTTCGGGTACCCCGATTGGACGGTCAGGCCTCGCTCAATGCGTCCAGGCTGCGTGGTTGGGTCTGAGGCAGCGGCCTGGCTGCCAGCCCCACCCGCATATCATTGCCACTCGGTTGCTGGTACAGGCTCAGCCCGAACTCCGGCAGCACCGCCAGCAGGTAGTCGAAGATATCGCCCTGGATGCGCTCGTACTCAGCCCACACCGTGGTGGTGGTGAAGCAGTAGATCTCCAGCGGCACGCCCTCGGCGGTGGTCTGCATCTGACGGACCATGCAGGTCATGTTCGAGTGCACGTTGGGGTGGTTCTTCAGGTAGGCCAGGGCGAAGGCGCGGAAGGTGCCGATGTTGGTCAGCTGGCGGCGGTTGGCCGACAGCCCGGCGTTGTGGCCCTGGGCCTCGTTCCATTCGCGCAGCTCCTGGCGCTTGCCGGCCAGGTAGTCGCCGAGCAGACGCACCTGGCCCAGGCGCTGTTCTTCTTCCTGGGTGAGGAAACGTACGCCCGCGGCATCGATGAACAGGCTGCGCTTGATCCGACGCCCGCCGGACTGCTGCATGCCGCGGTAGTTGCGGAACGACTCGCTCATCAGGCGCCAGGTGGGGATCGAGACGATGGTCTTGTCGAAGTTCTGCACCTTGACCGTGTGCAGGGTGATGTCCACCACGTCGCCGTCGGCGCCGGCCTGGGGCATCTCGATCCAGTCGCCGACGTGCAGCATGTCGTTGCTGGTCAGTTGCACGCTGGCGACGAACGACAGCAGGGTGTCCTTGTACACCAACAGCAGCACCGCCGACATGGCGCCCAGGCCCGACAGCAGCAACAGCGGCGAGCGGTCGATCAGGGTGGCGACGATGACGATGGCGGCGAAGATCCACAGCATCATCTTGGCCAGCTGCATGTAGCCCTTGATCGAGCGGGTGCGGGCGTGCTCGGTGCGGGCGTAGATGTCCAGCAGCGCGTCGAGCAGGCAGGACAGGGCACGGGTCATGAACAGCAGGGTCACCGCCAGGGCGACGTTGCCGAGGAAGTGCTGGGTGGTGGTCGACAGCTCCGGCACCAGCTTCAGGCCGAACTGCACCACCAGCGACGGGGTGGTCTGTGCCAGGCGGTGGAACACCTTGTTGTGGCGCAGGTCGTCCAGCCACCTGAGTGCCTGTTGGCGGCCGAGCAGGCGGGTGGAGTGCAGGATCAGGAAGCGTGCGAGGCGGCCGACCAGCAGCGAGACCAGCAGCAGCACGATCAGGCCGAGGGCGGCGTGCAGCAAGGGGTGTTGGTCGAGCGTGCCCCAGAGGTCGAGGGCGTCGCGCCAGAAGCGTTGGATGTCCATGGGCGTGGAAGCGGTCTGTGTTGCGGTATGAAGGGTTATTAGAGCGTGGATCGGCGCAAAGTTGCCAAAAGAAATTCGGTTCTGGCCACGGAAAACGTTACCCTATGCAACTGAATTTTTCGCACTTGCCCGAGGTTACCCCGTGTTTTCCCAATTCGCCCTGCACGAACGCCTGCTCAAAGCCGTGGCCGAGCTGAAATTTGTCGAGCCGACGCCGGTGCAGGCAGCGGCCATTCCCCTGGCCCTGCAAGGGCGTGACCTGCGGGTGACGGCGCAGACCGGCAGCGGCAAGACCGCCGCCTTCGTGCTGCCGCTGCTCAACCGCCTGGTCGACCGCAGCGGCCCGAGCGTGGAGATCCGGGCGCTGATCCTGCTGCCGACCCGCGAGCTGGCCCAGCAGACGCTCAAGCAGGTGAAACTGTTCTCGCAGTTCACCTACATCAAGTCGGGCCTGGTCACCGGCGGTGAAGACTTCAAGGAACAGGCCGCCATGCTGCGCAAGGTGCCGGACGTGCTGATCGGCACCCCCGGCCGTCTGCTCGAGCAGCTCAATGCCGGCAACCTGGACCTGTCGCACGTTGAGGTGCTGATCCTCGACGAAGCCGACCGCATGCTCGACATGGGCTTTGCCGAAGACATGGAGCGCCTGTGCAAGGAGTGCGAGAACCGCAAGCAGACCCTGCTGTTCTCGGCCACCACGGGGGGGGCGGCCCTGCGCGATATCATCGGTAAAGTGCTCAAGGACCCTGAGCACCTGATGCTCAACAGTGTCTCGCAACTGGCCGAAGGCACCCGTCAGCAGATCATCACCGCCGACCACGACCAGCACAAAGAACAGATCGTGCAGTGGCTGCTGGCCAACGAGACCTACCAGAAGGCAATCATCTTCACCAACACCCGTGCCCTGGCCGACCGTATCTACGGCCACCTGGTGGCCAAGGAGGTCAAGGCCTTCGTCCTGCACGGCGAGAAGGACCAGAAGGACCGCAAGCTGGCCATCGACCGCTTCAAGGATGGCGGTTCCAAGGTCCTGGTGGCCACCGATGTCGCGGCCCGTGGCCTGGACATCGACGGCCTGGACCTGGTGATCAACTTCGACATGCCACGCAGCGGTGACGAGTACGTGCACCGTATCGGCCGCACCGGCCGTGCCGGCGGTGAAGGCCTGGCGATCTCGCTGATCACCCACAACGACTGGAACCTGATGTCGAGCATCGAGCGCTACCTCAAGCAGCAGTTCGAGCGCCGCGTCATCAAGGAGGTCAAGGGCACCTACAGCGGGCCGAAGAAGGTCAAGGCCTCGGGCAAGGCAGCCGGCAGCAAGAAGAAAAAGGGCGAGAAGAAGTCGGGTGCCGACAAGAAGGGCGCCGTCAAGAAAAAAACTACCGCCAAGCCTAGGGCCAATGCGCCTCTGGCCAGCTCCGATGGCCTGGCACCGCTGAAAAAGCGCAAGCCGGCGGCTGAGTAAGCGCGTCTGGCAATGAGCCCGCCACTGCAACGGTGGCGGGTTGCTTCACCTCTTTCCCCAGGGCGCGTAGCCCGTTTCCCAAACCGTATTCCAGCCCGGGCATTTTGTCGCCCGACCGCCACACTCCTCTAGCATCTTCAGTCAAGGAGGAGTAGCGTATGTACAGCTGTAAATACGACTGTCCCGTGCGATTTGAATGGGACGAGGAAAAGAACCTGCTCAACATCCTCAAGCACGGTATCGACTTCAACGACGTGCCCGAGATGTTCCGCCAGCCGATGCTGGCGTTGCGGGATGAGCGATTCGAGTACCCGGAGGCACGCTGGATTGGCATGGGCTGGATCAATGCCTGGGTCAGCGTGGTCGCCTACACCGAACGGCAAGGTGATGTGATCCGCATCATTTCCGCCAGAAGAGCCACTCGACGTGAGGTAACGCGCTATGTCGAAACCGTCCAGAAGCTGTGAGCAAGACCAAGCCCCTGTCGATACCTCGGACATCCCCGAGCTCGACGACGACTTCTTCCGCCGCGCCGAGCTGCGGGTGCCGGCCAAGCAAACGGTGACCATCCGTCTGGACGCCGACGTACTGGCCTGGTTCAAGGAGCAGGGCACCGGCTACCAGACCCGCATCAACCAGTTGCTTCGCCAGTACATGCAGGCCCAGCAGCGACGCTGATTCAGGCGCGGTCAGGTTTTCCTTTCCGCTTCTTTAAGTTCCTGGATGCGCTTGTCGATCAACTGGCATTTGTCCGGCAGGTCCTTGCTCGCCGTTCCGAGCTCCATGTGCTGGAGCTCGTCGTTGATCTCCTTGGCCTTGCGCGGGTTCTGCTCGGTCAGTTGGCTGACCAGTCCGGCCAGTTCTTCTCTTTTCTGCGTGGCCTCTTCCGGTGTGCAGGCCCAGATGGGCTGAGCGCAGAGCAGGGTGGCCGTGCAGATAAGGCATGGTAATGGTTTCATCCCTCGACTCCCTGGTTACCAGTGGATTCAGTCCGGTGGAGGCGCCAGGCTGCCTGGAAGTTCAGTCGAGGTGATTGCTGGAAGGGTTCCTTGAAGATTTCACGGTTTTTTGGCGATATTAATTTGACGCCATGATAGTGGCAAAATAATATCTCGCGCTCTTTTTCCGTGGTCCAGGGACTGGATGATGTCTATGCATGTTCACTTCTTGTTTTGGAAAAGCATATTAAGGGAATAAATGGCGATGGAGTAAAGATCGCTGAAAAGTTGAAGGGTCTTAGGTGTGGATATAAGTGCAAAGCATGAGGGGCGCCAGATTTTAGATATTGTTGAGTGTTTGGGAGTGACCGAGTGGCGTAAAGGGTCTACCAGTACGTATGTTGTAAAAACACATACGGGGTTGTCTCTCAGGAGTCAGATTGAATATCCTCCATCAGTTTGTTTTCGCTTCGTTAAAGAGGATGTTGCGGTTATTGCTGATTTAATTAGGTGCGTGGATACCTATCAGGGACATTTGAAATGGGCAATGATCGGCGAAGGCAGGGAGGATGGGCGACATAATTGGGTTATTGCACCTCAACGTTTGTTTGATGTGGAGGGGCAGGCGAATCAGGAAGATGAAACTGCGCAGCAGTTTCTGGCTAGAAATGATCCTGGTTTCGGAAAGCAGGCGTATGAAGATATGGCGGGACTTGTCGCGCATATGAAGAATTATTTTAGGGTGGGTTGAGGGTGAAGTAGAACGGAAAAGGGGATAGATCTATTTTGCTTGCTCTAATATGGATCTCTTTAGGCTAGCGTTCATGCAGGGACGGTAAAAGTTAGAGTAGGGAAAATAAATCTCTTCCCTCTTATTGCTTTTATTGGTGGTGTCAAGTTATTCGGTTGAGTTCCGGTATTGGAGAGTCTTATGGAAAAGACTGAGTTAATTCGTTCTTTGATTAAGGCGGGTAGGGGGGCTGATCTTCTCGCTTTCGTCGAGGGGGAGTCTCCGTACCTGACCGATGCTTCACAGGGGGGGCCGGAGTTACCTTGGCTGAGAAGAATCTGGGTGCTTGTTGTAACGCATCTCAGATTTGTCACGCGGTATGGAGAGGTGACGAAGTCTCAGACTGCTGATGGCCAAGTGCTGCCACCCTACCCTGCAGAGTTTCAGCTGTGGTTGGCTGCAGGTGCACCGGGTATAGCAATCGAGGATTTACAGGCCTATGTAAGAGAGCATCCATTTGATTGACGGATCTGTAACAATTGTGGGAAATAAATGAGTATAGAAAATAAAACTGTCCCCTTTTGGTCCGCGGTGACATGGCCTACGGGAAGCCAGTAATGAGCCTTGATCAGCAATGGGAACCTGGCTTCGGTACCATATACACGTGGTTGGCCATGGACAGAGTTGGTCGAATTGCGGTCATGGTGAACAATTGTTTTGGTGATATTCCGGAAGTGCTTCTGGCGCTGAGCGGAGCAGAGGAAATGCTGGACGCCATCAGTGAGTTCATGTGGGAGGAGTCTCAGGTCTTTCGGTCGTACCCACCTTTGAAGAAAGGTGGTTTTACGGTGGACTTTTATTCGGCATGGCGCTGGCAAGGAAGAGACAAGGCTTTCGTTCTGGATGAGATGTTGCGTGATCTCGAAGAGCGAGGAATTTACAGTGAAGCCAGCCTAGCCTTTAACAAAGGATTCTTTGTCTATCACGCAGTCGAAGGCTCCCGGGAGGGAGAGGACTTCCCCGTTGGGTTTGATGGCCCTACGAGCATGGGAGACTACTTCAGATTTCTGGTGCCAGGGGAGTATGCATCGATTGAAGATTTTCCAGAGAGCCTGAGAGCAGGAATTGTCGTCTCTCAAAGCTTGGATTTCGATTCGAAACAAGTGTTGAGTGGGAAATGTATCAACGAGTATTTTTACGATTTATATAGGTGCTAAGCCCGGGGCAAAAAGCATGTTCGCCACCCCGGCGTTGTCGTGATCGAGTTTCGGCTGATTCGTGATATGGAAGGAGCCGTCGTGGACAGATATGATGATTTGCAGCCGGACAAGGCATCCGGCCTGCTTGCAAAACTGAAGACAGTCAATGAGCTGGTGCTCGCGGCACTGACTGCCGATCATTCGCAAGTGCCGGCCGAGTATGTTGCCTTCATGAAGGAGCTTGGCTGGGGTGAAGTGGGTAAGGCTGCCTACATATTGTATGAGGGCCTGCTGACGCCAGGCCAGATCTACGATGAAGATGATGAACTCCCCCTGGACGGCATCCTCCTGTTCGGGGATGACATGCAGGGGTACTGCTCAGGGTTCGATACGAACAATGGCTGGGTGGTTGTCGATATCGACCCGGTAAGCCGTGAAGCGCATCAAGTGGCGGATAGTTTTTCCGAGTACATACGTGAAATGCTGAACGACTTGTAGCCTGTGAGGAGCAATGGGGTGGCCCTGCGGTTCTTGATTGAACACCTGGCAACCTCGGTCAGTCCCACGCTGTGTACCTATCCGTCTACAGCAGGAGGCTTATTCCATGAGCACATACGACTGGGACTTGATCGAACGCTTGCTGCACGAAGTGCAGAACGGCGCCGGCCACAGTTTCACGCAACGCCCCTATGCCGAGCAGCATGCCGTCGCGCTGGCCGCCGATGGCGAGGCGCCGGGCGATCTGAACCAGCTCAAGGCCCAGGCCTGCGAGTACGAAAAGATCCTCTTGGAACGGGGTTTCATCGAGAGCCGGCCTGAAGCGGAAGGCGGCAACGGCGAGAATTTCGTCCTCAGTCCGCGCGGCTCGCGCCTGCTCAGTCTGATCGACAGCAGCATTCCGGGCTTCGAACACCCACGCCAGGTGCTCGATGAACAGGCTGATGCGCTGGACGAAGCCACCTTCGAGCACGTCTCGGCCAAGGCACAGATCGCTGGCGGATCAATTTAGACTGGCATCGGCAAGGCCGGTCCCCCGATAATCGGGATCCATTCTCACTGCCGAGCCTTGCCATGCCGTTCAACCTGCAGAGGGGCCGCCCATGACCGCGGCTCGCAAGAACCCCGACGCCTTTGCCTTCCAGGTCATGCTGGGGCTGTGCCTGATCTGGGGCTGCCAGCAGGTGCTGATCAAATCCGCTGCCGTGGATATCGCACCGGTCATGCAGGCGGCGTTTCGCAATGGTATCGCCGCGCTGCTGGTGGGGCTGCTGGTCTGTTGGCGGGGTGGCTGGAGCCAGGTGGGCAGCACCTGGCGCGCCGGGTTGCTGGCCGGCGCGCTGTTCGGCCTGGAGTTCCTGTTCATCGCCGAGGGGCTGAAGCTGACCTCGGCGGCGCACATGTCGGTGTTCCTCTACACCGCGCCGATCTTCACCGCCCTGGGGCTGCATTTCATGATGCCCAGCGAACGGCTGCGGCTGTTGCAGTGGCTGGGCATCCTGCTGGCCTTCGGGGGGATTGCCCTGGCCTTTGCCGGTGGCGTTTCCCTAGAGCACCTCGATGGACGCATGTTGCTCGGCGATGCCCTGGCGATCCTGGCGGGCCTGGCCTGGGGCGCGACCACGGTGGTGGTGCGCGGCTCGCGCCTGTCCGAGGCGCCGGCGACCCTGACCCTGTTCTACCAGCTGGCGGTGGGGTTTGTCGGGCTGGTGCTGATCGCCCTGGTGAGCGGGCAGATCGGCGATTTCTCGCTGACCCCGCTGGCGGTGGGCAGTGTGCTGTTCCAGGGGATCGTGGTGTCGTTCGTCAGCTACCTGACCTGGTTCTGGTTGCTGCGCAAATACCTGGCCTCGAACCTGGCGGTGTTTTCGTTCATCACGCCGTTGTTCGGGGTGACCTTCGGCGTGCTGCTGCTGGATGAGCCGTTGAGCTTGAACTTCGTGATCGGGGCTGTGATGGTGCTGCTCGGGGTGGTCATGGTCAGCGCCGAGGCGTGGGTGCGGCAGCAGTTGCGCAGGGTGGTGGGATGACAGGATAGGCGTAAGCGCCGGCCCTTGAGTGGCATTAGCCGCCAAGGGACCGGCAGGTATTGTGTTTGTCGGTTAGTCCACGCCTTACTGGACCAGGTGAGGTCTGGCAGCCATGTCTATTCCCAGCGCTTTCATTACGGTCAGGAACGACTTGAGCGTTGGATTGCCATGTTCACTGAACGAGCGGTAAAGCTGTTCGCGAGACAGGCCCGTTTCCTTTGCCAGCTCACTCATGCCCCTGGCGCGTGCCACCACGCCCACGGCTTTTGCCACGTAGGCTGCATCCCCTGTCTCCAAGGCATCGGTCATGAACTGCGCGATGGTTTCCGGGGAAGTCAGGTACGCGGCGGCGTCGAATTCATGGAACGTTTCAGTCATTTTGCATCCTCCACGACTGCAGGATCTGCCGGGCGGTCTTGATGTCCCGCTGCTGGCTGCCTTTGTCGCCGCCGCAAAGCAGGATGATCAAGGAATCGCCGCATTGGTGAAAGTACACCCGGTAGCCTGGGCCGTAATGGACTCTCAGCTCACTCATGCCATGGCCGACCGGTGAAACGTCACCCGCTAGCCCCTCCTTGAGCCGGTTGATTCGAGCGACGATTCTGGCTCTTGCGGTGGTATCCCGAAGCCCGATCAGCCAACGCCTGAAACTGCTGGATTCGATGGTTTTCATCGGGTGAATGTAGTTTATAAAATACAATTGGAAAGGCCGCAAATGGTTTCTACCTTTTGCAGCCAGGGTTTTCCTGTCAGGCCATTCGGGTTCCCGGTGGGCAGCCCTGCAAACTGCGGCTTCCCGTGATGACCAGCATGCCTGCCACGGTCAACCCCGTAGCCGCCAGCATCAATGCAGGCTGCAGGCTGGAGCCGTAGTGGCTGCTCAACGCCGCCAGCAAAGGCCCGCTCAACTGCCCCAGGGCAAAGCACGCGGTCAGTAACCCGGCATTGCGCTGCGTGGCATGGGGCGCCAGCTCTCGCGAGCGCTGCATCACCAGTTGCATGCAGGCCAGGAACGGCCCGCCGCACAGCAGCACGCCCAATGCCAGGCCGATGCCGCCACCGAGCAGGCAGGCCAGTACACCGAGCCCTTGCAGCCACAGGGTGGTGGTCAGCCAGGCAGAGGTCCGCCCCGGGCGGCGCAGGCTGACGATGGCCACGCCGAGCGCCGATGCCAATCCGAACCCGGGCCAGAACAGGTCGGCTTGCCACTGCCCATGGAACTGCTGGCTGGCCATCTGCGACAGGAAGGTGGCCGGCAGGATGTAGCCGATCCCGTAGAGCGCATAGACCAGGCCCAGGCGTCCGATGCCAGTGCCACGGCCTTGTTCGTTAACGGCCGCAGGCGTGGCGGCGGGTTCCTGCGCCCGTGGCAGCCACGGCAGCACCGCCAGCAGCATGACCAGCGCGGCGACGCCATAGACCAGCCACAGGGCCGCCGAATCCAGCCCCAGCAGGTGCGCGCCCAGGGCCAGCACTCCTGTCACCGCGATGCCGACGCCGGGCCCGGCGAACACCAGTGCACCGAGGCGCTGGCGGCCATGGGCGCTGGCCAGTTGCTGGCTGAGGCTGGCGATCATCACCAGCACCCAGGCGCTGGCCACGCCAGTGCCGAAGCGCAGCAGCAGGTGGCTCCAGAAACCGTCGGCGGCCCACGAGGCCAGGGTCAGCAGCACGCACAACCACAGGCCTCCATGCAGGCGCAGGCGCACCTGGGCGGGCTGGCGGGCGAACATGGCGTCCACCGCGCCGAGGAAGTAGCCCAGGTAGTTGGCGGCGGCGACCAGGCCGCCGGCGGTGAGGTCGAACTGGCCCTCGGCGATCAGTCGGGGCAGTTGCGGGGTGAGGGCGAAGCGTCCGATGCCCATGGCCATCATCAGCGCCACGGCGCTGGCCAGCAGTTGCACGAAGGGCGACATGGAAAGTCTCCTGCACGAAGGGATGCGATGGATGGCAGGGTAGGACTCATTGACTTTCAATAAAATTGAATAATGATGATCAAGTTGTTCTGTTTTGGAGAATCCTATGGAGTTCAGCCAACTGCGCATCTTCCAGGCCGTGGCCGAGGAGGGCTCGGTGACCCGCGCCGCCGAGCGATTGCACCGGGTGCCGTCGAACCTGTCGACGCGCCTGCGCCAGCTCGAGGAGCAACTGGGGGTAGAGCTGTTCCTTCGCGAGCGCCAGCGCTTGCAGCTGTCGCCGGCCGGCAAGGTGTTGCTGGACTATGCACATAGGCTGACCAGCCTGCGCGACGAAGCGCTGGCCGCGGTGCAGGGCGGCCAGCCGGCAGGGGACTTCGTGCTGGGCACCATGTACAGCACGGCGGCCATTCATTTGCCGGCGTTGCTGGCGCGTTACCATCAGGCCTACCCGGCGGTGAACCTGCAGGTGCAGGCGGCGCCCAGTGCCGAGCTGCTGGAAGGGGTGCTCAGCCATCGGCTGGATGCGGCGCTGGTGGACGGCCCGCTCAACCTGGCAGGGCTCGATGGCGTGCCGTTGTGCGAGGAAACCCTGGTACTGATCACCAGCCCCGAGCACCCGGTGGTACACAGTGCCAGGGATGTGGCCGGCAAGGCGGTGTTCACCTTCCGCCAGGGCTGTTCGTACCGCATGCGCCTGGAAGCCTGGTACGCCCATGCCCACACGCCCATGGGGCGGGTCATGGAGATCGAGTCGTACCAGAGCATGCTGGCCTGCGTGATCGCCGGGGCCGGGGTGGCGTTGATGGCGCAATCCATGCTCGACAGCCTGCCGGGCCGCGAGCAGGTGCGGGCACATCGGTTGCAGGCGCCGTTCGACCAGGCGATGACCTGGCTGATGTGGCGCCAGGGCAAACGCGGGGCGAATCTGCAGGCCTGGATCGACTTGCAACAAAGCGAAACGATTGACCGACCGTCGGAAGCTGCCGTCTGCGCTTGATCCGGGTCAAAATCGCCCCTATGTGTAGGAACAGAGGCATGCGCAATACAGGACATAGGTCTATGATCTGTATGACGCATCGCAAGTTTGATTGACCGTGAGGCTGACCCGTCAAGGGGGCACTATGAACGAACGCATGTACAACTGGCTCCATGACCTCGCCGTCGCCCTGGGCCTGCTCCCGCCACCGTTGCAGCCGGTGCCGATCCCGACCGACGAAGAACAGCGCAAGCGCCAGCCGCGTCGGCGTTGACCACTGACAAAAAGGCCGCCGCATCCGAGTGATGCGGCGGCCTTTTGCGTTTTACCGGCTAGAACCGCTCATCCCTGTAGGAGCGGCCTTGAGCCGCGAAAGGGCCGCAAAGCGGCCCCGTCGGATTCAGCGCTTGGCCGAGACAGGGGCCGCTACGCAGCCCTTTCGCGGCACAAGGCCGCTCCTACAGGGGATGGCGTGGAAGTGGCCTCAGGCCAGGTTCACCGTCGCCACCGGCTTGCGCGAAGCCAGGCTGACCACCACGAAGCTCACCAGGCCGGTCGCCAGGCTGTAGTAGATCGGCGAGTTGGCCTCCAGGCCGTCCTTGAACATGAACAACAGCGCGGTGCCGAAGCCCAGCGTCATGCTGGCGATGGCCCCGGCGGTGGTCGCGCGTTTCCAGAAGATCGCGCCGATCAGCGGGATCAACATGCCGCCTACCAGCAGGTTGTAGGCCAGGGTCAGCGCGCTGATCACATCGTTCACCGCCAGGGCGATACCCAGCACCACCAGGCCGGTGAGCAGGGTGAACAGGCGGTTGATGCCCAGGCTCGACTGCTTGCCGCCGCGCAACTTGGGCAGCAGGTCTTCGGTCAGGGTGGTCGAGGCGGCCAGCAGGCCCGCGCTGGCGGTGGACATCATCGCGGCCAGCGCGGCGGCCATCAGCAGGCCGCGGATGCCCTCGGGCAGCTGGCCCTTGATCATCTCGGCGAAGGCGTTGTTCGGGTTGGCCAGGTCTGGCATCAGCACATGGGCGGCCATGCCGATCAGGGCGCAGGCCAGGCCGTACAGCACGCAGTAGAGACCGGCGGTGGTGCCGGCGCGCTGGCAGACCTTCTCGTCACGGGCGGTGAACACCCGCTGCCAGATGTCCTGGCCGATCAGGATGCCGAAGAAGTAGATCAGGAAGTAGGTGATGATGGTGTCCCAGCCGATGGTGGTCCAGCTGAAGCTGGCCGCCGGCAGCTTGGCCACCAGGGCGTCCCAGCCGCCGGCCTTGTACAGGCACACCGGCAGCAGGATGAACATCAGGCCCACGGTCTTGATGACGAACTGGACGATGTCGGTCAGGGTCAGCGACCACATGCCGCCGATGGTCGAGTACACCACCACCACGCCGCCGCCGAACAGCAGGGCCATCCAGAACGGCACGTCGAGCAGCACCTGCAGCACGGTGCCCATGGCCAGGGTCGAGGTCACCGCGATCATCAGCGCGTAGGCGAGCATGATCGCCGCGCTGGCCTGGCGGGCCATCGGGTTGTAGCGGCGCTCCAGCACCTGGGTGACGGTGAAGATCTTCAGGCGCAGCAGCGGCTTGGCCAGGAACAGGTTGAGGGCGATGATCCCCAGGCCCAGGGCGGCGCACAGCCAGAAGCCGGAAATGCCGTGGACGTAGCCCAGGCGCACGGTGCCGACGGTCGAGGCGCCGCCGAGCACGGTGGTGGCCATGGTGCCCATGTACAGGGTCGGGCCGAGGTTGCGTCCGGCCACCAGGTAGTCTTCGTGGGTCTTCGCGCGCCGCATGCCGTACCAGCCGAGGGCGAGCATGCCGGCGGCATAGATCAGTACAACGATGATGTCCAAGGCCATTGGGGGTCTCCCGATTATCTTTATTATGGCGAGATCGGCCGTCCGGACGCTGCAAGGCGCCCGGCGGTCCTGTCATGTGTTGGCGGGCCTCTATGGCCCTCCCGAATGGCTCCTGCCGGGGTCAAGCAAACGCTTGCAGCGCAACGCCCTGTGTGTAGGAGCGGCCTTGTGCCGCGAAAGGGGGGCGCAGCGCCCCCGGGTTTCGGCGTTTTCACATAAATAGCCGGGGCTGCTTCGCAGCCCTTTCGCGGCACAAGGCCGCTCCTACAAACGGCGGTGCTTCGGCTAGCGGCGTACCACGCCCGGCAGCACGCAGAGCATTTCGAACAGCAGGTTGGCGCCCAGCAGCGAGGTGTTGCCGGTGGTGTCGTAGGGTGGGGAGACTTCGACCAGGTCGCAGCCGATCAGGTCCAGGCCGTGGCAGCCGCGGATGATCTCCATCGCCTGGATGGTGGTCAAGCCGCCGATCTCCGGGGTGCCGGTACCGGGCGCCCAGGCCGGGTCGATGCCGTCGATGTCGAACGACAGGTACACAGGGCCGCCACCGACTTTCTCGCGCACTTCGGCCATCAGCGGCTCCAGCGACTTGTGCCAGCACTCTTCGGCCTGGACCACGCGGAAGCCCTGGCGACGGCTCCAGTTGAAGTCGTCGGCGGTGTAGCCCTGGGCGCGCAGGCCGATCTGCACCACGCGCTCGCAATCGAGCAGGCCTTCTTCCACGGCGCGGCGGAAGGTGGTGCCGTGGGCGATCTTCTCGCCGAACATGTGGTCGTTGACGTCGGCGTGGGCGTCGATGTGCACCAGGCCGATCTTGCCGTGCTTCTTGTGCAGGGCGCGCAGGATCGGCAGGGTGATGGTGTGGTCGCCGCCCAGGGTCAGCGGGATGACATTGTGCTCGACGATCTCGTCGTAGGCCTCTTCGATGATGCGCACGGCGTCCAGCAAGTTGAAGGTGTTGATCGCCACGTCACCGATGTCGGCCACCGACAGCGAGTCGAACGGGGCGGCGCCGGTGGCCATGTTGTACGGGCGGATCATCACCGACTCGGCGCGGATCTGCCGTGGGCCGAAGCGGGTACCCGAGCGCAGCGAGGTGCCGATGTCCAGGGGCACGCCGATGAACGCGGCGTCGAGCCCTTCGGCGCTTTGCAGGTGGGGGAGACGGAGCATGGTGGCGATGCCGCCGAAACGCGGCATTTCGTTGCCGCCCAGTGGTTGGTGGAGAATCTTGTCCACGGTGGGCCTCATCAGTCGGTCGATTGTTCTGTTTGTTCGAACCTGTGCCGCCGCGCGCCTCGTTGCTCTGGTTGTGCCGGCGGGCAGGGACATTTCGCCGCAGTCTGCGCAAGGTAGTGCCCGGGAAGAATCGCTACCGACAAAAACTTACTTCAGGAATTCCTGAACTATCGGTGTGCGGCCGGGTTAGACTCAGGCCATTTCCAGCCCACGGACCCGTTGCCCCATGGCCTCATCGCTGCCCGACCTGAAACTGCTGCGCATCTTCGCCAGCGTGGTGCGTCACCAGGGGTTCGCCAACGCCCAGCGCGACCTCAACCTGTCGACCTCGGCCATCAGCACCTACATGAGCCAGCTGGAAAGCGCCCTGGGCATCGTGCTCTGCCACCGAGGCCGTGGCGGTTTCAGCCTGACCAGCAAGGGTGAGCTGTTCCACCAGGAGACCCTGCGCCTGCTGGGGGAGCTGGACGGTTTCGAGCAGTACGCGGCGGCGCTCAAGGGCGAGTTGCGCGGCACCCTCAACCTGGGGGTGATCGACTCCACCGTGGGCGACCGCGCCCTGCCGCTGGCCGAGGCCATCGGCGCCTACAGCCAGGAGCACCCGGCGGTGCACCTGCACCTGTCGGTGTCCAGCCCGTACGAACTGCAACTGGGCGTGCAGGACAACCGCCTGGACCTGGCCATTGGCGCGTTCTCATCGCGCATGAGCGGCCTGGTCTACCAGCCGTTGTACCGCGAGCAGCACTGGCTGTATTGCAGCAGCCGCCACGCGCTGTTCGGCGAGCGACGGATCCCGGAGCCGGTGATCACCCAGCAGCGCATGGTCGGGCGCGGCTACTGGAGCCAGGCAGAGCTGGCCCGGCACGGTTTCAAGCACAGCGCCGCCACCGTGGAGAGCATGGAAGCGCAGCTGATTCTGATTCTCTCCGGCGCCTACATTGGCTACCTGCCCGAGCACTATGCCCAGGCCTGGGTCGACAAGGGCGACCTGCGCGTGCTGTCGCCGGCGACCTTCGGCTACCAGGCGCCGTTTTCCCTGATCATCCGCCGTGGCCGTAGCCGGGAACCCTTGATCCAGACGTTCCGCGACCTGCTCAAGAGCCAGCTCAACGTGGGCTGAGCGGGGCCGTGTTCAGCACATTCCGTCAGGTCGGGTTAATTTCCTACAAAACTTGACCGCTGACGTGATGGCCTTCTGCTAAATATCTACTTGCTTTGATGATTTTCCCACTCATCTGGATAAGCAAGGGATCGCCAACGATGCGCATGAATTTGCCCGTCACCGAGCACGAAAGAACCTTTCCCCAAGACCAGCGGCTGATCTCCACCACCGACCTGAACAGCCGCATCACCTATTGCAACGACGCATTCGTGGCCATCAGCGGTTTCACCTACGACGAACTGGTCGGCCAGCCCCACAACCTGGTGCGTCATCCCGACATGCCGCCGGCGGTCTTCGGGCATATGTGGGACACCATCAAGCAAGGCAAACCCTGGATGGGCGTGGTCAAGAACCGCGCCAAGAACGGCGACTTCTACTGGGTCAGCGCCTACGTCACGGCGGTGTACGAGAACGGCCGCATCAGCGGCTACGAGTCGGTGCGCTCGGTGCCGACCCGGGAGCAGATCCGCCGGGCCGAGAACTTGTACGCCCGCCTGCGGGCAGGGCGCTCGCCGGTGCCGCTGGCGGCGCGCCTGGGGCATGGGATCGGCCATGGCTGGCCGCTGATCGGCGCGGGCCTGCTGTCGGCCGCCGCCTACCTGTGGTTGCCCCCTTATGCGGCGTTGGGCGTGCTGATGGCCAGCCTGCTGGCGGCCTGGTATGTGGTCGAGCATCGGCAGAACCAGTCGATCCGACGCACCTTGCAGGAGCACCCCAAGGCCTTCACCAGCCCGCTGGTGGCGCTGACCTACAGCGACAACCCCGGCCTGCAGGGCCAACTCGACCTGGCGATCATCAGCGAGGAGGCGCGCCTGCAGACCGCGCTGACGCGCCTGGTGGACGCCGGTGTCGGGGTCAAGTCGCGGGCCGCGCAGTCCGCCGACCTGTCCGATGCCCAGGCGCAGATGCTCGACCGCCAGCGCAGCGAGACCGACCAGTCGGCTACCGCCATCGCGCAGATGGCGGCGACCATCCAGCAGGTCACCCACAACGTGCAGAGCACCGCCCATGCCGCCAGCGACGCCGACCAGCTGGCCCAGCAGGGCAGCGACCTGGCGCAGCAGAGCCTGCGCGCCATGGGCAGCATGAGCGAGGCGGTGAGCGACATCGGCCAGGCGGTCAACGCTCTGGCCGAGCAGACCCAGTCGATCGGCAGCGTGGTGGATGTGATCACCTCGATCGCCGAGCAGACCAACCTGCTGGCGCTCAATGCCGCCATCGAGGCGGCGCGGGCCGGCGAGCAGGGCCGGGGCTTCGCCGTGGTGGCGGACGAGGTGCGTTCGCTGGCGCAGCGCACCCGCGCCTCGACCGAGGAGATCCACCACATCATCTCCACCCTGCGCTCCGGTGCCGACCGCGCGGTGGCCAGCGCCAGTCGTGGCCAGCAGATTTCCAGCGACAGCGTGCACAGCGTCGAAGCGGTGCAGGCGGCGTTGTCGGGGATTGCCCAGGCGGTCAGCCGCATCACCGGCATGAGCCAGCAGATGGCCACGGCGTCCGAGCAGCAGAGCCATGTCGCCGAGGACATCAACCAGCAGATCGTGCGCATCGCCCATCTGTGCGACGAAAGCGCGGGGCAGGCCAGGCAGGGCGCCGAGATCAGCCAGGACCTGGAGCGCATGGCGGAGTACCTGCACAGCCTGGCGGAGCGGTTCAACCGCTGAAGTTGGACCGTGTGAGCGGGGTGTGGGAGCGGGGTGTGGGAGCGGGCTTGCCCCGCGATTGCAGTGCTGGCTTTGTCGCGGGGCAAGCCCGCTCCCACGAACGCCTCGCAGCCCACCGGGGATGGCAACCCTGTGGCAAACTACCCGCCCCAAGGAGCCCCCCATGCCCAGACCCCGCTGCGAGCGTTGCCAGCGCCCGCTCACCCGTTGCCTTTGCCCACTGATCCCGCACCTCGGCAGCCGCACCCGCGTGGTCGTGCTGCAGCACCCCAGCGAAACCGCCCACGCCCTGAACACCGCACGCCTGGCGGCCCTTGGGCTGGTCAACGCCGAGCTGCGCATCGGCGAAGTGTTCGGCGACCTGGCTGCGTTGTTGGCAACGCCAGGCTACCGACCGGCGCTGCTGTTCCCCGGTGACGAGGCCGAGGTCCTGCAAGGCTATGGGCAAGACGCCGGCCTACCGTTGATGCTGATCGTGCCGGATGGCACCTGGCGCAAGGCGCGCAAGATGCTGTACCTGAACCCGCTGCTCGAGGCATTGCCGCGGGTAACGCTGGGCAACGTCCCGCCATCGCGCTACCGGCTGCGCAAGGCACCGGAGCCGGGGGCCTTGTCGACCCTGGAGGCAGTGGTGCAGGCGTTGAATGTGCTGGAGGCGCCCGAGTCGTTCGATGCTTTGCTCCAGCCGTTCGAGGCGTTGATCGAAGGTCAGATCGAAGCCATGGGCGCGCAGACGTACTTGCGTAACCACGGGGGATGAAGCCCTTGGCGCGCACGGGGCGCGCTGAAATCCCTTGAAACCACAAGGCACATGTCGGCATTACCAGATGCGCTAAGGTTGCCACTCTATGAAACGTCAGGAGGGGGCTGACATGAGTGCCAAGGTCATTTTTTCACAACGCCTCATCGCCGAAGCCAATGCGAGGCTTTGCGAGAAGCGCTCGGGCAGAGTGCGTGAGAGGGGGCGTCGCTGGTCCGCCGAAGTGGAGGACATCATCTATAACACCCGTGTTAGCCGGGAGGAGATCCGCGCGGCGCTTGAAGCCGCGATGCGAAGGCTTGGCCAGGGTTGAATACGCATGGCGACGGATCGCTACAACTTCATCTACACGGAACTTGTGACCGATGATGTCGATTTTCTGGGCATGATTTCCTATGCCCTGTACAAGCGGCAGAAGATCGAGTTCATTCAGGGTTGGCGGGACAGGCTCGGAGAGGATACCAGGAAGCAGACTTCCGGCACTTTCACGAGGTCAGCAATTCACGCTTCCAGCTTGAAGTCTATCGCAGCCAGGCAGGCAAGCTGGCCGAGGACTTTCTGAACACGACCTTGGAGGGCAGGGCGCAAGAGCTTGAGCAGCGCCTGGCGGAGCAAGCGACCGAGGAGCTTCGGCGTCATAAGCCAAGTTACTGGACCGGCGTGTCTCAGGGCGTGGTCGCCTCGGTGATTTCCGTGTTGCTGCTCGGTTTGCTGGTGATGTTCACCTGGAGCCTGAACCAGGGGCCTCGACAAGTCATCGAGCAGGTCTTCAATGTCAGAATCATTGACCTGCACACAGCACTCGACGACGAACCAACAAACGCCGGCATGTAGTGCAAATCACTATCACCGCTCGCGCAACGCCTCCGTCCGCGCCTTCAGCACCGGCTTCAACAGATAGTCCAGCACGCTCTTCTGCCCGGTGATGATATCCACCGTGGCCACCATCCCCGGAATGATCAGCAGCGGCTTGTTGTCCCCGCCCAGGTGGTTCTTGTCGGTGCGCACCTGGATCAGGTAGAACGCATTGCCCTTGTCGTCGGTGACGGTATCCGCGCCGATCAGCTCCAGCTTGGCCTTCAAACCGCCATAGATGGTGTAGTCGTAGGCGCTGAACTTGACCATCGCGGTCTGCCCCGGGTGCAGGAATGCCACGTCCTGGGGCCTTACCTTGGCCTCGATCAACAGGTTGTCCTCGATCGGCACGATCTCCACCAGGTCGCTGCCGGGCTGGACCACGCCGCCGATGGTGTTGACCTTGAGCAGCTTGACGATGCCGCGCACCGGCGACACCACGGTGGTGCGGTTGACCCGGTCGTCGATGGCGATGCTGGTGGCGGTGATCTTCGACAGCTCCGTGCGCTTGTCGTTGAGCTCCTTGGCGGCGTCGGAGCGGAAGCTGGCGTCGGATTCCTGGATCTTGCTGCGGATTTCGGCGATCGCCGCCTCGGCGCGGGGGATCGCCAGGTTGGTGGCATTGAGCTGGCCGCGCGCCTCGACGCTGCGCTGCTTCAGGCGCAGGATCTCCACCGGGGAGATGGCGCCCTTGCCCACCAGCGGCGAGGACATGTCCAGCTCCTGCTGCAAAAGGCCCACGGCCGAACGGTATTGGTCGGCCTTGGAGCGGAACTCGGCCAGCTCCTGGGTCTTCTGCCGCAGTTGTTCGTTCAGGGTCTGCTTTTCGCTGGCCAGGCGCCGCTGGCGCGACTGGTACAAGGCGATTTCGTCCTCGGCCACCTGCGGTGCCTTGCCGCGTACCTCGTCGGATGGCACGAAGGGGCGGCCGTCGGATTCGGCCGACAGGCGTTCGACCTGTGCGGTCAGCGCATAGCGATCAGCCTCGCTCTCGCCCTTGTTCGACTTGAAGCGGGTGTCGTCCAGGCGCAGCAGGGTCGCGCCCTTGTCGACCATCTGCCCTTCGCGCACGAAGATCTCGGTGACGATGCCGCCCTCGAGGTTCTGCACCACCTGCACCTTGCTCGATGGGATGGCCTTGCCCTCGCCGACGGTGACTTCGTCGAGCACCGCGAAATTGGCCCAGATCAAAGCGACCAGCAGCAGGATTGCCGCCAGCCACACGGTCAGGCGCGACAGGCTGGGCGATTCCTGCAAGGTGGCGCCGGCCAGTTCCGGCATGTAGTCGCGTTCGGCGCGTTTGTCGGCGCCCTGGAGGTAGCTGCGCACGCTGTGGCTGAGGGGCATGTTCTACCTCCGATGCAGGCCGGGGCCTTTGTGGGAGCGGGCTCAGGTTGTTGGTTCACAGCGCCGTGCCGATACGGCCCTTGCGCAGTGCATCGATGACCGCGTCCTTCGGCCCGTCGGCGACGATCTTGCCGTTGTCCAGCACCAGCAGCCGGTCCACCAGGCTGAGCATCGAGGTGCGGTGGGTGACCAGCAGCAGGGTCTTGCCCGGCACCCAGTCCAGCAGGCGCTGGCGCAGTTGCTCCTCGCTGCTGTTGTCCATGTGGCTGGTGGGCTCGTCGAGGATCAGGATCGGCGGCTCCAGCAGCAGCGCCCGGGCCAGCAGCACAGCCTGGCGCTGGCCACCGGACAACAGTTGGCCGCGTTCGCCTACCGGGCGGTCAAAACCCTGCGGGTGCTGGCGGGCCAGTTCGCTGACCCCGGTCAGTTCGGCCACCTCGAGCATGCGCGCATCGCTGACATGGCGGGCGCCGAGGGTGAGGTTGTCGCGCAGGCTGCCGGCCAGCAGGGGCAGGTCGTGGGCCACGTAGCCGAGCTGGCTGCGCAGGTCGGCGATGTCCAGCTGGCGCAGGTCGAGGTTGTCCAGCAACACCTGGCCTTCGTCGGGGTGATGGAAGCCCATCAGCAGGCGGGCGAGGGTGCTCTTGCCCGAGCCGCTGCGGCCGATGATGCCGATGCGCTCGCCCGGCTTGAGCGTGGCGCTGACATCGTTGAGTGCCGGGGCTGTCTGCCCGGCATAGCGGAAGGTGGCGTGGTTGATGCTGATGCCACCTTGCAGCGCGGTGTGCTCCAGCGCCTGGTGCTCGGCTTCGCGTTCCTGGGGCAGGCTCATCAGCGCGTCGGTGCTGCGCATGGTCAGCTGCGCCTGCTGGTAGCGGGTGATCAGCCCGGCGATCTGGCCCAGCGGCGCGAGGACCCGGCTGCCGAGCATGTAGCTGGCCACCAGCGCGCCGACGCTGAGGTTGCCGGCAATGATGCTGTACACCCCGGCGACGATGGTGGCCATGCCGCAGAACTGCTGGATGAACAGCGTGCCGTTGCTGGCCAGCGAGGACAGGTTGCGGGCATGGGCGTCGAGGCGGGCGATGGCGCCGTTGGTGTGTTCCCACTGGTACTGGCGCTCGCTTTCGGCGCCGCAGGCCTTGAGGGTTTCCAGGCCGCCGAGGGTCTCGATCAGCAGCGCCTGGCGCACCGCGCCGAGGCTCAGGCTCTTCTGCACCGTGTCACGCAGGCGTACCTGGATGAACAGCGCCAGGCCCACGGCCAGCGGGAAGGCGATCAGCGGGATCACCACCAGCCAGCCGCCGAGCAGGCCTATCACCAGCAGCATCAGCGCCACGAACGGCAGGTCGATGATGCTGGTCAGGGTGACCGCGGTGAGGAATTCGCGCAGTCCCTGGAAGTCATGGATGCTCTGGGCGAAGCCGCCGATGGTGGCGGGCCGCGCCTTCATGCTCATGCCGGTGATGCGTTCGAACAAAGTGGCCGAGAGAATCAGGTCGGTCTTCTTGCCGGCCTGGTCTAGCAAGTGCGCACGGACCATGCGCAGCACCAGCTCGAAGGCGGTGCCGATGAACAGTCCGGCCACCAGCACCCACAAGGTGGACAGCGCCTGGTTTGGCACCACGCGGTCGTAGGTCTGCATGACGAACAGCGGCACCATCAACCCCAGCAGGTTGATCAGCAGGCTGGCCAGCAGGGCATCGCCATACAGCCAGCGCGAGTGGCGCAGGGTGTCGCGGAACCAGGCATTGACCCGTGGGATCAGCGGGGCGCGCACCTCTTCCAGGGTATGGCGAGGACGGGCGAACAGGACCTGGCCGCTGTAGGCCTCGGCCAGGGCCTCGCGCTCGACCCACTGCTCGCCGCCTTCGGCTTCGCACGGCAGCAGCAGGGCCCGGCCGTTGTCCCCCCAGCGTTGCAGCACGGCGCTGCGGCCGTCGTTGAGGATCAGCAGAACCGGCAGGTTGAGTGGCGAGATGGCGTCCAGCTCACGTTGCAGGACCCGCGCCTGCAACCCGGCACGCGCGGCGGCGCGGGGCAGCAGGGCCAGGGGCAGGCGTTGCTCGGCCAGCGGCAGGCCGCTGCACAGGCTGGCGCGGCTGGCAGGGCAGCCGTGCAGCTTGCACAGGATCAGCAGGCCATCGAGCAACGGATCATCAACATCCAGGCGCGGTTGCGCGCTTTGCATACTGGTCACGATGGCCTACTCCTGCCGCGGTGGACGGGAAATGGGCGCTGGCGAAAAGTCCCTTGTCTCGTCAGAACCTAACGCATGTCGGGCAGTTTCGCCTCGTTGCGTACTTCGGTCTTGGCGATGGCCTCGGGTGGCAGCGAGATGTGCTGCTTGCTCAGTAACTCACCCATGGTCGCCAGGACCCGGTACATGGAGAACTCTTCGGTGTAGCGCACTTCGGTATAGCGCCGGTTGGCGTTGTACAGCTCGTTCTCGCTGTCGAGCACGTCGAGCAGGGTACGCTGGCCAAGGCCGAACTGGTCCTGGTAGGCGGCGCGCACGCGCTGGGTGGTTTCGGCGTACTCGCGGGCGCTCGGGGTCTGCTTGCGGGCGTTGTTCATCGCGTTCCAGGCCAGGCTGAGGTTTTCGTTCAGCTCGCGCAGGGCGTTGTTGCGGATGTCCATCGCCTGGTTGATCTTGTGCGCGTCGGACTGCAGGCGGGCCTTGTCGCTGCCGCCGCGGAACAGGTTGTAGCTGAGCTCGACGCCGGCCTGCCAGTCGTTGTTGTCGTGGCCTTTCTGGCCGCCGATGTTGTTGTTGGCGCCGGTGGCCAGCACCGCGTCCAGGCGCGGGTAGAAGGGCGACTTGGCCACTTCGTATTGCTGCTCGGCGGAGCGCACGTCAGCCTGGGCCGACTTCAGGTAGGGGTTGTTCTCCAGCATGCCCTGGCGGGCATTGAGCAGGTCGCCCGGTACTTCGCCCTTGATCGTGACCGGTGTTTCCAGCTCGTCCGGCATGCGCCCGACTACGCTGTAGAAGTTGGCCTCGGCGTCGGCCAGGTCGACCTCGGCGGTGTCCAGGTTGTTCTCGGCCAGGGCGCGACGGGCACGGGACTGGTCGAGGTCGGCGGTGCTGCCCACGCCACGCTCGCTGCGCAGGCCGATCTGGTCGTTGACCCGCAGGTGGGCCTGCAGGTTGTTCTTGGCCAGGGTCACCAGTTCGCGGCGCTTGAGTACCTCGAGGTAGACCTCGATGGCGCGCAGGGCGATGCTCTCGGCGGTAGCCTGGGTGTAGTAGGCGCGCGAGGTGGCCACCGCTTCGGTGCGGGCGACCTCGTTGGAGGTGTTGAAGCCGTCGAACAGCATCTGCCGCAGACGCAGTTCGGACTGGGTGTAGTTGAGGGTCTCCTTGTTGTGGTTACGCGTGCCGTCGGGGTTGAAACCGCGGGTATTGGTGTTGTCCGAGCGTTGCCGGCCGTAGCCTGCGACCAGATCGACGGTTGGGTAGTACCCCCCGCGGGCGAACTTCACATCCTCGTCGGCCGACAGCCTGCTGTTGCGGCTGGCGCTGATCTCGGGATGCTGGTCCACGGCGTTCTGGACAGCCTCGGTGATCGACATCGCCTGACTGTTGGCACACGCCATGGCCAACAAAATCGCACTGGTGATGGGGGTTAAAGCGCGCATGGGGTACATCTCCCTGGTCTTGAATAATGTCCTGCTAGTCGCCAAAAAAATGACGAAAAATTAGAATCAAACCGTTTCAGGTTTGTAACAACAGAGCTAAGAACATTTATCGGGCCAGCTAAGAAGATTTTTTCATAAGATATATGCGAAAAAAAACTTATGCGGTCTAAGGAATCCGGGACATTGTTTCATTCAGGTGGTTACGGGAATTGGCTGGGACAGGCGATTTTCGGGCCTTGGTGAAAGTTCCAGATTTTTTGCAGCTAAGGAGACAGGGGAGGAAGGCGAAAGCGGAATTTGGCGACAAAAAAATGGCACTCAATAATGGCCATTCGCCCTGTCTGCTATCGCGGCAGTCGTCACAAGGAGCGTGGTTTCTCACGAACGTGACAGCAGCGATCCACCAGCCATGGCACTCGGAACGCTGCGCACATTACCCGGCACGCCTTGATCTGCGAAAAGCCCATCGGCAGGGGAGGCGTACGCTCATGGCTAAATTAGTCGGTGTAGTCGGCAAGGTGATCGGCCAGGTATTCGCGGTGGGCGACGATGGTCATCGCCGCCTGTTGGTGGAGGGCGACCGGTTGTTCGCCGGCGAACAACTGGAGACCGGCAGCGAGGGCGCCGTGGCGGTGCGGCTGCAAAATGGTGCGCAGCTGACCCTGGGCCGCGGCAGCAGCCTGGAGATGACCACCGACCTGCTGGCCAATCGCGCGCCCCACGTGCAGGCGCCTGACGCGCAGCCTAGCGAGGCCCAGCTCAGCGATGTCGAGCAACTGCAAAAAGCCATTGCCGCAGGCGCCGACCCCACCCAGGAGGCCGAGGCGACGGCGGCGGGCGGCAACCCGTCAGGTGTGTCGGGGGCGCTCGGCGGGGGCCACAGTTTCGTGATACTGACCGAGGTGGGCGCCCGGGTGGATCCCACCATCGGCTTCCCCACCGCGGGATTCAATGGTTTCCCCCTGCTGGCCAATCTCGAACTCGGCGGTCTTGACGGCAACGATGACGGGCCGGTGTTGGCCAGTGCACCCGTGATCGACAATCCGGTCAGCCTCGATGGCCTGGATATCAGCCCCGCCGAATTGACCCTGGACGAAGCCAACCTGCCCCAGGGCTCGGCCAGCAACCCGGCGGCCCTGACTCAGTCGGGCAGCTTCACGGTGGTGGCCGCCGACGGCGTGTTCAACCTTAGTGTCGGCGGCATCAATGTGGTCACGGCGAGCGTGGTTACCGGCGTCGGGCAGTCCATCGTCACCGGGCTCGGCAATGTGCTGACCATCACCGGCTATAACCCGGCCACCGGCGTGGTGAGCTACAGCTACACCCTGACCGGCGCCGAGCAGCACCCGGACGGTGCGGGCAGCAATACCCTGGGCGAGCAGTTCCCGGTGCTGGTCAGCGACACGGATGGTGACGTGGCCAGCGGGTCCCTGGACGTGATCATCCGCGATGATGTGCCGCGGGCGGTGAACGACACCAATGCCACCGCCGCCACCGAGCAGCAGGTGGAACTCAGCGGCAATGTGCTGAGCAACGACACCCAGGGGGCGGACCGCATCCCCAGCGGTCCGGTGGTGGCCGGCACCTTCGTCGGCACCTACGGCACACTGGTCCTGGCGGCGGACGGTTCCTACACCTACACCCTCAACACCAACGACCCGGACTTCAAGAACCTGCACGGCGGTGGCAATGGGGTGGAGACCTTCACCTACACCCTGAAGGACGCCGACGGCGATACCAGCACCGCGACCCTGACCCTCAACATCAGCAACCTCGACGATCTGGTGACGCTGGGCGGTCTGAACGTGAACGGTGGCGAGCTGACCGTCTACGAGAAGAACCTGGCCGATGGCAGCGCGCCGAACCCAGGCGCCCTGACCCAGAGCGGCACCTTCACGGTCGTAGCGCCGGATGGCCTGCAATCCTTGAGCGTCGGCGGCATCAGCGTGGTCAGTGGCGGCGTGGCGGCGAGCTTCCCGCAGTCGATCACCACGGCCCTGGGCAATACCCTGACCATCACCGGTTACAACCCGACCACGGGTGTGATCAGCTACAGCTACACCTTGCTGGACAATGAGAACCACGCCAGCGGCGACGGCGCCAACAGCCTGTCCGAGCACTTCACCGTCACGGCCACGGACACCGACGGCAGCACGGCCAATGGCTCGCTGGACGTGAACATCGTCGATGACCTGCCCAAGGCCAATCCCGATTCGGCCAGTGTCGTCGAAGGCGGCACGGTCAGCGGCAACGTGCTCGACAACGATACCTCAGGTGCGGACGTGCGCGCCGATGGCAAGTACGTGGTCGGCGTGCGGGCCGGCGCCGATACCTCGACCTCGGCCAGCGGCCAGCTGGGCACCCAGGTCCAGGGCCAGTACGGCTACCTGATCCTGGATGCCCAGGGCAACGCCACCTATCACGCCAACCCCAACGCCGTGGCACCTGCCGGGGCTACGGACGTGTTCGTCTACACCGTGCGTGACAGTGACGGTGACGAAAGCACCACCACCATCACCATCGACGTGCGCGATTGCTCGCTGATCGCCGGTGCCGACAGCGAAGTCACGGTCTACGAGAAAGCCCTCGACCTGACCAAGGATGGCAACGACCTGGCCGCAGGGAATGTGGTTGGCAGCCAGCCAGGCTCGACTGGCGAGACGGCCAGCGGCTCGCTGGCCGGTTCGGTCAGTGGCGGAACCGGGGCGCTGACCTTCACCCTGGTCGGCAATGCCACCGGCCAGTACGGCCAGATCCAGCTGAACAGCGATGGTTCCTACACCTATACCCTGACCTCGGCGCCAAACTCGCCAAACCATGTCAACGACGGGCCGAACGTGCTCACGGAAACCTTCACCTACCAGGTGAAGGATTCGCTCGGCAATTCGACCACCAGCACCATCGTGATCAGCATCGTCGACGACGTGCCCAAGGCCCACAGCGACTTCGCCAATGTCTACGAGGGCGGCACCGTCAGCGGCAATGTGCTGGTCAACGATGTGATCGGCGCGGACGTGCCGGCCGATGGCAAGTACGTGGTCGGCGTGCGCGCAGGCAGCGACACGTCGACCTCGGCCATCGGCCAGCTGGGCAGCAATGTGGTTGGGCAGTACGGCTACCTGACCCTCGATGCCCAGGGCAACGCCACCTACCACGCCAACCCTGACAGCGTGGCGCCGGCCGGTGCCACGGACGTGTTCGTCTACACCATCCGCGACGCCGATGGCGACGAGAGCACCACCACCATCACCATCGACGTGCACGATATCTCGCTGGTCGCTTGCCCCGACGACACGGCCAAGGTCTACGAGAAAGCCCTGGACCTGACCAAGGATGGCAACGACCTGGCCGCAGGCACGGTCACCGGCAGTGACCCGCACGCCACCACGGAAACCACCAGCGGCTCGCTGGCCGGTTCGGTCAGTGGCGGCATCGGTGCCCTGACCTTCACCCTGGTGGGCAATGCCGCCGGGCAGTATGGCCAGATCCAGCTGAACAGCGATGGCAGCTACACCTACACCCTGACTTCGGCGCCGGACTCGCCCAACCACGCCAACGACGGCCCGAACGTGGTCACAGAGAGCTTCACCTACCAGGTGAAGGACTCGCTCGGCAACACCACCACCAGCACCATCGTGGTCAGCATTGTCGACGATGTGCCCAAGGCCCATTGCGACGTGGCCTCGGTCAAGGAAGGCGCCAGTGTCAGTGGCAACGTGCTGGACAACGATGTGGTCGGCGCCGATGTGCGTGCCGACGGGCAATACGTGGTCGGCGTGCGCGCAGGTTCCGATACCTCGACGTCAGCCATTGGCCATGTCGGCGACACGATCGTCGGCCAGTACGGCTACCTGACCCTGGACAGCCAGGGCAACGCCACCTACCACGCCAACCCCGACAGCGTGCCGCCCGCCGGGGCGACCGACAGCTTCGTCTACACCATCCGTGATGCCGATGGCGACGAGAGCACCACGACCATCCGTATCAATGTCCAGGACAGCAAGCTGGTGGCATGCGAGGACAACGACGTCACCGTCTACGAAAAAGCCCTGGACCTGCACAAGGATGGCAACGATCTGGCCGCCGGCAACGTGACCGGCAGCGATCCGGGCTCCACCGGCGAGACCGCCTCCGGCAGCCTGGTCGGCTCGGTGCATGGCGGCGTCGGCGCCCTGACCTACAGCCTGGTCGGCAATGCCGTGGGCCAGTTCGGTCAGATCCAGCTCAACGCCGATGGCTCCTACACCTACACCCTGACCTCGGCGCCGAAGACCCCGGGTGGCGCCAACGACGGGGCCAACACCGTCAACGAGTACTTCACCTACAAGGCCACCGACGCCCTGGGCAACAGCGTCACCAGCACCATCGCCATCAACATCGTCGACGATGTGCCGACGGTGCAGTGCGCGGTGCGCAGCATCACGCCCGGCCAGGTGGACTCCAACATCCTGCTGGTGGTGGACGTTTCCAGCAGCATGGCCGCAAGCTCCGGCGTGCCGGGCTTGACCCGCCTGGAGCTGGCCAAGCAGGCCATCAGCGCCTTGCTCGACAAGTACGACGAGATGGGCGACATCAAGGTGCAGATCGTCACCTTCGGCACCGGCGCCGAGATGAAGACGCCGGTGTGGGTCTCGATCAGCGAGGCCAAGAGCCTGATCGCCGGGCTCACTCCCGGCGGCTCGACCTACTACGACTCGGCCGCCACCAAGGCCCAGGAAGCCTTCGCCACCAACGGCAAGCTGGTGGGTGCGCAGAACATCAGCTACTTCTTCTCCGACGGCGAGCCCACCAACGGCCACGCCATGACGGCGCCGCGCGAGGCCGCCTGGGAAACCTTCCTCGACAACAACGGCATCAAGTCCTACGCCATCGGCATGGGCAGCGGCGTCAACGAGGGCAACCTCGACCCGCTGGCCTACGACGGCAGCAGCCATACCGACACCAACTCGGTGGTGGTCACCGACCTCAGCCAGCTGAGTGCGGTGCTCTCCGGCACGGTGCAGGGCGCGCCGATCACCGGCAGCCTGATGAGCGGCGGCGACTTCGGGGCCGACGGCGGCTTCATCAAGGCGCTGCTGGTGGACGGCACCACCTACACCTACGACCCGAAGGCCAATGGTGGGCAGGGCGGTTATGCGGTCAGTGGCGGGGTGGACAAGGCCTCGTTCGACACCGTCAGCAACAGCCTGAACATCAAGACCGGCCTGGGCGGCACCCTGGTGGTGAACATGGACAACGGCGAGTTCACCTACACACCGCCGAAGGACAACGGCAGCGGCCAGGTGGAGAAGTTCGACTTTACCGCCAGCGACAACGACGGCGACACCCGCAGCGCCAGCCTGACGGTGAACATCAACAGCAACGGTGCGCCGGTCGCCGGCGCCGACCACATCATCACCAATATCAAGGGCGCCACCCTGAGCGTGCCGGCAGAGGCCTTGCTGGCCAATGACAGCGATCCGGACCACGACACCCTGAGCGTCGCGCCGACTACCTTCAATACCAACTTCGCCGACAAGGGCGCGGGCTTCACGGCGGGCACGCAGGCGCAGACCATCACCTTCAACGCCACCGCCAACAAGGCCGAGAACCAGCTACGCGACCTGGCCCGCAGCGAGTTCACCAGCCTCAACGGCAGCATGACCGCCGCCCTGGTGGTGGCCGGTTACCTGGGCTCGATCAGCAGCGCCAATGCCAACGACGAGGACACCCTGACGGTCACCCTGCGCAAGGGCGAGACCCTGACCCTCGACCATGACCGGCCTGCCGGCAACCTGCTGATGGAGTGGAAGGATGCCAGCGGCAGCTACCAGACCATCGCCGATGGCGGCAGCTTCACGGCCACCCATGACGGCGTGTACAGCATCCACGTGATCAACACCGAGAACGCCTCTGGCAACAGCAAGGCCGCCGAGAACTACAAGCTGAGCCTGGTGGTGGACTACAGCAACGCCAGCAATGACGACTACCACGGCAGCTACACCGTCAGCGACAACCATGGCGGTACGGCCACCGGTGCAGTGGACATCACCTACCAGGCCGGCAATACGCTCACGGGTACTGCCGGGGACGATGTGCTGCTGGCCGGAACGGGCGACACCACCCTGCACGGCGGCGCCGGCAACGATGTGCTGGTGGCCGGCGCAGGCAACGACAACCTGTATGGCGGCGATGGCGACGACCTGCTGATCGGCGGGTCGGGCAATGACCTGCTCGACGGCGGCCCCGGCAACGACACCGCCAGCTATGCCAAGGCAAGCAGCGGCGTGACCGTCGACCTGGGCCATGTCGGCCAGCAGAACACCGTCGGCGCGGGGCTGGATAGCCTAAACGGCATCGAGAACCTGATCGGCTCGGACTACAACGACACCCTGACCGGCAACGACGGCGACAACCTGCTCAACGGCGGCGCGGGCAACGATGTGCTCAGGGGCGGCGCCGGCAACGACATCCTGATCGGCGGGCGCGGCGATGACACCCTCACCGGTGGCAGCGGCAACGACACCTTCGTCTGGCTGAAGGGCGACACCGGGCACGACACCGTGACCGACTTCACCCCGGGCAGCGATCGGCTGGATCTGTCGCAACTGCTGCAGGGGGAGAACGCCACCAGCGCATCGCTGGATGATTACCTGCACTTCAAGGTCAGTGGCAGCGGCGTCAACGTGGTGTCGACCATCGAAGTCAGCAGCGTCGCCGGCGCGGCGCCGACTCAGACCATCGACCTGGCCGGGGTGGACCTGGCGCAGCACTACGGGGTCGCGGCCGGGGCGGGCGGGGTGATCGCGGCGGGGCATGACACCGCGACCATCATCACCGGCATGCTCAATGACCATTCGTTGAAGGTGGATACGGTGTAAGCGGCTGTCTTGCTGAATATAGGGAATTGCGCGTTTCCCTGTAGGAGCGGCCTTGTGCCGCGAAAGGGGCGCGGAGCGGCCCCGGATTTCAGCATTGATGCAAAAATCGCCGGGGCCGCGTTGCGGCCCTTTCGCGGAACAAGGCCGCTCCTACAAGGGATTGCGCTTGGCTGGGCTCAATTCGGTCGCTGCAGAGTCTTCTGCCTGAGGATCCAGGCACTGACCAGCACCGCGCTGGTCAGCATGAACACCCGTGCCCAGAACAACGGCACCAGGTAGCAGGACAGCCCGATGCTGGCCCACATCAGGCCGATCGCATAGACCTTGCCCCGCAGCGGAATCCCCTCGCCGCTGAGGTAGTCGCGGATCCACGGCCCGAGTTTCGGATGATTCACCAGCCAATGGTGAAAGCGCGGCGAGCTGCGGGCGAAGCAGGCTGCCGCCAGTAGCAGGAACGGGGTGGTGGGCAGCACCGGCAGGAAGATTCCCGCCACCCCCAGCGCGACACTGAGCCAGCCGGCGGCCAGCAGCAGGTAGCGCACCACGTCGATCAGTGGTGGCGCGGCTTGAGCAGGGCAGGCTTCTCTTCAGGGGCGTGCAGCAGCAGGAACAGCGCGCTCAGCGCCTCGGGGATCTGCACGATCATGTCGTCCTGCAGGTTGGCGTTGCCAGCGATGTCGGCGAACTCCGGCTGCTCGTCGAACAGGCCCGAGCCGACCATGATCGGCAGCAGCATTTCGCTGACTTCTTCCTCGGCGTTCTCGAACCAGGCCTCTTCACGCAGGAAGACACCCTCCATGAAGCCGATGCACCAGCCGCGCAGGTCGGAATCGTCCGGCTCGTCGGTCAGGTCCAGCTCGCAGGGCAGGTCGAATTCCTCGTCGCTGGCCAGTTGGCGGGCGATGTGCGCCTTGAGCGCGACCAGGGTGGCCTCGATCTCGGTGCGCTGGGCATCGCTGGCGTAGTGCGGCTCTTCGGCGAACAGCGCGTCGATCCATTCGCGTTCTGGAACTTCCTCGGAGCAGATCGACAGCGCGGTCAGGTAGCCGTGGGCGGCGACGTAGTCCAGCGCTTCTTCGTGCAGCTCATCGGCGTCGAGGAAGGCTTGCAGGCGGGTCAGTTGCTCGGCGAAGGACATTACAGGGCTACCTTGGGGAATAAACGATAGTGAATTCTAGCACCTTGCGGCGGCTGCGGGGCAAAGGGAACGTCTGTCACCGGGGCATGCGGCACAGCGTGGCAGTCGGGTATACTCCGCGGTTTTTCGTGCCCGGTGGCGTTTTGCGGCCATCCGGCAAAAACCGCTTACGCATTCGATGTGTGCGCGGCGGATTTATCGTCCAGCCTGAGTCCAGGATGGTACGGCGATTTTGGAGTGGCAAATGCTCGAACAGGCTCAGCGCGTCCTCAAGGATGTCTTCGGTTACGACAGTTTCCGCGGGCGCCAGGCAGCGATCATCGAATGTGTGGCAGGCGGCGGCGACGCCCTGGTGCTGATGCCCACCGGTGGCGGCAAGTCGTTGTGCTTCCAGGTGCCTGGCCTGCTGCGTCCGGGCCTGACCGTGGTGGTGTCGCCGCTGATCGCGCTGATGGACGACCAGGTCGCCACCCTCGATGAACTGGGCGTGGCCGCCGCGGCGCTGAACTCCACCCTTAGCGCCGAGCAGCAGCGCGACCTGGCCGGGCGCCTGCGCCGTGGCGAGGTGAAGATGCTCTACCTGGCCCCCGAGCGCCTGGTCCAGCCGCGCATGCTGGACTTCCTGCGTGGCCTGGACATCGCCCTGTTCGCGATCGACGAGGCCCACTGCGTGTCGCAATGGGGTCACGACTTCCGCCCCGAGTACCTGCAACTGGGCCAGCTCGCCGAGCTGTTCCCGCATGTGCCGCGCATCGCCCTGACCGCCACCGCCGACATGCGCACCCGCGAGGAGATCGTCCAGCGCCTGCACCTGCAGGGCGCCGAGCGCTTCCTGTCGAGCTTCGACCGGCCGAACATCTTCTACCGCATCGTGCCCAAGGAGGCGCCGCGCAAGCAGTTGATGGCCTTCCTCGGCGAGCGCCGCGGCAACGCCGGTATCGTCTATTGCCTGTCGCGCAAGAAGGTCGACGAGACCGCCGCCTTCCTTTGCGAGCAGGGCTTCCCGGCGCTGCCGTACCATGCGGGCCTGGCTGCCGAGACCCGCGCCGCCAACCAGCACCGCTTCCTCAACGAGGAAGGGCTGATCATGGTCGCCACCATCGCTTTCGGCATGGGCATCGACAAGCCCAACGTGCGCTTCGTCGCCCACCTCGACCTGCCCAAGTCGCTCGAGGCCTATTACCAGGAGACCGGCCGCGCTGGCCGTGACGGCCTGCCCTCGGACGCCTGGATGGCCTACGGCCTGCAGGACATGGTGATGCTCAAGCAGATGCTGCAGAACTCCGAGGGCGACGAGCGCCACAAGCGCATCGAGCAGCACAAGCTCGACGCCATGCTGGCGCTGTGCGAGGAGACCCGCTGCCGTCGCCAGTCGCTGCTGGCCTACTTCGACGAAGTGCTCGAGCAACCGTGCGGACATTGTGACAACTGCGTCGACCAGGTGCAGACCTGGGACGCCACCGAGCCTGCGCGCCAGGCGCTGTCGGCGGTGTTCCGAACTGGCCAGCGCTACGGCGTCGGCCACCTGGTCGACGTGCTGCTGGGCAAGGACACCGAAAAAGTGCGCAATTTCGGCCACGAGAAGCTCTCGGTGTTCGGCGTCGGCAAGAAGCTGGCCGAGGCTGAATGGCGCTCGCTGTTCCGCCAGCTGGTGGCGCGCGGCTTGGTGGACATCGACCTGGAAGGCTACGGTGGCCTGCGTCTGTCCGACAGTTGCCGACCGTTGCTGCGTGGTGAGGTGAACCTGCAGCTGCGCCGTGACCTCAAGCCGCAGACCGTGGCCAAGTCTTCCTCCAGCGGCGGCGGCAGCCCGGCCAGCCAACTGGTGCGGGCCGAGGAGCGCGAGCTGTGGGAAGCGCTGCGCACCCTGCGGCGCAAGCTGGCCGAGGAGCACAGCGTGCCGCCCTACGTCATCTTCCCCGACTCCACCCTGCTGGAGATGCTGCGCAGCATGCCCACCAGCCTCAGCGACATGGCCCAGGTCAGTGGCGTCGGCGCGCGCAAGCTGGAGCGCTACGGCCAGGCCTTCCTCGAAGTGCTCAACGGCGCCGGTGGCACCGAGGAGGCGCCGAAGGTGGTGCTCGACCTGCGCCACGAACTGGTCAGCCTGGCCCGCGCCGGCATGACCCCGGCGCAGATCGCCGGGCAGCTGAACTGTACCGAGAAGAACGTCTACAGCCTGCTGGCCGAGGCCATCGGCCGCCAGGAATTGAGCCTGGAGCAGGCGCTGGACCTGCCGGAAGAGCTGATGATGGAAGTGCAGGACGCCTTCCTCGACGGCGAGGGCGAGTTGCCGCCGGTGTCTGGCGTGGCGCCGCTGTTCGGCCAGCGGGTGCCGGAAGGCGTCCTGCATTGCGTACGGGCGGCGCTGGCGGTGGAGTTCGGCCTGTGATTGCCGGCATTTGCGCCAATTGCTGACCTTTGTCATACCCTTACATGATTATCAGCCATTTCCGCGGCGTCCAACCTTGCCTGATTGGCCGGGCCATGATTAGCTGGCTAATAATTAGTTCTATTCATTGAGTTGCTTATGCCCCTGACCGACAACCAACACCGCTTCGGCATGCAGCTGGCCCAGATGTCCCGGGGCTGGCGTGCCGAACTGGACCGCCGCCTGGCCGGGCTCAACCTGTCGCAAGCCCGTTGGCTGGTGCTGCTGCACCTGGCCAGGTTCGACGAGGCGCCGACCCAGCGTGAGCTGGCCCAGAGCGTGGGCGTCGAGGGCCCGACCCTGGCGCGCCTGCTCGACAGCCTCGAGAGCCAGGGGCTGGTGCGCCGCCAGGCGGTGATGGAAGACCGCCGGGCCAAGAAGATCCTGCTGTGCCCGCCGGCCAAGCCGCTGATCGACCAGATCGAGACCATCGCCAACGCCTTGCGCCTCGAGCTGTTCACCGGCATCGACGAGGCCGACATGGAAGTGTGCATGCGCGTGCATGCGAAGATTCTCGATAATCTCGAGAAGTCCTGAGCCTTGGGGCCGCGCTGCGGCCCATCGCGGGCAAGCCCGCTCCCACAGGGATAGCGCTCTTCTTCAGGTTTGCGCTGTACCTGTGGGAGCGGGCTTGCCCGCGAAAGGGCTGCAAAGCAGCCCCGGCTATCAGAAGGTATGCCCCAGGTTCAGGTACACCGCCTTCTCATGGGCATCGTTGGCCCCATAACTCAGGTTCAACGGCCCCAGCGGCGTTTCCAGCCCCAGGAAGATGCTCGCCGCATTGATGTAGCCACTGTCGAACTCATTGTCGTTGTTCCACGCCCGACCGCGCTCCAGCGAGCCGCCCAGGTACAGCGGGAAATCCAGCGGCAGGTAGGCCCGCGGCGTCAGGCGGCGGTAGTAGACCATGCGCAGCAGGCTCATGTTCTGCCCCGAGATCGAATCTTGGCGGAAGCCCGACAGCTGCCGGGCGCCGCCGAACACGAAGCTCGACGTGACCACCTCGGCGTCATCCAGCGTACGTCCATACCTGCCACCCAGCACCAGGGTGTTCGGCCCGCTACTGATGGCCTTGTCCAGGTTGAACAGCCACTGCCGGTAGTCCTGGTCCGAGTCCAGTGACTTGTCGTACTTGCGCACGGTCAGGCCGATGTCCTCGCCACTGTGGGGGAAGTAGACGTTGTCGAAGGTGTCGAACGAGTACTTGAGTTCGTAGAAGCCCTCGTTGAAGCTGACCTTGGGCAGGTCCTGGTCGCCGATGCGCACCTCGGCGTTGCCCCAGGCCTTGCCCACGCCCAGGCGCACTTCGCCATAGGTACCGATCTGCCGGCCGACATTGAGCCCGAAGCCATAGCGCTCCAGGCGGTACTCGGCCACCGGATCGTTGTCCAGGGTCGCCTCGACGTTCTGCGAGCCCAGGGCCAGGTAGGGGGCGATGAAGTAGCGCGAGCCCACGTCCAATGGCTGGTAGAACTCGCTGTACAGCTCCTGCTCGTCGCCGATCTGCGCGCGGGTCAGCCATTCGCCGCCGAGCCGGTTGATGCCGTTGACCCGGTAGCTGGCGCCGAGGTTGAAAGCGCTGTCGCCGCGCAGGTCGTCCGACAGGTTCAGGCCCAGGCGCAGGTAGTCGGTGCCGCCACGCCGGCCACGGGCGTTGATCACCAGGGTATGTTCGTTGCCCTTGTGCGCCACGCGGTACTGCACCTGGTCGAAGTAGTCCAGGCCGTAGAGGGTGCCCATGTCGGTCTGCAGGCGGCCGAGATCCAGCGGTTCGCCGATGGGCTGGCGAATGTAGTAGCGGATCACGTCATCGCTGACCTTGGAGTCGTTCTCCACGCGGATGGCGGTGATGATCGGCGTGCGTTGTTTCGGTGAGCGCGCCACGGCCAGGTTGCTGTCGCCCTCGGGCTGGCGCAGCGCCGCCAGGCGCGGGTCGAGGGCGCGGGTGGCGCGGTAGCCGGCGTCGATCATGTCCTGGGCGCGGCCGAAATCGGTGACGCCGAAGGCCGAGAGCGGTGGCTGTACCAGGATATCCTCGCGGCGCAGGCTGGCCAGTTGCTCCTCGGAGTTGCGCCGGGTCATCAGGGTGATCGACTGGTTGAGCACGTCCACCACCGTGGCCAGTTGCTTGCGGTTGCGCAGCGGGGTGCCGATGTCGACGA
>Ga0209370_1000608_pt1 | contig 43577 bp, 41 predicted proteins | sample AgamicAtPrz_FD_187164 | JGI IMG/M metagenome (GOLD analysis project Ga0209370, IMG submission 187164) | Agave microbial communities from Guanajuato, Mexico - At.P.rz (SPAdes) (version 2) | ecosystem: Host-associated > Plants > Phyllosphere > Phylloplane/Leaf | place: Guanajuato, Mexico...
CAAGTCCGGGCCTGCGTTCAAATCTTCCACCCAGTACAGTGCCCGCAGAATCGAGGCCGGGTTATCCCCTACCACCAGCAGATGTGGACGCTCGCTGACGGGCAGGTATTGACGCGCGAACATCCCAGCCTTGTCATACACGTCTGCATGCCTGCGTTCGAGCAGCGACATGCTGGCGTATACCGTACTGACCAGAATGGAAAGCGGCAGGAAGACGAACACGAACAGCTGCAAGCCCTTGCGCGGCTTTGCACACCACAGCATCAAGCTGATCAGCGAGAGCCCTGCGAGTACGTAGAAGGCCCGATTACCAGCGGTAAAGCCGCGCAGCTCAGGGTTATCGATAAAGCTCAGGGTAAACGGGTACATGCGCGTGATGCCGGCATACACCACAGCGCCCATCACCACGATCGCCACGCCCCAGCGCACGTAACGGTGCGCCGTGAGCCTGGCCCCCGCCAGTTCGGCACCGGCGGCGATGAACAGCAACGGGAACAGGAAGTCGTAGTAGCGCATGTGCAGGCGCAACGCGGTTTCAACGGCGTTGGTGCCGGCCACGGATGCCGAGAACAACGCCACCACGGCGATCAGGTTCAGCAGCAGGAACAGGGTGAAGAAGGCAAACTTCCCGTCCTCGCCGATGGCGCGAGTTCGCAATGTGGCGATGCTGGTGGTGATGATGATCGCCAAGGCGCAGCCGAACATCACGGCATTGCCCAGCAGGTGCCCGGCCGCAATGGTCGGCGCCGCTTTAAGGATGGCCAGGTACCGGTCGATGCTGGAGGCGCTGGACTCAAGGGTGGTGGCGTAGAAGTTGCCGAACAACGTCAGGCCTGCCTTGCCGGCGACCAGGTAGCTGAAGCCAAATTTGGTCAGCAACATGACGCCGACGAACACAGCGGCGTTTTTTACCGCCGTCACGAACCAGCGGTCCTGGTCTTTGTAGGCAAAGTAGGCAATGCACAGGCAGAAGGCTGGGATGACGAACAGCGCATGCGGCTTGACCAGGGACGAACACCCCATCAGCACGCCGAGCAGCGCCCAGCGTTGCCAAGGCGCGTTCGAGGCCAGGGTCAGAAAGTACCAGGCGCTGATCCAGAACGTCAGGTAGAACAACGCTTCAGGCATGAAGTACGTGGTGTAGCCGTTGATCGGCCCGAGCATGCTCAGGGCCACGATCAACACCGACCCCCGCGCACTGCAATACCGGCGTGCCACCATGAAGATGAACGGCGAGGCCAGCACGAAGAACAGGGCATTGAGCAGCTTGGTACAACCCACGAACCCGTCGCCACACATCAACGTGGACTTGTAGATGCTCAGGTACAGGTAGTTGGGTATCGATGCGCTCGACAGCGGCAGCACGCGTGCCATCGAGCTGTAGGTGTATTCATCCCCGAAGACGGTTGGGTAGATACCGCTTGAACGCATCATCAGCAGCACGAAGGCCAGTGCCATGATTGCCGCGACTGCCACGGTCGCGTTCAGCTGCGACCTTTCTATCAACTTCATACTGCCCTATCCCTTCTACTGCTCTTCATTTCCACAACCTGCTGCATGTGCGCCCGATCAGGACTTAACGGCCAGTACGATGCCGAACATGATGAATGCGACGCCGATGAAGTACTGGACCTGGAACCGCTCACCCAAGATGAAGTGGCTGCCGATTGGCACCAGCACGAAGGCCAACGCCATCAGCGGGTAGGCTTTGCCCAGTTCGATCTTTTGCAGCACCCACACCCAGGCGATGGTGGTCACACCGTACAGTGCGAACGCAGAGCCCAGAATCATCAGGGTCTTGAGGTCGAAGATGGTGCCGGCGCGCTGCAGCGCACTGGCGCTGAGCTTGAACATGATCTGGCCGGTCGCGATACCCACGACGCATAGAATTGCAATGGCATACATCATGGGCGCTTACCTGCCTTGAATTTGGACTTCAACCGCGATAGGTGGAACGGCCTTCTGGGGACCGAGGCGATGTCCTGCCCCAGGAACGCCAGGATCAGTTGGATACCCAGGAATATCGGCAAGGCAGACAGCATCACGGTGCCGGCAGAGTTGGCGACGCCGGTATAGATGGACGAAGCCCAGTGAGACAGGCCGAAGACCAGACCCCATATCAGCAACAGCAGGCCAGCCGGCAGCTCCAGGGACGCCAGCGACATGTCGCGCAGGTAGTAGTTGTAGAAGATCCGCTTGCCGAAGTTGCGCACGTGCTTGGCCAGGAACTCGCCCACGATCTTGGAAATCTTCAGGTTGCTGACTTCATCGCCGTACTTGGCGTCCATGGGTACATCCACCACCACCGCGCGCAGGGTATTGAGCCGGAACAGGATGTCGGTCTCGAAGAAGTAGCGACGGCTGATCTTGGCGAACGGCAGGTGGCGGGCGACGTCACGGTGGATGGCCGTGTAGCCATTGGTGGGGTCGAACAGGTCCCAGTAACCGGACGAGAACTTGGTCATGAAGGACAGGACAGCGTTGCCGAACAGGCGAATCTTGGGCATTGCCCGGATTTCTTCCAGGTCGTAGAACCGGTTGCCCTTGGTGTAGTCGGCCGTGCCCTCAAGAATGGGCGTGACGAAGTTCATCAGCAGGCCTGGGTCCATCTGGCCATCCCCGTCGATCTTGACGATGATGTCCATGCCGTCCTGGATAGCCGCCTGGTAGCCGGTCATGACCGCACCGCCCACGCCCTGGTTTTCCGGGTTGCGCAGCACCACTACACGCGGGTCGGTGGCGTGTTCCTCGACATAACGGCCGGAGCCTTCCGGGCAGCAATCATCGACTACGTAGATGCGCTCGACTTCCGGGCCAATATCGGCAATGACGCCCAGGATGTGCGCGGTCACTTTGTAGGAAGGGATCACCACCGCAATGCTGGTCGCGCGATCTTCGCAAGGTTGTACGCTGCCAGGCGAAAGGTGTTCTTGCTGGCCAATTGTCATAGTTTGAGTCCTGTTACGTATTCCAAAAAATAGTCATTGCGGTGGGCGTGGCGGCAGCGCGGCGTTTTCATGACTTGGCCGGGGCGAATGCCCAGAGCTTCATCACCATGAAGTTGAGCACTGGCACGATGAAGACCACCATCACCAGGCCCACGCCATAGTGCCAACCCATGTATTCGACCCACGAGGTGATGAGCAGCGTCAGGCCCAGCGACACCAGTGAGACCAGCAAGAAGCGCCGGTATCCCAGCCAACTCATCGGCACACGGAAGGTGAACCGGCTGTTGATGCAGTAGGACATCAGGTTGGCCACGATGAATGCACACGCGTTGGCCACGGCTGCCGGCGGCGCCAGGGTTTCCATCAGCAAAATCACCACGCCGGCATGCACCGCCGTGTTGGCCACGCCGACCAAGGCAAAACGCAGAAACTGGTAGTACTTGCCCGGAATGATCATCGGTCGGTCTTGACCACTTCGCGCACGATGTACACGGGCCGGCGCTTGGATTCGACGAAGATCCGCCCGACATACTCCCCAAGCACCCCTATGCCGATCAGCTGCACGCCGCTGGCGAACAGGATGGTGATCATCAACGAGGCATAACCGGGCGTATCGGCGCCAAAGCACAGGGTCTTGATCAGCAGGTAAACCGCATACACAAAGGCCATGGCCGATACCGCACAGCCCAGGTAAGTCCATATGCGCAGGGGGGCCGAGCTGTAGCTGGTGATGCCTTCGATGGCAAAATTCCAGAGTTTCCAGGTGTTGAAGCTGGTCTTGCCGGTGCTGCGTGGCGCCACCTGGTATTCGATGGTGGCGGTGCGAAAACCTACCCAGGCAAACAGCCCCTTCATGAAGCGACGGTTTTCAGGAAGCCTTTTTAGCGCCTCGACGACCTTGCGGTCCATCAAGCGAAAATCGCCCACGTCCGCGGGTATGTGGATGTCCGAGATGGAGTTGTGCAGTTTGTAGAACCCGTTGGCGGTGAACTTCTGCACCGCGTGGTCGGTGCGCCGATCCACGCGCTTGGCCAGCACCACTTCGGCGCCCTCCTCCCATTTGGCAACGAGCTCCAGCACCACTTCGGGGGGATGCTGAAGGTCGGAGTCGATGGGCACGACTGCATCGCCGGTCGCAAAGTCCAGGCCAGCTGAAAGCGCGGCTTCTTTCCCAAAGTTGCGTGACAGGTCAACGACCGTTACGTACGGGTAAGCCGCCTGGGCCTTGAGCAGCTCTTCGTAGGTCTGGTCCCTGCTGCCGTCATTGATCGCGATGACCTCGAAGTCATAGCGATCGGCCAACGCCTTTGACAGGGCGTCCACACGCTCGAAGAACGCGCAAACACCGCGCTCTTCGTTGTAGAACGGTGAGATCAGCGACAACAAGCGCCTGGGCTGGCTCATCAGTGGCGCTCCTTGTCCACATCAAACTTGCACACATGGGCGTAATCGAGTTCGGTGCACTGGGGCTGATGGTCGGCTGGGAACAGCGCCAGCGCCTGGCCCACTTCAGGGAAATCGCCCTTGACGAATACATACAGGGAATGGCGCGCATCGGAGCCTGCAATTTCGGCCTGGGTGCTTTCCACTGCACAGTTGGAGTTGGCGCGTGCCACGTAGCCGGTGTTGATCTTGAGCCCGTGCTCGACGGCATACCGCATGGTCGGCATCAGCGTACTGAGGATCATGTCCGAGCGCCCGCAGCGGAACTTGGGGAAGAAATACAGATACTGAATGCCATCGGCTATCTGGGCGTCCCACGCAGCCTGGGTCAGGATTGGTGTTGCCGGGCGCTTGGCGCCATCGATCAAGCGGTGGCGCTGGATGGACATGTCCGCCACCTGCACCACGATCAACACCAACATCGCCAGCGCGAAAACGCGTTTGGGCAGCCTGCGGTACAGCAACACGATGGCCGCGATGGTCAGCGCATACCCTACAGGCCAGAAGAACCGGCCAGAGGCCCGGAACTGCGTAGTGATGGCCTCCATGAACGCGGGGTAATGCAGCACCAGCACCTGGTGGGTGCCCCAGTAGATGCTGTCGGAAAGTGCATACAGGGTGAGCCCAAGCATCACCAGCACCAGCGGCCAGTTGTCCGCCGCCCACCTCACTGCCCTGCGCCCGCCCAGTACCAGGCCGGCAAGCAACCCCAGCAAGACACCCAGGCCCAGATAGTTGAAGCCTTCGTATTGCCCCGGCATTTCGGCGTTTTCGATGGGGAAGAACGTACCCCCTGAAAACGGTGCCAGCAGGTTCATGGAAAACGTGCCGAAACCGGTTTCCTTGGCCACGTTCGTGGAGTCCATGGGGAACACGGTCACCCATAGGCTGGCGCCGATGATCAGAAACGGCAACAACGCCCGAGGCACGTCCACCCAGCGGTAGTGCCGTGGCTTGGCCAGCCAGTTGGCGACATAAATGGCGCTCACCATCACACACAGGTAGATGTTGATGTAGAAGCCGGCCACCAACAATGCTGTCCAGCCTGCCACGGGCACCTGCCCCAGGCGCTGCCCACGCAAGTAGAGCGCGATGGCTGCCAGCAGGATCCAGTGCGTCATCAGCGAGATATGGGTCACACGCGCTGTAAAGGCCGGGAAGATCAGCAGGCACACCACCAGCGCCACCAGTGCCAGCCAGGACTTGACCTCAAGCTCGCGCAGTATCCACCAGCCACACACGGCCTGGCCCAGGAATGCTAGGCCCACCCACACGCCGTAGGGGTTGAACGGTGCGTATGACGCGGGCACCACCAGTTTCAGGATAAGCGCATACAGCGGAATGGTGTCCATGAACGTTGCGCGCGTGCCCTGCGGGTAATTGATGCTGTCGAATGCCAGCAGCGGATACCCGAAAGGCGCACTGAAGAACGCGTGGAAGCCAGAGATGTATTGCGTAACGTCGTCGACTTCCGACTGCCAGTACGACGATGTACCGGCGATGAACCCCGAAGGAAAATGATGCCACACGAACCAGACGGCGATAGCCAACGCTAACGCCAGGCCCGTCCTCCCCGTGGAACCCAACCTTGAACTCATTGCAAACGCCCCAGTGTGTGTTTTATAGGCGCGTTAGAACGCGCACTTATCTATTGCAGCCACCAGCTGTTGTGCGCTGGCTTTCCATGTCAACCATGGCATTTCGGTGGATTGAGGGTGTTCGCCCTTTTCGAACAACCCCAGCCATTGCTTGATCTTCTCGGCAATTTCTTCTGTGTGCGTGCCTTCGAAGTACCAGGCGTGATCACCGGCCACTTCCCTGAATACCGCAAGGTCCCGGGCGATGATTGGCAGTTTGTGCTGCGCGGCCTCGATCAGCGGCAAGCCGAAGCCTTCACCGTAGGAGCCGGCCACCAGGCAGTCGGACTCCTGGTACAGGTGCTCCAGGTATTCGTCGCTGGCACCGGAGAGCCACAACAGCCGCTTGCCGCGCTCGGCGTGGTGCTCGAGCTTGCGCGCCAGTTCATCGACCAGCCAGCCATGCTTGCCCACGATCACGAGATTGGCTTGTACCCCATCGGCCCATAGCTGTTCAAACGCCTCTAGCGTTTGTGCATGCCCTTTACGGGGTTCCAGCGTACCTACCATCAGGAAGGTAGGGTTGTCTTCCAGCGCTTCCAGGCGCATGGCCGGGTCTTCCGGGAAGCCCAGCGATGGCACGGACTGGTCAAGGTCGGCGCCAAGGTGGAAGGCGCCAATGTGGAACGGGCGCTTGCGTGCAGGCATGTGCTCCAGGTACCAGTCATTGAGCTCATCAGCCACGGCTTGGGAAATGCAGATGGCGCCGTCGTATTCAGCCACTGTCCGTATCCATTTCGCATAGTGTTCGTGCAGGCTTTCGACGAAACAGTGCGGCAGTTGCAGGATCAGCAAGTCGTAGACCACGAACAGGATGCTGACGCCGTGGTCACGCATGGCGTTGAAGTAGGCCTTCTTGTGCGGCAGCACATCCATCAACAGGTCCAGGCCCAGGTACACGTCGCCAGCGCGGTAGCTGATGACTTCGTCCTGCAAGGCTTCGTTCGGCTCCTGGCCCAGGAACTTGGCGGTGAACGCCGACGCTTCACGGTAGTACGGCTCAGCAGGCGTGGTGTACACCGGTACGACCTTGTAGGTCGAAGGCGGATTGACCAGCCATTCCAGCAGAATGCTGCGCACCACGCGCTGGATGCCGCTCTTGCCGTCGTGCTTGCACAGCTCCGAAATGTCGACGAACAGGCTGGGTACATTCGTAGGCGGTTGCACGGAGTAATCAACGGCCTTGGCCAGGCGCTCGACGCTGACCTCACCGTTTTGCAGCGGCGCACTGGCACTGAGGGTTTCGATCAACTGCTGCAGGTGGTCACGCGGCTGCTCGGTGTGCGCCTGGTCGGCCTGGCGCTGGGCCATGGCGTGTTCGAAGGCCTCGAGGGCGGCCTGCCCTGTACGGTCCCACGAGAAATGCTCGGCGCGGTCTGCCCCGTGAACGGCCAGGGCCTTGCGGAAGGCGTCGTCCAGCAGGGCTTGCTCGAGCTTGCTGGCAATCGCCGCTGGATCGTGTGGGTCGAAGGTTGCCTGATCCCAGCCAATGACCTCCGGTACGCTTGAGGCGTTGGCACCGATCACGGGCGCGCCACATTTCATGGCCTCCAGCGGCGGCAGCCCGAAGCCTTCGTGCCAGGACGGGAATACGTAGAGCTCGCAGATGCTGTACAGGCTGCGCAGCTCGGCATCGCTGACGAAACCGGTGAATGCCAGGTCGTCCGGGGCCAGCCCCTGGTCACGGGCATGCTGACGGTACAGGTCCACGTGGTATTGCGGCATCTTGCCGGCGAATACCAGTTGGGTCTCACCCAGCTTGGGTTTGACGGCTGCGAAGGCCTCGATCAGGCGAGGCAGGTTCTTGCGCTCGTCGGCGCCACCGGTGTACAGCACGAACGGTTCGCGCAGGCCGAATTTCTCAAGCAGCGCCAGACGCTCTTCGTGGGCGAGCGTGACCGGGTAGAACACGTCATCGGCAGCGGTGGATACGTTGACGACTTTCGCCTCATCCAGCGGCAGCAGGGAGAGTGCTTCCTGACGCGCGAAGTCCGAGATCGACAGCAGCAGATCGTACTGCTGGAATGCGCCGACCTTGGCCAGGTAGTGGCTTTTGTAGGCCGGGTTGCCGTCGAGGTACTGCTTGGGGCTTACCAGCGGGATCAGGTCATAGAGCGTGGCGCTGACCAGCGCATCATGGTGCAGCGTGGCACTGCCGATCACCGCGTCATCGATGTAGCCTTCCACCGAGCTGGTCACGTGGATCACGTCCGGCTCGAGCGCGTCGATGCAGGCCTGGCGCATGTGTTCGGCCGTCTGGCGACGCGCCAGGTTGTTCGGGTGGCTGTCGGCGACGGGGCCTTCGGCGTACCACACGCGGATATGGCTCTGCGGCAACAAACCGATGAACGCGGTGCGGATGGGCTCGATGCTCTCGTGCAGCATGCCGTTGAGCACAAGATAGACTTCGTGTTCGCCGCGGTTGCGCACGATGCTCTGGGCAAACGCCATGCTGTACCGACCAATCCCTCTGAAACGGCTTTCGGTCTGCGCGCCCTGCATGTCAATTACGATACGCATTACTTCTGGCCCTTCGTCACGGCAGCACGGAGCGCGCTTTCGATCTGGCGCCCCCGTGGGGTCAATGGAGCATGGTCGATCAAACCGTGCTGTGGGTCGTTGGCCTCTACAGGCACTGCAGGCGCTGGCACCTTCAACAGGTCACGCAACACGCCAGTAAGCCAGGGGCTGCGTTGAACCAGGGCCCTGACCTTGCGCTCGACGGCAGGGCGACGGGCCAGCCACAGCCGTGCGTGGGGCGCGACGCGGCGCAGGGTGTGCTTGGCGGTTGTTGCGGCGCTGCGAGGGTGCTTGACCAGGTGGCCCAGCTTGCGCACGGGCGTGGTCGCGCGCCACACGGTGCTGCTCTGGAATGTGGTCAACTGCTGTTCGAGCGCGGTGGCGCGCAGGTACCAGTGGTGGGCGTTGCTCAGCGAGGTGTTCATCTCGAGTTGCAGCCGTTCGGCCTGCTCGCGTGCCTGGGCCAGTGCGTGCTGGGCATGCTCGCGCTCGTTGTCCAGTTGGGCTTGCAAGCGCTCGCGCTCTTGCGCAAACCCTGCCTCGAGCAATTGCACGCGCTCGGCTTGTTCGGCTTTCAGGGAGCCGAGCAGGTCATGTACTTCGGTTGCCATCTGATTCTCTAGGGTATTCAACCGGCCCTCCAGGGCCTGGTCATAACGCGAGGCCAATTCGTCCAGCGCTACGCCATACACCTGCTCGAACGGTGCGTCGAACGCGGCCAGTACGTCGGCAGGTGCCTGCTTCTGCGCCACCACGGCGTAATCCGGGCTGGTGCCGGCCAACACGTCCATCACGCCAAGCTTGCGCTCCGGCTCGCGCAGGTCCGGCGCTTCTTGCAGGCGCAGGACCTTGGAGCGGGCAAAGCCCTTGAACTCGGTCAAGAACGACAGCAGCAGGCTGGGGATCGGGCGGTCATGGGTGGGGTCGACGAAGAAATTGTTGGTGCCGACCACCACGTTTTCAGCGTTGGGCGTTTCCAGGATCAGCAAGCCGCCGGGTTGCAGCACCCGCATGGCTTCGCCAACCATTTCTTCCAGCACGGTAAAGGGAATGTGCTCGGCAATGTGAAAGCCGGTGACGGCGATCAGGCTGGCATCGGGCAACTGGCGCAGCGCGTTGAGCGCATCGTCGGTGCGCACCGGCAGGCCCAGTTCGCGGCAGGCTTCGAGCATGCCTTCGTCCAGGTCCACACCGCTGGCGTCATAGCCTTCACGAATCAGCATTTCCAGCCACTCGCCACGGCCGCAGCCTACGTCCAGCACGCCCGCCTGGGGGTACAGGTCTTTGAGCGGCGCCAGAAACGGCAGGTAGACTTCGAGGCGGCTGGCGATCAGCGCCCGGGAGCCGCGATGGCGGTCTTCGAACGCCCGGTAGAATCGACTATCCATTACTGCACTCCACGGTCGGAGGTATCCAGGCAAGGCCTACGAACGTACTTTCCGAAACGTTGACGACGTTGAACACCAAGGCCAGGTCGCGCCACTCGTAGTTGTCCACCACGTGGGCATCGGCCGCATGCAGCGCGACGGCGACGGAATAAGAACCCACGCCCAGGTTGGCGGGGAAGCGGAAACGGTACGACAGCTGCGTGCCCTGGGCGAGGTCCTTGCGGGCACACCCCAGGTGATGGGTGTTGGTGCCGTATACGTCCTGGCCCAGGCGGTCCTTGATCACATAGCCCACCACCAGTTCGGGCAACGGGGCGTTGATGGCCACGTCCACGGTCAGGCAGACGTCCTCGCCCACGGTCACGTATTCGGCGGCAGCGCCCTGGGCGTTGAGCAGCGAGACACCTGCGATGCTGGCCTTGCCACTGCCCGAGCGGGTTTGCACTGCGCCGTTCTCGAGGGTTTGCACTTCGACGGTGGCGTTTTCTTTCTGGGCGATCAGGGCGTTGTAGTAATCCATCACCTCTTCAGGTGGCCCGTCCTTGATGACGGTGCCGCCGTCCAGCAGGATCGCCCGGTTGCACAGGGCCTGAATGGCAGCGCGGTCGTGGGACACGATCAGCAGCGTGGTGCCAGCCTGCTGGAATTCCTTGATGCGGCCAAAGCTCTTGTGCTGGAAGTAGCTGTCACCCACCGACAAGGCTTCGTCGATGATCAGGATTTCGGGGCGGAATGCCGTGGCGACGGCAAAGGCCACACGCATCTGCATACCGCTGGAATAGGTGCGCACGGTCTGGTCGAAGTACTCGCCAATTTCGGCGAACGCCTCGATGTCGTCGATCACGCCGTCGATCTGGTCGGTGGTAAAGCCCATCAGGCCGGCGGCGTGGTAGGCATTCTGACGCCCGCTCAACTCGGCGTTGAAGCCCATGCCCAGCTCGAGGATGGCGGCGATGCGGCCGTTGACGCGCACGGTGCCTTCGCTGGGTTGCAGGGTGCCGGTGATCATTTTCAGCAGCGTGGACTTGCCCGCGCCGTTCTGCCCCACCAGGCCGATGGCTTCACCGGCCTCGATATTGAAGCTGATGTGCTTGAGCACCCAATGCTCGCTGCTGGCCTTGACCGGCAAATAGCACCAGCGCGCGATGCGCTGCCATTCGGAGCGGTAGCTGCGGTAGGCCTTGCCTACGTTGCTGACGGACAGAAGTGTCATAGCGAGTCCACCATTTCGGCAGAAGCCCTGCGGAACAGGAACAGCCCCAGTACCATCAGGCCCAGGGCAATGGCGACCGTGACGCCCAGTTCGGCGATGTTCGGCGCAAGCTTGTAGACCAACGCGTTGTGATAGCCGGTGACGATGGCATACATCGGGTTGATGTCCAGGGTGCCCTTGAGGTAGTCGGGCACGATGTTGACCGAGTACACGATCGGCGTGAACCAGAACCATACCTGCATGATGATCGGCACCACCTGACCAATGTCACGCAAGAACACGTTCAGCACACCCAGCACCAGGCCCAGGCCGACGGCGAAGGCCACCACCACCAGGGTCAGGGGCAGCAGCCACAGCATCTGCGCGTTGGGCGCATGGCCCAGCAAGGCGAAGATGATCATGGCGGCGATGAACAGCAACAGGTTGTTGAGCAGGCACGACCCCACCACGATCACCGGCAGCGCAATGCGCGGAAAGCGCATCTTCTTCATCAGGTTGCCCTGTTCGATGAACACCGTCAGGCAGCGCCCGACGATTTCCGCGAACAGGTTCCAGGCCAGGATGCCGGCAATCAGGTACAGCGCGTAGGCGTACTTGTTGTCGATGCCGGGCAGGCGCGCGCCCAGCACGTTGGACAGGATCAACGCGTAGATGGCCACCTGGGCCAGGGGGTGGATGATCATCCACAGGCCGCCTAGCTTGCTGCGGGCAAAGCGCGAGATGAACTCGTTCTTGATGGAGGTGAGGATGAAGCCCCGGTAATCCCAGACGCCCCGAAACATGCCTAACATAGTTATCCTTGAATCAAACGGGCGATTTGCGCGACGTGCTGCGCCACCAGCGCTTCATCACCGCGGCTTTCCACGTTCAGGCGCAGCAGGGGCTCGGTGTTGGAGCCGCGCAGGCTGAAACGCCAGTCGGCGAAGGCCACGCTGATGCCGTCGGTGCGGTCGACGCTGGGGTTTTGCGGCAGGTAGTGGTTCAGGATCTTGTCGATGGTGCCTTTCACATCGGCCACCTCGTAGTTGATCTCGCCGCTGCACGGGAACTTGGCGATACGTTCGTCCACCAGCTGGGCCAGGGTCTTGCCGGTCACGCTCATCAGCTCGGCCACCAGCAGCCACGGGATGTTGCCGCTGTCGCAGTAGGCAAAGTCGCGGAAGTAGTGGTGGGCGCTCATTTCGCCGCCGTATACGGCGTCTTCGGCGCGCATGCGCTCCTTGATGAAGGCATGGCCGGTCTTGCTCTGGATGGCCACGCCGCCGGCTGCTTCCACCTGTTCGATGGTGTTCCAGGTCAGGCGTGGGTCGTGGATGATCTTGCTGCCAGGGTGCTTGGCCAGCAGCATCTCGGCCAGCAGGCCGACCACGTAGTAGCCTTCGATGAAGCGGCCCTGGTTGTCGAAGAAGAAGCAGCGGTCGAAGTCGCCGTCGAAGGCGATGCCCATATCGGCGCCGGTGTCGAGCACGGCCTGGCGGGTCAGGTCGCGGTTTTCCGGCAGCAGCGGGTTGGGAATGCCGTTGGGGAAGTTGCCGTCCGGCTCGCCGTTGATCAGGGTGATGTCCAGGGGCAGGCGTGCCTTGAGCAGCTCGATCACCGGGCCCACAGCGCCGTTACCGGGGTCGGCCAGCACCTTGAGCGGCTTGAGGGTGTCGAGGTTGACGTAGGTGAGCAGGTGGTCGATGTAGGCGGTCTTGTCGAACACCTCGCGCACCTGGCCTGGCGGCAGGCTCACCCAGGCTACCGGCCTCGACGCGCTGGCGGATGTCGTTCAGGCCCGTGTCGCCGCTGATCGGGCGGGACTGCTCGCGCACCAGCTTCATGCCGTTGTAACCCTTGGGGTTATGGCTGGCGGTGATCATCACGCCGCCGTCGGCCTGGTGATGGCTGGTGGCAAAGTACACTTCTTCAGTACCGCACAGGCCGATGTCGATCACATCGGCGCCGCCTTCGGTCAGGCCTTTGATCAGCGCCAGCGACAAACCGGGGCTTTCCAGGCGCATGTCACGGCCCACCACGTAGGTGCGCCCGCCCAGCTCGGCCACCAGGGCGCGGCCAATGCGGTAGGCCACGTCATCGTTGAGGTCGGCAGGCACTTGGCCGCGGATATCGTAGGCTTTGAAACAACGGGTCTGGATGGGTGGGTACATACGTCTCACTCAATGCGGTGGCGCCAGGGGCGCCGACAGTCTGAACAGGGATAGCCGGCCACGGTGGGCGACCGAAGACCGGCCCGGTGCCTGGCCAGGCACGACGGGCCGACGGGAAAGCCTGGACTCAGGCGTCGCAACGACCGTAATTGTCCTCGAAACGCACGATGTCGTCTTCGCCGAGGTAGTCGCCGCTTTGAACTTCGATAAGCACCAGGTCGATCACGCCCGGGTTCTGCAAGCGGTGCTTGTGACCGGCGCGGATGAACGTGGATTCGTTGGTGTTGAGCATCAGCTCCTTGTCATCGTTGACCACCACGGCCATGCCGCTGACCACGATCCAGTGCTCGCTGCGGTGATGGTGCATCTGCAGGGACAGGGATGCCTTGGGCTTGACCACGATGCGCTTGATCTTGAAGCGCTCGCCGTCTTCCAGGGTGGTGTAGGTGCCCCAGGGGCGATGCACGGTGCGGTGCAGCAGGTGCGCCGAGTGGCCATCGCTTTTCAGGCGCTTGACGATGTGCTTGACGTCCTGGGCGTGGTCCTTGTGGGCGATCAGCAGGGCGTCGGGGGTGTCGACCACCAGCAGGTCCTGCACGCCAACCAAGGCCGCCAGGCGGTCTTCGGTGGTGACGTAGTTGTTGCTCGATGCATGGGCCAGCACTTCGCCTTCGAAGCGGTTGCCCGATTCGTCCGGGGCGGTCAGTTCGCTGACGGCGTTCCACGACCCGATGTCGCTCCAGCCGATGTCGCAGGGAATGGTCGCGACCTTGCGTGAGCGCTCCATCAGGGCGTAATCGATGGAGATGTCAGGCACATTGGCGAATGTGTCGGGGTCGAGCGCCATGCAGCTGTAGCCCTTGGCGGTGGTGTGGCGCGAGGCCTCCAGCGTCTGGGCCACGGCGTGCAGCACGTCCGGGGCGTGTTCCTGGAACTGCTCGATGACGGTGCCGACCTGGAAGCAGAACATGCCGGCGTTCCAGAAATAGTTGCCGGCGGCTACATAGGCTTCGGCGGTGGCGGCATCGGGCTTCTCGACGAAGCGCGCGACTTTGAGGCCACCGTCCAACGCGCCATCGGCGGCCGCTTCGATGTAGCCGAAGCCGGTTTCGGGGTACTGGGGCTTGATGCCGAAGGTGACCAGCCAACCTTGCTCGGCCAGGTGCACCGCTCGGTTTACGGCTTGGGAGAACGCCGCTTCGTCCTGGATCAGGTGGTCGGCAGCCAGCACCAGCATGTAGGCCTGCGGGCCATGCACCTGCTGGAGTTGCAGGGCGGCAGCGGCCACGGCGGCGGCGGTGTTGCGACCGAACGGTTCGAGAATATAGCCCTGGGGGTGGCCCTGGGTATTGATGGCGCGGTATTCGTCTTCGGTCTTGAACAGCAGTTCACGGTTGGTGACGGTCAGAACTTCTGCAACGCCGTCCAGTTTGGAGGCGCGCAGGAACGTCTTCTGAATCAGGTTTTGCCCGTCGGGCAGGGTCATGAACGGCTTGGGGTGAGCCTCACGAGAAACAGGCCACAAACGGCTGCCAACGCCACCGGAAAGAATAACCGGGATCAATTCCATATTCGGATCCTTAACAGCCAGTTGATGGTTCAATTGGCCAGCATGAGTCTTATTTCTGATCGTCGTCGCGCACAGCGCAACGCCGCTAAGTTACGCGCCTAGCGTGAGTAATCTCTGGCTATCCATAGGCTCGAGACGCAAGCATCACGGCGAAGAATACCAGAGAATACGCTTTGTAGCTTGCGCGCAGGCTGCGGCCAGCGTGGCCGACATGCCCTACCTGGTGATCGCCTCGGGCAGGTCGCGCGAGGGGGTGGTGAGCCGTGGTGTGTATCAGACAACGTCGGCGCCCATCGTTCCGTGAATCGCTCGCATTATCTTGCGATTTCCACCTGGGTTGGCCAGCCAAGCGCCTGCGTGCGCCGCTGCAGCGCCTGTGCCAGCGCCGTTTTCGCACCGGCCCGGCCATGCACCAGCACAATGCGCGCCGGGGCACGCTCGCTGCTGGTGGCGAAGGCGACCAGGCCGGCCTGGTCGGCGTGGCCTGAATAGCCACCGAGGGTCAGCACTTTGGCCCAGATGCTGTAGTACTGCCCCTCCAGGTCCACCTGGCCCAGGCCCTGCCCCCGTTTGCTGGCCTGGATCACCGCACCGGGCGTGCCCTTGGCCTGATGGCCTACGAACATCACTTCATGCCTGGGGTCGCCCAGCATGGCCTTGAGGTAATTGACGATGCGCCCGCCCGAGCACATGCCGTTGCCTGCAATGACGATGGCGGGCCTGCCGGTGCTTTTGAGGTAGTTGACCACCTGCTGGTGACGGGCGTGGGTGTCTACGCTGATCAGTTGGCCGAACGCGAGCGGGTCGCGGCCATCTGCCAGGCGCGCCCTGGCCTGCTCGTTCCAATAAGGGTGCAGGTCGCGGTAGGCCTGGGTGATGCGCTGGGCCAGGGGCGAATCTAGAATGATCGGCAGCTGCGACCAATACACGGGCTCGCCTTGTGGCGAGGGGCCCGTCTTGCCCAACAAGGCCTTGCGGTGCAGGACCTCTTCGAGGTCATGGAGCAGTGCCTGGGTGCGCCCCAGGCTGAAGGCCGGGATCAGCAAGGTGCCGTGATCGGCCAGCGCGCGGTCGATGGCCGCTTCCAGTCGCTGGATGCGATCACCGCTGGGTGGGTGAAGGCGGTCGCCATAGGTGCTTTCCAGCACCAGCACATCGGCGTGCTCCGGGGGCTGCAAGGGGCGCAGCAAGGGGTCGTTGCCCGGGCCCAGGTCACCTGAAAATACATAGCGCGTGCTGTTTGGCCCGTGCTGGATGTCGCATTCGACGTAGGCTGAACCCAAGAGGTGACCCGCACGCTGCAAGCGGATGGCGCAAGCCACCTGCGGGTGCTGAACCACGGTATGCCAGTGCCCGAAAGGCAGGGGCACGATCAGGTTGTGTACCAGGGCGATGTAGCGGGCCACTTGGGCAGGTGTGCTGTCGATGCCGAGCTTGAAGGCGTCTTCGAGCACCAGGGGCAATAACCTGGCGGAGGGCTCGCTACAGAGGATGGGGCCGCGGTACCCCTGGGCCAGCAATGCCGGAATGCGGCCTACGTGGTCCAGGTGCACGTGCGTGACGATCAGGGCCTGGATGCCAGTGATGTCGAACCCGAGCGCGCTGCCCTGCGCGCCCGGTGTTGCATCGGCGCCCTGCTCGGCACCGCAGTCGACCAGCAGGCTGACGCCAGGGCCTAAATGAAGCTGATGGCAGGAACCCGTCACGCCGCGTACAGCGCCATGATGGGTTAGGCCGGGGTAATCCATGCTGCGCACTCTCGCCGGGGGCTAAAACGAAGTGAGCAATTAGTCCATGGTGACTGTTGCTTTAATAGGCAGGCATTTCCTAAAGCAACCTAAGAAAAATCTTTATTTGCCGCTCAGCGCCGCTTCGCGAGCCGAAGCACGGATTTTGCGCTTGCTGCGCTGCACGCCGTAGGCGCCCAGCAAAGGCCCAACGGCCAGGCCAATGATCAGCGCTGCCAGCACTACCACTGCCACGGGCACCTGTGGCGCAACCCAGCCAAACAAGGTCAAGGCTACGGTCTGCTGGTTTTCCAGCACGAAGAACAGCACTACAGCCGCCAGCAGCAGAACGAAGACAGCTGCCAGTGCACGCTTGAGGTTACGCATTGGGTTGCTCCTAGGAAATCAGGTGTGAGCCTCGTCTTCTTCTTCATTGACCCGATCACGCAATTCCTTGCCGGGTTTGAAGTGCGGAACGAACTTGCCTTCGAGGCTGACCGACTGGCCGGTCTTGGGGTTACGACCTACCCGTGGTGCCCGATAATGCAGCGAGAAGCTGCCAAAACCGCGGATCTCGATGCGATCACCGGTAGCAAGGCATTGTGACATCTGTTCAAGCATGGTCTTGATGGCCAGCTCTACGTCCTTGGACGAGAGTAGCCCTTGATGGGTGACAATACGTTCGATCAGCTCCGACTTAGTCATGATTTTCCCTTCGTTATCAAGCAGCTAGATCATTGCTTAACCAGTTTGTAGCACGGTGCGAGGGATTTGAACAGGTCGGTTCTTGACTTATTCGAAGAATGTTGGTCCAGGCTGGCGGGCAAGTGCAGACAGCACGGCGCCGTGCCTGGGCGCAGCCAAAGGCCTTGACCGATGTGCAGCACATAGATAGCACCGGGTGCCTTGGCACGCTTGGAACATTGTGGTTACAACCCACAAGGAGCTCCAAGCATGCCCTCTTCCCACCCCCATCCACCTGCACCACATGACCTCAATCGTGCCATCGCCATGCGCTTTGGCAACCGCCCTACCCTGCGCCAAGTGGTAGGCGAGCAACTGATGAACCTGATCATCGCGCATTACCCCAAGGTGGCCGTTCACCGCCCCGACATGAAAACGGCCGAACCGCTGAAATTTCTTCGCTGGCACGTGGACGGCTACTGGACAGTTACCCCGCTTGTCGAGGTTGTGCTGCAACGCTTTCTTGATGGCGCACCGGTGGATTTTTCCCGCCAGGACCGCTTCAGCCTCAAACCACCGCTTCGCTTTTTTGCCATCCCCGATGCGTTCGAAACAGCCGATGATGACCTTGTCGACCCCGGCACGCTTAACGACGCATTCAATGCGTTTCTGCCGACCCTTCATGCGTGCTTTGCACAGGCTCAGATCGACTACTGGAATGCAGGCAACGGCAACGATCACGATACCTGGGTTCAACAGGTGCTTCGCGCCGGGCTTCTGAGTGGGTTGGCCGATCAGGCGTTGACCGCTGATGAGCAGCGATGCTTGCAGGATCTGCTGCTCGAAAGAACCGAGGGTTTTGCCGTGCACACCGTACGCATGCATTGGCGCCTGGGCGAAGACAGCACCCGTGAACTGCTGCCTGGGCTGCTGGTGAACGCCAGTAGCGAAGTGGCCAACGTGACACTCTGGTGCACGTCTGCAGGGGATGTGAAAGGTTTCACCTCGCTGGAGGACTTTGGCACCTACTTGCAGACGCAGTACCGGCCGACAGCGACCGATGACGGCTTTTCGTGGGCGCTCTACGAAGCTGACGGTAACGCGTTTGCCTTGTTGTCCGGCGTATTGCTTGAAATCCTGCTGTCGCGGTTGAATCGTGTACGGTTGAGCGATCTGAACACGGTGGATGAGTTGGCGTCTGCCTACCAGGCCGTGGTCGACCCCTCGCAGTTCTTCGCCCAGAGGGCCGATCTGCCCACTCAAAAGCTGGCCATCGATCTGCCTGAGAAATTGTTGAAAGCCGACTTCAACAGTCAGAGCCGCTATCTCCAGGCGCTGATAGATGTTTGCGTGTTGCAGGCCTCCCAGGCAAATGCCCAGCCCCCTGCAGAACCGGATGATCTGCAACCCTATGCGCGGCGCAAGCTACGCGAACAGATGCTGGCCGATCACCCTGCAGACGGCGCCTTCGACGCGGATGACCTGTTACTGACCGTCAATACCTACGCCAATGACGGCCATGGGCTGGGTTTCCCGCAGCTGATAGAAAGCAAGACGCTGACGTTGACCGAGTACGCCATCGGTCGCCTTGAGGCAACCGGCGCAAGCCCTGTAGCCGCTGTAGCCCATCGCACCCATGGGCAGATCCCTTCCTGGCTTGACCCCGAGTACCTGCGCCAGTTGGTTGCCACTGTAGACATAGGCGGCACCTATCCGCGCTACCTCGATGGCTTGCTTGGGGATGAACAGTACAAAGCCAGCCACCTCAACGCCTTTGCGGCGCAATGGCGCTTGGGCCTTATGCTCGATGCTGCCTTCGCGCTGTGTACTGGGCATATCGACTCACGCAGCTATGCGGCGGTGGCAAGCTTTTGCCGTTTACCCGCAAGCAATGAGAAGGCGTTGGCCATCGCGCCCCTGGCCTTCAAGCGCTCGCCCGACTCGCAGTTGGTCGACAAGGCGCACGGTTTCTTCGTCATCCAGGTGGCCAATAGCGGCGCACTGTTGCTGTACTGTCCGATGCACAGGGGCGCGCTCAAACAATTCAAGGACCCGCACGGCCTCATGCAGGAGATTGCCCAGCCCGGCCGCGTGCAGGAAGAGGTGCTGGCATGGCTCGACCAAACGCACCGGGCCGTTTACGACAAGGGTGGCTTCAAAGAGCCCCATCTGCCCCACTGGGTGTTCGATCCGTACGCGCCACTGAGCAAGCCAGCCCCTGTTGAACTCGCGCTGACGTTCTGGACCCATGACATCGATTCGAACCTGTTCGAAGCCAAGCGCTCGATGCTGCTCGAACTGGCCGACCGCAGCGCCATGAGCAACAGCGAGTTACGCTGGCAGTCCATCAAGACGTTTGCCTGGCAGTTGCTGAACGTGGTCGCGCCCGTTCTACCGGGGCCGATCTCTTCGATTGCCTTGCTGTACATCGGTATGACTGCAGTAGCCGAGGACCTGAAACTGCTGCTTGAAGGCAGCGCTACGGATCGAACCCAAGCTGTGGTGGATCTGCTGAACAACACACTGATGGTGCTGATCCATGCGCAGCTTCCCAGAACGGAGCCGCCCCACGCCGGGGCGCAGACTCGGCTGAGTATCGATCCAGCCTCGGTGCGACTGGGCGGCGATATCGATCCGTTGCCATTGCCTGAGGCGGGCAGTGTGTCCACGGTCGAGGCACTGCAGGCGCAAGCGACCACACAACTCGATTTTGCATGGCGGGGCGCCCAGGGTTTCAATGAGCTATCCGGGGTTCAACGCACGCGATTGCAAGCCATGGCTGCCTCGGTAAGCCTGGACGGCGGGTCGGTGATCAAGCAAGGGCCTCTGGAAGGCTTGTACGAGCTTGAGCATGGGCGCTATGTGCGGCTGCAAGGAAAGGCTTATGCGGTCGACTCGGCCGATGGGCTTACCCGCATCGTCGGGCCGGATGGCAGCCAGGGGCCACTGATCAGACGCGACCCACAAGGGTGGCGTATCGATACGCGACTGCGCGGCGGCGGGGACCGACCCGGTTCAAGCACTCAGCAGCGCTTGCGCGAGCGGTTGGTCCGTCGGATCCGAACCGCGCAGCAGGCGGTCGAAAAAAGCCTCGCCGACGCGGAAAGAGGCGCCGTTGAATATGAAGGCCTGCGCCCACGCATCGAGGCCGCTCGCGCTCAATGGCTGAAAGTGGATGAGCGGCTCAAGCAACCGCCGCCGCAAGATCCTGAACAGCATGCCCAGTTCGAGCGGGCAACCGGGCTGTTTGCCAAACGGCATACGGAGTTGCTGGCGCAGATAAAGAACTTGCGCCGCCAGCGTATCGAATCCGCTGTAGGGATTTTCCAGAGCTACCTTGAGGCCGAGCGCAACATGGTTGCCCTGTTCGATGACCGTAGCTACATGGCCAGCACCAGCTATGCGCCAGAACAGCGGCAGGCGTTGGCAGATGTCAGGCGCAACTTGATTGGCTATGGGCAGTTCATCATCGAAGAGCAGTTGCATACCGGTCGGTTCAGTGAGTATGACCGACTGACCACGGCGCTCAACGCCGCGCCACCTGAGGTGCGCCAAGCCGCGTATGACCAGTACCGTGAAGTGCTTGAAAGCATCATTATCGACCAGCCTTTGATCATCGAATACATGGCGGCGCTCGATCGGCTGCTTGCTGTTACCGATTTGGACATGACGGTACCGAGCACTCACGCAGCGGACAGGACCATCGCCCAGATCATCGAAGCGCGCACCACCACCACGCCAAACATACGGTTCTTCCAGGCCATGGGCCTGGTTGAGATGGCGCTGCGTTTTGAGGCCTTGCAAGACTATGCGCACTACGCGGTATTCAGGGCTGCACTTGCCGGGGAGCGCCTGCGGGTGGCCGCTAATGCTCACCATCTGTCCCTGTTCACCGACCTGCAGACTGCTCAGCGTATCGATATTCTGCAGAGTGCCTGGGATGAATATTCGGCCGCCATTCTCAACAGTCAGCGTATTGCCCAGCTGGGCAGCGAGCTCGTGGATATCGAGCGCCTCGAGGCGTATCGACAACAGATGGTCGAGCTCAAGACCATGGCCGGCGACGCGCTGGTCATCGCATTACGCGAGCAGGCCGTCGGCCAGCAACACTCCACCACCCGTCCGGTGTACCGTCGGCAGGCGTTGCAGGTGGCCAAGACAGCGGCCGGCCAGACGGTGATCGGTTCGGAGTCGATCGTGGATGGGCAGCCTGTGCTGCAAGTTCGCGGGACCTTCAGCCAGACGGCACTGCATACCTTCACCCGGGAAAGTGGCACATGGGTCGAACAACTGCCTGCTGTGGGCAAGGTATCACCCCCCAGGGCGCCCACACCGGAAAGCGAACGTCAGGAACAAGCGCTGGCTGAAGGGATGCTTGCTCAGAATCAGAACGTACTTGCCAAAGCGCGCAAGCTGGTCGAAGAAGATATCGATAGCCATTCATTGACGTCGATGCTCGATGCACAAATAGGGGAAGTGCAGACACTGCGCGATCAGCTAGCCGACAGTGAAGCCGACTCTGAACTGCTGCAACGGCTGGACGATGCCTTAGTGGCCTTGCGCGACGGAAAACGCGAGGTGCTGGTCAAGCTGCACAGCACCACACGCTTTCCCAGTGCAGAAGGCTTGCACTACTTGCACAAGCAAGGGCTGGTGCGGGTGACCTATCAAGGGCCGCGGCAGGCGCTGGCCGAAGGTTATCTGGATGAGTACCGCATCGATGTGCTCGAAGCGCCAGACAGCGAGCGCGGCAAGCCCCTGTGGGCCGCTCACTTTCATTTCAATGACGCGGCCGCCGCACCGACGGCGTTCGGCAAAGGTCATCTGAAACTGTGGCGGCAGCGCAAGCTGGGTTACAGGGAACAGGTCAGAAGCGCTGCCGTGGGCGAGGAGTTGCGGATTCACCGAGGCAACCTGACCTATGCTCAGGCACGTGGGGTGATTCCTTTCCACTGACCAGACGCCGGGGTGCCTTGACGGCTGCGAGCGATTGGGGCTCTTGCGCAGCCGGTTTGGCGCCCTGGCAAGGTCGCTCAAAGGTCGATCAATGCTGCTGAGCCAGGGATCTTTGGTAGGCACCTGCTCCTGCTAAAGCCGCAAATGCTTGACGAAATTGCAAGGCCGGTGCCGGGCGTCGAGCTGTTCGGCCAGGATGCCTTCCCAGGCAGTACGGCAGGCCCCGGTAGAACCTGGCAGGCAACAGACCAGCGTATGATTGCTCAGCCCTGCCAAGGCGCGGCGCTGCACGGCCGAGGAGCCGACATCCAGAATGGACAGGGCGTGCAGCAGCTCGCCGAACCCGTCCACGCGCCGTTCCAGCAGGCATTCGACCGCTTCCGGGGTGTTGTCCCTGCCGGTAAAGCCTGTGCCACCTGTGATCAACACCACCTGCACCTGCTCGTCGGCAATCCAGGTCGCCACCTGAGCGCGGATTTTGTAAAGATCATCCTTGAGCAGAACCCGTGCAATCAGGTGGTGACCCATGTCCACCGAGCGGTCCGCCAGCAGCGCACCTGAGGCATCGGTCTCGACAGTGCGGGTATCGCTGACGGTCAAGACAGCGATGTTGAGCGGCACGAACACCGCATCAGGTTGAACACGCACAGCACAGCTCCTTCCAATGAGGTGGCGGTCACGCTAGTAACATGCGCTGCCAGCGTCCAATCGATAGCGCAAACGGCTCGATCAATGGCATCTATCGCCACGGTACGTTACTGTCGGCGCAACCCTTTAGCAGGCGCAGGCATGGATATCAAGCAACTGAAGTTTCTCATCGCCCTCGACCAGACTCGCCATTTTGGCCAGGCGGCTGCGTTGTGCCACATCACCCAGCCCACGTTGTCCATGCGCCTGCGCAACCTGGAAGACGAACTGGACCTGGTGCTCGTCAAGCGCGGTCAGCGGTTCGAAGGGTTCACCGAGGCCGGCGAACGCATCCTGGCCTGGGCACGGACCCTGCTGGCCGCCCATGACGGCTTGCACGCCGAGGCGGCCCATTGCCGCGGCCAAGTGGTGGGGAGCCTGCGCCTGGGCACGGTGCCGCTGGCCAGTTTCAACCCGATGCAACTGCTGCTGCCGTTGCGGGCCAAGTACCCGGGCCTGCACTTCGAGCTCAGCTCGCTCAGCTCCGAACAGGTGATCGACGGCCTGAGCCGTAACCAACTGGACTTGGGCATCTGCTATCTGGACCAGGTCAACACGCAGTTTTTCGACGTCATCGAGCTGGGTACCACGACCATGGGCCTGCTGCACGATACCCGGCATTTTCAGTTCGACGCCCAAAGCCTGCGCTGGGACCAGCTGGGCGATACGCCACTGGGCCTGTTGAGCAAGGGGATGCATTACCGGCAGTCGCTGGACTTGAGCTTCCGTAGCCGCGGCCTGGAACCGAATGCTGTATTGGAAAGCGACTCCAGCTTTCAGCTGATCCAGGCCATCGCCACTGGCCTGTGCTGCGCCATCATGCCGCTGGGCTGCGGCCTGGAAAGCCTCAGCGAGCACCTGCGCATCGTGCCGGTCACCGATGCCGCCATCCACAGTCCGGTAGGCCTGCTACTGCGCCGCAGCGAGCCCCGCTCGGCAATTGCCGAGCAGTGCTTCGCCGAGGCGCAGGCAATATTGCAAAATACCCTGGCTCATTAGCGCGGATCTCAGTTGGGTGATCTAGATGACAGCACCTATAACGCACAGTCTAAGTAAGCGAACGTAGAGGTCCTTTGGCCTACCAAAAATGACAGTGTCGAAGGGCCGACCTCGTCACCTATGCTGTGCCTGAATGTCATTACCTGGCAAGGCTCGAGGCAGTCTTCCTGAAATGGACTCACTGCATATGCATACGCATTTTGGGATTGATCTACGACGTGCTGCATACCTACCCTGGGGCTTCGGCCACAGCTGTTCACTCGTAGCATTCGTAGGTCAACATTATGACTACAGGGCAAGCATTTACCCGCTCGGGAATGGAGTAAGAAGCTTCAGCCCTACGCTGATGCGATTCTTGTCAGTGGATACACTGACCCCGTTTGAGCAAGGTGGGCTGAATGGTTATGCCTATTGCAAAGCCGACCCTGTAAATTTGCGCGACCCATCGGGGCGAGCCCCTACCGTCCTGACCGTTTTCAATGGTCGTATAAGACCTCCACGAACAGTTCAGCGCATTTCGGACCACCGCCCCGGGCAACTTGCCGGCCATGCGGTCGCTTGGAAGCACAAGCTGACGGAGGCAGCATTGCATCGAGCTGAGGTAGCTCGTCTTCGCAAAGCTGCGGCCCACCACCTGTCGCAAAGCACCCGAGCGCCGACGCCCCACCTGAAGTTGGAGTGGCGAGCCCAGGGTTCACAGCTAAAAAAGGATGCTAAAAGCGCAAAGGTGCGCGCAATGGAAGCCGAAGCGCTGGCTGCGTTTCACAATAAAAAAGCCATTGAATTGGTCGGGACGTTGGAGTGGCAGGAGAACCTTGAATCCTACCCTGATCTTCTACAGCCACAGCCACAGCGTGCGCCTGTCACACCGTCTCAACCCCGTCTCGTCAATGGTGCGATCAGAGCTGAGGTTTGAAGCTCAGCCGTGTCTGATCTACCCACGTTGGTAAGCCGAAGTAAAGAGGGGGGGGGCTGCAGGCGCAGCCCCAGCCCGATCACCGATACCGCTCAAGCCAGTGTGCATAGGGCGCTGGCAAGGTCCAGGCAGCCTTTTCCACGCCCAACTCCTTGGCCGCGAAATACGCCCAGTGCGGGTCAGCCAGATGAGCACGACCGACCGAGACCAGGTCCAGTTGCTCGGCCCGTACGGCCGCCTCGGCCAGTTCCGGCTTGCCAAAGCCCCATGCCGAGGTGACGGGGATACCGGCTTCGCGGCGTACGCGCTCGGCAATCGGGCCCATGAATGCAGGGCCCCATGGAATGTTGGTATCGGGAATGGTGAAGCCCACGCTTACGCTCAGCAGGTCCAGGCCGCCGGCCTTGAAACGGCGCGCCAGCTCGATGGACTCTTCCAGGGTTTGCTCGTCACGCCCATCGTATTCCAGCACCCCGAAGCGAGCTGTCAGCGGCAGGTGCTCAGGCCACACTTCGCGTACCGCTGCCAGGGTTTCGAGCAAGAACCGGCTGCGGTTTTCGAAGCTGCCACCGTAGGCATCGGTGCGCTGGTTGGAGTGCTCGGAGAAGAAGCTCTGGCCCAGGTAACCGTGGGCAAAGTGCAGCTCGATCCACTCAAAGCCGGCGTCGCGTGCACGGCGCGCTGCATCGACGAAGTCCTGCTTGACCCGGGCGATGTCGTCCAGGGTCATGGCGCGCGGCACCTTGGGCAGGTTGGCACCGAAGGCGATGGCCGACGGGGCGATGGTTTCCCAGCCACGTGGATCATCGACCGCGATGTGATCATCGCCTTCCCATGGGCGGTTGGCGCTGGCTTTGCGACCGGCGTGGGCGATCTGGATGCCGGGCACGGAGCCGGCCGCCTTGATCGCCTGCACCACGGGCACGAACGCCTGGGCATGGGCATCGCTCCAGATACCGGCGCAGCCTGGGGTGATGCGGCCTTCGGGCGATACCGCCGTGGCCTCGACCACCAACAGACCGGCGCCGCCTCGGGCCATGCCAGCCAGGTGCACGTGGTGCCAGTCGTTGATCATGCCGTCTTCAGCGCGGTATTGGCACATCGGCGGGATGGCGATGCGGTTACGCAGGGTGACGTCTTTGAGGGTATAGGGTTCGAACAGGGCTGCCATGGAACACTCCAGGATCATTGAATACTGTAGTTCGATCATAATCGAACTATGGCAATAATGAAAAGCCCCGGTATCATGCAGACCATGCGAGCCTACAAACATCCCAATCCTGATGACCTTATTCTCGAACGCGTGCTGTACGCCTTGAGCGACCCGGTGCGCCTGGGCATCGTCCGCCATCTTGCCGGGGTGACCGAGGCCAGTTGCGGCGAGCTGGACGGAGGGAGGCCCAAGTCGAGCATGTCCCACCATTTTCGTGTGTTGAGGGACGCAGGGCTGGTACACACTCGCAATGTGGGCACCACGCACATGAACTCGCTGCGCAGCGACATGCTCGGGGAGCGTTTTCCGGGGTTGCTGGACTGCATTTTGCGCCAGGTCTGAGCGACCTGCGCTTGCCCGGATTCTCTTAAGCAATCGCCTCCTGCACCCTCAAGGCTGCCGAATGCCTGCGAAGGCGCGACCTCGCTTGCGCCCTGCCTGCCGTAAACCGCGCAAAAAAAAAGCCACGGGGTGACCCCCGTGGCTTTTCGATTACATCAGGGCCGTGAATTACAGGGCCATGTCGTTCTCGGGCTTGCTTTCAACCGGCTGACTTGGCGCGACTGCGCTGGTACCGACGCTTTCGTCGATGACCGGCGGCTTGGCCAATTGCAGCACTTCGGCGGTGTAGTTCCACTCTTTCTGAGTAGCAGCGGCCGAGTCGTTCAGCTTGGTGCCGTAGCTTGGGACGATTTCCTTGATCTTGGCCTGCCACTCTGGAGTAGCGACCTTCTCCTTGAACACGGTTTCCAGCACGTTCAGCATGATCGGCGCAGCAGTCGATGCACCTGGCGAGGCGCCCAACAGACCTGCAATGGTGCGGTCCTGAGAGGCCACCACTTCGGTGCCCAGCTTCAGCACGCCGCCCTTCTCTTCGTCACGCTTGATGATCTGCACGCGCTGACCGGCCTGCCACAGTTTCCAGTCTTCCTTCTTGGCATTCGGGAAGTAGGTGCGCAGCGCGTCGAAACGGTCGTCGTCAGACAGCATCAGCTGGCCTGCGAGGTATTCCACCAGCGGGTACTGGTCGATGCCTACGCGGGTCATTGGCCACAGGTTGTGGGTGGTGGTGCTGCTGAGCAGGTCCAGGTACGAGCCATTCTTCAGGAACTTGGTCGAGAAGGTCGCGAACGGGCCAAACAGAATCACACGCTTGCCGTCGAGCACGCGGGTGTCCAGGTGAGGTACCGACATGGGCGGCGCACCGGTGGAAGCAATGCCGTAGGCCTTGGCCATGTGCTGCATGGCAACGGTTGGGTTCTCGGTCACCAGGAACGAGCCGCCCACCGGGAAGCCTGCATATTCCTTGGCTTCCGGAATACCGGACTTCTGCAGCAGCTTCAACGCGCCGCCACCGGCCCCGATGAACAGGAACTTGGCATCGGTAGCCGACTTGCTACCGTCCTTCAGGTTCTTGTACTCGACGTGCCAGGAGCCGTCCTTGTTGCGGCTGATGTCCTGCACTTCGCTGGACAGCTTCAGGTCGAAGCCTTGCTGGGTCTGCAGGTGACCGACGAACTGGCGGGTAATTTCGCCGAAGTTCACGTCGGTGCCGATTGGCGTCCAGGTGACGGCCAGCTTCTGGGCCGGATCACGGCCTTCCATCATCAGCGGGACCCACTTGGCGATCTGCGCGTGATCTTCGGAGTACTGCATCGGGCGGAACAGCGGGCTTGCCTGCAGCGCTTCATAGCGCTTCTTCAGGAACTTGATGTTGTCGTCGCCCCACACGAAGCTCATGTGCGGCGTGGTGTTGATGAACGCGCGCGGGTTCTTCAACACGCCCTGGCGTACCTGCCAGGACCAGAACTGACGGGAAATCTGGAAGGCTTCGTTGATCTCGATGGCCTTGGAGATGTTGATGTTGCCGTCTTTGTCTTCGGGGGTGTAGTTCAACTCAGCCAGCGCGGAGTGACCGGTACCGGCATTGTTCCAGCCGTTGGAGCTTTCTTCGGCCACGCCGTCCAGGCGCTCGACCATCTCCATCGACCAGCTCGGCTCCAGCTCGTGCAGCCAGACGGCCAGGGTGGAGCTCATGATGCCGCCGCCGACCAACAGTACGTCGACTTTCTTGGTTTCTGCGGCGTGTGCGTGCATGACAGTTGCAGCGACAGCCAGACCCAGCAAGGTCTTGCCAGCTTTCTTGAACATTGATCAATTCCAGTCAGGAGAACGGAGGTGGGCCTGTGGCTGACCCAGATAACGCGTGTTCTTCAGCGCAGGCTTGTTATTGATCATTGTTCAGCAGCCAGAGAACCGGAAAACGAATCAGGCTTTTGTCGCATTGACCTACATCACTGAATCGTTTTTCCGATTGTAACCGAAATGCCAGCACAAACAAATTGGGCGGCCAAGCGCAAGACGACAGGTTGTCTCAGGCTGACGGCCCTTCAGGCATTGATCGACTCGAAGGCGTGCATCGGCGCCGTCTTGGGGTAGAACTGAGGAAACTCCTCCTCCACGATCCAGGGCTCCTTCATCACCAGGTACACATCGAGGTATTCGGAATACCCCTCCCAGATGTGCAGGTCGTTCGCCTCGGCCACAGCCCGCGACAGCACGCCCATGCCGCCGAAGCTCTTGATCATCGACACGCTGACGATCTCGCTGCCGGAATGGAACACGGTCGCTGCCTCGAGCCCGCCGCCCTGGTGGTTGGCGAAGCGCGAGAAGATGGAGGCGTACGGGCATTCGGGCAACGGCTTGATGACCACCGACGGGGCGGAGTCGCCACTGACCGAACAGGCCACTACCTCGATGCGCAGGCCCTTGAGCGAAACCGAATAGAACCCCTCGGGCATGCTGTCGCCCAGGATCACCACCATGTCGGCTTCGCCCTTGGCCAGCTTGGTGAGGTTGTCGGGGGATTCGGAACAGCTGAAGATGGGGCTGCACCCGGACAGGTTGCTGGCCACACCCGCCATGATCTGCTGGTTGATCTCCATCGACAGGGTGCTGTTCAGGGCGACCCGCAATGGCTGGCTCTGGCGTTCGCGCAGCTGCTTGATCTTCAGTTGCATGCGTTCGGAACAGCGCACGATCTCCAGCACATGGGGCAGGATCCCGACCCCTTCCTGCGTCAGCGACACGCCTTTGTTGGTGCGGTCAAACAGCTTGAAGCCGCAGTGATCCTCCAGTTTTTTCAACTGCGCCGCCAGCGCCTGCACCGTCACGTGGACCTGCTCGGCGGCATCGGTGATCGACCCCGTTCTCGCGACGTTGGCGATGTTTCGCAGCACCTTGATATCCATTCGACACCCCTCCCAAGACGTGCTCAAGCCCGCATGCAACAAGGCCTGGAAGGATAACGCACAACCGCCGCCGCTGTCTGCTCGGTACGTCGGCTGGCAACAAGCGGCGGTTGAGGCACCTCAAAAAAAAGTGAAGTTTCTGCCATCATTTCGCCTGCTAGATTGGCGCCCAGATTTCAACGGGAAGAGATGCCAATGCTTACACTCAAACGGAATATTGATGACGCACTGCGCCTGAACAAGACAGTCAACGTGCTGGGCAAGGACTTCGCATTGAATGGCGGTTTTGGCCATTTCGTGGCGTTCTCCAAGAGCTGGGAAACCATGGGCGTGGACAAGTACTACGGCCAGGCCGACAAGGGTACCCGCTATCGCCGCTACAGCGATTTCGACTTCAACCCGGCGACCGGCGAGCTGCAGCAGCTCGAACACCGTGCCTATGAACAGTCCGAGGCCCATAACCAGTATGTGGGTGGCATGCGGCGCCACTTTGACGATGTGTCCAGCGATGTCTTCAACTCACCGGTGCTGCGCGCCCTGATCAAGCTGGACTTCGATGTGTACAAGGCCGTGCTGCCCGAAGAGCTGCACAACGTGCCTTGGCAATGCCAGGTTCACCAGATCCGCATCGAGGTCAAACCCGGCGAGCAGATCGAAATCACGCCAGAAGGCATCCATTGCGATGGCTACCCTTTCAGCGGCGTGCACTTCTGGGGCCGCCATAACATCGAAGGCGCCACCAGCAAGGTCTATGACAAACAGTCGAACGTGATCGACTCCGGCACCTACCAGGAAATTCTCGACACCACGTATTTCCTCGACCGCGAGCTGCAGCACTACGTTACTCCGGCCACCAACCCCAGCGAATCGGAAATGGGCTATCGGCAGATCATCGCCATCTCCTTCTCCCGGCCGGGGACCGAACATGACATTGTCAAATAGCCTTGAGCAGGCAACGCGCAGCGTTGCCGTGCCCGACCGCATGAACGGCCTGACCATCAAGAAGGCCACGCCGTTTCATGCCACGCGCCTGGTCAATTTCCTCAAGCGGTTCGACGAGATTGCGTTTTGTGACTGGCAGAGCGAGGACCTGCTCAAGGGCTTGTTGAGCCATGACAACACGTTCTGCTACCTGGCGGAAAACCACAGCGGGGCGATCATCGGTGCCGTGGCCGGGGGGACGATGGGTACACGCGGTACCATCAACCACCTGGCAGTGTCGCCGGACTATCGCCACAGCCGCATCGGCACGTCCCTGACCAACTCGATCCTCAACGACTTCCGTCAGCATGGCATCCGCCGGGTGTTCCTGTTCATCGACCAGGACAATGCGTCGGCTGTGCGGTTCTGGAACCGACAAGGCTTCAGCCAGACGCGCGGCGAGATCACCTGCGAGGTCGATCTATGACCGACCTCGCCTTGCACCCGGTCTCGCGCAGGGAAAGCTTCGTCGATGCCTTGCCGGTGATCACCGGCTACTTTGTCGTGAGCTTCGTGTTTGGCGTGATGTGCATCAACGCCGGGCTGCCCTTGTGGCTGCCGGTGGCGATGTGCGTGTTCGTCTACGCAGGCGCCGCGCAGTTCGCGGCGCTGGCGCTGATCACCTCGGGTGCGCCGTTGCTGACCATCGCGTTGTCAACGCTGCTGATCAATTCGCGGCACATGCTCATGGCCATGTACATGGCCAAGCAGAGCGATGGGCTGGGCATCTCCAGGTCGCAAAAGCTGATGTATGCCTTTGGCCTGACCGACGAATCGTTCGCCTTGCACAGCCAACGCCTGCAAGCCGGCAAGTACACCCCGCCTGGCTACCTGCTGCAGTTCAACACCTGGTGCCACGCCAGCTGGATTGCCGGCGCCCTGCTCGGCGCCGTGGCCTCCGATGCGCTGAGTCGCTTCTCTGCATTCAAGCTGGACTACGCGCTGACCGCCATGATGATCTTCGTGCTGGTGTCGCTGTGCAACAGCCGGCCCAAGCTGATCGTCGCCCTGGTGGTGATTGCCGCGACCTGCCTGCTCAACGCGCTGTACCCCTCCCCTTTGAATGTGTTCGTGGCTACGGCCGTGGGCTGCGGAGTAGGCCTATGCCTGAAGAAAAATACCTGATCGGCGCGGTGGCCTTGATGATGGCCATCACCTACTTCACCCGGGCCACGCCCCTGCTGTTCCGAATGCAGGGCACGCCCAAGGTGTTCAACGACGTCATCGAGTACCTGCCCGTGGCGATCATCGCCAGCATCACCGTGCCCGCGCTGCTGATGGCCAAGGACGGCTCGCTGATGGCCATGAACGCCGACATGCTGGCCGCCGTGCCGGTGGTGATCGTGGCCTACTTCACCCGGAGTTTGATTTTCAGCGTGGCGGCAGGCATTGCCGCGCACGTCGCCATCACGCTTGTGGCGTGACGTCGATCTCAATTGCACCTGTGCGTAACGGCATCGAATCTACAAGGACACTGGCATGAGCCCTGCCCGTAAACACGTGACACTGGCAAACCTGAGCGAGTTTGCCCGCCTCATGCCCAAGGGCTTGCCACAGGACCAGGTCATCGCGGCACTGGATGACCTGTCGCTCAAGTGCTCGCTGAACTACCAGCTGAGCAAGACGTTCCTGGCCGACGGCTGGATCGTGGAGTACCGCCACTTGCGTGCTGCAGCCCGGCTGAACCCGGTCAACGACCTGCTTCTGTTCGCCACCGCCGGTGGCTTGAGGGTTATCAAGGCCGATGGCACGCAGCAGCTGATAAGAAGCGGCGACCAGCTTGTGCTGGCAGCGGACACCCAGGTGACGGTTTGGCCTGAGGGCGAGGATGGACATGCCAGTTTGATTGCACTGTCCGTTGAGTTGGATTTGGGGCAGGTGCTTGAAGATGTGGGGGATGAGCGGGTGTGGTAGGTGGGTGACGCCCAGGGGGGGCGTAACGGCAAGGCCGCTAACTCAGGCGTCACACAGTCCGTGTGGGAACGGCTTGCCGGGGCACCGGACCGGCCGCGATGGGCCGCAACGCGGCCCGGGCATGCAGGCGGTTAGCACACGGCCCGCCCCAACAACCTCCTAGTTCGTCTCCAGCTCATACGCCTTGCTCACGAACAACGCGGCGTACAGGCTCTTGCCTTCCTTGAAGGTGTAGGTTTCCTCGAAGTCGTCCCCAGCCGCCAGCTTCTGCGCAATGGCGCATTCCGAATCGCTGTGCTGCTTGGCCTTGGTGCCAAAGTCGCTGCTCCAGCTAGAAAACCCTACCGCTTGGCAGAAGTCGGCAAACTTGGCGTTGGGCGTGGTGTGCTGGAAGGCTTCGAATGCCGTACGCACGGGCTTGAAGCCGCTGTAGCTGAGCTCATAGCGCTCCACCTTGGCCTTGCGCGCCAGTTCCGACACTGCCTCGCTGAACATGGCCAGGCCAGAAGGCGGGCTGAAGGCGGCGACGATCTGGCCGCCCAGGGCTGCCTTGAACTGGGCCTGCACATCATCGAGTTCGGGCATCGAGTGCAAGGTGGCCTTGCGCACGATTTCACCCACCTTCGAACCGTCGTTGCGGTGAGTGACCACGAACGTCATCACGCCCTCGCCATCGCTGGAGCGCTGCAACGTAAGATCCAGGTCGATCCTGGTCCCGAATTGCCCTGTGCTGTTAACCAGGAAAGCGCCTGTGACAGGTTGGCGCGCCGCCAGGTTCACCCCCCAAGGCATCTTCGCCTGGCTCGCGCGGCCGTTGGCCGTCAGCTCAGCGGTCGGTTGGATTTCGTCGCTCACATCGGCGACACGGACGATGTCCTGGCCCTGGGCCGCGATATACGGGTCGGCCATCTGCATGCCCAGCAACTGGACATGGATCTCGCCATCCTTGCTGTCACCGCTGTGCGACAGTTTCAACGCATCGGCCTTCAGGAAAACGCCGGTCACGTAGCGTGATTCAAGTGCGTTCATCTGGTACTCGGCCCAGTTGCCCAGGCCTTCGTGCATGTCCATGCCGCGCATCGAGGCCATCACGCCGGCCATGCTGCGCATGAACTGTTGCGCGCCGTTGGTCTGCACGGCGGCCACACGGACCTCCGGGTCGGCCACTGTCAGGTTACCGGAGAGCGCCGAATACGAAATGTCGCCTTCGGACAGCACGTCTTCAAGGAAGTAGCGTTCTTTGAAGTCTTCGTAGTACGCCATGGCTTGCTTCTTGCCACTGCTCGACACCACGGCATAGGTGACGCCGAGCGCTACCGCCACGACCGCCACACCGCCAATCAACTTCTGCTTTGCGTTCATCTGCTTGATCATGGGTTATGCCTTACTGGACCTGTGCCGACGCGTTTTTCCAGTCGTTCACAAACTGTTGGGAGACTTCGGGCGTCCAGTTGGAGTCGATGCCTGCATTGGGGAATTCCTTGGCCAGCACGGCGCCATAAGACACGCGATCGGCGCAGCGCTCCTGCTCGCAGGCCTTCGGCTCGCCCACACTGTAGGCGCGGTAGGTAGGAATGGCGCGACCGTCTTCGAGCGGGTAGTAAGGGGTGGCGTTGGCAACCTGGGCCACGTACCAGCCTTCGGGGTATTGCTGCTCGGCAAGCAGACGCCCTTCGCCTGGGTAGTCGACGGTGTAGAACTCGCCCTTCTTGCCGGTGACATGCACCATCATCGGCGTCACGTTCTGCGACGACGTAGGGTCCTGCTGCTGCAGCGGCGAAGGGAAACGCACCTTGATGCCGGCCATCTGCGCCAGTGCCTCGGTTTCACGCCCCTTGAATTCACCCATGCGCTCCTGCAACTGCTGGTAGCGCTCAAGCACACGGGTGTGCTCCCAGGCCAACTGCTGCTGACGATTGCGGGCTTCACGCACGCGCTGCTTCTCGCGCTGCTGCGCCCAGTTGGTGCCGTTGCGCACATCGAAGTACAGACCCTGGCGGCCCATGCCGATGCGGTTGCGCACGATCTTCTGGTCGTCGTTGCCCCAGATTCTATTGGAAATGGCCGACAGGTCCTTGACGATGAGCAGGTCGGCCACATCGGTGGTGCTCGGCGATGCGTTCTTGATCAGGTCGAAGGCCTGCAGCGCAGTCTCCTTGTATTTCGCCGGGTCCAGGGCGAAGGCGTCGTCCGGGGTCACGCCGACGTAGTACGGGTCGGCGAGGAACGGCCCTACAGCGCCGTAGGTAGGACGGGCGAACGCCAGGTATACCTTCATGTTCCGATCGGGAATTTCACCCACCAGCAACGCCACTTGGTCCGCTTCGGCCGTGAGGTAGCTGACCGACTTGTCCTTGACCGCCGCCTCGTAACGCTTGCTGAACATCAAGGCGCTGGGGTGGACGTAGATGCGATTCCAGTCGTTGCCGCGGTAGGTGCCTTCGGCTTTCCAGCTGATCTTCTCAAAATTGCCCGCACCAAAGCCGGAAGCCGGACAGGGCATGGCCGGCGTGGTGCCGAACGTGAGGGTGTCGCCTTCACTGATGATGGTGCTATTGAGCACCCACTTGCAGCCCGCAGCATCGGTGATCTGCATCAGCTTGCTGTTTTTCAGCACCACTGAGCGGCCATAGTCCGAGGTGGGGGCTGCCGTCACAGCGGCGCCGGCTGCCTTGGGCGCGACGGCAGGCGCTGGCGCCGGTTCAGGTGCGGGCGCTGGGGTGGGAACAGCGGCCGGTTCTGGCTTGGCGGCCGGCGTAGGGGCAGCCGCCACGGCTGGTGCTGGCGCCTCGACAGGCGCAGGCGTAGCAGCAGGGGCAGGTGCCTCGGCTGGTGCTGGCGCAGAGGATGGCGCTGGTGTTTCAGTCTGCTGAGGGGCTGGGGCCGTGGAGGCGGCAGGTGCAGCAGCCAGGTTCATCAAGCCCAGGTTGCTGGCATTGCCAGCGCCGCTGGCATACAGCGCGCCCTTGCCATCGACCGCCTTCCAGCTGACCTTGGCCGTGGAGCAGTCCTTGGCGAACACGAACGGCAACTTGTTCAGCAGGCCCGAGAGCATGTCCGGGTTGTCCCAGGCAGGCCGGGTGATGGTCAGCTCGACCTCGGGCTTGCACCAGGTCGCGGCCTCACCGGGCACTTCGACCTTGATATTGTCCTTCTTGGAAAACGCCAGTTCGTGGGCGAAAGCCTGCGGTACCAAACCGCAAGCACCGATCACGGCGAGCGCAAGGGCGTGCTTTTTCATGGAAGTTCTCAAATCAGTTCCCAGGTGCCATTGGCCTGTTTGCAGAAGGTGTTCTGTTCCTGTTCGGTCTTGCCTTCCTTGGACTTCAGGCTGACCGTCACGGGGCGGCAAGCCGCTTCGGCAGCGACGGTCTGGGTAGGCAGGCTTTGCAGCGTATCCAGGTCGAAGCCTTGGGTTTCGCTACTGGCCGCCACGTCCAGCTCATCCAGGTTCACCGCCGGGGTAACGCGCTTGGCCACGGCCTGGGCCTTGGGCTCGACGTAGTCCTTGTGCACGTAACCGACGGTCACGCCTTTGCGCCCTACCAGCACCCAGTCGCCGGTTGAACCGACGGCCGTGAATTCGGTGTGGTTCTTCAGGCTGCCGACTTTCTCGCCCTTGGCGTTGGGCGCCGCGCGCACATTGAGGTTGTCGCTGGTGGTCACGTAGGGTTCGTTGATCAGCTTCATCGACGGAACGGCCTGGATCTTCGGCGCGCGCTTGACCTCGACCTGCTTGGTCTTGGTGTACTCCTTGCCTGTCACGATCTGCGCGCTGGCGCCGGAGTGGTCGGACTTCCAGGTCACCGGCTGTGCACTGGCCGTGGCCTGTTGCTGGCTCAGCACTTCCTGGGTGCGCATGGCCAAGGCCTGCTGGTCTTTTTCATCGAGCATGTTGCCGATGCGGTTGCCCACGTAGGCACCGATGCCGCCTGCGATCAAAGCGGCCGCCAGCTTGCCGTTGCCGCTGCCCATGGTCGAACCGATGGCAACGCCCGCCAGGCCGCCGATCACGGTGCCGGCTTGTTCTTTGCTGATGCCAAGCTGGGCGCAGGCGGTGGTCGAGGCGATGGCGACGGCCAAGAGGGAGGCGATGAATTTCTTATGCACGTGGATCACTCCATTTTCCAGTGGACGCACAGCCGTAAACCGCAGCCTCTCGGGCAGCAGCGTGGGCGTGGGTGTGATGGGCTTGCAGGGGGGAGCCAGTGGAGGCCGCAGAAGGCGACGCCACGGGTGAGCGAACAGTGAGGGGTATGTGTAGCGAAGCGCAAAGCATCCAACGAATCCATGTCAGGAAGCACTCATCGCCCGGCGCACGTAGTCATTACGGCGTGTTGTCCAGGCATGAGAGGCGAACAGAGGCGGCATTGTAGCGCAGGTGGTGAATGGCAGATCAAGACAAAATGTTGCGGATGGCTGAGCGGCCCGGGATCGCTTTAAATCGGTACTTTTGCTCTCGGAACTCAGATTAATCCCCTTTCTTGTAGGCCGTTTCCGAAACATACTGCCCCGCTGCTCAAACGGTTGCGATGGGGCAAGTCGCGTTCTAGTCTCGGCGTGTCGTTGCAGATCAACGACCGGCTTTGACAGGCCGACCACCCAAGTTTCCGTTACAGCGCTTTATGGCGGCTGTGCATGGGGCACCTTTGTGTGCGCCGGGGTCTCGGGTGACCGGTCTGTCAACCCATGCATAGCTGCCTCCACTCGTTTGACAGCGTTGCCAGGCAGCTCCACTCGCCCGAGGAGCTCACATGCGCAAGATTGTGCCCGATCCACCCTACTCCCTAGATTCCGGTCAGAAGATGCATCTGTCTGTAGCCATGCCTTGTCGCCCGCCTGCGTCGTATCCGTTTACCAAGATCAGCACGCCCCGGTTGAGGGTGCCATAGGCTATCGCTCTCGGAATGGCGCTGATGCAAGGCAGGTTGTTGTGGCGCTGAAGCCCTTCGTACCCAGGGCGCAGATCCCGACTGCATCCTGCTTATGAAGTTAGAAATTGAGCCTGCGCGCGGATGTCTCGCAAAGCAGGCTTTCTCTGCCTACCTAGGCGAATGGGGAGTAGACCGATGCCAACCGAAGACAAAAAAGAACCTACCACCGTCGGCAAGACCTGTTTTCACCAAGGCGATGACAACACACACCCGCTGTTTCGCATCGAGCCTGGCATACCCTGCCAGGATGCCAGGGAGCAGGCGTCCGAATTGATGGGGTATGTATGCCACATGGTGATCAAAGGGCTGATGGAAGGCGACCAGGAATTGCTGTGGGCTTCGCATTATCTGGGCGCGATGGCCAAGGCGCTGCTGGATGACGCGGAGCTCGGGTTGATGAACGAAGGGTCATAGGGTTTTCCTTGTCAGCTTGCCCGAATAGCCGGCCGCCCTGTCGCTGCCTCTAGCTCATGGGGCGGTGTGGAAGCGATGAGCTGTCACAATTATTCGGTTGACGCAGGAGTGCAAGGAAACATGATTCGGCATCAAGCAGGCTGAATGTTTCGTGGAGGGCGGTATGAGGTACAGCAGCGCGCTTGACGTCCTCAAAGCCCATTGGGATTTCAAACTCCCAGTAGACGCCAAGGCTATTGCTCAGAAAATGGGTATCGAGGTACGGCCGGCAGAGCCAGGCTCCCGAGAAAGCGGGCACTATGTGTTCCGAGATGGGGCCCCGCTTATTACCTACAACCCGTCTGAAACCACAGTTCGTCAACGCTTCACCATTGCACATGAAATCGGCCATCACGTTAGTGGCGATATTGACGCGCCAAGGGATACCGACCGTCAAATGAGCGCAACGGTACGCGACCCCAGGGAAGTTGCAGCCAACCGGTTTGCAGCGGCTCGTTTGATGCCGGCTGCCCTGGTCAAGCACATGATTTTCGAAGAAAAGGTGACAGACTTGAAGCGGCTGGCCAATGTATTCGGCGTCTCCACGGCTGCCATGGAATACCGATTGAGGAATATTGGGATTCTATGAATGAGGAAGACGGAGGCCTAGCGGGAGGTGAGAGTAGCATCGATGGAAATCTTCTCTCGAGATATCTAGATCGCGTTTTGATAGGTGTGCAGGACGTGAATGGTCTCGGGCTGGACGACCAGCGTGATTACGTGAAATCAGCAGCTCGCTCACAAGGATGGGAAGTGGTGATAGCCGAGTACACCGAGACAGTAAGTGGTACAGTCCCCGCTAGAACCGCCTGAATGCAAAAAGGCTTTAAGCCATGGACTGCCATTAATAGTTGCAAAGGTGGATCGAATCAGCCGTGATATAGAACACATTGCAGGTTTGATGAAAGGTGCAAACATCAAAATTGCCACAATGCCCCATGCGGATAATTTTTAGATTCACCTTTTTCGCACTTGTCCAGCAAGAAAAGGAGTTCATTGCGGACCGTACTAAGCGCGCGCTTGCAGCGTTTAAACGAGATGCAGCGAAAGGCAACGCCCATGCGATTTCAAAGGTAGGTAATCGGGCCCAGGCGCTTACTGATGGTCGAGCTGATGCCAATAGAGCCATGGGTAGTAAAGTCATCGAGATTCGGGTGTCAAGCTAGGCTGAAACTGTACGCGACCCCATAGACCTATGCCTTCGCAAAGTTGCATCAACCCTCATGGAGATGGCTGAATGTTTGAATCAGAAGGGAATTTGCACAAGCCGGGAAGCCACTGGTCAACTATCCAAGTAATCCCTGTAATGACACAACTCGGACTTACCATAGGCTGATTGATGGAGGGGAAAAAATTTTCGAATGCGCAGACCGCCTTTAGCTAGCATGCAACATAAACTAAACTTACGAAATCAGCTGGGCTGTTTGGAACTCCCAACCAAGCGACAGTCACTCACCTTTATCATTCCTCGAAACGAAGGTCGTGTCTTTAAACAGACCCTCAATCGTATTGGTGAGGCGTTCATCGTGATCCGCCCGCGTCTTAACAACATCCGCTGGCACCAATGACAATACAACCGTCCACAATTGCCAAAGAGTGAGCATTGCAAGCGTGCCATATGACAATGAACGCATCAATGCAATATGATCGAGTAATAGATCAAAACGCTTGAGCAATGGAGCAACTATACCAATTAATAGTACAAGGCACAATATGGCCGTGGAATGCACAATCGGAGTGAACATTCCAGACATCCCGCCACCGTTACTCATTGGTGCCTTTGCGTTCTGCTTGAATGACATCTTCAAACGCTCTGGGTATATGATAGCCAGCCATGCCCCAACAACGGCAAATATTATAGATGCGGTGGTACGCAAAGCCTCAAACAATGGCCACTGCTCGGCAAAAGGCACATCTGCCCCCTGCCAAAATGCAACCGCAACAATGACAAACGAAAACAAAAAAGCGCAACTGCATATTATGATTCGCACTTATAACCCCCGTCTATAGCAGGCCAAGTATCGTTTGTCTGCGATGGTCAAGAGCAGTAACTAACGAAGCCGAATTCACTACCTCTGCATTATCTCGCGAAATGTCCAAGTCGAATTCTTCGCGGATAATTGATCGACTAAGCCAGCGAGGGCTCGACTCTCCACGCAACTGGAAACCGTAATCATCCCATTCACTGCCATGGTTTCCAACCCAAGAATCAATCATCTCTGACACTTGCTCTCGGTTCAGGTTGGCATTTATTTCATACCTGATTCGAACGCTATCCTGAAGCTCCTGAACTTGGCGAAGTCCAATTTTTTGTAAGGCGCCCTGCCAGAAACTCAAGTCTTGCGCCCGGCGTAGATCCAAAACAGTCTTGCGATGAACTTTCCGTATACGCGAGGCTTCCGACTTCAAAAAATCATAATCACCAGGCTTGGTAGCAAGTTGCGTTCTAAATCTGGGATATACATTCTCAACTGAACTAGAAGGGCTTTGCCGGTAACCCGAAATCTGAACATCAGTATCAGGGGCCGGGTTGGTTCGGACGACATTTGGCGAAAACAATGACAGATAGGATTCCATATACTCCTGCATTGCTGGCTGACCAGTTATCAGATGCTGAAATCTAATACTTGCAAACACATTATGATCTGGAACAAACCAAAAATAGGTGGCAAACCCAGCAATTCCTCCATCCGGCACATCATTCAAAATCACTTCTGCGCGGCCCACCGACGAGCCACCTATCACCGCAGCGTTACTTCCGTTAACGGTCGGGGTTTCGTTCCACATGGTCACAATCCACCCGTGATTACCTTGGGCAATGTCCATTAGGTATACTGGAAGACTATCAGAGCCGTCCACAGGGCTGTACGTTTTGGTTTCGATAAGCGTTTTTCCAACACTCCAGCTACGAAGGTTTTCCAGCATCTCGAGAATATTACCAAATTCTGGGTTTAATTGCCCCCGAAGATAGTAACCGGCTTGCAATATACGGTAAAAAGTTATTTTTGCTGTTTCCATAGCTAGCCCTCTTCCCTCTCTATTTATATTATTATAATTTGAATCCTCTACCGAGCGCGCCCCAAATCAATTGGGGCTGACCATGTTCACATAAATGAGTTAAACCCCATCAGCCTCGATGAAATGGGAGGAGAGGTTTGATACGCGCTCGCGAAGGAATGTAGCTGCATCCGTTTCAATTTCATGTGCCAGCTCTGGCCGGTCAGCCAAATTCATAGCCCACCCTCTGCCAGGGTGAAGCACATCCCAACGGGGCCGCATTCCGGCGTGACGGCCTTTGCCGGGATTATGGTTGCCAAAACCGTCAATTAATGAATTCCAAAGTGGTGTAAATCTCGAAATGATAAGCGACTCACCAAGTGGTATCCATATATCATCCACCACTAGAAATCTACAATAAAAGTCTTTAATTTCTAAATTTTCAGCTGCTTTAATACTATCTGCATGTTCTTTTAGTCGTTTATGTAGAACCCGACCTGGAGTTCCTAAGTCCCCGCCCATTCTAGCACCTGCGGGGACAGCCTTACCGACATATATAGGCAACATAAACTGGCCGCTCCGATTGAGGATAGCCAAACGCTCATATGCCGCAAAATCACCTGTGTAATAGATAGCATAAACGCCAGCACCGTTGAATACAGGTATATCCGCTAGCGGATGAACCTCCTTTGATAAAAGAGCCTCTGCGACACTGGCACCCAGATTCTTTTTATCCAATGGATTGAATGGAATGACGTTCCCGGTCATGCGCTTCTTACCACTCGTTTGCTGATCTTTTGAAGGCGTAATATTTCAGCGACGGCCAACTTTTCCGAAACACTTGCCGCCACCTTTTGTGCAAGCAATACCGGTACTGCATTACCTAACTGCCGCATTGTTTCGGTCCAGCTTCCATGGAAACGGAATCCGTCAGGGAATGTTTGGATGCGCGCGCTCTCACGTACTGTAAAGTAACGAACTTCACCGTTTTCCTTTACCAACATGTTTTCCCCGCCTGGAACGCCGTGGTCCCCTGCCTTCAAGGTTTTGGCCGGCAGGTCATAGGGACTTCCGGTATGGCCGGGATACGTCCTAGCACCACCTTGAAATACATGATTAGGAACCGTTACAGATCGGGCTGTTTGTGGATCAGGCAGGTCCGCAATCGCGTCTCTAACAGTCATCCATGGCGCATACTCCATCGGTAGGAAATCATTCCGAAGTTTACTCACCCGTGACTGTAGCTTCGCCGGGACCGGTGGCATCTTCAGGGAATGTCGTTCCCAGTACTCACCGGTAACCCATTGAGAATGCAAAAGCGCGTCATAACTGTGCGTCTGTTCGGGGAATGACCATTCAACACCAAGATCATCACGGAACCCCACTATGAAAACGCGCTCTCGCTTTTGAGGAACGCCGAAATCTGCAGCGTTGACTAGGGTCGCGACCACGTTGTAGGTTTTGCCTTTTCCCTTACGCTTACCCGAGGTTCTCTCGGTCTGAAGCCGCGAAAGATGATCATGCCATTCTTCGCCGGCACGTTTGGGCAAATCTGGAAATTCCAACTGCAATAGAATGTATTGGTAATAATTCGCGAATGCCGCCCGAGTGAGACCTTTGACGTTTTCGACGATAAACGCTTTCGGCTTCAACTTACGAAGAATTTCAACCGTTGCTGGAAACATATCTCGCCGGTCGTCGTAAGCACCGTGTTTTCCACCAATCGAAAAAGGTTGGCAAGGCGGACCACCAGCGAGCAACTCAATGCCTTCCGGGATGCTTGACCAGTCGAAGCCTCGTACGTCACCTTCATGGAGATTCCAGCCTTCAACCAGTGGGTACCCCCTTTTTTGGTTCTCACGAACGGTATCACAGGCCCATTTATCCCACTCAACGACCGCAAGGTGTTCGAACCCTGCGATTTCACACCCCATGGCAAGACCACCGGCACCCGCAAACAGCTCCACGGATTTCATTCCGCATTCCCCTCAGCTAGAAAGCCATGCAGCTTATGTATCAACGAATCCAAGTCCTTGACCTCACATTCCCAAATGATCATGGGCTCCCATCCCTTGGCTCGCAGCGCTTCAAGCTGCCGCAAATCTCGCTCCCGATTGCCTTCCAGCTTTGGTAGCCAAAAGTCGAGCCGCGATTTCGGCAATCGTGCTAGCGGACATTCAGGGTGCCTATGCCAGAAACATCCATGCACGAAAATGACCTTCTTGCGCTTTGGGAACACCATATCAGGCGTTCCTGGCAACTGCTTGTAATGAAGCCTGTAACGATAGCCAAGACCGTGTACGAGGCGGCGAACGAGCATTTCTGGCTCAGTGTCTTTCGAACGAACCCGAGCCATTCTCAGACTGCGTTCGGATGAGGTGAGTGTGTCCATGTGATCCCGACTTTACCAGTTAAACGCCCCCACACACCATTAGAAGGACAGCACTGGTAGTTCGTTGCATCAGCGATATACAGGACGACGCAGCAGACATGAGGCCACGACACAAAGATATTACGTACAATGCGTACGTACAACGAGGATTAGCTACAAATAAAAACCCCCGCAAATCAATGACTTGCGGGGGTTCTATACGTATGGCGGAGAGATAGGGATTTGAACCCTAGGTACTGTTGCCAGTACAACGGATTTCGAATCCGTCCCGTTCGACCACTCCGGCATCTCTCCAATGCCGCGCATCATACCAGTGAATTCTGAAAACGCAAACCTTTATTTTCAAAAAAACCGCGTGGTATCAGGCGCTTGCGTGTGCGTGCGCCTTACAGCGGCACGCCCAGGCGCTTGGCAACTTCTTCGTAGGCTTCGATCACATCGCCCAGGCCCTGACGGAAGCGGTCCTTGTCCATCTTTTTGCGGGTTTCCTTGTCCCACAGGCGGCAGCCGTCGGGGCTGAACTCGTCGCCCAGCACGATCTGGCCGTGGAAGACGCCGAACTCCAGCTTGAAGTCGACCAGCAGCAGGCCGGCGTCATCGAACA
>Ga0209370_1000609_pt1 | contig 43561 bp, 42 predicted proteins | sample AgamicAtPrz_FD_187164 | JGI IMG/M metagenome (GOLD analysis project Ga0209370, IMG submission 187164) | Agave microbial communities from Guanajuato, Mexico - At.P.rz (SPAdes) (version 2) | ecosystem: Host-associated > Plants > Phyllosphere > Phylloplane/Leaf | place: Guanajuato, Mexico...
ATGGGGCGCTGGGCCACATCGCCCTGCTCCGGCGCCCTGCGCAGGTTCAGCGCCAGCAACCCGGCAGGCCCGACAATCAAGCCAATTCCGCCCAGGGTTCCGAGCAACACCGGTGCGCTCAGCAGCGGGTACGGCGCCTGCTGGCCCAGCAGATAGTGATACCCGGTGGCGACCACCGTGGCGGCAAAGCACAGCATGAAGCCGTAGAAGGTGAAGTGATGGAAGCGACGGCGCCAGAGCGTGTAGCGATCATCGGCGTTGTTGCAACCTTGGCCGTGCCCGCCGTCCAGGTATTTCAGGGTCAACGCCGCGCTTGATGCCTCAAGCACAGCCCCTTTTGCCGGTTGCGCCAGCGCCTCGGCAGGCGAGACCGAACGCCAGAAGCGACGTACCGCCACCGCCAGAGCCAAGCCTGCAGCGACAAAGACGCTACCGAACATCAGCGCCAGGGTGTTGTGCGGGAAGACCGCATAGAAATTGCCCGCCAGCCGACCAGGTAGCAGCGTGCCATTGACCCACAACGCCAGCAGCAGGAACAGCGACAAGGCCACTGCCAAGGCACTGGCAACATAGGCGCCGTTGTGCCGATACAGCCGGCCGAACAGGGCCGGCCATGCGTACTCTGCGTAGGTCTGCCCGCGCACCTTGGCCATCGCCTGCGGCACGTTGACGGCGAATTCGTGGGGCTGAGCGTACTGGCAGGCATGCAGGCAAGCGCCGCAGTTGTGGCACAGGTTGGCCAGGTAATGGATGTCGGCCTTGCCGAACTCCAGCCTGCGGGTCATTGCCGGGAAAACTGCGCAAAAGCCCTCGCAGTAGCGACAGGCGTTGCATATCCGCATTTGCCGGTCCACTTCCCGCTCCTCGACGTTCAACACCGGGATCAGTTCGAGGGCCGACCCGGCGGCATCAGGCTGGCGTGGTTCAGGCAGTTGCGCAGTCATGGCGATTCTCTTTTTCTGGATGTTCGTAACCCGCCGCTGCAGCGGCGCTGGTCCCGGCAATACGGCCGAAAGCGGTGCCGATGGACATGCCGACACCTGCGGTGTAGCCCTTGCCCAGTACATTGCCCGCCATCATTTCACCGGCAACGAACAGGTTCGGGCTGGGACGCCCGTCGAAATGGACGGCGGCGGTTTCATCGGTGCGCAGCCCCAGGTAGGTGAAAGTCACGCCAGGGCGCAGCGGGTAGCCGTAGTAGGGGGGCGTATCGATCGGGCGCGCCCAGTGGCTTTTCACCGGTTCCAGGCCAACGGTATGGCAGTCGTCCAGCCGGGTGTGGTCGAAAGTGCCCACCTGGCAGGCTCGGTTGTAGGCATGCACGGTTTCGAGGAAGGCCTGCACAGGCAAACCGAGCAGGCCGGCCAACGCCTCAAGGCTATCGGCGGTGGCGCCCGGGAAAACCGGTGGCATGAAGCGCCCGAGGGCTTTCCGGTCGATGATCGAAAACCCCACCTGCCCTGGCTGATGCGCCACCAGGCGCCCCCAAATGGCATAGCGCTTGGGCCAGAAATCCTCGCCTTCATCGTAGAAGCGCTGGCCGTCGCGGTTGACCACCACGCCCAGCGACACGCAATCGATGCGCGTGCAGATGCCGCCGTCGTATAGCGGTGCGCGGGCATCGATCGCCACCATATGTGCCTGGGTCGGGTCGCCAATCGTGTCGGCGCCCTGTTCGATCATGCGGCGCAACAGCACACCATCATTGAAACGCGTACCACGGATAAGGAAGTTGTCCGAAGGCCACTCCCCTCGCTCGTTCTGCCCCCACGCCTCGCGCAACCATTGGCGGTTGGACTCGAAACCACCGGCGGCAAGCACACAGGTACGCGCCTCGATGCGCTCGGCGGGCAGGTGTCGCCCCTGAACCTCGCGTGCCGGCGCATGGGCCGCAACGAAGCGTCCGTCCTGCAGTTCTATGTCGGCTACGGGGGTGTCGTAGCGTATCTGTACGCCAAGGTTTTCGGCGCTGCGGAAGTAGGCATTGACCAGCGCCTTGCCGCCGCCCATGAAGAAGGCATTGGTCCGTGCGGTGTGCAGCGCACCTGACAATGAGGGCTGGAAATGCACGCCATGCCGGCGCATCCACCCACGGCAGCTGGAGGACGCGCGAATCACCAGGCGCGCAAGCTTTTCGTTGGTCTGGCCACCTGTGACCTTCAGCAGGTCCTGCCAGAACTCCTCTTCCGGGTACGCCTCGAGCAGTACGTCCTGGGGGCCATCATGCATGCACCGCAGGTTACGCGTGTGTTGTGAGTTGCCACCACGCCAGGCGCGGGGTGCGGCCTCGAGCAGCAGCACGCTGGCTCCGGCCTCTCGCGCCATCAGCGCGGCACAGAGGGCGGCATTGCCCCCTCCGATGACTAGCACATCGATCATTTCGCCTCCAGATCACGAAGAGCCGAATGTTCGGCTGCTCCTCGTGACCAGGGACTTTAATGAGAGCCCGGAGGGTGCGAAACGCGATCGTCGAGGGGAGGCATTCAGTTTTTCTAAAGGGGCTGGATGAGCGTACCCAGAATCCGGGTCAAAGCAGCCGGGCCCCAGGCCATCGGCCCTGTTCCACCAGATCCCGAGCGACCTCCTGCAGTACGATCCGCGTTGCCAACGCTGCCGGCGAGAGCTCGTCATCGGTCAGGCTGACAATTACATTGCGACGCTGCGCCTGTGCTTCATCGATGGCAAACACGCGCAGGCCCGCCTGATGCGCCCGGGCCACCGTCGCGCCGGGCTGGATGGTGGCGGCATGGCCCGCACACACGCAATCCATCAACAGCGACAAACCATCGACTTCCATGACGATGCTGGCCTCCAGCCCTGCCCGCTCGAAAATCGAGCGCAACGTCGTTCGCAGACCGTGTTGCGTGCTTGGCATAACCAACGGCAGCGTCGCGATCTGTTGCAACGTGAGCGACTCGCCCCAGCCGTCCTTGACCAGTGGCGCGGGAACCAGCACGAACAGCCGCTCCGTCAGAAGCGCCCGTACCTCCAGCCGTGGCCCCGTCTCTGCCTGGAACAGCACCGCCAGGTCGAGGTGCCGGGCATTGAGTTGGTTCATCAGATAACCAGACAGCATTTCCACCAGGTGCAGCCGGATGTCGGGATAGCGTTCGCGCATCCTGTCGATCAACGCCAAGCCAAGGATCGATGCAGTGGTCGGTGCCAGCCCCACGCTGGCATAGCCGCTCATGCGACCACTTTGTGCCGCCAGGACAGCATGCTCCGCCTGACGAAGCGCCAGGCGCGCATGGTATTCGAAGGCCAGCCCGGCCGCCGTCGGCGCGACGCCGGTGCTCGAACGTGTCAAAAGCCGGGTACTCACCTCGCTCTCCAGCTTCGACAGTTGCTGGCTCAGTGCGGAGGCGCCGACCCCGAGCTCGACCGCCGCCCTGCCAAGACTGCCGTACTCCAGAACACTCAGGAAATAGCGAAGCTGACGTAACTCCATGCGAATCTCTTTCAACGATGGGGGCGGGCCTGGAGCATGTTAAACGTATTTGCACAGCCTGGAACGACAGAACGCTACCGTGCCTTATCAAGTTGACAGGGATCCTGTGGGAGCGGCCTTGTGTCGCGAAAGGGCCGCAAAGCGGCCCCAGGTTTGATGCGCAACAGTTGAAATTGCTGGGGCTGCTTTGCAGCCCTTTCGCGACACAAGGCCGCTCCCACAGGGATCGCGCCAGCTTTGGGAGATCCGGCGGCCTTGCAATACATTCGAAAATCCGTATATTCGAAAAAACATATACAGTGAATACCCCGCCATAGGCACCAGCTGCCCGCACCGAGAACACCCATGACTGACTCGCTGACCCCGACCCAGGTCTTCAAATGCCTCGCCGACGAGAACCGCATTCGGATGATGCTGCTGATCACTCGTGAGGAAGAGCTGTGCGTCTGTGAACTGATCTGCGCCCTGGAAGAAAGCCAACCCAAGGTTTCTCGCCACCTCGCACAACTGCGCACCTGCGGCCTGCTTGAAGACCGCAGGCAGGGCCAATGGGTTTACTACCGCCTGCATCCAGAGCTGCCCGCCTGGGTACGCGATGTCCTGGTAACCACGCTGGAAGCCAATCGCGAATGGTTGGGCACCAGCGCCAAACGACTGGACTCCATGGGTGACCGCCCTCAGCGCGTCGCTGCCTGCTGCTGACCACTGCCGAGAAAAAGGCATTTCTCGCATTGCCTTTCGAACAACCGGATGCCGCCCGGCTCAAGGCCGAGCTGGCGATCATCGGAACGCTCTGACGTTCAGGGAGAAACACCATGAGCAAAAGCCGGCTTTCATTCCTCGACCGCTACCTGACGTTCTGGATCTTCCTGGCCATGGGCCTGGGGATCGCTCTCGGCAGCCTGTTCCAGGGGTTGCCCGCGTGGCTGCACGGTCTGTCGGTGGGCTCGACGAACATCCCCATCGCAATCGGCCTGATTGTCATGATGTACCCGCCATTGGCGAAGGTGAAATACGAGGAGTTGCCACAGGTCTTCAAGGACAAGCGCATCCTCGCCCTGTCGCTGATCCAGAACTGGGTGATCGGCCCGGTGCTGATGTTCGGGCTGGCAGTAGTGTTCCTTTCCGACAAGCCCGAGTACATGACCGGCCTGATACTCATCGGCCTGGCGCGTTGCATCGCCATGGTGCTGGTATGGAACCAGATCGCCGGCGGCAATAACCAATACGTGGCCGGCCTGGTCGCCTTCAACAGCATTTTCCAGATTCTGTTCTTCAGCGTGTACGCCTGGATCTTCCTGGGCCTGCTGCCGCCACTGTTCGGCCTGGAAGGTAGCGTCATCGAGACCAGCTTCCTCGAAATAGCCCAATCGGTGCTGATCTACCTGGGTATCCCGTTCCTGGCCGGTTTCCTGACCCGCAAGACCCTGATCAGCCGTAAAGGCGCCACCTGGTACCAGGAGCACTTCATTCCGAGAATCAGCCCTCTGACCCTCGTGGCGTTGCTGCTGACCATCGTTGCCATGTTCAGCCTGAAAGGCGACATGGTGCTGCAACTGCCGCTGGACGTGCTGCGCATCGCCATCCCGCTGACCATCTATTTCGTGGTGATGTTCTTCATCAGCTTCTGGATGGGCAAGCTGCTGGAGGCCGACTACCCCCGCACCACTGCGCTGGCCTTCACTGCGGCAAGCAACAATTTCGAACTGGCCATTGCGGTGGCCATCGCCACCTTCGGCCTCGCCTCGCCGGTCGCGTTTGCCACCGTCATCGGGCCCTTGGTGGAAGTGCCGGTACTGATCTCGCTGGTTGGCGTGGCCTGGTGGCTGAAGCGTCGCTGGTTCGATCAGCCATCTGGCGCCTTGTCCCAGGAGTGAAACCATGACCGAACACCCCATTCCCAACATCGACAACGACCTGGTCGATCTGCCGACAGCCGAGAAACTGGCGATCGAGCAGCAGTCCACCCACAAGCCTCGCATCTTGCTGCTGTACGGCTCGACCCGCGAACGCTCCTTCAGCCGCCTGCTGACCGAAGAAGCCGCCCGCCTGCTGGAGCACTTCGGTGCCGAGACGCGAATCTTCAACCCGTCCGGCCTGCCATTGGCGGATGACGCGCCGGATGACCATCCGATGGTCAAGCAGCTGCGCGACCTGGTGCTGTGGTCGGAAGGCATGGTCTGGTGCTCCCCGGAACGTCATGGCGCGATGACTGGTGTGTTCAAGTCGCAGATCGACTGGATCCCCCTGAGCATGGGCGCCGTACGGCCGACCCAGGGCAAGACCCTCGCGGTCATGCAGGTATGCGGCGGTTCGCAGTCGTTCAACGTGGTCAACCAGTTGCGCGTGCTTGGCCGCTGGATGCGCATGTTCACCATCCCCAACCAGTCGTCCGTACCCAAGGCCTACCTGGAGTTCGACGAAACGGGCCGCATGAAACCGTCCCCGTACTACGACCGTGTCGTCGATGTCATGGAAGAGCTGGTGAAGTTCACCCTGCTGTTGCGCGACCGCGCCGACTACCTCGTCGACCGCTACTCCGAGCGCAAGGAGTCGGCCGAGGAACTGTCCAGGCGTGTCAATCAACGATCCATCTGAAGTCACAACTCGAGAACAAGACCATGGCAATCAAAGTAGGCATCAATGGGTTTGGCCGTATCGGTCGCCTGGCGCTGCGCGCGTCTTGGGGCTGGCCGGAATTCGAATTCGTCCAGATCAATGACCCGGCCGGCGACGCCGAGACTCACGCCCACCTGATCAACTTCGATTCGGTCCACGGCCGCTGGCAGCGTGAAGCCCGGGCAGAAGGCGACTCGATGGTGATCGAGGGCAAGCGCATCAAGGTCACCGCGAACAAGAACATCGCGGACACCGACTGGTCGGGCTGTGATCTGGTCATCGAAGCCAGCGGCAAGATGAAGTCGGTAGCGGTGCTCCAGGCCTATCTGGATCAGGGCGTCAAACGCGTGGTGGTCTGCGCTCCGGTGAAGGAGAAAGGCGCGCTGAACGTGGTGATGGGGGTCAACCAGCACCTGTTCGACCCGGCGCAGCACCGTATCGTCACCGCCGCTTCCTGCACCACCAATTGCCTGGCCCCGGTGGTCAAGGTGATTCACGAAAACCTGGGCATCCGCCACGGCTCGATCACCACCATCCACGACCTCACCAATACGCAGAGCATCCTCGATACACCACACAAGGACCTGCGTCGCGCCCGTGCCTCGGGCATGAGCCTGATCCCGACCACCACGGGTTCGGCTACCGCAATCGCCGAGATCTTCCCTGAGCTGCGCGGCAAGCTGAATGGTCACGCTGTGCGTGTACCGCTGGCCAACGCCTCGCTCACCGACTGCGTGTTCGAGGTGGAGCGTGAGACGACGGTTGACGAGGTCAATGCGCTGCTGAAAGCCGCTGCCGAAGGGCCGCTCAAGGACATCCTGGGCTACGAAGAACGCCCTCTGGTGTCCATCGACTACCGCACCGATCCACGGTCTTCGATCATCGACGCGCTGTCCACCATGGTGGTCAATGGCACCCAGGTGAAGATCTACGCCTGGTACGACAACGAGTGGGGCTACGCCAACCGTGCAGCTGAACTGGCACGCTTGGTCGGCACGGCGGAGTAACCGGCGATCATGAAGGCGTTGTCAGCCCTGCCTGCACAAGTGCGTCAGTACCTGCTGGTTACCGGCAACTACTGGGCCTTCACTCTCACCGACGGCGCATTGCGCATGCTGGTGGTACTGCACTTCCATTCGCTGGGCTACACGCCGCTGCAGATTGCGGCGCTGTTCCTGTTCTACGAAGTGTTCGGCGTGATCACCAACCTGGTGGGCGGCTACCTCGGCGCCCGCCTGGGGCTCAACCGCACCATGAACATCGGCCTGGGCATGCAGGTGCTGGCCTTGCTGATGCTCACGGTGCCAGCAGTCTGGCTGACAGTGCCCTGGGTGATGGCGGCACAGGCGCTGTCCGGCATCGCCAAGGACCTGAACAAGATGAGCGCCAAGAGCTCCATCAAGCTTCTGGTGCCGGACAGCCAGCAAGGCACCCTGTACAAGTGGGTAGCCATTCTCACCGGTTCGAAAAACGCGCTAAAGGGCGTGGGGTTCTTCCTTGGTGGTGCCCTGCTCGCCCTGCTCGGCTTCACCTTGGCGGTGCTGGCGATGGCGGCGGTATTGGCGTTGATCTGGATCGGCAGCCTGATCCTGCTGAAGAAGGACCTGGGCAAGGCCAAGGCCAAACCGAAGTTCCGCGACATGCTGTCCAAGAGCCGGGCCATCAACATTCTCTCGGCCGCACGGCTGTTTCTCTTTGGCGCCCGTGACGTCTGGTTCGTCGTGGCTTTGCCGGTATATCTGAGCACGGCTTTTGGCTGGGACTTCTGGCTGGTCGGCGGCTTCCTGGCTGCATGGATAATCGGCTACGGCATCGTCCAGTCGCTTGCGCCCCACATCACTGGCAAGAAACGCGGCCATGTGCCCGACGGTCGCGCAGCCTTCATCTGGGCGATTGCCCTTGCCGGGCTGCCGGCGCTTATCGCCCTGGGCCTGTCGGCAGGCTGGTCGGCGCAGGTGGTGCTGCTGGGCGGGCTGATGCTGTTCGGCGTGCTGTTCGCCGTGAATTCGTCGCTGCACAGCTACCTGATCGTCAGCTATGCCAAGGAAGACGGGGTATCGCTGGATGTGGGCTTCTATTACATGTCCAACGCGCTAGGGCGGCTGGTCGGTACGCTGCTTTCCGGTTGGGTATTCCAGGCTTACGGGCTGGGAGCCTGCCTGTGGATCTCCACAGCGTTTGTTCTGCTGGCTGCCCTGATTTCTATCGCATTGCCAAGGCATGCTGCCGGGGTGCTTCAGGCTAGCGAAGAGGAAAGGTAAAGGGGTGATCCACAGCTGCCCATCGATCCTTGGCTGCCGGTGAGCCGAACAGCAATCTTTGTAGGAGCGGGCGCGCCCGCGAAGAATCAAACGCGAAGACTGGCACCGGCTACGCCGGTGTTCGCGGGCACGCCCGCTCCCACAGAGCGCGTACACATCGCCCGTTTCTCGCCTAACCACCTCCGGTAACTGCACGATCGATTCCCCAGGCCTGAGCCATCAGACGGCAACCTGCCTTTGCGCATGGGACAGCGTCGCACACCGTGCTGACGGTGTTCGCCCACAGCATGATGGGCACCGTTCAACCCGCCTACCCTGCCTCCCTGCCAAAGGCGTAATCCTTGAAAACTGACCACCCGGTCCCATGGGAGCACTGTACATGCCTATCGACTTCAGGCCCGCTCAAGCCTCGGACGCGCACGATATTGCGCGCTTCTTTCAACTGACATCGGAGGGCATGGCCGATTACATATGGAGCAAGCTTGCCGCTCCTGGAGAAGCATTGCTGAGCGTCGGTGCGTCTCGCTATGCCAGGGAACAGGGCGACTTTTCCTACAAGAACTGCCTGATGGCCACCTCCGAGGGGCGTGTCATCGGCATGATGCATAGCTATGCCTTGCGCGAGACCCCTGACAGGCCTGTCGAGGCAGACCCGGTCCTCGCGCCTTATTCCGACATGGAAATACCCGACACCTTGTACATATCCAGCCTGGCCCTGGATGAGGCCTGGCGCAGCCAGGGGCTGGGCGTCCAGTTTCTTCGCCACGCCCAGCAGCGCGCCGAGGAGTCGGGCCTGAATGGGCTATGCCTGATCGATTATGCAGAAAACCACGGTGCACGCCGCTTCTACGAACGTCACGGTTTTCAAATTGTTAAAACCTGCCAGATCGTTCCGCACCCGATGCTGGGCGTAACCGGTGAAGCCTATTTGATGTATCGCCCTAACCAAAACGTGCTCGAGAAAAAGCCATGAACAAGAAACTGACCGTGTTCCGCGAACTGGATATCCAACCGATACGCGACCTTCCCTTTTTTGAAGAGGTGGTGGAAGGCACCCCTCATACGCTGACGTCCAAGTACTATCACGATGAACAGCAAGGTCGCATTTCCGGAGAATGGGAAGCCAGCACCGGAGCGTGGCGCATCGACTACAAGGTTTGGGAGTTCTGCCATGTCCTGAGTGGATGCTGCGTCATCGAGCTTGAGGGTTGCGCCCCCGTCAAACTGGCCGCTGGTGACACGTTCATAATCGAACCGGGCGCCAAGGGCAAATGGACCGTGCTGGAAGACATGAAAAAGAACTTCGTGATCCTCTTGCCAGCGAACTAGGCGCGGCAGGCCACAACAGCCCTCTACCTCACGGCTGCGCTGTCGCGCATGAAACAGAGCCTTTGTGGGAGCGGCCTTGTGTCGCGAAAGGGCCGCAAAGCGGCCCCAAGCAGGTAAAGAAACAGCGTAACCGCCTCGGCGGGATCAGTCGTCGTGGCGGTGTTTGTTGCGCCAGCCGTAGTGATTGCCACGGTCGTGGCGGTGACGACGCCAGCCCCGATCATCGTCATCGTCGTCATAATCACGATAGCGATGCCCGCTTTCGTCATCGTATTCCCGGCCCATGTGGTTGCCCAAGGCACCACCCACACCGCCACCGGCTGCTGCGCCGATCATGCTGCCAGTGGTGCCGCCCATCTTGCGACCCACCACGTTACCGCCAGCTGCACCCAGTGCGCCGCCAATGGCCGCCTCGCCACGGCTGTGCTTGTCGGCACCCACCGCACCACCGGCCGCGCCACCCAGGCCGGCGCCGATTGCAGAGCCGGTGCTGCCGCCGATCGACTGGCCGACTACCGAGCCCAATACTCCACCCAATGCGCCACCTATACCTGCTTCGGTATTGCCGCCTGCCGACGCAACGCCGCTCAGCAGGCCAAGTGACAACAAGAGAATCGAGGAGTACTTCATATGTGAAAGCCTCAGAGGGATACGGAGGCGATCCTGAGGCTCTGCACAGGGCCTTACAATGGAAATCCGACGAGTGACACGACTTGGAAAAATTCTCCAAGTTACTGTTTTCCCAACGGAAACTTTAGGGATTTTCGCTGGTCACAGGCTGATTGCGAAAGGCCTTTCCAGTGTCGCGCTGGATGCTACCTGCTGGCCCTGTAGGAGCGGCCTTGTGTCGCGAAAGGGCTGCGAAGCAGCCCCAGCAACTTATGCGTCTGCACCGAAACCCTGGGGCTGCTTCGCAGCCCTTTCGCGACACAAGGCCGCTCCTACACAGCGATAAGTCCTGCCCCGTCAGCTGTGCCTCTACTCCACAAACACTACTTTTCTACCCCAAAGCTTGCGTGCCCCAAACCACTGGATCAACAAGGTGAAAAGTGCGCCGAGCAAAGCCAAGGCCATGTCCTTTTGCGCATCCCAAGGGTCTTGCTGGGTCGCGAGAAAGGCTTGTGCCCGGTCATCACCCAGGTATTGGCCGCCTATCCATTCCAGCAGTTCGTACAGCGCCGATGTCGCAAGCACGAAAGAAACAGCGCACAACGCCAACCAGCCGCCCCGCAAAAGGGCCTGGCGCTGGAGCAGTTCCCTGATCGGCAAGACGAACAGAAGGCCGTAGCTCAGATGCACCAGACGATCGAACTGGTTGCGTTGCCAGCCCATCCAGGCATTCAGAGAGTGACCGATAAGCGCACGCAGCCAAGCGTCATAGGGGACCTTGGCATAGGTGAAATGCGCGCCTAGCTCATGAATCGCCAGCATCACCACGATTGCCAGGTAGGCATGCCACGAAAAGCGCCAATAGCGGCTGGTTGCAGCCAAGGTGAGCAGGAGTGCCAGCGGCAAAACGTTTTCCAGCCACCAATCTGCACGGTCATGCGGCGCAACCCCCGAAGCAAGCACCATCAACGTGGCCGATGCCAGCAAGCCCGCAACCTGCCTTGGCGTGGCCGACGGGGCAAAGCTTGTTTGCGACGCTGGATTATTGTTCATGGCTTTTCGCTCGGCTTGAGCACGGTTGAGCCTGACAGGGCAGCTAAAGTTTCCTCCGGTAGCTGTTTTCAGCTGATGCCATGTCACCCCCAACGACTTCGTTACGTTGGCTGGGGCCGGTTGCACTGAAACTTGCCACTGGATGATTCCAGCTGAACTTTACCTCCCCCCTTGGCTTCCCCTGCATAGACCACCCGGACCCGCCACTGCAGGAGATGAACCAATGAGAGCACTGACATATCACGGAAGCCAGGACGTCAGGGTCGACAATGTCCCCGACCCGATCATCCAGGACGAGGACGACATCATCCTCCGGGTCACCGCTACCGCCATCTGCGGCTCCGACCTGCACCTCTACCATGGCAAGATTCCACAGACCGAGCCGGGTGATATCTTCGGCCACGAGTTCATGGGCATCGTCGAAGATACCGGCCGCGGGGTGACCAACCTGCAGGTCGGTGACCGCGTGGTGATTCCCTTCGTGATCGCCTGCGGCAGCTGCTTCTTTTGCCAACTCGACCAGTTTGCCGCTTGCGAAACCACCAACACCGGCCGCGGTGCAATCATCAACAAGAAAGGCATCCCGCCCGGGGCCGCACTGTTCGGCTATAGCCATCTGTATGGCGGCGTGCCCGGCGGCCAGGCTGATTTCGTGCGAGTGCCCAAGGCCAACGTCGGCCCGTTCAAGGTGCCTACCGCCCTGCCGGACGACAAGGTGCTGTTCCTCTCGGATATCCTGCCAACAGCCTGGCAGGCCGTTACCAATGCGCAGGTCGGCCCCGGCTCGACAGTGGCCATCTATGGCGCCGGGCCAGTCGGCCTGCTGAGCGCAGCCTGCGCGCGCATGCTGGGCGCCCAGACGATCTTCATGGTCGACGACAATGACTACCGCCTGGCGTTCGCTCGCGACGCCTACGGTGTGGTGCCGATCAACTTCGAGCAGGATGATGACCCGGCCGACAGCATCATCCGCCTGACCCCTGGCATGCGCGGCGTGGACGCCGTCATCGACGCGGTCGGTTTCGAGGCCAAGGGCAGTACCACCGAAACGGTACTGACCACGCTGAAGATCGAGGGCAGCAGCGGCAAGGCGCTGCGCCAGAGCATCGCCGCGGTGCGCCGGGGCGGCGTGGTCAGCGTGCCTGGGGTCTATGCGGGTTTTATCCACGCCTTCATGTTCGGTGATGCCTTCGACAAGGGCCTGACGTTCAAGATGGGCCAGACCCACGTGCAGAAATTCCTTCCTGAACTGCTCGAACATATCGAGGCCGGGCGCCTGGAACCGGAACTGATCGTCACCCACCGTCTGGCCCTGGAAGAAGCGGCGTTGGGTTACAAGTTGTTCGACCAGAAGCAGGATGACTGCCGCAAGGTCATCCTCGTGCCGGGCGCTGCCGCCGGTACATTGGGACCTGACCATGCATTCGGGGGGATACAGCGATGATCGAACTGCCCATGACTCATTGAATTAGCAGGGAACCTGTGGAAGCGGCTTTAGCCGCGAACACCGGCGCAGCCGGTGCCATGCACCGCGTTGAATTCTTCGCGGCTAAAGCCGCTCCCACAGGTTACGCGGACCGCTTGCGTTGCGTTTCATCACGAGCTGTTTTCTGCGCAGTGGAATCATGGGACGTGCCAGTTGACCCATCAGGACGCTGCGCGTCATTATCCCGTTCCTCTTCACCTTGGGTTCCGCTGCGAGGTGCATCCGATTCTTTCTTCATCTCCCCTCCTACCCCTTGCTATGTTCAGGCGACGACGGCCCGGTACCGCGTTTGATTCCACGCGGCCCAAGCACGCCCCAGATGGCAAGGCCGACAATGGGCAGCGCCAACAGCAACAGTGCCCACATCGCCTTCGTCACGTCGCTCTTGTCACTGCGGAAAACACTGACGATGGCCCACAGATCGAGCAACACGATGATCGCCGCAACAGCGATCCAGAAATACGTCACAGGCTCGGTCATGATCACTTCTCCTCCGGTTGTTCCGGCAGCAGCGCGTGGCCCGCGCTACCACCCTCCTACCCAGAGGAAGCCAGTAAGCGGAATAAAGTTCAGGAAGCTTTCCCCGCCATTGATCGGTGGCACACAAGCAATGAACCAATCCCGCAGGAAACACGTCCACCACAAGACAACGCACGAGTGACTATCCATGACGACCGACCCCGTACTCGAGGCCCTTGATTACCTCAAGGCCCACAAGCTGGTACTGACCACGGCAGAATCCTGCACGGCCGGTGCCATGGTTGCGCTGCTGGCAGCAGTGCCGGGGACCGGTGAGGTACTGGAAAGCGGCTACGTGGTGTACTCGCCCAGTGCCAAGAAACGTCTGCTCGGCGTCAGCCCGCAGACTATCGAACGCTACGGCCTGACCAGCGAGGCGGTAGCCTGGGAGATGGCGCTCGGCGCTTTGAAAGACAGCGACGCCACCGTCGCCATCGCCAGCACGGGTGTTGCCGGGCCGGATCCGCAGGGTGCCATCGCCCCGGGCACGGTGTGCTTTGCCTGGGCCTTTGCCGGCGAGCCCTTGGCCGTGTTCACTCGCAGCCAGCGCTTTTTTGGCGAGCGCGCGGAGGTAATCCGCCAAGGCGCGCTCTACGGGTTGTCGCACCTGGCCCATTACCACCAACGCTGGCTGCGCGGTGAGCGCGCCTGAGGGCTACGTGAGGGGCTACGAGCATGGACGAAGACGAGCTGGCTTCAAGGCACCACCCCGTCGAAGAAGACATGCGAATGCAGCAGCGGGTCTGGCGTTTCGAACGGGTGGGATGGTACGCGCTGGTGCTGGTCGTGCTGCTGGGCCTGGCCGGGTTGTTCGGCAACGGTCCGCTCAGTGACGCCCAGGTCATGAGTGAGGACGGCCGGGTGCATGTGGAGTATCAGCGCCTCAGCCGCAGCGGCACCACCGACAACCTGCGCATCACGGTTCGCGGTACTGCCGGGGAGCCTGTGATGTTGTTGCTCGGGGGGACCCTGCTACGCGAAGCCAGCATCGAAACGCTGCAGCCAGAGCCGCAAGTGTCGCGTTCCCATGGCAGGTCGCTTCTGCTCCAGCTCGGCACCAGCAAAGAGGGTATCGCCACCCTTTACCTGACCCTGCGCAGCGAATACGTCGGCACGCTCGAAGGTGTTGTCAGCGCCGGCCCGGGCAGCGCAGTGCATTTCTCGACCTTTCTCTACCCGTAGGAGCGCGACATGGACTCCATTCTCCGTGCGACAGGCATGTACATCGCGCTGATGCTGCTGTTTCGCGTGGCTGGCAGGCGCTCGCTGGCAGACTTGACCACCTTCGACTTCGTCCTGCTGCTGATCATCGGCGAAGCAACCCAGCAGGCATTGCTCGGCGAGGACTTCTCGTTCACCAACGCCATGCTGGTGATCGCCACGCTGATCGTCCTGGATGTCGGCCTTTCGCTGGCCAAGCTCAACTCCAGGCGCCTGGCCCGGCTGGTCGACGGCCACGCGACACTGGTCGTGGACCATGGGCGCTTTCTCCACCACCGAATGCGGCGGGCGCGGCTGACCGAAGACGACATTCTCGAATCGGCGCGGGACAGCCAGGGCATCGAAAGCGTCGGGCAGATCAAGTTCGCCATCGTCGAGCGCAACGGCAAGATCTCGATCATCCCGCAGGAGTGACCCTGCCGGGCCGGTGCAACCTGCGTGGTTCCTTGTGGGTGCAGCCTTTCGCGAAACCAGTACGTTGATCATCCGCTTTGAACCTTGGCGCGCGGGCCCTACTCCATCGAAGGCAATCGTGATTTTTCCAGCCCCTAAGAGGTGTTGCATGAACGCTATCGATTTGTTGATCCAGGACCATGAGCTGGTGAAGAAGCTGCTGGAGGAACTGTCCTCCACCACTGAGCGCGCAGTGAAGAAGCGCGCCGAGTTGCTCGAACGCATCAAGCAGGAAGTAAGCATCCACACCGCCCTGGAAGAAGAGCTCCTGTACCCGGCCATCAAGCAGGCCGGCGGCAAGGAAGAAGCGAAGATGTATTACGAAGCCAAGGAAGAGCACCGCACCGTCGACTCGCTGGTGCTGCCGGACCTGCTGCAAACCGAGACCGGTACCGTCGAGTTCGCCGGGCGGGTCAAGGTGATGAAGGAACTGTTGGAACACCATATCGAGGAGGAAGAAAGCGAGCTGTTCCCGACCGCCCGCAAGCTGCTGGGCAAGCAGGAACTGGATGAGCTCGGCCAGGCCATGGAAGCGCAGAAGAAACTGCTCAAGGGCGAACAGCGTGCCGCGTGATGGAGGCCTGGATCGACTTTCTTGAATGGCCCGCCATGGTCCTGACGGTACTTGCCGCCTGGTGCATCGGCTCACGGCGCCCAGGCCGGCGCAAGCTGGGTTTCTGCTGCTTCATTGCCAGCAACGTGCTGTGGGCCGCCTGGGGGTGGCAGGCGCAAGCCTGGGCGCTGATCCTCCTCCAGGGCTGCCTGTGCGCCATGAACCTGCGAGGCTGGAAGAAAAACACTGCCGTGGAGTCGGGTTGAAAGCCCGGTTCCATGCCTGAAAGCCCAACGGCGAGGAGCCAGACCATGATCGAACCCAACTCACCCGACCCGTACGTGGACGAAGTACCCCACAACCCAGGCGAGCCTGTGCCTGAACAGGAACAGGAGCAGGAAGCGCCCGACTGGCCCGAAGGCCAGGTGCCGCCAGAGGAGCAGTCCGACGGCTGAGGCTCACCTGACGAGTGGCGTTGCCTGCTTCGCCGGCAATGCCGCTCCCCCAGTCACCCAATCCTGCGCAAGGAGGCAAGTGTCTCATGAGTGATCGCATCATCGCCTTGTTCACCGATACCACACTGTTCGGAGTTTCCGTTCTCAATTTGTTGCTTGCACTGACGGTAGCGCTGCTGACATTCCTCGTGGCGCGGGCGGCCATCAGTTTCATGCTGCATCGGGTCAGGCGGTGGTCCGAGCGTGACGGTGCGCTCAGCCAGGTGCTGGCCAAGGTGCTCGCCGGGACCAGCAATTTTCTGCTGTTCCTTGCCTCGCTGCTGGTGGGCCTGAGCATGCTCGACCTGCCCGAGCGCTGGCTGACCCGGGTCGGTAGCCTGTGGTTCGTGGTGGCGGCATTGCAGATCGGGCTGTGGGCCAACCGCGCCATCGGCCTGGGCCTGAGTCGCTACTTCGCCCGGCATCGCACCGACGGTTTGAACCAGGGCAGCGCGCTGGCCACGCTGTCGGCATGGGGCGCGCGGGTGCTGTTGTGGTCAGTGGTGCTGCTGGCAATGCTGTCCAACCTGGGCGTAAACATCACCGCCTTCGTCGCCAGCCTGGGGGTAGGCGGTATCGCCGTTGCACTGGCCGTGCAGAACATCCTCGGCGACCTGTTCGCCTCGCTATCCATCGCCGTCGACAAGCCGTTCGAAGTGGGTGACTTCATCGTCATCGGCCCGCTGGCCGGCACGGTGGAGCACGTGGGGCTGAAGACCACACGCATCCGCAGCCTGGGCGGCGAGCAGATCGTCATGGCCAATGCCAGCATGATCAGCAGCACCATCCAGAACTACAAGCGCCTGCAGGAACGACGGATCGTGTTCGAGTTCGGCCTGTCCTACGACACGCCAACCGAGGCCGTGAAGAAAGCACCCGCCATTGTCGAAGAAGCGATCAGGGCACAGCAGCAGGTGCGCTTCGACCGTGCCCACCTGCGCGGCTTCGGCAAGGAGGCGCTGGAATTCGAGTGCGTGTATATCGTCAAGGACCCCGGCTACAACCTGTACATGGACATCCAGCAAGCGATCAATTTCCACCTGCTCGAGCGATTCTCGAAGGTGGGTGCAAAATTCGCCGTACCGGTACGCGCGATCAAGGTCACGGCCTTGCCAGAGGAATCGAAGCGCGGGCCTCAAAGTATTCATGTGGGGTAACCCGCCCCCGTGCATGCCAGCGCTCCAAGCATTCCGTCGCTTTCACGGCACGGCCGTGGGTGATGCAGGCCGAACAGAAGGTGACCAACCCGCAACGGAGTATCGCCATGAAGATCATGAAGCCTCATTCGTTACTGCTCGCGCTGTACCTGGGGGTCAGCGCACCTGTGGTGCTGGCAGCCACCGACATGAACGATCAGCGTGCTCCTGGCACGCAGCCGCATGACAGTGGGCACATGAACGGCCAAGGCGGAGCGACCGGCTCCGGCACGCCTGCGGATGCCATGGGGACGGGCTCTGGCGGCACCGATAGCAATGATACTGACAATACCGGTGGCGATGGCACTACCGACCGATCGGGTAGTGACAGCAATGGATCGGAACGCGGCAACGGGACCGGAGGCTCCGGTGGTTCGGGCTCCAGCGGTAGTTCCGGTAGTTGAAGGTTCGCTCGAACTGCCCTACGGCCGACGACGCGTGCTCAGCTCGATCCAGACTGGTGCATGGTCGCTGGCCTTGGGTTCGTTACGCACCCAGGCATCGACACCAGCCCGCTTCAGGTAAGGCGCGAGCTCGGGGTTGAGCAGCAGGTGGTCGATACGCAACCCGGCGTTGCGGGCCCAGTGGTTGCGGAAATAATCCCAAAAGGTATAGATGCGTTCGTCCGGATACAGATGACGAATGGCATCGACCCAGCCTTGATTCAGCAGTTTCTGGTAGCACGCACGTGATTCGGGCTGCAGCAGCGCGTCCTTCATCCAGGAGCGCGTGTTGTAGATATCCATGTCGGTAGGCACCACATTGAAATCACCCGCCAGCACCGCGGGATGACCACTGTCATGCAGCCCTTTCACATGGGCGATCAGGCTTTCGAACCAGCGGAGTTTGTAATCGAATTTCGGCCCCGGTTGCGGGTTGCCGTTCGGCAGGTACAGGCATGCCACCAGCACTCCCTGCACCGCTGCCTCGAGGTAGCGGCTCTGGTTGTCGTCCTCCATGCCAGGCAGGCCACGACGTACTTCCAGCGGTTCGCTGCCCCGCGCCAGAATGGCCACGCCATTCCACGAAGGCTGCCCTTGGTAGAGGCAACCATAACCCGCCGCTTCGAGCGCCTGGCGAGGAAACTGCTGATCCGCCGCCTTGAGTTCCTGCAGGCAGGCGATGTCGGGCTTTTCCCGCTCCAGCCAAGCCAGCAGTGCCGGCAGCCGGCTACGAATGCCGTTGATGTTGAACGTGGCAATCTTCAGCGCTTTCATGCGTCGGGGTCGCTGACGTGGGCCTGCACGGCATCTTCCAGAGCACGCACATGGGCGTCATCGGCCAATGCCTTGAGTGCCAGCCAGTCGTCCCAATCGATGGCGCCATCGTCACGCAGCGCCTCGGCGGTGCGCAGCAGTTCATGGTGGTAGGCATCCGGCGACTCACGGCGGTAACTGATGTCGTCGTACTGGGCGTACCAGGCCTCGAGCTCAGGGATGCTGCGTTCAATGCTCATAAGGGAGCCCTCACGGTGTCCTTTGCATTAAGAGCCTCAACCATGCAGCGACGTTCAAATCCGAGTATCGAGTCGCGAACGGAAATCACCATCGCCACCACGCTGCAACGAGCGCAAAAAACCAATGCAGGCGGCCTGCCGCCTGACGATGGGCAACTGCTACCGGCGATATTTCTATTGGTTCGCGCCTGACCCGTCAGCGGATGGGGCTGGTTCGCAATCTTGGTAGAAGTGAAAGTCCTGAAATTTCTCGACTGCCTGTTCTGGCCCTTTCGCGGGCACGCCCGCTCCCACAGAACTGCACATAACTCATTGAATTAGCGGGGACTCTGTGGGAGCGGCTTTAGCCGCGAACACCGGCGCAGCCGGTGCCATGCACCGCGTTGGATTCTTCGCGGCTAAAGCCGCTCCCACAGGGTACGCGCACTGTTTGCGGATTCAGTTCTCTACGCGACAGCGCAGCCCAAGGGACTGGGCGATCTCCCACAGAACTGCGCGGGACCTTGTGGGAGCGGGCGCGCCCGCGAAGAGGCCGGATCAGGCGACACATCACTTCGGGCCTTTACCAACAGCCAGCCGAACCGCCCGGACGCTGCGCATGAAACGAGCTCGCCGCGAACCAGGTTTCCCGGTTCGCGGCGTAATTGAAGCGTTACTCAGGCAATCAGGTAGGAATGCCTGCCAGTCGCCAGACAGGCGCCGGAACCGGTTCGGCCTGGCTACGGTTGCGTGCCCACTGGGTCAGGGCAGCCATCATGGCAAAGCCAAGCAGGATCAGTACCGGATAAGCCAGCAGCAACTCGGTCAGCGAGTATTTCCAGGCCAGTGGCCGGCCAACGCCCAGCATCGCCGCATACAACCAGGACACACCCGACAGTGCGCCGGAGAACAGTGCGAACATCCGCACGCCAAAATTAAGGTCCAGCAAGTTGCCCGCTTTGAGCAGGGCAGGCAATACATAACGATGCAACAGCATGCCATTGAAGGTCAGCAACATGACAATAATGACCTTCGCTTGAAGTTTCGGATTGGCAAAATAGTTCATACCTTTATCAAGGTAGTCAATTCCAATCACTGCGGCGCCCGTGAGCCACAAGAATATCAGGGCATTGGCCACGGACTTCTGCAAGCTCGTCATATGCTTACTGTCATGCCCGGCCTCTTTATGACCTTTCAACAAGTTCCTGACCATCTCGGCGTCACTGGCGAATACCAGGCCGATGGCAATGCAACAGGCCAGTAAATGAACGTAAATCACCGACAACCGCACCAGCTCCATGGATTCTTTCTGCCCGAACAGGCTAATAATTGTATTAATCTCCACGACGTTTTCTCCACGTAATGCGTTAGCGCTAGATGACCTTGCAATAGGCGTGCGAACGATTTAATCGCAGCGGCAAAGCCAAATTCGAATCGTTAAATGAAAAAGCAGATCATTATTCAACACACACACGGTGGCTCACCCGAAGAGCCTCGGTTGGGCATGGCATTGCTCCACTATTCAGGAAAAAAAAAGCCCCATGAGCATCCCTGCGATGCCGATGAGGTTGAACGTCCATAAGTTCTGGGGGAAAGGCGCGAGGTGCAATCACATTGAAGGCACCTGCTGGCAAATAGGAGTCAGCGTCGCCCAAATCGTTCATTTCTCGAGCAAAACGACCGACAGGCGGTACACTAAATCAAGTTAGTTAGTTTGCTAAGTTGTTGTAATTTGACCGAGTGGAAAGTTTTATCGGCAACTGGATCCAAACTTCGCAAGTGACTTTGAATGCTCTATTCCGCAGTTTCGCAGATCTCGTTTTGCAGGTGGTCGTGGCTGAAGTGCCATCAGTCAGGCCAAGACCAGACCCATTCCGATCGCCTCGCGCGGCCAGCAGCCCGTCTGTCGCCTCCAGCCTGCCAACACCCTCAAATTTGTCCTGGGTGATGGCAGGCAGCGCAAATACCCTCAATGACTGCCCAATGCCGCAGACGCCACGCGCCCCGGCACCTCCTCATCGATCTGCGCCATGCTCAATCGCGATGTCTCGCGCAGCATGAGCGAACACACCGCAACCAGTGCAAGTGCCCCCGCGCCATACAGCGCCACGCCCAACGGGTCATGGCTGGTGAGGATCAGGATGGCCGTGGCGATGCTCGATGCGGTGCCGCCGCCCAGCGCGGCGCCGATCTGGTAGCTGGCCGAGATACCCGAGTAGCGCATCCTGCGCGGGAACTGCTCGCCGAGGAAGGCCGGGATAGGCCCTTGGGTCGCGCCCATCAGCAGGCCGGTCAGGCTGTAGGCGCACAAGGCGATGGCGAAGCTCTTCATGCCCACCAGGGAAAAGAACACGAACAGCCCCACGGCCATTGCCACTGCGCCAAAGCACATCACCGTGCGCCGCCCCAAACGGTCCGACAGGTAGCCGAACAACGGTGCCGACAGCACGATGGCGACCGACATCGCCAGGTCGAACATCAACGCCTCGGTGCTGCCAAAGCCCACCTGTGTGGCGTAAGTCAGGAAGAAGGTGCTGCCGATGTAGGCGATGGTGCAGTAACCGAAGGCGATCCCGGTGCACAGCAACAGCTGCCGCGGACGTTGGCGCAGGGCCGCGGCCAACGGTGCATGTTCAGGTTTGGTCACGGGCGTGGTGGCCGCTGCCGGCGCCTTCAGGCGCGCGTACAGGCCGATCAGCACCAAGCTGCCGCCCAGCCAGAACGGGATGCGCCAGGCGAAATCGACCAGGTTGTCGTCAAAGGCCGCGCTGACGATGGCGAACACCCCAGCCCCGAGGATGCCCCCCACGCCAATCCCCATGCTTGTGAAGCTACCCCACAGCCCGCGCCGCCCCGGTGGCGCAGACTCGATGCCGAACAGCGCGGCACCACCCCACTCCCCGCCAGCCGCAAAGCCCTGGACCAGGCGCAGCAGCACAAGCAGGATCGGCGCGGCCACGCCGACGCTGGCATGGCCGGGCAGGCAGCCGATGAGGAAGGTGCTCATGCCCATCAGCAGCAAGGTGGCAACCAGTACCTTCTGCCGGCCGATGCGGTCACCGAAGTGGCCGAACACCAGGCCACCCAACGGTCGGGCAAGAAAGCCCGCACCGAAAGCGCTGAAGGCCACCAACGTGGCTGTCAGGTGGTCCATCTGCGGGAAGAACACCTGGGGAAACACCAGTGCGGCGGCGGTGCCGTAGATGATGAAGTCATAGAATTCCAGCGCCGTCCCCAGTCCGGAGACGCAGAAGGTTCGCAAGGCGGAACGGGATGACGCAGGGCGGGAATGTTGCGCATGCATTGTTGTTGTTCTCGTTCAGCGGCGCCGCCTTGAGCTGGCGGCACCGGGTTGGCTCAGAAAGTGTCGAAGCCGGCCTTGGCCAGTTGCACAGGCGTGCCGGCCACGTACTGCAGGGCACAGCGTTCGGTGTCGATGCCGACGCTGAGCAAGGTTTCCCAGCGTTCGGTATCGGGCATGGCCATGTCCGGGTGGAAGCAGATCGGCGCCCTGTCGCCCTCGGCGCCGCACATGGCCTCGGCCCGGGCACGCAGGTCAGCGCTGGTCATCTGGCCGACCACCTGCTCGAGGTGGCCCAGGCGGCATTGGGTATCGGCACGGTCGGCGACCTGCTCGCCCAGGCTCAGCTGTGGGTCTAGGAAGTGATTGGTGTGCAGCAGCCAGCCGTCTTCCCGTGGCAAAACCAAGGCGGTGCGCGCGGGGCTCAATTCGATGCTGGCCGCGCGCGGGCTGCGGTCCTGGCGGGAGAACACTGTCAGCACGGTGGAGGCACTGACCCGCGCCGAACGGGCAAGCTCGATGGCCTCCTCGACACTGCTGGCCTCCTCCAGCAGACGCCGGGCGATGGCGTGCACCGGCACACCACCACTGTCGTTGTCACTGGTGTGGTGGAGGATATTGAAGTGCAGGCCGAGGCCCGCGCTGTTCACTCCAAGCTTGGCGAGCATGCCGAACTCGCAGAACAGCTTGACGTTCATGCCGCGCTCGGTGTGCAGCGCCAGCATCAGGCCATGGGGGCACAGGCTGTCATGCCAATCCCAGGTCTGCAGGGTCTGCGGCGCACGTGCGCCACGGGGTGCATGCACGGTGGTGGAGCATTCGCTGTGGCGGGTCCGGGCCGCCAGTACTTCAGTGCGGGCGTTCAAGCTCGCCAGCTGCCATAGCGGCAGCTCGGCACCGCTGGCCATGCCGACCACTTCAGCGGCCAGGCCCGGGCTCCAGGCTTCCAGGGCTGCCAAGCTGTTTTCGCCGATGCGCTGCGCCTCACTCAAGGGCACGCCAACCCGCGGGAAAAAGCCCAGGTACAGTGCGGTGGTGGTACGGATCTGCTCGGCGAAGCGCGCACCTATCTGGTGGCCACGCTCGAGGGGGTTGCGGATGTCGCTGACATGGGTGTGGATCTTCAAGGCGGGGAACTCCTGGTACAGGCCGCGGTGGTCAGGCAAGCACCGCTAGCCTAACGAGGCCTCCCCCAATCGATCATCGCCACAACCCGCACAACTTTTGTGCCCCGATGGAAAAACTCAGCCCCGTGCCAGCGCCTGCGCGCCCTGCCCGTGCAGGTGCTCATGCAGCAAGGCAATGAACGCCTGCACCTTGCGGGTATTGCGCCGGTGCGGCAGGTACAGCACGTGCACCCACGGGCCGAACGCGCTCAGCGCCCGCCAGTAGTCGGGCATCACCTCCACCAGCTGCCCGTTGGCCAGGTAGGGGGCGGCACACCAGGTGGGTACGAACTGCAAGCCCTGCCCATCGAGCAGGCAGGCCAGCAGGAAGTCGAAGTTGTCGCTCACCAGTCGAGGGGTGGGCTGACGCACACGCAGCGTCTGGCCGCCGTGTTCGATCCACCAGAAGCTGCGGTTGAGCAGCGGGTGGCGCAACAGCAGCCAGTCGTGTTGGGCATAGTTCTCCAGAGTGATCGCCTCGCCGTGTCGGGCCAGGTAGGCAGGGCTGGCGCAAAGGATCACGCGGTTCTCGATCAGCGGCTGGGCGATCAGCTCCGGCTGGTCGGTGGGGCCGTCGCGCAGCGACAGGTCGTAGCCGCCATCGATCAGGTCTTCGTTGGCATCGTTGAGGTTGACCTCCAGGCGCACCTGCGGGTGCTCGCGCATGAAGCGGCAACACACCTGGTTGAGAAACGCGGGGCCGAACGACGGTGGCGCGGTAATGCGCAGGGTACCGCGCAGCGCGTGCTGCAACTGCTCCACTTCCTCGGTCACCCGTTGCAGGTGCATCAACGCCTGGCGCGCGCCTTCCAGGTACAAGGTACCGGCCTCGGTCAGCGCCATGCGCCGGGTGGTGCGTTCGAACAGGCGCACGCCCAGTTCGCTCTCCAGGTGCGCAACAGCCTTGGTGATGGCAGACGGCGTCTTGCCCAGCTGCTCGGCCGCACGGCTGAAGCTGCCGTGTTCGGCGGCAGCGACGAAGATGGTCAGGGCCATCATCTTGTCCATGGTTTCTTCCTGTTCGGCACAAACGGTGGGAGTGATGCGAGGGTGGCGAGTATCTGCCCCTCCTATCAAACCCGCAAATGCCGGCGATTTGAATAGGCACGGCAAGGTCCGCTGCTTGCAGCCTGGCACATACGGGCTCGGGATTCTTTCCCCATCACGAAAAAAGTTGTGCCTGCCCTCGCCTTTATCCGCCCTGGCCCCCTGGCTAGGCTGCGGCGTCATCACGACAAGAACGAGGCACAGCATGAAGCAGCTCCTGAAGATGGCAATCAGCGCCGGCCTGGCCTGCACCTGCATGCCGGGTTTCGCGGCAGTGGACCTGATCCTGCACAACGCCAAGGTCTACACCGCCGAGCCCGGCCAGCCCTTGCAGCAGGCCGTGGCTGTCGAGGGCGAGAAAATCGTCGCGGTAGGTTCAGATCAGGCCGTGCTACGCCTTAGGGCCGAAGGCACCCGGGTCATCGACCTGGGCGGCAAGGTGCTGATGCCGGGCATGCTTGATGCCCACTCGCATGCCATCAAGGGTGGCCTGCAACTGGTGCTGGCCGACCTCGCCAGCGAGCAGGTTGCCCTGGACGAACTGGAACGGCGCCTGCGCCAGTGGCGCAGCGACGGCAAGGCCGTGCGCGGCGAGTTCCTTGTCGTCGGTGGTGTACCGGGCACCTACTGGAATGACATTCCGGCGCTGGAACAGCGCTTCAACCACGGCGAATGGGCCGAGCAACCGATCCTGTTCGCCGCCAACGACATGCACACCGGCTGGGCCAACCAGGCCATGCTCAAGCGCGCCGCAATCGATACCGACACCATCGCTGCCCTGCCTGCCGAGGCACGCAACACCATCGGCCAACACCCGGACGGAACCCCAAACGGTTTCCTCGCCGATGCCAGCTACTACCCGGTGACCGACCTGCTGCCCGCGCTGCCCCATGCCACCCTGCTGAGCGCAGGGCGCATGGCCCTTGACCACTACAAGCAACTGGGCATCACCGGCTGGATGGACCCGCTGGCCAACGAGCTGCCGGGGGCCGATGTGAACAACCATTCGCTGGGCGTGCTGCCGGTGTACAAGGACCTCTCCGCGCGCGGCGAGCTGACCGCCCACGTCGCCGCCCTGCTGATGGCCGATTCCAGGGCACGCCCCGCCGACCTGGACGAACTGGACAAGGTTCGCCGGCAATTTCTCGGCGTGCACAACCTCACCCTGCCAGGCATCAAGGTGTTTGCCGACGGCGTTGCCGAAGCGCCAGCGCAAACGGCGGCGATGCTCGAGCCCTACAGCAACTCCGGCAAGCACGGCGAACTGCTGCTGGACCCGAAGCACTTTGGCGAGCTGGTCAGTGCCGCCGACGCCCGTGGCTGGCTGGTGCACGTGCATGCCATCGGCGACCGCGCCGTGCGCGAGGCGCTCAACGGCATCGAGCAGGCACGGCGTGATCGCCACAGCGGCATCCCCCATTCCATCACCCACTTGCAGATGGTCAACCCCACGGAATACGCCCGCTTCAAGCAGCTCGACGTGATTGCAGCAATGCAGCTGTACTGGGCCAGCGCCGACCAATCGAACATGGAGCTGGTCAAGCCGTACGTGAACGCCATGGCCTTCATGCACACCTTCCCGGCCCGTTCGCTGCTCAAGCATGGCGCCACCCTTGCCGGCGCCAGCGACTGGCCGATCACCACACCGGCCCCTTGGCAGGCGATCTACCAGGCCATCAGCCGCAAGGGGCCCAAAGGTGTGCTCAACGCTGCTGAAGCCATCGACCGCCAGGTGATGTTCCAGGCCTATACACTCAACGCCGCCCGCACCATGCGCCTGGAGCAGCAGATCGGTTCGCTCAAGGTCGGCAAGCAGGCCGACATGATCGTGGTTGACCGCGACGTGCTCGACGTCGATGCCGAAACGCTGCGCGATACCCAAGTGCTGCAGACCTGGTTTGCCGGGAAGCTGATCTACGCGCGCTGACCTGCGGGCCTCATCGACGCGGTCTATCAGCTCATCCATTCCATCGATTTGACCGCGTCAAATTGCCTCATGTAGCTTGCCGCCCTCTTCGCCGCTGGCCCAAAGGTGCGCGTTACACCTTTGCGCCAGCTGCGCAGCCTACCCCGTACTGATCAAGCCCCACCACGGCGTGCCTGCCAGTTGCGTCGCCGTCACTGTGTTCGAGTTTGCGAAATGTCCGTCAATAGCCCCACCCGTATCACCGAGCTCGTCATCGAGAGCGGCGTCAAAAAAGCCCATCTATCCACCCATGCGACACTGGTCCTGGGGTTTCTCGCAGGTGCATTCATTTCGCTGGGGTTTCTCCTGGCTATCCACGTCAGCACCATGATCCCGGTACAGTGGGCCTCGTTCGGCACACTGCTGGGCGCCGCGGTATTTCCCATCGGCCTGATCCTGGTGATCCTGGCCGGTGGCGAACTGCTCACCGGCAACATGATGAGCCTGCCCTTGGCGATGTTCGCCCGGCGGATCGGCCCAGGCGCCGTGGCGCGCAACTGGCTGCTGGTGACCGTTGCCAACCTGTTGGGTGCACTGTTCGTTGCCGGGTGCTTCGGTCACCTGCTGGGCCTGACCGAGGGGGCCTACCTGAACAAGATGTTGGCGGCTGCGACCAGCAAGACCAACGCCGACTTCCTCCACGCCTTCGTGTCCGGAATCGGCTGCAACTGGCTGGTGTGCCTGGCAGTGTGGCTGTCGTATGCCAGCCGTGAAATGAGCGGCAAGATTCTCGGCATCTGGTTCCCGATCATGGCGTTCGTCGCCATCGGTTTCCAGCACGTGGTAGCCAACATGTTCCTGATTCCGGCAGCGATCTTTGCCGGCTACCTGAGCTGGGGGCAGTTGGTGGAGAACCTGGTGGCCGTGTTCCTGGGGAATGCGGTAGGTGGGGCGATCTTCGTGGGGTTGGCGTACTACGTGTCCTACGGTGTGCCTTCGCAGGAAGCGTGCGAGGTGCAGTGAGGCATTGTGCAACCGCGGTGCCTGGCACCGGCTTGGCCGGTGTTCGCGGCTGAAGCCGCTCCCACAGGTACAGCGCAAGCCTTGCGCCAGGCGCGGTTCTGCAAGCTGCGCGTATCGCCTACCGTTGCTGACGCAGTCGGGCTGTAGCCTAATGCCGGTCGTTTAGGCAATTGGGGCCGCTTTGCGGCCCTTCGCGGGCTTGCCCGCTCCCACAGGTTTTCATTCGGGCGTACCAGTGCCGATCTAGAAGGGCAACAGGTAGCGCAACGTCAGCTGATTGCCCTCGGATCGGTTCCTTGCACCTTGCTCGACATAGAAGTTGGCGTAGAACGCCTGCTTGCCTCTGCTGTACATCACGCCAGGCCCCAGGGCCAGCACGCGCTCCTTGGACGCTGACTGCCGGTGGCCGTCGATCCGGTCGGCCGATACCTGCTCCAGGTGATAACCGGCAAGGCCCACCCGCCAGGCATCGGAGATTGCGTAAGACACCGAGAAGTTGCTGTGCACCGCCTCGCCGGGCTGGATGTCGTCGGCCTGCAAACGCCTGGCCGGGTCTTCGTTGCGGCTCGACCAGGCGTAATGAAGGCGCCCACTGACCTCGAGCCGGTCGGTCAGCTCCCAGGTAAAGGCGTAATGCGGGCTGACCACCCACAGGTTGCTGCCGACGTTGATGCTGGCATCACGGTCGTAATCCCCGGTGGGCGCGGTGATCACCAGGTTCAAACGCTGCCAGTACGGGCGCCCGAACAGTTGCACCGGCGCCCATTGCAGGAGTAACGGGCTGAAGATCAGGTCGCCCTGGCGCGTGCGTGAACCGTCCGGGCCGTTGTCGATATCGACTTCCAGGTGCACCAGCGGCAACAGCACTTCCATACCGTAGTTGGCGCCCAGCAGCTTGTGCTCGGTGATGTAGGCCAGGTGCGGCAGCACCGTGGTGCTGTGCACTTTCTGACGCCCCGGCACCGCACTGCCGTGGCTGTCCGTGGCGTCCTGGGCGCGATAGTGCTGGATCGGCAGTTCGAACAGCATGCCTGGCCGTACGACGCCATCCAGGAAGCTGGTGTTGCCCAGCGGCAACGGCGGCAGGCTGACAGCATCGGCCACGACTTCTGCGCTGCCCAGTGTCGTCGCCAGCGACAACAGTGCAGCGGACTTTCTGTAAGGCCTCATCCAGCTCTCCTGTGGGCATTCATGTTTCAACGCCAATCTGGAAACGTTAGTGCTCTCACCCTGCATGCGCTAGAGCTGATAGATTGGTCACAGAGTTCCATCTGGTGAACGATCGAACATGGAAGACCTGAACGACCTGTATTACTTCGCCCAAGTCGTCGAGCACGGCGGTTTCGCGCCGGCCGGGCGGGCACTGAACATTCCGAAATCAACACTCAGCCGGCGCGTCCTGCAGCTGGAGGAACGCCTGGGCGTACGCCTGCTCCAGCGTTCCACCCGACACTTTTCGGTGACCGAGACGGGCCAGGAGTTCTTCCAGCATTGCAGGGCCATGCTGGTGGAAGCGGAAGCGGCCCGATGGGTGGTCGAACGCACCCGCGCCGAGCCCCAGGGCACCGTCCGCATGAGCTGCCCGACAACCCTGCTGCATTACCGGGTTGGCGGGCTGGTCAGTCGATTCATGGCCGAAAACCCGAAAGTGAAGGTGCACCTGGAACCCACCAACCGCCGTGTGGATGTATTGGGCGAAGGCCTCGACCTGGCGCTGCGGGTGCGCTTCCCGCCGCTGGAGGACAGCGATCTGGTCATGCGCACACTGGCCAGGAGCCCGCAGCGGCTGGTCGCGAGCCCCTCGCTGGTGGAGCGGCTGGCGCTGCAGCTGCCCGTCGAACCAGGGCACCTGGGTGAGCAGCCGAGCCTGGATTGGGGGCCACCCAGGGACCACATCTGGCAACTTGAAGGGCCCGACGGCGCGCATGCCGAAATCCGCCACACGCCGCGCTACATCACCGATGACATGAGCGCACTGCGGCAGGCGGCGCTTGACGGTGTAGGCATCGTGCAATTGCCGTTCATGGTGGTTGACCAGGACCTGGAGAACGGCCGCTTGGTGGAGCTCAACCCGCAATGGGAACCGCGCTGCGGCATCGTCCATGCGGTGTTCCCTTCCCGCCGCGGCCTGTTGCCCTCAGTGCGCAGCCTGATCGACTTTCTGGCCGAACATATTTGGGAATGACCGGCGCTATGTCGGCGCCTGGCCGATGTCAGGCCGGGGCCGCCTTGCGGCCCTTCGCGGGCACGCCCGCTCCCACAAGTTCGGCTGCGCTGTCGCGTAGAGAACTGAATTCGCAAGCAATCCGCGTCACCCTGTGGGAGCGGCTTTAGCCGCGAAGAATCCAACGCGCTGCATGGCACCGGCTGCGCCGGTGTTCGCGGCTAAAGCCGCTCCCACAGGGGCCCTGCTAATTCAACGAGTTATGTGCAGTTCTAGGAGAGCTGGCTTGCATGACCAAGCATCATCCCTTCAGCGGGCCTGTGCGTCGTGGCCAACGCACATCACGCGATCAGAACAGGCTGATCGGGTAATCGACGATCAGGCGGTACTCATCGGCACTGGAGTTGCCGCGGGTATTGCCGGGCGCGGTATAGCCATCACCCTCGCGGTGCGTTGCCCAGCGCAGGGTCAGCGACAGGTCCTTCGCCGGGCCGGCTGGCACCTGGTACTTGAGGGCAAGGTCGCGTTCCCAGTGCTTGGCGTGCTTGCCGTCCGGGTTGTAGATATAGCCATAACCGACGCTTGCTGGGTCGACACGGGTGAGGTCGGCCTCGCCACGGGTGTAGGCCGCGATGAACTGCAGCGAGGGCGCCCCCAGCGGCGCCAGGCTGGTTTCGTACTGCAGGCGCCAGGACTTTTCACCGGGGCCGTTGAAATCGGCAAATTGCTGGGAGTTGCTCAGGTAAAGGAAGACACGGTCGTTCTGCGTGATGTAGTCGAACGGCGTTCGGCCGTCGACCTTCTGCAAGCCCAGGGTCAGGGTCTGGCCATAGGCTGTCGCGGAGATACCGGCGCTGTAGGTGTCGTTATCGATGTCACCCAGCTGGCTGCGCCCTTGGTCCCGGGTCTTGAAGTAGTGCAGGTAGGGTTTGAGCAGCAGCGCATCATTGACCCGAAACACCTGCGAAACCCCCAGGTAATACTGATTCCAGATGTCTTCCAGCTGGCCGCCATAAACGGTCAGCTGCAGCCCTTGCGGCCGGCCATACATCGCGCCAAGCCAGCCGATATGAGGGCTTTCGCGGTCCGCCGCCACACCCGCGCTGTTGCGCGCGCCATAGGCGGTGACCAGGTGGGAGTGGCCGCTCTGGTTGCGCAGCCGGGTAGATTCCACGAACCCGGCATCCAGCCACAGGTCGTCGATGCCATGGTTCTTCAGGGTGAGGCCACGATACGTCTGCGGGAACAGGCGGCTTGTGCCGCTCGCCACCACCGGGTTCTCGACCAATTGGTCGCCGGCCTTCACCAAGGTGTCGAGGTACCTCAGCTTGAGCGCCGCGCCGGCACTGGAAAACGTGTCACCCGGCTTGAGCGATGAGTCCAGCGGGAGCAAGCCAGCGCCGCCACTTCCACCGCCGCCATCGAGCTTGATGCCGAGGAAGGCGTGCGCATCCACGCCCAACCCGACAGGCGTATCGGTGAAGCCCGAGCGGAACGAAAACAGAAAACCCTGGGCCCATTCGGTCGGGTCGCGGGGTACCAGGTCAGAGTGGTTATCGCGCTGGAAATAGTAGTTCCTCACCAGCGCATCCAGGCGCGCGCCTTCGACCAGCCCGGGCGGGATGCCCAGTTCCACGGCCTGCCGGTCATTGACACCGGTGAAGATGTTGTCCTTCTGGCCCAGGGCGTTGTCGGCCTGGGCAGGCGCCGCAAGCACCAGGCCAAGCCCCAACGGGCAAAGCAGCAGGCGCCGATTCGCGTCGAGGGTCGCCATCGCCGTGCACCTCATGCCCGCCAAGGGATAGTTAGCGCATGTACTCATGTGCTGCTCCTCTAACCGGCAGCCGGCAGGCGCAACGCTGCGCCGCTCTGACATTGAAACTCCCGATTGACGATTGCCTGTGGCCACCCTGCTGCACAGGCTGCAAAGCTTGAATGATAGGTGCACGACGCAACGGACGGTAGGTGATGAAATGCGCCGCAGCGTTCTGCCTGGTGAACGCTGCCACTCCGTCAAAGGCGCTACGCCGCCCGCTCGAACGCCACCGCAAGATAGTCGATCAACTCCCGCACCGCTGGCGTCAGCCCCCGCCGCGAAGGAAACAGGGCGATTACCTCGCCCATCCTGGGTACCCAGCTCTCCAGCACGTTCAGCAAACGCCCGGCGGCCAGGTCATCCTTCACCATATCCGCTGGCAGCAGCACCACGCCCACGCCCGCGAGCGCGCCCTGGTACAGCACCGCGATATCGTCGGACACCAACCGTGGGCGGAAGCGAATGGACGCCACTCCGCCTTCGGGGCCGTCCAGGTCCCAGACGTACTCCTGAACATTCGCCCCCCAGCCAAGGCTGGGCAGTTCAAACAGGTCGGCAGGCTGCAGAGGGCGGTCGTACTGCGCCAGCAAGCCGGGCGAAGCCACCAGGCACTGGCGGCTCTGCGCCAGTTTGCGCATCACCAGCTCGCTGCTTTCCAGCGGTTGATGGCGCACGCTCAGGACCAGGTCGAAGCCCTCGCCGATCACATCGACCCGCCGGTTGTAGCTCTTCACCAGCAACTCCACCGCCGGGCATTGCACCATGAACTGCCCAAGCATCGGCGCCAGGCGTGCATCCAGCAGCGAGGTGCTGCAGGCCAGCCGGACAATGCCGCTGGGCACGGCGCGACTGCGCTGGATCGCGTCCTCGGCAGCAAATGCCCGATCGACCATCGACATACAGTGATGGTAGTACTCCAGCCCCACTTCGGTGACCGCGAACTGCCGGGTGGAGCGCTGGATCAGGCGCACCCCCAGGCGGTCCTCCAGATTGGCGACTCGCCGGCTCAGCCGCGACTTGGGCAGGCCGAGCGCGCGCCCGGCCGATGCGAAACCGCCACACTCGACCACCTTGGTATACAGGTACAGCTCATTCAAATCGAACATCATGCTCATCGCCCACCCCCAACTATTCGAGAATGGTCACGGTGGCAGTGGTACCCGCACGCAAGGGTGGGGCGTCGGCACTGCGCTCCAGGCGCAGCCGTACCGGGATGCGCTGGGCAAGCTTGACCCAGGTGTAGCTCGGGTTGACGTTGGCCAGCAGGCGGTTGCCCGGCTGGTTCTCACGGTCGGTAATGGCATAGGCGATGCTTTCTACCGTGCCATCCAGCACCTCGCCACTCATCAAGGCGATGCGCGCACGGCTGCCCACCTTGATTTTCGGCAACTTGGTTTCCTCGAAATAGCCACTGACGTGGAACGACGAACTGTCGACCAGCGCCAGCAGCGGCATGCCCGGCTGGGCATAGTCGCCCTGGCGGGTCAGCAGGTTGGTCACGTAACCGCTGACCGGGGCGCTGACCCGGGTGCGTTCCAGGTCGAGCCGGGCCTGCTGCAGCGTGGCCTCGGCGAGTTGCACGTTGGCTTGTGCCAGGCCGAGGTTGGACTGTTCGCGCAGCAGGTCGGCCTGGGCCACGGCCACGTCGGTGCCGGCCTTTTCCCATTCTTCGGCAGAGATTGCCGACATCGATTGCAGCTTGCGTCGGCGTTGCTCTTCGCTGCGCCGCTGCTTGAGCTGCGCCTCGTTGGCGACGATGGCGGCCTGCGATTGCCCCAGCGCCGCACGCGCGACTTCGACGGCTCGCACGGCATGCAGCACGGCCAGCTCGTAGCGCGCCGGGTCGATCTGCAGCAGCAGGTCGCCCTGCCTGACGAACTGGTTGTCCTGCACCGGCAGCTCGATGATGCGCCCTGCCACCTCGGCCGACAGGGTCACCACATCGGCCCGCACACGGGCATCACGGGTCCAGGGCGCACGGGTGTAGTAGTCCCAGGCAAACCAGCCCAGCATCACCGCAAGCGCCAGCACTGCCAGGGTCACGGCCTTGGCAAGAACAGGTTTCAACACAGGCATATTCAGGCACTCACTCCCATCGACAACACCAGCGCCGCGCAGATCGCGGCATACAAGGCGCCCTGCAACAGCGCCGGGTGCCACACACGCGCCAGCACGCCACTGCGCCGCAACAGGGCGTCCAGCACCAGGAACAACAGCAACCCCAGCAACAACGCCTGGGCAATCGGCGGCAGGTAGACCCCGCCAAACTCGAAATCAACGGGCATAGGCGCCCTCCTCCTCAGGCAACGTCTGCGCTGCCAGCACCGGTCGATAGCGCTGCAGCAGCTGGCCGGCAACCGATAGCGCGACCCGCAGGATGAACAACTGCCGCAGCGTCTCGCGGCCCGCCTCGGCTTGTGCCTGGTGCAGCGCATCGAGGGTTTCGGCAAGCTCGGCCAGCTCGCGCAACAGCCCGTCCACATCCACCCGCCGGCGTGCACCGATCAGATCTGCCATCTCCTGCAACCCTAGGCGCAAACGCGCCCTCGTGCCTTCAGGCAACACCGTGAGGTTGACGCACTGGGCATGCGCCTGGCCCAGCGCAATGGCCAACGCCGGGCACACCAGGCTGCAATCGAACAACTCCCGGGAGCGCGCATCAGTGGCGGCGGGCAACAGGCCGATCATCGCCGACAGGCGGTCCAGCATGCGGCTCTCGAAATCGAACTGACGCGCCACGCTGGCAGGTGCCGTCACGTACTCATGCACATCCTCGCGGGTCTGGCGGAACAGCCGGGCCATGCGCTTTTGCGGGTTGAACGGGAACACCAGGGCGAACACCACCATCGCCAGCCCGCCAGCCGCCGCATAGCCGCCGGCAAACTCGAACCACTGCATGGCACTGTTGTGGTAGGCGCCGACATTCTGCGGCCCGATCATCAACAGGCTGATCAACCCGATGCCCATGCCGATGCCCGCGGTCATGGGGCTGGCCAGGCCGACGGCCGCCAGGTACAGCAACGGCACCAGGCACACGGCAAGCATTTCGAAATCGGTGAACATCGGCAGCAGGGCAAACTGGTACACGGCGGACAACAGCAGCGCGACCAGCAGGCCACGGTTGTAGTTCTGGCTGGCCAGCAACGGCCGCGGCAGCGTCGCCATCAGCGAGCACATGACACCGATCAGGATCACCCCGGAACGCGCGCCGTCCCAGGCCGTTTCGATCCACAACCAACCGGCGAGAAACAGCGCCAGGAAGGCCCGCACGGCGTTCATGCCGGCCAGGCGGAAGTCCAGATGCAGCGCGCTGGCCTGCCCCTGGGCATGGGGGCAACTGGCGCCCCTGCCCTGCTGGATCGCCTCGTTGAGCTCGATCAGTTCGTTCAGCTGCTGCAGCAGGCGCGCCTGCTCCCAGCGCAGGGCCCAGGCCAGCGAGCGCATGCGCGGGGGCAAGGGCTCGTCGAGAAACTCGACCCGGTCAGCGGCGGCGTCGAAGCGCTGGTACAGGTGGTGGATCGCTTCGCGGCGCTGCGCCGACAACTTCACGCCGTCACGGGCCAGTGCCTCCAGGTTGTCCAGCTCGTCCTGGCGCAACAGCTGGATTTCTTCTGGCAACGGCCCTTGCCAGTGCTGCTTGATCAACTCGCGCTGTTGGCGCAGTACCAGCAGGCGCGACACCAGCAGCACCAGTTGGTTGGCCAGCAGCTGCACCAGCCCATCGGCGTTGCGCAGGTGCGGCGCATCGAAATAGAGATGGCGGCGCAGGCCTTCCAGCGCACTGATCTCGCTGATCAATTGCGCCTGCCGCTGGTGCAGCGCGGCTTCGTCCTCTTCGCTGCGCACCACCTCGGCGGCGTGCCGGGCGATCAGCTTGACCAGGCTATCGACCTTGCTGAAGTAGCCCTGCGCCACTGCCTGTGGGCGCGCGCTCAACAAACTGACCACGGCCACGCAGGCCACCGCCAGCAGGGTTTCGGTCAACCGGGTGATGGCCAGCAGGAGGATGCCGTCCGGTTCCGGCACGGCCAGCATCGCGACCACCACGGCGGTAAACCCGCTGAGGACGAAGGCATGCGAGTCGGTATAGCGCAGCAGCGTGCCGCCCGCCGTGCAGAACGCCAGCCACAGGGCCAGGCAGACGATGAAAGGCATTGGCGCCTGGGGGAACAAGGCCATGATCACCACCGCCATGGCCGCCCCCGCTGCGGTGCCCAGTACCTGGGCGAAACTGCGCTTGAGGGTCATGCCGGCCAACGGCAGGCTGATGATGATCACGGTCATCAGCGCCCACTTCGGTTGCTCCAGGTCGAAGATGAACGCCAGGTAGAGGCACAGCAGGCCTGCAACGATGGTACGCAGCGCGAAGAACAGCACCCCACGGCCAGGGTTCAAGGCCATCTTGAAATAGGAAATCAGTGGAGCCATCCGGCACCTCGGGACACGGCCAGGGAGCCGCGCATGGGCGCATGGCTTTCCGGGCCGGGTTGATTCATGAGCTGGAGGCGTCTCTACGCATCCGCGAGCACACTCGCATTACCGTTCAAGTGCGCGAGTCGAGCAACCGTAAGACATATAAGCAGATTAACTGACGACAGGTTGGGTACCGCCCTGCTCGAGGCGCAGGCACCGGCGGCACAAAACTGACGTGTGACACAAGCGATCGGGGAGCCATGCACGCGCATGGCGCCCCGGCCGGATTACTTCGACAGCTTGCTGAAGCTGGTCATCAGGTTGCGGTAGTCCGGGATGTGGTTGGAGAACAGCGTGCCCAGGCCTTCGATGTCGTTGCGCCAGTCGCGGTGCAGCTCGCAGGCCACGCCGAACCAGGTCATCAGCTGCGCGCCGGCGGCTTCCATCCGGCGCCAGGCCGAATCACGGGTCAGTTCGTTGAAGGTACCGGAGGCATCGGTGACCACGAATACATCGAAGCCTTCTTCCAGGGCCGACAGTGCCGGGAAGGCCACGCAAACCTCGGTCACCACACCGGCGATGATCAGTTGCTTCTTGCCGGTAGCCTTGACCGCCTTGACGAAGTCTTCGTTGTCCCAGGCATTGATGTTACCCGGGCGCGCGATGTACGGCGCGTCAGGGAACTGCTCCTTGAGTTCGGGCACCAGCGGGCCATTTGGGCCGTTCTCGAAGCTGGTGGTGAGGATGGTCGGCAACTTGAAGTACTTGGCCAGGTCCGACAGGGCCAGCACATTGTTCTTGAAACGGTCGGGATCGATATCCCTTACCAAAGAGAGCAAACCCGTCTGGTGATCCACCAGCAGTACGGCGGCGTTATTCTTGTCCAGTCGCTTGTATTGAAAGGCCATGATGTTTTCCTTACTCGGGTTGGGTGCGTTTGGTATGACTTCGCCCAAACAATGGCGCCCCGGTAAGATAACCAGCCAGGCAGAGCCGTGACAGGCTGACATCCGCAACACAGCGTCCCATTTCGGGAACAGCCACCTGGCACTGCGCGAACCCCTGTAGGAGCAGCACAAGGCTGCTCTCATAGAACTGCACATGACTCATTGAATTAGCAGGGCCCCTGTGGGAGCGGCTTTAGCCGCGAACACCGGCGCAGCCGGTGCCATGCACCGCGTTGGATTCTTCGCGGCTAAAGCCGCTCCCACAGGGTACGAGGATCGCTTGCGAATTCAGTTATCTGTCGCGCAAGGCCGCGGGGTTGGGGCTTCAGCCCAGCAACTGGCTCAATACCGCACGCAACTTCCCCGGTTTGACGGGCTTGTTCAGCAACGGCGCACCGAGCTTGTTCAAGGAGCGTCGGCACTGATCGCTGCGGTCGGCGGTGATGATCACCGCGGGAATGGCGGCGCCGAAATGTTCACGCAAGTGCCTGACCACCTCGCAGCCGACAACACCGTGGTCCAGGTGAAAGTCCGCCAGGATCAATTCCGGTGCCCGCCCCTGCAAGGCCAGCAAGGCCCCGGCCTGGTCGGTCGCGGTAACCACTTCGCAGCCCCACTGCCCGAGCAGAGCGCCCATGCTCTCGAGGATGCTCACTTCGTTGTCGAGTACCAGCAGGCGGCGGCCCGGCAACGGGTTGCCGGCGCCCGGCTGCGGCGCGGCCTGGTGGATAGGCAGCGGCATGGCTTCGCCGATCGGCACGTCGATGCTGAACATCGAGCCACGCCCCGGCCACGAACGCACCTCGATGCGGTAGCCGAGAATCTTGGCGATCCGCTCGACGATCGCCAGCCCCAGGCCCACGCCCTTGCGGTCGGCGGCGCGGCCTACGTCCAGTTGGTTGAACTCGAGGAAAATGGCCTGCAGCCGATCCGCCGCGATGCCACGCCCGGTATCCCACACCTCCAGGCGCAAGTGATCGCCGCGGCGCCTGGCCCCCAGCAGGATCCTGCCCTCGTCGGTATAACGGCAGGCGTTGCTGAGAAAGTTGCGCAGGATACGCGTCATCAGCCGCAGGTCGGTACTGATGGCGTAGTCGCCAATGCGCGCGCGCAGCTTCAGGCCTGCCGCATCGGCCACCGTGCGGAACTCCGAGACCAGTGGCCCGAACAGTTCGTCGAGGCGGTACAGCGCCACGTCCGGCTTGACCGCCGCCTGGTCGAGCCGGGAAATGTCCAGCAGGTCGGTCAGCAGGTCTTCGGCACCCTCCAGGGCCTGGTGGGTACGCTCCACCAGCACCTTTTCCGCGTCTGGCAATGGCCTTTCGCGCAAGGTCGAGATCAGCAGCCGTGCGGCATTCAGCGGTTGCAGCAGGTCATGGCTGGCGGCAGCGAGGTACTTGTCCTTGCTGCGGTTGGCGGTTTCCGCGGCGTCGCGGGCATCGCGCAGGGCGCGGGCAATCTGTTTGCGCTCGGCGATCTGCTGTTGCAGGTTGCGGTTGGCCTCCAGCAGTTCATCGGTGCGGGCGGCCACCCGTTGCTCGAGCTCGTCATTCAGTTGCTGCAGGCGCTGCTGGGCCAGCTTGCGTTCGGTGATGTCGGCGACAAACCCTTCCACCAGCCCTTCCTGGCCTGGCTTGAGCAACAGGTTCATCAGCACATCGAGGTGGCTGCCATCCTTGCGCCGCAAGCAGGTTTCATAGCCGTGCAGGCTGCGTTCACGGGCGAGGGTCGCGGTGATGGCGTGCAACTCTTCGGCCCCGCCGACAAACAGGTTGTCGGCAAGGTCCGTCAGCGGAAACAGCAACGCTTGCGGGTTGTCGTAACCGAGCATGCGTGCCAACGCCGGGTTGGCGGCACGCATGCCGTCTTGCAGGCTGGCCTGGAAAATCCCGTGCACGGCGTTTTCGAACAGCCACTTGTAGCGGTTGCGTTCGGCCTCCAGTTCGTCCAGGCGCGCCGCCAGCTCCGGGTAATGGCTCTTGCGCGCCGAGTGGTCGCCCAGCCCCAGCAGCCCGGCCAGCGCCCGTTGCTGCTCGTCAGAGGGCCTCGCCATAGACCACCTCGACATCACGCTGGCTCGACGCACGCGGGTTGGTGAGGATGCACGGGTCATCCATCGCATGTTGCGACAGGAACGGGATATCGGCCGTGCGCACCCCGTGCAGGCCCAGGGTTTCGTGGAAGCCGATGGCATGCTTCAGGGCGATCAGGTGCTCCACCAGGCGCGCGCAGATCTGCCGGTGATTGAGGCCGCGGCAGTCGATACCCAGCACTTCGGCAATCACCTTGAAACGCTCCGGTGCCGAGCTGTAGTTGAACGCCACCACGTGCTCCACCAGCACCGCATTGCACAGGCCATGCGGCAGGTCGAGGAACCCGCCCAGGCTGTGCGACATGGCGTGGACCGCACCCAGGATCGCATTGGAAAACGCCAGCCCCGCCTGCATGCTGCCCAGCATGATCTTCTCGCGCAGGGCGATATCGGTGGGGTTGGCAATCATTTCCACCAGATTGCCGTTGATCAGGCGCATGGCCTCCAGCGCATGGGGGTCGGTCAGCGGGCCGTGGCCGGTGGAAACGAAGGCTTCGATGGCATGCACCAGCGCATCGATACCGGTGCAGGCCGACAGGAACGGGTCCATGCTCAGGGTGGTTTGCGGGTCGATCAGCGACACATCCGGCACCACCGCCTTGCTGACGATGGAGAACTTCATGCGCTCCTGCTGGTTGGAAATGATCACGAACTGCGACACGTCCGCCGAGGTGCCGGCCGTGGTCGGGATCAGGATCAGCGGCGGGCTGGGCACGCGGATCATGTCCACGCCTTCGAATTCGAGGATGCTGCGCCCGTGGGCGACCACGATACCGATGGCCTTGCCGCAATCCATCGGGCTGCCGCCGCCGACCGCGACGATCACATCACAATGGTTTTGCCGGTAGATCTCGGCGCCGAGCATCACCTCTTCGACCCGCGGGTTGGGTGATACGGCGCTGTACAGGCAGTAGTCGATGCCCTGGGCCTGCAGGCTGGCCTCCACGTCGGCCACCCAACCGGCGGCAATCACACCGGGGTCGCTGACCACCAGCACCTTGCGCGCACCGAAGGTCTTGGCGTAATTGGCAACATTGTGCCGGCAGCCGGCACCAAAGATGATCTCGGGCGAAACGAACTTGCGAAGCGGGCTGAAACTCTGGCTCATCGGGAAGCCTGTTCTTATTGTTCTGGAAGGTAACCGCCAGCGTAAAGCATCCCGTAGCGAAAGCAACCAGACCAAAGCGTGACCACGGCTCATTCGATCCAGTACTTGGCACGGGCCACCTCCAGGAACGCCAGGATGTCCTCGTCGAGCCCCGGCACACCGGGGAAGCGCTGTGCCAGGCGGTCGATGACAGCCGCCACGCTGCGCTGGCCGTCCAGCAACTCGAGCACCCAGCCGGCACTGGCATTGAGCTCGATGATGCCCTCGGGGTACAGCAGCACATGGCACGCCTGGCGCGGCTCCCAGCGCAGGCGAAAGCCCTTGCGCAAGGCCAGGGCTTGTTCGCGATCGATCAGGTTCACAACAGGCTTGCTCAGTGAAGACCCGGCCATCGCGGTGATGGCCGGACAGGCATCAACGATTGGCGAAGTACATCGTCACTTCGAAGCCGATGCGCAGGTCAGTAAAGGCGGGTTTAGTCCACATGGGGCATTCCTCTTCTTGGTGCCGGGCGATTCCGGTAGAGGCATTAATGCACGAGGGGCGGCGGGGCCGAATGCTACTTTGGGACAGGTTTGCGGGGTGCGTTGGTAGGAAGGCAGCGACAAGCCGAGGAGTAATGTGTTGCTGTGCTGGCCTCATCGCCGGCAAGCCAGCTCCCACAGGTACTGCATGGGCCTTGAACCTTGTGCAGTACCTGTGGGAGCTGGCTTGCCTGCGATGGGCTGCAAAGCAGCCCCCGAGGCCATCCCAGGTTTTAGAAGAAGCCCAGCGGGTTGATGTCGTAGCTCACCAGCAGGTTCTTGGTCTGCTGGTAGTGATCGAGCATCATCTTGTGCGTCTCGCGGCCCACCCCGGACTTCTTGTAGCCACCGAATGCGGCATGCGCCGGGTACAGGTGGTAGCAGTTGGTCCACACGCGCCCGGCCTTGATCCCACGGCCCATGCGATAGGCACGGTTGATGTCACGGGTCCACAGCCCCGCACCCAGGCCAAACTCGCTGTCGTTGGCGATCGCCAGGGCTTCGGCTTCGTCCTTGAAGGTGGTCACGCCCACCACCGGGCCGAAGATCTCCTCCTGGAACACGCGCATCTTGTTGTTGCCCTTGAGCAGGGTCGGCTGGATGTAGTAACCGCTGGCCAGGTCGCCGTCGAGCCGTTCGGCGGCGCCACCGGTGAGCAGCTGCGCGCCCTCCTCCCGGGCAACCTGCAGGTAGGAAAGGATCTTGTCGTATTGCTGCTCCGATGCCTGGGCACCGACCATGGTCGCGGTGTCCAGCGGGTTGCCACGGGTAATCCTGGCGATCTTCTTCATCACTTCGGCCATGAACGGCTCGTAGATCGACTCCTGGATCAGCGCCCGCGACGGGCAGGTGCACACTTCGCCCTGGTTGAAGAACGCCAGCACCAGGCCTTCGGCTGCCTTTTCGATGAACGCGGGCTCGGCCTGCATGATGTCTTCGAAGAAGATGTTCGGCGACTTGCCGCCCAGTTCGACGGTGGACGGGATGATGTTCTCGGCCGCGCACTTCATGATGTGCGAGCCCACCGGGGTGGAACCGGTGAAGGCGATCTTGGCGATGCGCTTGCTGGTGGCCAGGGCTTCGCCGGCTTCGCGGCCAAAGCCCTGGACGATGTTCAGCACGCCTGCCGGCAGCAGGTCGGCGATCAGCTCGGCGAAAATGGTGATCGACAGTGGCGTCTGCTCCGCCGGCTTGAGCACCACGCAGTTGCCGGCGGCCAGGGCCGGGGCGAGCTTCCAGGCGGCCATCAGCAGCGGGAAGTTCCACGGGATGATTTGCCCGACCACGCCCAGCGGCTCATGGATATGGTAGGCCACGGTGCCTTCGTTGATCTCGGCGGCGCCGCCTTCCTGGGCACGGATGCAGCCGGCGAAATAGCGGAAGTGGTCCGCCGCCAACGGCACGTCGGCGTTGAGGGTTTCGCGCACGGCCTTGCCGTTGTCCCAGCTTTCGGTAACGGCCAGTACTTCGAGGTTCTGTTCGATGCGGTCGGCGATCTTCAGCAGCACCAGGGCGCGGTCCTGCACCGAGGTCTTGCCCCAGGCCTCGGCAGCGGCATGCGCGGCGTCCAGGGCCTGCTCGATGTCCTGGGCGCCGGAGCGCGGGAACTCGGCAATCGGCTGGCCGTTGACCGGCGAGCTGTTGGTGAAATACTGGCCGCCCAGCGGCGGCACGAATTCACCGTTGATGAAGTTGCCGTAGCGTGGCTTGAAGGACACGATGGCGCCTGGGGTTCCGGGTTGTGCGTAGATCATGCTGAGCCTCTGCGGGGGTCGATGCCTGTCCGGCGACAGGCGATGGACCGATGGTAAAAAGCCCCGCCTGCCGGGCGAATGCATCGTTGGCAGCGGGGCTCTCGTCATTTGGTAGTAGGGCCGCCTGCCGCAGGGTCTGCTGCAGCAAGCGGCGGGTTATCGGCTTAGCGACTGGCGCTTGCCGTTTGCAGCTGCTTGGGCAGCTTGAAGGTCCAGAGCATGCCGCCCTGGTTGAAGTCCTTGACCCGCTTGGCCACTTCGCCGCCCCACAGCGGCACCGCGCCGCCCCAGCCGGAAACCACCGAAACGTACTGTTCGCCGTCCATTTCCCAGGTCACTGGCGAGCCGAGCACGCCGGAGCCGGTCTGGAACTCCCAGACCTTGTCGCCGGTCTTGGCGTTGAACGCCTGCAGGAAGCCTTCCGGCGTGCCGGTGAACACCAGGTTGCCCTTGGTGGTCAGCACCCCGCCCCACAGCGGCGCGAAGTTCTTGTGGCGCCACACTTCCTTGCCGCTGACCGGGTCGATGGCGCGCAGCACGCCGATGTAGTCTTCGTTGAGCGGCTTGATGGTGAAGCCGGCGCCAAGGAACGCCGCGCCCTTCTTGTAGGCGATGCCTTCGTTCCAGATGTCCATGCCCCACTCGTTGGACGGCACGTAGAACAGCCCGGTGTCCTTGTTGTAGGCCATCGGCATCCAGTTCTTGGCACCGAGGAACGCCGGCGCCACGAACACCGAGCTGCCCTTGGCCTCGCTACCCGGCGCCCCCGGCCGGCTGGCCTCGTTGTAGATCGGCCGGCCGTCCTTGTCCAGGCCGGTGGCCCAGGTGATCTTGTCGACGAAGGGGAAGCCGCGGATGAACTTGCCGTTGGTGCGGTCCAGCACGTAGAAGAAGCCGTTGCGGTCAGCGGTGGCGGCGGCCTTGACCTCCTTGCCGCCGTCCTTGTAGTTGAACGAGATCAGCTCGTTGACGCCGTCGAAGTCCCAGCCGTCATGCGGCGTGCTCTGGAAGTGCCACTTGATGGTGCCATCGTCGGGGTTCAGGGCCAGGCGCGACGAGGAATACAGGTTGTCGCCCGGGCGCAGGTGCGAGTTCCACGGTGCCGGGTTGCCGGTGCCGAACAGGATCAGGTTGGTTTCCGGGTCGTAGTAGCCGCCCAGCCATGGCGCCGCACCGCCGGTCTTCCACAGGTCGCCGGGCCAGGTCTTGCCTGCCTCGCCGCCGGAAATGCCGTTTTCGATCGCCTTGCCGTCCTTGTACACGTAGCCCATGTGCCCTTCCACGGTTGGGCGCATCCACAGCAGCTCGCCGTTTTCCGGGTTGTAGGCCTGGATCTTGCCCACCACGCCAAACTCGCCGCCGGCAACGCCGGTGATCAGCTTGCCGTTGACGATCATTGGCGCGGCGCTGATGGAGTAGCCTTCCTTGTGGTCGGCCACCTTCTTGCTCCATACCACCTTGCCAGTGTCCTTGTTCAGCGCCACCAGCTTGGCATCGAGGGTGCCGAAGAACACCAGGTTGCCGTACAGCGCCACGCCGCGGTTGATCACGTCGCAGCACGGGCGGATGTCATCGGGCAGGCGCGCATCGTATTGCCACAGCTTCTTGCCGGTACGGGCGTCCA
>Ga0209370_1000611_pt1 | contig 43526 bp, 37 predicted proteins | sample AgamicAtPrz_FD_187164 | JGI IMG/M metagenome (GOLD analysis project Ga0209370, IMG submission 187164) | Agave microbial communities from Guanajuato, Mexico - At.P.rz (SPAdes) (version 2) | ecosystem: Host-associated > Plants > Phyllosphere > Phylloplane/Leaf | place: Guanajuato, Mexico...
GTCTCAAATCAAACGTTAATTGTTTGATGAAGTGAATGAAAGGAAAGAATTGAAAATGATGACACTCATTGAAAAGTTAGCAGAATTTCCGGTGAAAACCGTGACTGTTCAAGGTCAGCAACAAGCCTATCGGGAAGCTGGTCAGGGCGAGTACCTTGTGCTGTTGCATGGCATTAGTTCAGGTTCTGCTTCATGGGTGAACCAACTTGAAGTGTTGTCTCATCATTTTCATGTCATTGCCTGGGACGCACCGGGCTATGGCAAATCAGATGAACTTTTAACTGATCAACCCAATGCGACCGACTACGCAAAGCGTTTAGCAGCATTGTTCGATGTTTTAAAAATTGAAAAAGCCATTGTGGTCGGACACTCATTAGGTGCCTTACAGGCGAGTGCATTTGCTGCACTTTACCCAGAGCGAGTGGAACACTTGGTCGTCGCTAATTTAGCGCAAGGCTACCAACGCCACGATGAACAGACACAAATTCAGGTTTTTGAAAAAAGACCAAAAATGTTGAAAGAGTTAGGTGCTAAAGGAATGGCCGAAAGCCGTGGACCTCATTTGATTTATAAACAAGAGCCACAAGCCTTAGCTTTAGTTTCAGAGGTGATGCAACAGTTGACTCTACAGGGTTTCACACATGCATCTTACTTACTGGCATATGACGAAATACGTAATTATTTAACCGATTTAAAAGTCCCATGCACAGTAATTGCAGGGCAGCAAGATCAAATCACTCCTGCGTTAGGTATACAAGAGCTTGCTCAGGAATTGCAGTTGGAACAGCGCTTCTTCATAGAAGACGCAGGACATTTAAGTTATGTCGACCAACCGCAAGCATTTAACCAAATTATGTTGACGATTCAGGAACAATCGTAAGAGAGATTAAGGATTATGAGCTTCCAAGTTGAAGGAAAAGTTGCAGTTGTTACCGGTGGCTCATCTGGGATTGGGCTGGCTGCTGTTGAAATACTGGTTGCAGAGGGTGCAAAAGTAGCGTGGTGTGGTCGCGATGAAGAACGTTTAAATGCGTCTAAACACTATATTTTAGAAAAATTTCCGCATGCCAATATTTTTACTAAAGCATGCAATGTATTGAAAAAAGAAGAAGTTCAGCAATTTGCCAAAGAGGTCAAACTCAATTTGGGCAATGTGGACATGCTCATTAACAATGCTGGGCAAGGTCGTGTTTCAAATTTTGAAAATACGCAAGATGAAGACTGGATGAAAGAAATCGAGCTGAAATATTTCAGTGTTTTACATCCGGTACGGGCTTTTCTTGACGACTTAAAACAGTCGGCAAATGCCTCAATTACCAATGTGAACTCATTACTGGCATTGCAACCGGAACCGCACATGATTGCGACTTCATCTGCACGCGCTGCTTTATTGAATTTAACCCATTCGTTGGCGCATGAATTTACTCAATATGGTGTTCGTGTGAACTCGATTTTACTGGGTATGGTCGAATCTGCGCAGTGGAAACGCCGCTATGAAACACGTTCAGATTTAAATCTGTCATGGGAAGAGTGGACAGGCAATATCGCAAAAAATCGCGGTATCCCAATGCAGCGTTTAGGTCGTCCAGAAGAACCTGCACGTGCTTTAGTTTTCTTGGCATCACCATTGGCATCTTACACCACAGGTTCGGCAATAGATGTCTCGGGTGGTTTTAACAAACATTTATAAATATCAGGTGCTGTCATGAAAAAGTTGATGATGATTGGTTTTGGCGCAATGGCAGCAGAAGTGTATGCCCACTTGCCTCAAGATCTGCAACTCAAATGGATTGTCGTGCCATCTCGCAGTATTGAAAAAGTGCAGTCACAAGTCTCTTCCGAGATTCAGGTGATTTCCGATATTGAGCAATGTGATGGTACGCCAGACTATGTCATTGAGGTGGCAGGTCAAGCAGCTGTGAAAGAGCATGCTCAGAAAGTTTTAGCGAAAGGCTGGACCATTGGTTTGATCTCGGTCGGTACTTTAGCTGATAACGAGTTTCTGGTTCAGCTTAAGCAAACTGCTGAAAAAAATGATGCCCATCTGCATTTACTGGCAGGCGCTATCGCAGGTATTGACGGTATTTCTGCTGCTAAAGAAGGTGGCTTGCAAAAAGTCACTTACAAAGGCTGTAAAAGTCCAAAAAGCTGGAAGGGTAGTTATGCAGAGCAATTGGTCGATTTAGATCATGTTGCTGAAGCTACGGTCTTTTTCACAGGAACTGCGCGTGAAGCTGCGACCAAATTTCCAGCCAATGCCAACGTTGCAGCAACCATTGCACTTGCAGGGCTTGGAATGGATGAAACCATGGTCGAGTTAACTGTTGATCCAACCATCAACAAAAACAAACACACCATTGTGGCAGAAGGTGGCTTTGGGCAAATGACCATTGAACTGGTGGGCGTGCCGTTGCCAAGTAACCCAAAAACATCAACTTTGGCTGCGCTTAGCGTGATTCGTGCTTGTCGCAACAGTGTAGAAGCAATACAGATTTAAGAAGGATTTGATCATGGCAAAGGAAATTTATATTGCAGGTGAATGGCGATTAGGCCGTGGTGCAGTCATTCAAAGCCTGTTTCCGGCAGATCAGTCGGTTAATGCAGAGCTTTCAACGGCAACGCTTGAAGATGTAAATGAAGCAATTGAAAAAGCAGATCAGGCTTGGCGTCAACCGAGCTGGAGAAACAGCTTACCGCATGAGCGTGCACGTATTCTCTACAAAGTTGCAGACATTATTGAAGCGCGTGTAGACGAATTAGCGAAATTACAAACCCGCGATAATGGAAAGCCTTTAACCGAAACTCGTGGTTTGGTGATGAGCGCGGCGGCAACTGCACGTTATGTTGCGGCGGCATGTGAAACAATGAACGATGAGCTCACCACTCAACGTGCTCCAGACTTTATGACTATGAGCGTGCATGAACCTGTCGGCGTTGTGGCAGCAATTACGCCGTGGAACTCTCCAATTGCGAGTGAAGTTCAAAAGCTTGCTCCAGCTTTGGCAGCAGGAAATGCCGTGGTGTTAAAACCAGCAGAAGCAACTTCACTCATTGCTTTAGAGCTTGCCAAAATTTTTGAAGAGGCTGGTTTACCAAAAGGCTTACTCAGTGTGTTAGTGGGGCGTGGTTCTGTAATTGGTGATGCTATTGCTCAGCACCCATTGGTTCGTAAAATCTCTTTTACAGGGGGTACAACCACGGGGCGTCATTTGGCACATATTGCAGCGGACAAGCTTATTACCACTTCGCTTGAACTAGGTGGCAAGTCACCAACCATCGTTTTACCGGATGCAGACGTTGAATTGGCTGCTAAAGGTGTGGCGTACGGTATTTTTAGCTCGGCAGGCCAAGCGTGTATCGCAGGTTCTCGCTTGTTTATTCATAGCAGTCTTTACGATCAGTTTTTAACGCGTTTGGTTGAAATTACCAAAGGCTTACGTGTGGGCCATCCAGAACAAGCGGGTGTGCATTTAGGACCACTGGTCAATGACAAACATTTGCAGTCTGTTGATCGCTATGTACAGCTTGCCAAAAGCGAAGGTGGTCAAGTTCTGATTGGTGGTGAAGCACTTACGACTGGTGACTATGCCAAAGGAAGCTATTACTTACCCACCATTATCACGGGTTTAAATAACAGTGCTCAAACCTGTCAGGAAGAAATTTTTGGCCCTGTTTTAGTGGTTATGAAATATGACAACGAGCAAGATTTAATTGCCCAAGCCAATGATAGTTGTTTTGGCCTTGCTGCAGGTATTTGGACTGAAAGCTATCGTAAAGCTTGGCGTATTGCACGTGCATTAGAAGTGGGAACGGTATGGATTAATACCTACAAAAAATTCTCGATTAGTGCGCCGTTTGGTGGCTTTAAAGACAGTGGGATTGGGCGCGAAAAAGGCCGTTTGGGCATTTTATCGTACATGCAACAAAAGAGTATTTATATGGGGCTGAATGAACAGCCTAACCCTTGGTGCGATTAATAAATTCAAGGACTGAAAACAAATTTTGAGGAACAGACATGACTGAACGTGTAAATGTAGGCGAAGCAATCGCAAGAGTATTAGAAGCGCACCAAGTTGATAGTATTTATGGTGTTATTTCCATCCACAATTTACCTATTGCCGATGCGGTAGGGCGCCGTGAAAAAATGCGTTTTGTAGCAGCGCGCGGCGAAGCGGGTGCGGTCACCATGGCAGATGCACACTCACGCTTTAAAGGCCTAGGTGTAGCGTTGACCAGTACGGGTGCTGGTGCAGGTAATGCGGTGGGGTCACTCATTGAAGCAATGAATGCCGGTAGTCCTGTATTGCATTTAACGGGTCAAGTTGAGCGTGAATATCTCGATCGTGATGCAAGCTTCATCCATGAAACTAAAGACCAACTTACATTCTTGCGCGCATCAAGCAAAGCGGCGTTCCGTATTACCAGTCCAGACAATGCTGTTGGTGTGATTCGTGAAGCCATTCGTGTAGCAACCACAGTTCCAATGGGACCGGTAAGTGTTGAGTTACCAATTGATGTACAAGCAGCAGAAATCGATTTGCCACTTAATCTTGGGCCAGTGAAAGCACTTGAGTTGCCACAGGCAGAACAAGCTGAAATTGATCTTCTTGTAAGCGAAATCAAAAAAGCAAAACGTCCGATTTTCTGGATTGGTGGTGGAACTTTAAATAGCGTTGTCGAAGTTAAAGCAATTGCAGATTTAGGTATTCCAGTTGTGTCGTCTACGCACGGCCGCGGTGTTTTGGCAGATGATCATCCACGTAGTTTAGGGGCTTTCCATAACTCGGCAGGTGTTGAGCAATTATTAAAAGATGCCGACTTGATGGTTGTGGTGGGTTCTCGTTTACGCAGTAATGAAACCAAAACTTATTCGGTTGAATTCCCTGAAAACATTATTCAGGTAGATGCAAACCCTGTGGCTCAGCAACGTAATTACAAAATCCGCAACTTCATTTGTGGCGATGCTAAAGATGTCTTAACACGTGTGTTAGAGCAGCTTCAAGGCACTTCAAAAGTTGATGTTGACTACGATGCTGCTGTAGTGGCTGCTAAACAAGCTGCAATTGATGCACTGCGTAAGCAAATCGACCAATACGCTTTAATTTGTGATCACTTGCGTGCAGCTTTACCGCAAGACGGTATTTTTGTACGAGACATCACCATGTCGGGCAGTACCTGGGGCAGCCGTTTATTCCCTGTACAAGCACCAAATCAAAATATCCACTCACTCGCGGGTGCAATTGGTTTAGGTCTTGCAACAGCAATCGGTGCATCGGTAGCTAACCCTGACAAAAAAGTGATTGGTCTGGTCGGCGATGGTGGCTTAATGCTTGGCATTGGTGAGATTGCAACCATGGTGCAAGAAAACACCAACATGGTTCTTATGATTATGAATGACGGTGGTTATGGCGTAATGCGTGGCATTCAAAATAACTACTTTGGTGGTCGCCAGTATTTCAATGAATTACATACACCAGACTACAAACTTCTTGGCGAATCAATGGGTGTGAAGAGCTGGAAAGTGGGTAGTGCAGATGAGTTTAAAACGGTTATTCAAGAGGCTGTCGCTTTTGAAGGACCAACAGTAATCGAGCTCGATATGAACTCGATTGGGCCATTAAACTTTGCGGGTCCACCGCAAAAGAAACTGTATTAACCAGTTTGGATGGTTTAGTACATATGCGATGGGAGCTGCTAAGCCATCCTTTTTTAGATAAAATTTTTTGTCTAAAAAACAATAAAAACTAAGTTTTACAGGTAAAACAAATAAAGTTCCAGCAGGACGCTGGAACTCAATCAAGGATGTAGAGATGAAAAAGACTTCATTGATCATGGCATTCATTGCACCGCTTACGCTGGGGGTAAGCGTCAATGCTTTTGCAAAAGATTCATTGCTTGAATGGAAAAGTGATGATGGGACCGATTCATTAAAGTTAGGTGGGGTGGTTCGCTTAAATCAACGTTATGAAGATTGGGAAGGGCCAAACCGCGGTTTTGGTAAGCTCTATTTTGATATTTTCAGAGTCGATCTCAAAGGTAAGTTTGATGATGCTTACATCAATGCCAGCTATCTGTTTCAAGACCAACAGAAAACGTCCATTGAAAAAGCATATGTGGGTTATAACCTTGATGCAAATAACAGCATTGAAGCTGGTCTGGTTTATAAACCATTTACGATTTATCCCTATCCGCAAAATGGCTGGACCTATCACATTCCATTCTTTTTAGGTTATGGCAACAACATTGCGCCAGGGATCAACTGGAATTATCACGATAAAGATTGGGATGTAAAACTCGGCTATTATCCGCAAATGCTAGAGACGAACTTGCGTTATTCCCCTGAAAGTGCAACTTATGATGACTTGGAAGAAAATGCATTTGCCTCTCAAAAAGCTTATCAGAATGAAAAACGTCATCAGTTTAATACTCGCATTGTACGCAAGTTAGAGACCGATTTTGGTAAACAAGAGTTTGGTGTTTCGGGGGCAATTGCTCAGTTACATAATAAAATGACCGATAAAGACGGTAAATATTATGCAGTCGGTTTGCATACCGAAAATAACTACAAACGCTTTAACTTACAAAGTTCGGTTATTCACTATCAATACGATGCTAAAAATCCGGATGGTGTAAGTAATGATGTGACTTTAATGGGCAATAATGGTTTTACACCTGCTTACTTTATTGCTTCAGAAGGGACCATTGCCAGTTTAAACCTTGCCTATACGTTGCCTGTCACCAATATGGGTAAGCTAAAAGCCATTAAGTTTTATAATGACTATAGTTATCTCGATAAAAAACGTGATGATTGGTCAGATTCGCAAATGAACACTACAGGAATGATGTTTATTGCTTCACCATTTATGGTTTGGGCGGATTATACGTGGGGTAAAAACTCAAATATTATTGGTGGTTCGACCAACTCAACGGGTTATACCTCAGCAACCTCACCAAATAGTGATAAATGGCTATATCGTTTAAACTTTAATATTGGGTTTACTTTCTAAACTGAACTGCATTAAAAAACCACGCAATTGGCGTGGTTTTTTATTTCACATGTTGAGGCTTTTAATATCTGTTTTTTTCAAATTTATTCCAAAATACAAAAGCAGTTACAAAGGCCAAAATGGTCAGCGCGAAAATATAATACATCGCACCAATGTCACTATATTGACTGAGCCAATGCACTAAAGGCAGCGTCATACCGCCCACAATCGCATAAGACAAATTATAAGAAAATGAAATACCTGAAAAACGCACAGGCGCGGGGAACATTTTAACCATACTGCTCGACACCATGCCGACAGTACCTGAGCATAGGCCTAACAACATATATAAACCAAAAATGGTTGAATGTGCGGCGTGCCCTAAACTGTTATAAAAAACTGCTGCTGTGAGTGCCACTGCAAGCGCACCCACCATCATCACTTTACCGCAACCGAAACGGTCAGCAAAATAGCCTGCCAAAATACAGCCGACCATTTGCATAACAATCGCAGCACTTTGCATTTCAAAAGTTTGGGCGCGCTCAAAACCAAATGAACCAATCAGTAGGTTGGGCATGGCTAAAATCACCACCACCACACAGCCTGTTAAAAACCACGTAAATAACATGCCAATCGCAACGGCTGTTTTATGCGTTTTTAATACTTGTTTTACAGGCATTTCTTTTGAAATTTCTTTACGCGCCTGCATGGCTTTAAACACAGGTGTTTCTTTTAAATAGGTCCGTAAATAAAGTGCGACTAGACCAAAAATACCACCTGCAATAAAAGGAATCCGCCATGCCCAATCATGGATTTGTCCTTCACTAAAATTCAGTGAAATCCATAAAGACATGAGCGCACCTAGTAAAATTCCTAAAGACAGTCCGGCAGTTAATAAACCATTTGCCAGTCCAATTTTTCTTTCAGGCACGTGTTCAGACACAAAGGTCCATGCAGCTGGAATTTCACCCCCAATCGCAATACCTTGCACCACACGCATAAGCAATAACAGTAGGGGGGCCAAATACCCAATATTTTCAAAGGTAGGCAAAATCCCGATAAACAGAGTAGGCAGTGCCATGAGTAAAATAGAAAGTGAAAATAACTTTTTGCGCCCGACCAAGTCGCCAAAATGGGCCATGACGACCCCGCCTAAAGGCCTAAAAAAGTAACCAGCTGCAAAAATACCGTAAGTATTAAGCATGGCCCAAAATGGACTAAGCGTGCTGGGGAAAAAGAGGTCGGAAATGATTTTGGCGTAAAACACATAAATTACAAAATCGTAAAATTCTAAAGCTCCACCCAATGAAGAAAGGGCAAGGGTTCGTTTATCTTCTTTATTAAGATAGTTCGCATCCTGCAAAGTTAAGTCCTGATCCATTTTTTACTTAGTTGTTGTAATTGAAGTTTGGATATTAATGGAAAAGTGAAGTAAAAGTAAATGGAGGAAATTTGTTCTATAGGACGATGTCGATTGGACTTACTCAGAGCAAAAAGCTTTAAAACAAAAAACGCTTTAGATGAAACAAAAACAGATGTAGGAATGACTTTTCTTTTGAGTCTTTCAGCGACACAATAAAACTTGTTATAGCCAGTTTAATGAGAGATTCAAAGGATGAGTGTAGTTCTACCTGTCGCGAAGCGTGGCGAAGATATTTTAAAACTAATTGCGGCTCCCGTTTCGGTAAATGAGTTAAACAGTAATTGGCTTTATCAGCTTGCTGACGCTATGCATGCGACAATGCTTGAGCGTAATGGAGTAGGGATTGCTGCACCGCAAGTTTATATCTCTAAACGCGTTATTATTGTGGCGTCTCGACCAAATCCACGCTATCCGGATGCACCTGAAATGGAAGCGGTAGTTATGGTAAATCCTGAAATTTTAGAGTTCTCAAACGAAGTGTGTCTAGGTGAAGAAGGCTGTTTAAGTGTGCCGGATGAGCGTGGACAAGTTGAACGTGCAGAAATGGTGAAGGTTAAATATTTAACACTACAGGGTGAAATGGTTAAGACAGTTTTCCATGGTTTTCCTGCTCGTATTGTTCAACATGAAGTCGATCATTTAAATGGGATCTTGTTTGTAGAAAGAATAATCTAATCTTCTGTTTAAAGTTTTGAAAAACCTATAATGAGCTTGAAATAAATAAGACAACGGAATTAAAATACTTATATCGTGATTTTTAACTCATTACAAAAGATATAATTTTAATATTATCAGCAGGTTGTGCTGAAATTTTGCGCGATGTTGTAAATCTCCTCATTTAAGGTTACTGACCATGAAAACCCCTCTCCCAGAATATTTGGCAAATGTTATTGAAGCCTGTGACATCGATAACAGCGGTCATCTCGCCGATTATATTCCTGAGTTGGCAAATGCAAACCCAGATCGATTAGCTTTAGCAATGTCTACGGTAGATGGTGAAATTTATTCGGTTGGCGATGATGATGTTGAATTCACCATACAATCGATTTCTAAACCATTCGTATATGCTTATGTTTTACAACAGCTGGGTATTGATGCAGTACTTGCGAAAGTAGGAGTGGAGCCTTCAGGGGAAGCATTCAATGAAATTTCATTGGGTAAAGATGGCCGTCCAAAAAACCCGATGATCAACTCTGGCGCAATTACGACACATTCATTAATTCAGGTCAAACATGGTTTACATAGCGCAGAAATTCTACGCCGCTTTATGAGCGAACTTGCAGGTCGCGAATTAAGTTTTGATGAGTCTGTCTATGATTCGGAAGTCAAAACTGCTTACCGTAATCTTTCGATCGGTTATATGTTACGAACTGTGGGAATTTTAGAAACCGATCCAGTTGATATTGTGAATGGGTATATTCGCCAATGTGCGATTTTGGTGACGGTTAAAGATCTGGTACGTATGGGCAGTGTACTTGCCAATGGTGGGGTTGACCCTAAAACTGGAAAACGCCTCTTGAACCGATCGGTGGTTAGACAAGTGCTTAGTGTCATGATGAGCTGTGGTATGTACGATGCGGCGGGTGACTGGCTTTCAACTGTCGGTATTCCTGCTAAAAGTGGTGTAGCAGGCGGTATCTTGGGGGTGCTGCCAGGTCAGGTCAGTATTGCTGCTTTTTCACCTCGACTAGATGAGCATGGTCATAGTGTTCGAGGCATCGATATTTTAGAACGGTTATCTCGTGACATGGGACTACATCTCATGGAAGGTACGCCTTCTGCACAAACTATTGTCCAAAGCCATTATCGTACAGGTAAGGATGCATCGTTAAGTGTGTATGTGCTTCGCGGTGTATTGAAATTTACCGAAGCTGAAATGTTGTTGCGTATTTTGCAAGAAGAGACGACTGACCAAAGCACAATCGTCATTGATTTAACCCAGATTTCACTGATTCATGATGTGGGTAAACGTATGTTCTTAGAAGGGGTAGACCGTCTGATTGATGATGGTCATACCCTTGTTTTGGTTGACCCCGAACAGCGCCTAGATCATGCGAGAACCGCCAAAGATCGAGAACTTCATGTCTATCATGATTTCGATGATTTATTAGAAAAGCATGAGATCCGCTCTAAAAAAAAGACTTATAGCGACATCGCGGCACTTCTAAACTGCTGAGGTGTTTTCCCTAGATGTCGCTTAAACATTGCACTGAACGCGCTGGGGTTTGTATACCCCAGTGACTCTGAAATTTGAGCAATAGATTCACCATTCGCGATTTTACTCAAGGCAAGTGCAATATGCATTTGCTGTACCCATGCCCGATAAGATAGCCCGGTTTCTTTTTGGAACATACGCATTAAAGTTCTAGAGCTCGCGCCAATATCATCAGCCCAATCTGTTAAATCTTTTGAATGGTCAGGCGTATGTAATAACTCTTGGCAAATTTTTAATAATCGTTTGTCTTTCGGCCACGGAATCTGAATAGGCAACAAATTAGCGCGATGAATTTCTTCAAAAATTAAGATTTGTAAAGAACGTGAAAGCTCTTGAGAGGTTGCTGTATTTGGAGTTTCTTCTCGTTCAATTTCATTTAAACGAATTAAAAGTTCATGCAGCAGATTACTGACTCGAATAATAAAACAATGTTGTCCCATTAGAGCGGCTGCATTTACTTCAACCAATGCCGTATTTAACTTCACGTGACTCAGTGAAATTACGCTGTGCTCAACATGTGCTGGAATCCATAAGGCACACATGGGTGGCACAATCCACACATGGTTGGGTGTAAAAACCTGAATATTTCCTGTAGAGGCATATAAAAACTGTGCACGTGTATGCGTGTGAGTAGGCGTGATTTCTCGGTAAGAATGTTCAGAAGAGAGTCCAATCACAAGTTCAGACAAATCAGACTGAATAAGAGAATCGGACATAAATTATCCTAAAAATTGTCACTTATGCGATGATTATTGGAAGATAACTTTATAAGCGACAATTTACAATAAGCATCTCATTTAAAAATATTGGAGTTTTTCAGGTATGACGTCTTCAATACAATTGAAAGATGGTATTGCCAATACCGTTGCAAATGATCAGCCTCAGGGAATGATTATTAAAATTGTAGGCGCCGTGGCGGTCGCACATTTACTGAACGATTTAATTCAGGCAGTGCTACCGGCCATCTATCCAATGCTAAAAGCAAACTTTTCGCTGAGTTTTGCTCAAGTTGGCCTGATTTCGTTTGTATATCAAATTACAGGTTCACTGCTTCAGCCTTGGATTGGACTTTATACCGATAAACATCCAAAACCGTATCTTCTCCCACTCGGGATGATGGTTACATTTTGCGGCATTATTTTGTTGGCATTTTCACCAAGCTTTACAGTGTTGTTATGTGCATCTGCACTTATTGGGGTAGGTTCGGCAACTTTTCACCCTGAAGCTTCACGGGTGGCACGAATGGCATCTGGCGGGCGCTTCGGTACAGCTCAGTCAACTTTCCAAGTGGGTGGAAACACCGGTACTGCCATTGGCCCGTTATTAGCAGCGTTATTGATTGTACCGTTTGGGCAGCATGCAGTTGCGGGCTTAGTGATATTTGCACTTTTAGCGATTTGGGTTCTATTTGGGGTAAGCCGTTGGACGGTGAATCATGCTAAAAATCAGGTAGCTGCACGTGCAACGCAAGCACATACTAAATTGCATGGTCGTAAGCTCATTATTGCTTTGAGCACAATTAGTGTGTTGATGTTTGCTAAATTTACCTACATTGCCAGCATTAGTAACTACTTTACTTTTTATCTTATTCAAAAGTTCCATATCAGCATTCAAACAGCTCAGTTGCATTTGTTTGCCTTCTTGGCAGCCGTTGCCTTAGGCACATTTGCAGGTGGCCCAATTGGCGATAAGATCGGCCGTAAAGCTGTGATCTGGGTTTCATTTGTTGGCATGGCGCCGTTTGCATTAATGATGCCGTATGCGAATTTATTTTGGACAACAGTTTTCTCAATTATTGCAGGTTTGGTATTGTCATCAGCTTTTGCAGCAATGGTGGTCTACGCACAAGAAGCTGTTCCGGGCCGTGTAGGCATGATTGCAGGTTTAATGTTTGGTCTCATGTTTGGGGTAAGTGGTATTGCCGCAGCAGGCTTAGGACATTTAGCGGATATTAACGGCATTGAATGGGTATTTGGTTTATGTTCATTGTTGCCATTACTTGGGTTTGCAACTGCATTTTTACCAAACACAAAAGTTAAATAAATGAAAAGACTCTCAGTCATATTCGGTTGAGAGTCTTTTTTAGATAAAAATAGTTCCAGTTCAAAAGACTATTTTTGAATACCAAATTTAAATACGGTAACACTGTTATAAGTTTGATTTGGGTTCAAATGTGTAGATGGGAAAGATGGTTGATTCGGGCTGTCTGGAAAATGTTGTGTTTCTAGTGCTAGTGCGTCTGCTTGTCGATAGAGCACACCATTTGCGCCAACAATATTTCCTAGCAAATGATTCGCCGTATACATTTGAACACTTGGTTCAGTGGTTAAAACCTGCATGGTTCGTTTAGATTTTGGATCAACCACAACAGCTGCAAGATTTAATTTCCCTTGAGACTTTTGATTAATTACCCAAGTTTGGTCATAGCCATATCCATAGGCCAATTGCTGATTATTCGCTCGAATATCTTTCACAATGGCTTTAGGCGTCCGAAAATCAAAAGGTGTACCTGCAACTGAAGCAATTTCACCTGTTGGTAAAGAGTTTTGATCGGTTACCAATATACGGTCTGCATTGAGTTGTACCACATGATCTAGTACACCATAAGGGTTATTGCCAGCGCCTGATAAATTGAAATAACTGTGGTTGGTGAGATTAACGACTGTAGGCTGATCAGTTTTGGCCTTATATTCAATCTTGAATTCATTTTGATCTGAAAGACTATAGATCACTTCTACATCTAATTTTCCGGGAAAACCTTGATCACCATTTGGACTGGTTAACTTCAGAGAAGCTTTAACAGTTTCACCTTTAGAAATGAGGGGTTTAACTTGCCAAACACGTTTATCAAAACCAGGATTCCCGCTATGTAATGAATTCGGCCCATTATTTTTTTCAAGGTTATACGTTTTTCCATCTAAGCTAAATTTAGCATTACCAATACGGTTCGCATAACGGCCAATCAATCCACCAAAATGAATACCTGCCTTGGTGTCAGTAACTTCATAGCCTTTTAGATCATCAAAGCCCAAAACGATATTGTCTTTTTTACCTTGAACATCAGGAGTTAAAATCTGGGTAATTACACCACCGAAACTGATAAATGATACGGAGACACCATTGTTATTACTCATGGTGTATAGATCAACTTTTTGACCGTCTTGAGTTGTACCATATGGCTTAACATTTAATGTTGCTGCATTTGTAAGTTGTGCAAAGCTATAAATCGTAAAACCTAAAATTGCTAATTTTTTCATGTTTATACTCTATCTTGTAATAGTTGGACTGGATGAATATAAGATTGATTTTTCATCTTTTTAAAGAAGTTTTTATTATAGATAGTGTTAATAACAATGGAACTGTTAATGTTAAATATTGAAAAAACTGGTTCAATTTACGCTTATAAAGAAATTAATCTTATGAGCAAAATTCGACGGTAAGTTATTTTTATGAATCATTCCGACTCTGTTTTAAAATTTTCACTTGGTCTAAATAGTCTCTCGTTTGATGTAGACAGCCAACACATTCACCTTGAACAGGGCTTAGGTTTTGTTGGTTCAAAAAGTATCGGCCATGGCGTTATTGATGAACTTGCTATTGAAAAGATGATTTATTTTATTGAAGAAATCATTGAGTCACAGCCACTTAGAAATTTAAATATAAGTGGTGTAGCTGTTACTTCTGATAAAGCCATGGCACAACTCAGTGAGTTATTTTTTAGTGCTAAAAAGCAAATCAGTCGCATTGAGCTTGAGCATGGATTTAATAGTTTTATTGAGCGTTTGAGCTACTACACAAACCAAGTGGCTTCAGATCAGCTTGATATTTTTACCTACTTTGTATTTGTTCGAGAGATGATGCATCACTTACGAGTTGAGCAAATTCAGATCCTTTAAGAAACCACTTTCTCAATCTGCCAACTCATCATGAATCCAGTTTAAAAACAGCTCAATTTTAGGAATAAACTGGTGGGTTCGTGGATAAACCAAATGATGAGCAGAGATAGGAATCGATAGCTCATCGGCAAAAACTCTAACCAACTTTCCAGATTCCAAATAATTTTGAGTAAGTAAATTACTTTCTAAAACAAAACCTAGTCCATGTGTGGCTGCCTCAAGTGACATATAAGAGCGGTCAAAACTTAAAGTATAGGGAAACTCAGGAATGCTTAAACCCTGATGGGCAAACCATTGGGGCCAAGTAACTAAGGTTGAACGCGATAAAATCAGTTCTTTTTTTAATAAATCTTGAGGTTTATGCACAGGACTGCGTTCAAGTAGCTTAGGGGATGCAAGCACTTCTAGCTTTTCATTACGAATAGTTCTGATTTCTACTCCTGTCCAGTTGGGCAAACCATGACGGATATCAATGTCAATCTTGTCACGGGTGAAGTGCAAATTTTCATATGAACATGACAAGTTGACCTGAATCATTGGAAATTTTTCTTTAAATGACTCAAGGCGAGGCAGTAACCAGAGCAAACCAAAACTTGGTGATGAATGAATATATAAACTGTCTTTCGGGCTTTTATCGGCAGCTTTTTCAGTGGCTAACATCAGGTTATGCAAAATGGTGGTGACATCTTGAAAATAGCGTTCGCCAGAAGGAGTCAGCGTCACACCACGGGCACCACGAATAAATAAACTCTGCCCAATCATTTCTTCAAGCTTAGCAATTTGATGACTCACTGCTGATGGCGTGAGATTTAAATTCTCGGCTGCCTTGGCAACATTGCCGAAACGGGCGGTTTGTTCAAAAGCCTGTAATGTTTTAATTGAAGGCATCTGATTGAAATTGTTTTCACTGCTATCCATGAAATGATCCGTTTTTATCCCTAAAACTTATTTAAAAATAGCATAGGCATGAATTTTTTTCATGCCTTGTTGAATTCGAGCTGATTGCTGGGCTTTGTGAAAAAAGAGATTCTAAGTCAGAACTCAGGATATAAAGCGTAAAAGAGGATTAAACATGTTACTACAAGGAAAAGTGGCATTAATTACCGGTGCAGCATCAGAACGTGGAATTGGGCGAGCAACCGCAGAAATCTTTGCACAACAAGGTGCCAAAGTCATTATTGTTGATTTAGATCTTGCTCAAAGCCAAAACGCTGCAAAGGCACTTGGTGAAGGACATTTAGGTCTTGCTGCAAACGTTGCGAACGAAGAACAGGTCAAAGCAGCTGTTGAACAAGCGTTACAGCACTATGGCAAGATTGATATTTTAATTAACAATGCTGGTATTACTCAGCCAGTTAAAACACTTGATATTCAGCGCAATGACTATGACCGTATTTTAGATGTCAGCCTCCGCGGAACACTCATTATGTCGCAAGCGGTTATTCCATCCATGAAAGCAAACGGTGGTGGAAGCATTGTGTGTCTATCTTCAGTTTCAGCACAACGTGGTGGCGGTATTTTTGGTGGACCACATTACAGCGCTGCAAAGGCAGGGGTTTTAGGTTTGGCAAAAGCGATGGCACGTGAGTTTGGTGGCGATCAGATCCGTGTAAATTCTCTTACGCCGGGCCTAATCCAGACTGATATTACTGGCGGTTTAATGAATGATGACCGCCGTCACGACATTCTGGCAGGTATTCCACTCGGCCGCTTAGGTAAAGCGCAAGATGTGGCAAATGCGGCATTATTTTTGGCAAGTGATCTGTCAGCTTACCTAACTGGTGTCACACTCGATGTAAATGGTGGCATGCTGATTCATTAATCGCTCACTATTTCAAAACTAAAAATAGAATGATGGTCACAAGAGGATACTGTGGCCAAATGTAAAGGGATTCGCATGATGGATACAGTATTTTCATCTGAAGTAGATACAACGGTTCGTAAATCGGCGTATCGAAAAATTGCATTTCGGCTCATGCCATTTTTAATGCTTTGTTATTTTTGTGCCTATTTAGATCGAGTAAATGTAGGTTTTGCCAAGCTCCAGATGATGAGTGATTTACAGTTTAGTGAAGCTGTATATGGGCTAGGCGCAGGGATTTTCTTCATTGGTTATTTTCTTTGTGAAGTGCCAAGCAACATCGTACTCCATAAGGTAGGCGCAAGACGTTGGATTGCCCGTATCATGATTACATGGGGCATTTTGTCAGGTTGTTTTGCTTTTGTTCAAACCGAATGGCAATTTTATGCCTTACGTTTTCTGCTCGGTGTTGCCGAAGCTGGTTTGGCTCCGGGCTTGTTGCTTTACCTCACTTATTGGTTCCCGTCCTACCGCCGCGCACGGATGACAGTTCTTTGGTTTATCGCGATTCCAATTTCGGGAATGATTGGTGGGCCGCTTTCAGGCTTAATCATGGACCGAATGAGCGGTGTACATGGTTGGTTTGGGTGGCAGTGGATGTTTGTGATCGAAGCCATTCCTACTGTGCTTGTTGGCCTATTGGTACTTGCTGTTTTAAAAGATTCAGTTCAAGACGCCAATTGGTTAACCCAAGACGAAAAGAACTTGGTGAAGCAAGAGCTTGCCCAAGATAACCAGCACAAAGAAGGTCATGCTAGCGTTAAAGAGTTTATTGCGGATAAACGGTTATGGTTACTGGCGGGCATCTACTTTTGTGTAGTGATGGGCCAATACGCCATTACCTTTTGGTTGCCAACTCTTATTCGTAACTCAGGCATTAGCGATAACTGGCATATCGGTTTGCTCACAAGCCTGCCTTACATGTGTGCCATTGTGGTCATGATTTTGGCGGGGCGTAGCGGTGACCATTTCCAAGAACGCCGCTGGCATTTAATTATCCCGATGTGTGCAGGCGCTATAGCACTTACATTTGCGACCTTATTCGCTTCAAACCTAACCCTTTCTCTAATTTGCCTTTGCATCGCAGCTTCAGGTGTGCTGACGGCATCCTCTTTATTCTGGATGTTACCGACCAACTTTTTAGGTGGTGTTTCCGCTGCGGCAGGTATTGCAGCAGTGAATAGCTTCGCCAACCTCGCAGGCTTTTGCTCACCTTATCTAATTGGTTGGATCACCACCAACACTGGTTCAAATGCAATCGGCATGTTCTTAATCACGGCAGTATTAATTTTCGGTGCCAGTCTGGTTCTGCGTGTTCCAGCAAAACTGGTCAATCGTTAATAAGGAAATAGTAAATGACAATGTTAAATGTTGATAAAGCAGGCCAAATTGCCGAGTTGCAACAACGTGCCTACCACATTCGCCAACATGCTTTACGTATGGGGCAAGTACAAGGTCAAGGTTATGTCGGACAAGCTTTAGGTGCAGCAGATCTACTGGCAGTATCTTATTTCCATGCGATGAAATATCAGCCAGAAAACCCTGAGTGGGAAGGCCGTGACCGTTTTTATCTTTCTATTGGGCACTATGCGATTGCACTTTATGCAGCCTTGATTGAAGCAAAAATTATCCCGCTTGAAGAACTTGAAACCTACGGTGCAGATGACAGTCGTCTACCGATGTCGGGCATGGCTTCCTATACACCGGGCATGGAAATTACAGGTGGCTCATTGGGTCATGGCCTTGGAATTGCAGTCGGTGCATGTCTAGGGCTGAAACAGAAAAAGTCGGATGCTTTTGTATATAACTTACTGTCCGATGGAGAGCTAAATGAAGGCTCAACATGGGAGGCTGTAATGTCTGCTTCTCATTGGAAACTAGATAACTTGATTGCGATTATTGATGTGAATAATCAGCAGGCAGATGGGCACTCAAGCGAAATTTTAGCGTTTGAACCGATTGTAGATCGTTGGCAGTCATTTGGTTGGTACACCCAACGCGTAGATGGCAATAACGTGGAAGCTTTACTTACAGCATTCGACCAAGCACGAAACCATGAGGGAAAATGCCCACGTGTCATTATTTGTGACACCAAGATGGGTAAGGGCGTGTCGTTCTTGGAAAGCCGCGAAAAAACACACTTCATTCGTGTTGATGAACATGAATGGGATGACGCTTTAAATATTTTGACCCACTACGGACAGTAAGGAATATACCATGAGCCAGTTAGCCAATCCTCCTAAGAAAAAACTAACCACTTCGGCAATGATTGCTTCTATTGCTGCCGAGGGGCAACCGACCAAACCAGCTCCATTTGGCCATGCACTCAATGCCTTGGCAAAAGAGCGTAACGATATTGTGGGGTTGTCAGCAGATTTATCTAAATACACTGACTTACATATCTTTGCTAAAGAAAACCCAGACAAGTTTTTCCAAATGGGCATGGCAGAACAACTTTTGATGAGCGCAGCAGCAGGACTTGCTCGTGAAGGGTTTGTTCCTTTTGCGACCACTTATGCTGTGTTTGCATCACGCCGTGCCTATGACTTTATTTGTATGGCAATTGCGGAAGATAACCTCAATGTCAAAATTGTCGCGGCACTCCCGGGTTTAACTACGGGCTACGGCCCAAGCCATCAAGCGACAGATGATATTGCAATTTTCCGTGCTATGCCGAACTTGATGGTTATCGATCCATGTGATGCCTTAGAAATCGAACAGGCGATTCCTCAAATTGCTGCGCATAATGGCCCTGTATATATGCGTTTATTACGTGGTCAGGTTCCGTTAGTACTCGATAAATATAATTACCAGTTTAAATTGGGTAAGGCACAGGTGATTAAACCGGGTAAAGATTTACTCATTATTTCGACTGGCTTATTGACCATGCGTGCGCTTGAGGCAGCCGAAGAGCTTGAAAAAGAGGGCATTGAGGTTTCAGTGTTGCATGTACCGACCATTAAACCTTTAGATGAACAAACCATTTTGGATGAAGTTGCAAAAGGTGGCCGACCTGTTTTAACTGCTGAAAATCACTCAGTCATTGGTGGGTTAGGCGAAGCAGTTGGCTCATTACTTCTAAGAAATGGTCAACATCCTCGTTTTGACATGATTGGTTTGCCAGATGCATTTTTAGATGCAGGGGCTTTACCCACTTTGCATGATCGATACGGTATTTCAACTGAAGCAGTTAAAGAGAAGATTAAGGCACATTTGAAGTAAAAAGACTAAACTCTAGAATTGAAAAGGGCGTGATGGAATTTTCTTCACGCCCTATTTTTAATCAGGGTGATTGAAAAACTTAAGCAATCGAATCATCTAAATTCGGCGCTAACCAACGTTTCGCTTCATCAAGTGTCCAACCTTTACGTTTCGCATAATCTTCAAGTTGGTCTTGAGAGATTTTACCCACGTTAAAGTATTCACTTTGAGGGTGCGAATAGTAGAAACCACTTACCGAAGATGGCGGCATCATTGCAAAGTGTTCAGTGAGTTTAGTACCGATTTTGTCGGTAGAACCTAACCAGTCAAATAACACTGCCTTTTCAGAGTGCTCAGGGCAAGCAGGGTAGCCTGGAGCAGGGCGAATACCGACATATTTCTCTTTAATCAGCTCTTCATTGCTAAGCTGTTCATCAGCTTTATAGCCCCAGAATTCTTTACGAATGCGTTCATGCAAGTGTTCTGCAAAGGCTTCCGCAAAACGGTCAGCCAATGACTGAACTAAAATTGCAGAGTAGTCATCACCTTTAGCTTTGTACTCATTTGCCAATTCTTCTGCACCAAAAATCGATACAGTGAATCCGCCTAAGTAGTCCTGTTGCTCACGGTCAGCGCGAATGTAATCTGCTAAAGACAAGTTTGGCTTACCTGTTACTTTGTCAGATTGTTGACGTAAATGCTCAAAAGTATGGGTAACAGTTTGACCAGCTTCATCAAATACGCTCACTGTGTCGGCGTCAGTGCGCTGAGCAGGGAACATACCAAATACAGCACGAGCATCAAAACGATTATTGTCGATAATATCTTTCAACATCGCTTGAGCTTGATTGTACAAGTCAGTTGCCGCTTCACCCACCACTTCATCTTCTAAAATTTTCGGGAATTTACCCGCCAAGCTCCAAGAAATAAAGAATGGTGTCCAGTCAAAATACTCTACGAGTGTAGCAAGCGGGTAGTTCGTTAAAACTTGTGTTCCCAAAAGGTTTGGTTTTGGTGGTACATAGCTTTCGTCAATTTTAAATCCGTTTTCAACTGACTCGCTATAAGTCAATTTGGCAGCTTTGGGCTGTTTGTTGGCTAAACGTTCACGGATCTTGGCATATTCAGCACGGTGCTCTGCAATAAAGTTTCCACGCATTTCTTTCGAAAGGAGGGTCGTTGCAACACCTACAGCACGTGAAGCATCAGCCACATAAATCACCGCATCGTTTTGATACTGAGGATCAATTTTTACTGCTGTGTGTGCTTTTGATGTAGTCGCGCCACCAATTAATAAAGGAATGTTAAAGCCTTTACGTTGCATTTCTTTCGCAACAAAGACCATCTCATCTAAAGATGGGGTAATCAGACCTGACAAACCGATGATGTCACATTTTTCATCAATTGCAGTTTGCAAGATTTTCTCGCAAGGTACCATCACGCCAAGGTCAACAATGTCATAACCATTACAACCAAGTACTACGCCTACAATATTCTTACCAATATCGTGTACGTCACCTTTAACAGTTGCCATCAAGACTTTACCTTTAGATTGGCTACCTGTCTTTTCAGCTTCAATGTACGGGTTGAGCCAAGCCACAGCTTGCTTCATAACACGTGCAGATTTAACAACCTGTGGTAAGAACATTTTACCTGAACCGAACAAGTCACCAACCACGTTCATACCATCCATCAAAGCGCCTTCAATCACATCTAATGGACGTTTGGCTTTGAGGCGAGCTTCTTCGGTATCTTCATCAATGTAAGTCGTGATCCCTTTAACTAAGGCATATTCAAGACGTTTTTCTACAGATTCATTACGCCATTCAAGGTTCTCAGCTTCTTTTGCCGCACCGCCTTGTCCACGATATTTTTCAGCGACTTCAAGTAATTTTTCAGTCGCAGCTTGACCAGACTCACCTTGGTTTTTGTTTAGGATGACATCTTCAACTGCTTCTTTAAGTTCGGTTGGAATATCATCATAAATTGCCATTTGGCCGGCATTTACAATACCCATGGTCATGCCTTGCTTGATGGCATGGTACAAGAACACAGAGTGAATCGCTTCACGGACAGGTTCATTACCACGGAATGAGAACGAAACGTTCGATACACCACCAGAAATCATGGCGTGAGGTAAGTTTTGTTTAATCCAACCTGTAGCGTCAATAAAATCGACGCCATAATTATTATGTTCCTCAATACCTGTTGCTACTGCGAACACGTTCGGGTCAAATATAATATCTTCAGCAGGGAAGCCTACATCATTAACCAATACATCATAAGAACGTTTACAGATTTCACGTTTGCGCTCAGCAGTGTCGGCCTGACCTGTTTCGTCAAATGCCATGACAATAATCGCAGCACCATATTGGCGGCACAGGCGAGCTTTTTCGACAAACTCGTCATAACCTTCTTTTAATGAAATCGAGTTAACAACAGGTTTACCTTGTACGCATTTTAAGCCAGCTTCAATGATTTCCCATTTTGATGAGTCAATCATGATCGGCACACGTGAAATATCTGGCTCAGAAGCCACAAGGTTTAAGAAATGCACCATCGCATTTTGCGAATCGAGCATCCCTTCATCCATGTTAATGTCGATAATCTGTGCGCCAGCTTCAACTTGCTGCTGTGCCACTTCTAAAGCTTCGGCAAAGTTTTCTTCACGAATTAAGCGTAAGAATTTTTTTGAACCTGTAACGTTAGTACGTTCACCCACGTTCACGAACAATGAGTCATCATAAATATTAAATGGTTCTAAACCACTTAAACGACACGCAGGTACAGTTTCAGGAACTTGACGAGGCGCAATATCTTTTACCGCATTGGCAATTGCACGGATGTGGTCAGGCGTTGTACCACAGCAACCACCAGTAATATTAATGAGGCCACTTTCTGCAAATTCTTTTAAGAAGGCGGCAGTTTGCTCTGGTGTTTCATCATATTCACCAAAAGCGTTTGGTAAGCCTGCGTTTGGATGTGCTGAAACAAACGTATCTGCTACATCAGAAATGGTTTTTACGTGAGGGCGCATTGCATCTGCACCAAGCGCACAGTTAAAACCAATCGATAGCAAATCACCATGACGTACAGAATTCCAGAACGCTTCGGCAGTTTGACCTGTTAAGGTACGACCTGATGCATCGGTAATAGTCCCTGAAATCATGATTGGTAATTCGCGACCAATTTGTTTAAAGACTTCTTTAACCGCAAAAATCGCAGCTTTACAGTTTAATGTGTCAAATACGGTTTCAATCAAAATGATATCTGCACCGCCTTCAATCAGCGCATGCGTCGCTTCAATATAGTTTTCTTTTAGCTCATCAAAGGTAATGTTACGAAAGGCAGGGTCATTTACATTCGGTGAAATTGAACAAGTACGTGATGTTGGCCCAAGCACACCTGCGACAAAACGCGGTTTATCTGGCGTTGAATACTTTTCACAAGCTGCTTTAGCTAAACGTGCCGCTTCACGGTTAATCTCGGGAACAAGATCTTCCATGTGATAGTCAGACATTGAAACACGTGTGCCGTTAAAGCTGTTGGTTTCGATAATGTCCGCACCTGCATCAAGATAAGCTTCATGAATACCTTGAATAATTTGGGGTTGTGTTAGCACTAAAAGATCATTGTTACCTTTTAAGTCATGTGCCCAATCGGCAAAACGCTCACCACGGTAGTCGGCTTCTTCCAATTTATGGCGCTGAATCATAGTGCCCATTGCACCATCAATTATCAAAATACGTTTGGCAAGAAGCGCTTTTAGGGTGGCTAGCGTGGACATATAAAACCCCGATATTGTACAAATTTAAAAATGCGGCGCTATTGTAACAGAATAGTTGCGCAATAGATGACCTATAACGACCCATCATTCACTGTAACTTACTCAGCATACAAGCGCTTTATGACAAAGTAGAGTCTGATTTTTCATCAAATATTCATAAAATGATCATGATATTGAAATATTTCATCTCCAATATTCGGTTTTATGACAATTGTGTTGTTTAAAAAGTGGCCTTCAGGTAATTTTTTAGATATTTTTGCTTTAAAAATAGTCATAAATTCGATGGATATGGAGTTATATAAATTATTGTATTTTAATAAAAAAATAAAATAGGTAGGGGAAAGGTGCATCAAATGAGGTCAAAATATGAAAAATTGACTTCATCAGGCGCCGCTTTGTCATATAATTGTCATAATTTAATTTAAGAATACAGAGGATTTTCTTATCCTCTTACCGTCTGCATGAATTCTAATCTACCCCCTGTTTCGGATTCAAAACTTGCGGCAAACCTGCAAGTCAAATCGACGAATGTACATGTCCCGACACCTAAGTTTTTTATGCCGGTGTTTCTGACGATTATTGTTGCAACACTTATTTATATCGGATTTCAGGTGAGTGCTGATTTAGCACATGTACCACCTTTGAGCCTTTATTCAGTTATTCTTTTATCTACTGCACTCTTGATTGCTTTAGGCTTTGAATTTGTAAATGGATTTCACGATACTGCAAATGCAGTGGCAACAGTAATTTACACCAATGCTTTACCAGCACCAGTTGCAGTCATGTGGGCTGGTTTTTGTAATTTTCTTGGGGTAATGGTTGCAAGCGGCGCAGTCGCTTACGGCATTATTGCATTATTGCCTGTTGAACTGATTATGAATATGGGCAGTGGTGCAGGTTTCGCAATGGTTTTTGCGCTTCTTATTGCTGCGATTCTCTGGAACTTAGGTACATGGTTCTTAGGTATTCCTGCATCTAGTTCTCATACCTTGATTGGTTCAATCTTGGGTGTGGGCATTATGAACCATCTATTGAGTGCATCGACTGGCGTAACGACCAGTGGTGTTGATATGGATCAGGTGATTAAAGTTGGTAAGGCATTATTATTTTCACCTTTAATTGGTTTCGCTTTTGCAGCGATTGTATTCTTGTTGGTTAAAACTATTTTTAAACGCCAATTAGAATTATTCCAACCACCTGAAGGGAATAAACCACCACCAGCAATCATTCGTGCAATCTTGATCTTTACCTGTACAGGTGTAAGTTTTGCACATGGTTCTAATGACGGTCAAAAGGGTATGGGTCTCATCATGCTGATTTTGGTTGGCCTGGTGCCGTTGGCTTATTCATTAAATAAAAACCTCGATACACAACAAGTTCAATCATTCCATCAGCTTTCTTCTCAAACTGCTGTATTTTTGAATCAAAATCAGCCTGAATTAACCGATGAAAAAGCACGTGTTATTCTGACTAAATATATTCAAACTAAACAGCAAACTCCTGAAGTTGTCCCTGCATTGGCAAGTATGACTGATCACTTGGGTGAGCGAGTTTCTAGCTATAACAACTTAAAAGATATTCCTGAAGCTGCCATTAGCGAAATTCGTAATGACATGTATTTGAGTACAACGACGTTTAAGCGTTTGGATAAAGCAGATGCTTTACCAAAAATGGATCAATCACAGCAAAAACTCGTAAAAGAATACCGTAGTAGCTTAGATTCATTCTTACAATACATCCCGACTTGGGTAAAAGTGGCGGTAGCTTTAGCACTTGGCCTCGGCACAATGGTGGGTTGGAAACGTATTGTTGTGACTGTGGGTGAACGTATTGGTAAGCACCACATGACTTATGGTCAAGGGATGTCTGCTGAGCTTGTCGCGATGAGTACAATTGCAGCTGCCGATGGTTTAGGTATGCCAGTTTCAACAACACACGTTTTAAACAGTGCTGTTGCGGGTACGATGGTCGCGAATAAATCAGGTTTAAACTTTAATACCGTGAAGACAATTCTTTCTGCATGGGTATTTACTCTTCCAGCAACAATCTGCTTATCAGGCGGTTTGTACTGGTTATTCTTACAGTTTGTATAAAAGCATTTAAAAAATTAAAGCCACTGTTTACAGTGGCTTTTTTATTTGTCTAGTTTTTAAAGTTGAGACTGTTTTTAATGTACATTCAGCTATAAATTAATATTTGTTGTAGGCCAAAAAGCTTCATAGGCTGGGTTTAAAATTTTATATCAGGATAGATTATGGATGCGGTTCAAATAGATCAGCTAAAACAACAATTCCCACTTATTAAAACGTTGCAAGCTTATCAAGAGACATTTTGGTTTACACCCCATCGCTATCCTTTAAAAGAAGCTTTAGCAAAAGTTGGGCTAACTGCTGGAGACGTAAGGGAAGCAGAAGCAAGACTGGTGCGTTTCGCACCTTATTTAGCACAGGTATTTCCTGAAACTCAAACACAACAGGGAAAAATTGAATCAGATATCGTCGAAATTGCTCATATGCAACAAGCACTTTCTTCAACAGAACAAGTACAACTGACTGGAAAATTCTGGCTGAAAAAAGATAGCCATTTACCTATTTCAGGTTCTATTAAAGCACGTGGTGGTATTTATGAAGTCTTAACTCACGCCGAAAAATTGGCAATTGAGGAAGGCTTACTCAAACCAGAAGATGATTATCGTAAATTAGATCAAGATTTATTTCGGGCTTTCTTTTCTAAGTACCAAATTGCAGTGGGTTCTACAGGCAACCTTGGGCTTTCTATTGGTATTATGAGCGCCAAACTCGGCTTTAGAGTTACTGTTCATATGTCGGCTGATGCGAGACAGTGGAAAAAAGACAAATTGCGTTCACTGGGTGTTAATGTTGTGGAATATGCCAGTGATTATGGCGTAGCGGTTGAAGAGGGAAGAAAAGCCGCAGAGCAAGATCCCCATTGTTTTTTCATTGATGATGAAAACTCAACAACATTATTTTTAGGTTATGCCGTTGCAGGAATACGCCTAAAAGAGCAATTTGAGCAAAAACAAATTAAAGTTGATGCTGAACATCCATTATTTGTTTATTTACCGTGTGGCGTTGGTGGTGGCCCGGGTGGGGTAAGTTTTGGACTAAAACTGGCCTTTGGTGAGCATGTACATTGTATCTTTGCGGAACCAACCCATTCGCCGTGTATGTTACTTGGTGTCTACACAGGCTTGCATGATCAGATTTCAGTAAATGACATCGGTATTGATAACGTTACGGCGGCAGACGGGCTTGCGGTAGGGCGTGCTTCAGGTTTTGTGGGGCGTGCAATGCAACAGTTAATCGATGGTTACTACACCATTTATGATGAACGTTTATATGAGCTCATTGCGCTTTTAAATCGAACCGAGAATATTCAGCTTGAGCCTTCTGCCGTAGCAGGCATGATGGGACCATATTATGTTCAGACGAGTCCTGATTACTTGGCTTTGCATCAGTTAACAGATGAGCAGTTGCAGCAGGCAAATCATGTGATATGGGCGACTGGAGGCGGTATGGTACCATCTGATGAAATGCAAAAATATCTATCACAATTTCAAGCTAAATAAAGACACACTAGAAAAAAGCCCAATTCTAAAATTGGGCTTTAAGAAATTATTTTTTAGATGATTTTCTAAAAGGTAGCTTTTCGGTAGCAAAGCCATAAATTGCAGCGAAAGGCAGGGCAGTTCTTGCTAAATAAGCCACACGCCATAATCCACCATGGTTGGCACCTTCCATCATAAGTTCAAGCGGGTGGTCCAATACAGTTTCAGGATTTGCTACAGAGGACTCATTTCTTAAGTCATGAATCCAGAGTGCCGCCATAATAGCGTTAGTGGTTTCAGGGCTAAAAGCTTCTACATCAAAAAGCTCTGCGCCATTAAAAGCAGCTTTCAGTAATGGATTCTTAGTTACTGAATGGGTCGTGGTCGATGGAGCAATATTAATACTGACACGTTGACCTTGATGACGAGCCAAAATCGCACGCCATTGTTGAATACGTTTCGCCAAAGCATAGTTTGGACCTTGTTCAACCACTAAACAGTCAGCAATACCATAAGTTTTTCCATTTTCACATGTAACCAAGTCTTGGTATGGCGCTTGAAAAAAACGATTGAGAGAAAGTGTGGAAACACCTTTTACTGCTAATTTTTGTATTTTTTTGCGTGATTTAAATTTCTCTTGAGCAGCCTCTGCAACTTCCTTTGGTACTGCATAAACATCGGTTGGAGTACACATAAACATAAGGCTTGTATCAGATTTATGCTCGCTCACATATTGCATAATACTGTCCATTGCCATGGAAACACGTACATGCTTTTCACCATCTAAATAGGCGATTGCTGCCAAATCTAACTTTTGCGGAAACTGCACCAACCATTGCGCAATTTCTGGTAATTGAGTCAGTAAATTTGCACCTAACTTATCTTTTAGCTCGGAAGCTTTTGCTGAAGAATCAATTTGTTCAGCACTTGGTGCAATGAGCGTGGCATTGCCTTTTTGAATCGTATTTAAGATTTTTCCCCAGACTCGTGAGTTGGGTAAATCTACCGCAACAATATTCGCTTTCCATTTAGCTAACCAAGGTAGAGGACCTGCTTCTGAGGCAGCTCCAAATAACACCATGGTACGGTCAGATAAATCGAACCATTCTGGATGTGCAATAACTTCACGTAAAGCCTTGGCATGGCTTGGTTCAATAATACCAGCCTTTTCCCAACGTTGAATTTGGTCTAGTAAGCTTTGTCCACTGAGCTTTTGTCCTTTATAAGGAACATACCATTCTGGTGCAGCGTCACTTTCACCTTTAAGTTTTACTGTATAAAGTGGTTTAGATGAAGCAATATGAACGGCATCTTTTAAAAAGTAATGCTTATTATCACGATAATAATCAAAAATATGATGAGCTTTATGCAAACCTTGCTTTGCAATGGTAATTGGGTTGTTGATATTAGAAATTCCTTGTTTAACAAGGGCTTTAAAATATATAGGATAGTTTTTTCGCCAGTTTTTTTCATTCAACACTTGTTGTGCAGTTTTATTATCTACAATAGATAAAGCCTCGGATAAAATCTCTTGGCCTGTACGAGACGTACTTTGTTTTTTTGTTGAGGCGTGTACCGGAAATTGTAGACCTTCGACTTGACTTGTGCTGGACATAAAATATCTCGTTAATACGACTGGGTTAATATACAGATGTATACATTATCTATGCCAATGAAAGGAAACGAGTGGCAATAACTGACAAAATAATATTGATTATTTGTGTGATGAAACTGGAAAGAGAGGATTATTATGATAAATTCATCTCATTTTAGTCTTAATTTTTTTCACATTTTTAAAACATTTTTATAGACTTACGTTACATAAATGATTATTTTGTATTAAGCAAATACATCAGTTTTAACCTGAAGGTAAAATGTTCAAAATGTATCAATAATAGAGATACAGAAATGACTAAAAATTAGACTTTTTTCTTAAGTAGTAAGAAAAGTCAAACGGAATAAGAAAGAATTGGGGTGAAACTAGATAGAAGACAACGTAAGATTGTCTTTTAAAAATCTTGGGGATATGGTGATTTTTTTACACCATAATTTTCTAGTTTCATCCCATCTAATTTGGGCGTGGAACCCTTCATTGAGTATTCAATTACTTGATTGAACTCTATTTCTTTAGAGTAACTTAAAAATTACTCTAAAAAAGGGAGTTTCTAACAACGTCCTTTTTTAGCTTGTCCTGGTGGGCAAAAGCCTCCTGGATGTCCGTAATATGGTGAATCTGGGTCAATCACAATACTACCTTCGGGAGTATGGACTGCACAGGCTGATAGTGACATCGTGAAAATTGCTGCGGCGCAAAGAAGTAAAGTTTTCATCTTGTTCTCACTTTTTTATCATTCTCATTTGTACTATAAAAATATTTTGATTATTTTTCGATCTAATTTTGGTTAAAAAATATCTTTAATAAGCTTAATTAAGAAGAAATTAAGGAGACCGTAAAATTGTTCGAAACCCTACATGTGTTGCAGCTAAATCGAAATCTTGTGGGTAGCGACTACTACTACGATAACGTGAACAATAATTTTGTGCACAAAGGAAAGATCCACCTTTAATTACATATTGTGTGCTCGCGATTTGTTTTTGTCGTAAATCAGAATAATTTCCCATATGTTGGTCATGAGCACCTTGATACGGTGATGATGTCCATTCCCATACATTTCCAATCATATCAAATAGTTTGAAATTGTTTGATGCAAAACATCCAACGGGTGCCACATCTTTAAAGTGATCTTGATTTAGATTTTGAAAAGGGAATTCACCTTGCCAGTAATTTGCTTGGGGATGCTGATGTTCATCAGTAGGAGCTTGATGTAAAGGTGTATCAGTTTTTGAATTGGCTTTAGCTGCATATTCCCATTCTAGTTCTGTTGGTAAATCACGTCCTAGCCACACTGCATAATGTTCCGCATCATTTTTACTCACATATCGTACGGGCTCATTAGGAGTTGCTATAGCACCAGCACTGCTGTTTGGGGTTTTCCATGTATATCCCGATTTTAGTTGCCACCATTGCTGTGGATGATGAGGGTCTGGTGAAAAAACTGCAGCCTGATTTTGTTTTTCGGCATCGGTAATATAACCTGTTGCTTTTACGAAGCTTGCAAACTGAGCAACGGTAACTTCAGTCTGATCAATCCAAAATCCTTTGACTTCTCGTTGTTTCTTTCCAAAATTCAATTCATCGGGATAGGCTTTCTCAGAACCAAAATTAAAATGTCCATCGGCAATTAAAACCATGCCAGCTGTAGGTTGTTTAAGCCAACCTTGGGGTAGTCCAGAGTAGTTTTTACACTTTTCAATAGAGCCCAGGTCGGTTAAAGAATTTGGCTTTTGGGTCGAAGAGGATGACTCAGAAATTTTTAAAGATTGGTTACAGCCTGTCATAAAAGACAGGCTGATTGTGGTAACTAAAAATAGTTTTAATCTCATTTGGCGTTATATTCCTGCACACCATTTTTCTCAGTATATTTTTGATAAACCGATAATAACTCTTGCACTTTTGCTGGGTAAAGTTGCGCAACATTGTGGTTTTCTCCACGATCAGTGGCAATGTTATACAACTCCCAAGTTCCTGTGCCTAACTCAGGGCGTCCTTGAACTGCAATTTTCCATTCACCTTGTTTTGCATATTTGCTGCCATGTAATTCATCGGCAAAACTAAAATTAGCAGGGCGAATGGTAGTGGTTTTATTTTCAAGTAAAGGCTTCCATGAAACCCCTGATGGCGTATTAATGGTACGACCATTGTATTGGCCTTGTGGTACTGGAATATGGGCATATTCTAATAGGGTTGGGAAAACATCGAGTACAGATGCAAAGCTATTATTGGTTGCTTCTGCTTTTTTCTGGTTCGGTAATTTCACAATAGCAGGGGCAGTGGTTGCACCTTCACCAGCTGTATCTTTCCATAAATGAAATGGTGCCGCGCTGACCTCGGCCCAACGTGGCCCGATATAGTGGTACGAAGTTGGTGTACCTACGTTTGCTACAGAATTATCAAAACCAGATTCACTGCCATATCCGCCACGTACAAAACCTTCGGCACCGTTATCGGAAACAAAGAAAATTAAAGTATTGTCATAAAGATTATTTTGTTTGAGGTATTGAATAATGCGGCCGACGTTAGCATCAAGGTTTTCGACCATGCCTGCATAGATTTCCATTTTACGGGCTTCTAATGCCTTTTGTTCGGCTGTTAACTCATCCCATTTTCCATATTTTTGTGGGGCATTTTGTGTTGCAATGGGTTCCGCTGCCTCAAAGTTTGCAGGGATAATTCCAAGCTGTTTTTGCCTAGCAATACGTGCGTTACGAATAGCATCGTAACCGACATCATAAACTCCGCGATATTTTTCGCGGTATTCAGCAGGTGCCTGAATTGGCCAGTGAGGTGCTGTATAAGCTGCATAAGCAAAGAATGGCTTGCCACTATTTTTGCCTGAATCTAAGTAGCTTAGTAATTTATCGGTAAAATAATTTGTCGAGAAAAAGTCATCAGGCAAAGCTGAAACAGGAATAACCTGCCCATCTTCTGTATAAGTTGAATTTCGTTTAAACGCACTTGGCGCTTGTTTAAAGTGGTGATCTAGACCTTGTAATAGGGTAAATGAATGATCAAAACCTTTAGCATGTGCATTGGTTTCAGGTGTTAGGCCTAAATGCCATTTACCGCTAATGTACGTGCGGTAACCATTATCTTTAAGTACTTGTGCGATAGATAGAGAACGTTCATTTAAATAGCCTTCGTAGCCTGGTTGTCCCTTCAAATGCTCAGGTGTGAGTTCAGCCATTGCCCCAATGCCAGCTAAATGGTGATCAGTACCGGAAATGAGTTGAGAGCGTGTCGGAGAACAGGTCGGGGCAGTATGATAATCTGTTAAAAGGCGGCCTTCTTGAGCCAAACTATCAATATTAGGCGTGTGAATTTCACCACCAAAAGCCCCTAAATCTGAATAGCCTAAGTCATCCGCCATAATAAATAAGATATTCGGTTGCTTAGGTGTGCTTACAACATTTTCTTGATTATCGTTGTCATTACATCCAGCCAAAGATAAGCTAAATAAAGCAATGGCAAGGCTAGATAAAATTGCTTTGTACTTCATTGTATCATCTGAATTATTAAAAGAACTGGCATGAGTTTAATCAGATGGTTTTTGCAAACAAAACAACGAATTGATCAAAGAAAATCAGAAAAAAGACTGAGAATTTATAGTGATAAATTAATGAGAAAAAAAGAAAAGCCCACTAAGGACTTCCCTTTGATTTATCTCCCTTAGAAAGGAAGGCGTGTAAGTTGATCTAAGAAATGTGGAATAACTTTTGGCTCAAGTAAAATGGTGACGATGATCCCGTAAGCTGCACCCCACAAATGAGCACTATGGTTAATATGGCTATTGCCACGTTTACCTGCCCAAATGCTATAAGCCACATATAAAATAGCGAAAATAATAGCAGGGACAGGAATGAAAAATACAAAAATCAGCTTCCATGGTTGAAACAGAATATAAGCAAATAAAACTGCTGAAACCGCCCCTGAGGCGCCTAGACTGGCCCAATTTGCATCATTTTTATGTTGTAAATAGCTTGGCAAAATCGCGAAGATTAAGCCCCCTAAGTAAAACAACACAAAACCCATGTCGTAAAAATATTGGCGATAAAAACTTTCAATAATACTGCCAAAGAAAAATAGGGTAATCATGTTGAAGAGTAGATGTGTTCCATCGGCATGGATAAAGCCATGAGTAATGAATCGATCAATTTGTCCACGTTGCATTGCAGGCGGCCAAAAAATCAATCGGTTCATTACGTTTTGATTGCTAAAAGCAAGTAAAGAGATAATGACCGTAATAATAATAAGAGTAACTGTATGGTTAAACGGCAAATGCAACATAAGAAATATTTAAAAAATGATCAATACTGAGGTCAATAATGCCATTAAAAACTTAACTTGAAACCCTGTTGTGTATAAATCCGACAAATTTAGTTGATTTTTTTTAAATCTACCTCATCTTCGGTTAATATAAAGGCATCAGCTTGAGGAATATTGTTATGTCGACTGAGAACACCAACACTGCTGTTGCAGAAGAAATTCCAAACCTTTTGATTACACCATCTGCACAAGAGTATTTGCACGATTTATTAACGAAGCAAAATACTCCGGGAATTGGCGTTCGAATTTTTGTTGAGCATCCGGGTACGCCACGTGCCGAATGCTGTATGGCATATAGTGCGCCAGAAGAAGTGATTCCAACAGATTATAAACAGGACTATCCTGATTTTCCTGCATATATTGATGCGCCATCTATTCCTTATCTTTTAGATGCCGTAATCGATTACAACAAAGACCGTTTTGGTGGTCAGCTCACTTTCCGTGCTCCAAATTCTAAAGTTCCACGTGTTGGTCCAGATGCTTCGATTGAAGAACGTATTACTTACATTCTTCAAGCAGAAATTAACCCAGGTCTTGCAGGGCATGGCGGAAATTGTAGCTTGGTAGAAGTACAAGATGACCCCGAACATGGTTTAACTGCTGTATTAAAATTTGGTGGCGGTTGCCAAGGCTGTTCAGCAATTGACGTTACCTTGAAACAAGGTGTAGAAACCACTCTAAGAGAGAACATTCCTGAACTTCAACGTGTGGTTGACCAAACTGACCATACGCAAGCAGAAGGTGCTTATTTCAAATAATCAAATTATTTGAAAAGTGAAATAAAAAAGCCTCGCAATGAGGTTTTTTTATGGTCTTGCAATTGAAAATAATTATCAATATTATTTATTTTTGTATTTAAATTTGTTACATTTGTTTAAGCAAAACTTAATATTTATTCATAATTTAATGTGTTGGAGTAGGGTATGACGAAGAGTATTTTCCAATCTGTATTATCAATTTCGGTACTTACAGTAATGTTTCCTGTGGCTTATGCTGCTGAAAGTGAAAATATTTTAGTTGATTCTTCCATAAAAAATAAAAAAGAAAGTGAAGTGGCACAATTAGAAAAAATTGTCGTAACAGCAAGTGGTTTTGAACAAAATATAAAAAAAGCAGCAGCTTCTATTTCTGTTTTAACTCAAGATGAAATTAATAAAAAAGCATATCGTGATGTAACTGATGCACTTAAAGATGTACCTGGTGTGGTTGTTACAGGTGGTGGAAGCTCATCTGATATCAGTATTCGGGGAATGGGAAGTGCATATACCGTTATTATGGTCGATGGTAAGAAAGTAAATACACGTTCTGTGCGACCAAATAGTGATAATTCAGGTATTGAGCAAGGTTGGTTACCAGGAATCGAAAGTATCGAACGTATTGAGGTTATTCGTGGTCCAATGTCTGGTCTATATGGGTCAGATGCCATGGGTGGTGTGATTAATATCATCACTAAAAAAGTTGCAGATGTTTGGAACAGTTCTGTTAAGTTAGATACAACGATTCAAGAAAATAATAAATCTGGAAATCTTTACCAAGCTAATACTTATGTATCGGGACCATTAATTAAGAATTTACTTGGATTAAAAGCCAATGGTACATTTTCACAAAGAGATGAAGATGAAATTATTGGTGGTTATAACAAACAAAAAATTCGGGCGGGAGGGGCTACTTTAAGCTTAACTCCTAATGATCAACATACCATCGAGCTTGAATACCAGCGTTCTATCCAAAATCGTAATGCCACAATAGGTAAAACAGTTTCACCAATTCAAACTGGTCGTAATCCACCAGCGGATTCATTAACAGACTATTATCGTACAGAATATAGTTTAACGCACCGTGGTGACATTGGTCCTGTAAAGACTCATTCTTATATTCAACGCGAAGAAAATAAGAACCCGTCTAGAAATATGGAAGCTGTAAATACTACATTTAACACGCTTAACCAGATCACACTCGCAAATCATGCACTGAGCGTGGGCGGAAGTTATCTAAAAGAAGAATTAGATGATTTAGGTAACCAATTAAAAGTGGGTGGCTCACAACCTGTTTCTAATTTAGATCGTTATAGCTGGGCATTATTTGCAGAAGATGCATGGAATATTTTTGATTCTTTCACTTTAACAATGTCATTACGGATGGATCAGGACGAAAAATTTGGAGATCATTTCAGTCCTAAACTATACGGGGTATGGACCTTAAATGATAACTGGATTATTAAAGGCGGTGTATCAACAGGCTATAAAACACCTGCATTAAGAGCGACTGTAGCAGAATGGGGACAAGCTACAGGAGGGAGCAGTTCTGCAGGTGTAATTGTTGGTAATCCTGATCTAAAGCCTGAAAAAAGTACAAACTATGAGTTGTCATTTTCTTGGGATAATTTAGATAACTTGAATGCTGGCTTAACGATCTTTAATAGTGAATTTAAAGATAAAATTACAGAAGTTAGAACCTGTTCAGGAGATGCAGGTACTTATAATTGTGATTGGTTAGGTACAAAATTTGATTTTGTCAGTCAACGCACAAATGTGGATAAAGCCAATATGAGAGGAGTTGAAGCGACGTTTGGTTGGCTCATTTCACCTGACTTAAAGCTAAATGCAAATTATACCTATACAGATACAGAGCAAAAAAGTGGTCAATTTAAAGGTCAGCCTTTAAATGAGATGCCGGAACATATGTTTAATACCACTTTAGATTGGCAAGTTAATGACTTAGTCAATATGTGGAGTCGCTTGAATTTCCGTAGCAAAACTTCTGAATATTTGAGCCGTACCTCAATGGCTGAAGGAAAGCCTGCTTATGGACTGGTTGATGTTGGTATGAACTATAAACCGACTGACAAAATCCAAGTTGCGGCAGGCATCTATAACTTATTTGATAAAGACATTGATGTAGCAACTTATAATTATGTCTTAGACGGACGTCGTTATAATTTAGGTCTTATTTATAAATTTTAATTAGTTAAATAACAAAGGCGCTCTAAGCGCCTTTGTTATTTAAAATATCTAATGCTTTTTCAGAATAATAAAACTTCTCTAAGTACACACGGGCACGACGTCTTAAATGTCCTGTTGTAATTAACTGCTGTAATACAGGCACAAGTAACTTGGTCAGCTCATGTTGTACTAAACCTTCATCAATATTGAGGTCACGAAGTAACAAGTCAAAACTACGCTCCTGATTACGTACATACCAAGTATAGATACCATCATGTACTTGCTGTTTTAGATAATCAGTTTGACGAATGTGGTCCCAGATTTCATGTCCTAAACCTACTGTTTTTGTTAGATCTTGAACTTCTACATAATTTTTTAAAACAGAAAGCGGCATCGTTTTAACTTTATGCCAAACATTTGCCTGAAAATGGTAGAGCTTATCATTGTCAAAATGTTGGTTTAAAACACGCTCACTCATTTGGCTGAGTTTTAAAATATTCTTTTGCAAATAATGATTAATTGTATCGTCCAGATTTGAATCAGTTACTGTTTCTAAAACGGATTTACCCATTTTCATGAAACGACCTACACCTGGTACACGTTTTGACATTGATTCATCTAAATAATCATGCATTGTTTGCTGAATCAGTTGTGTGAGCAAGGCTGAAAAGGCAGGGTTATTCACAATCGTTTTAATCAGCTTTTTACGGTGCTCTTCCTTACTTGCAACGTACTGTGCAATTCGGTCAATCGTTAAAACAGGAATAACGTCTTCAACAGTTGCCGTGTCATTTGCAGGATGAATCAAAGCAAAGCGAATATGCTCAGCAATTTGTTCAATCAGAAAATCAGAAGCAGGCGTGTCTAAAATCTGCTTTTGAATCAGCTGTTGAATCGGTTCAAAAGTCCAAATGTGTTGTAATTGCCGACTTCCCAACCAATGATAAAACTGCTCAAACTCTTGTTGAATCACCTGAGTCTGAGAAAATTGCTCATCTAGAAAATCTAGATGAGCTTCAATAAGTTTTTCAATGATGGGTTGGGTAGACATAAGGTCTCACAAATTAAAAGTTTTATTTAAGGCGTAGCCGTTTTTAAAGACTGGTTTGCTTCTACTTTCAATAAAAACGGTACATATTGTTGAATGACCAACTGTTCAGCTTCCAATATTGGCATATGGCCTACGTTTTCCAAAATAACGGGAGGCTCAGCCTTCTTTAAAAGCCGTTTCAGTTCATTTGCGACTTCTACATTAATAATTTTATCTTGCTTACCCCATAAAATGAGCGTCGGTGCATCAATTGTTTTGGTAAGTACGGCAAATGAATCTGGCGTATAAACCTTATTAAGTGCAATCAGTTGATCAACCAGTTTTTGTGTTTGAGGCGCCTGATCAATCATCAATTTTTCTTGAGCTTGCAAAAACTCTTTAGGAATAAATGGAGGATTAAACATGGTTTGTTTTAATAAATAATTAAAGTCGCCTTTTTTAGATACTAAAAGTTGTTTTAGATAGGTTGGATCTTTGAGATAAATTGTATTTGCAGAACGGAAAATACCGCCACTATCAACCAAGAATAGACTTTTGGTTTCAAATGGATATTGTCCAGCATAAAGTAGGGCAATAGATCCGCCGAGTGAATGTCCTGCAATATGGATTGGACCTTTTAAATTTGCAGCTTCAACAAATCGACGTAATTTTTCTGCAAGATTTGGGACCGAATAGTCGAAGTCTTGAGAAACGATAGTTTCACCACTACCCGGTAAATCAGGAATAATGACATGGTAATTTGTGGTGAGATAACGAGCTACTCGGTTCCAGTTATCACGACTGCCCGCTAAACCATGAATGAGTAGTAAAGTTGGCTTTGTGCTAGAGCCACCTTCACTATACGACCAAGTGATATCGCCGACCTTTAGACTTTTGCTTTGTAGTCCGGCCCAGCTACGCTCTTGTTGTAATATTGTTTGAAAGCTGACATCAATATTATCGGCTGCCTGCACTTGAGAAATGCTCATGACTGACAATACGCTACAAGCCAAAGTCAGGGCAGTAGCAGTTTTTTTCATAGAGGCTTTAATTGATGTGGACAGCCTTGCCATAGATTTCATCCTTGATGCTTAAGCGAGTTTGAAAAATTATTGAAAAACTTTGCCAATGAGTCATTTGCCAAATGTTTGGAATGAAGAAAATTATAGTCAATCCGAGGACCAAAGTATGTCTATTTTTTCGCTAAACAGCAGGGAATTTGCCGTAAAATCTACATTAAACAAGATGACGTACTTTTCATTTTTTTCATGACAAAGGATTTATTTTTTGTCAGTGACATTCAAATTTTGACACATTAAAATGATTTCTAACCTTGAAAAAACAATGGAAATATAAAATGCCTACTGCGCAAGAAGTTTTAGATCGTCTGAAAGCTGGTAATCAACGATTTGTAAATGGAAATACTTCCCTTGCAAAAACCTTATCGCATCATGAACGCGCTGAAATGGCAAAGGATCAAAATCCATTTGCGATTGTATTAGGTTGCTCAGATTCTCGTGTTCCAGCAGAAATGGTATTTGATCAAGGTCTTGGTGACTTATTCGTAATTCGTGTTGCTGGTAACGTGGTTGCACCTTCACAAGTCGGTAGTGTTGAGTTCGCGGCAGAGCGCTATGACTGTCCGGTTGTTGTCGTATTAGGACATAGTCATTGTGGCGCGATTCAAGCAACAATTGATACGTTGATGAATCCTGATCACCCGCCATCATCTAACTTAATGTCGATTGTGAACCGTGTTCGTCCGTCAGTTGAAATTTTAATGCAGACTGATTTAAAAAATGATTTGAAAAAACTTTCATGTCATGCGGTACGTTCAAACGTTTTTGCTTCGGTAAATCAATTACGTCATGGTTCGGCTGTGTTAGAGAGCCTGATTGCGAAAGGTGAGTTGATTGTTGTGGGTGCAGAATATTCGCTAGAAACTGGTGAAGTAACCTTCTTTGATTTCTGATTATATTAATAATAATGCTTAAAACTAAAAGGTGCCTACAGGGCACCTTTTATATATGGATAAGCTAAATTAAGTAATTTTGACTGTGCTTGAGCATTTGGATGAATCAAGTCATTTTGCATAAGCTGTTTTTGACCTGCAACACCATCTAGAAAAAACGGTAGTAATTTCACCTGATATTTTTGGCTGACAACTTTATAGTTATTTTCAAAAGCTTTGCTATATGCAGCCCCATAATTTGGCGGAATTTTCATACCAAAAAGAATAACTTTGGCTTTTTGTTTTTGGCTTAAATGAATGAGCTGATCCAGATTTTTTTGAATCATTTGAGGTGGTTGACCACGCAAGCCATCATTCCCGCCTAATTCAATCACGACTACATTTGGTTTATACGTCTGCAATAATTTAGGTAATCGGGCTAAAGCGCCGCTGGTTGTTTCTCCACTCACACTTGCATTGACCACTTTGTGTTGTTTGGGATACTGTTGGTCTAAGCGTTTTTGCAGTAATTGTACCCAACCTTGTTTGGGATCAATTCCGTAACCGGCACTAATACTATCTCCTAAAATTAAAATAGTTTTCGCCGATACAAGCATAGGCAGCATACTTAATGAGATGAGCATGATGCTTTTAGAACCAATCAAAAAAGATTTAGACATTTGTACTTCGACCCTGATTCTGAATACATAGGACTTTTCACATCATGCCACAACCCATCATTGCTGCCCATCAAGTTACACAAACTATTCAGATTAAACAAAATCAGTTTACGATTTTAAAAGATATCGATTTAGAGATTTTTGAAGGGGAACAGGTAGCAATTACGGGACGTTCTGGCTCAGGTAAATCAACCTTATTGGGAATTTTGGCGACTTTAGATCAACCGTCTGAAGGGGAAGTCTGGTTATGTGGTCAAGCTGTTCATCAGTTAACAGAGGAACAGCGCGCTCAAATCCGAATGCAGCATATTGGTTTCGTATTTCAGTCTTTTCAACTTTTACCTCAGTTGAGTGCGCTTGAAAATGTGATGTTGCCCTTACGATTACGTAAAGATTTTGATTATAAAACCGCAGAGAAAAAAGCTTTAGATTGGTTGCATCGAGTAGGGCTTAGTCGACAGGTTGAACAAACGCCTAAAGTCTTATCTGGAGGCGAACAGCAACGTGTGGCAATTGCACGAGCTCTTATTGCAGAACCACAAATTATTTTTGCGGATGAACCGACTGGAAACCTAGATGGTCAGACGGCACAAGAAATTGAAAGCTTACTCTTTGATTTAAACCGAGAGTTAGGGACCACTCTAATTTTGGTAACCCATGATCGTAATTTAGCAACCCTTTGTCAGCGTCATGTTGAGTTAGATGACGGCCGATTAAAGACAGTACAGGGTGGTTAAATGATGCGTAATCTTCTCAAACCACTTTTACTACAAAGTTTTCGTACGGGTGGATTATATCTACTCATTATTGCTCTATCGCTGGCGATCAGTGCAACAACTGCCCTGAAGTTTAGTAATGACCAAGTCAAACAGGCAGTAAGTCTGCAAGCTTCACAAATGCTGGGTGCGGATTTGGTTTTGTCGGATAACGAGCTGATCGAACAGCCGTGGAAAAAAAAGGCAGAGCAGCTTGGTTTAAAACAAACCAATGTCACCATATTTAGCTCTATGGCGCATACCCAAGATCAGTTTGTCATGGTCAATGTAAAAGCGATAGAACCTGATTTTCCACTAAGAGGACAGCTTGAAATTGAGCCAAAAACTCAAGAGATTCAGTCTGGTGAAGTTTGGCTAAGTCAAAGAGCAGCAGACTTACTGAAAGTAAAAAGAGGAGATATTGTTTCTATTGCTGACGGTAGCTTCCACTTTAGTGGCGTAATTGTGCGTGATTCAAATCAGGAACTCGGTTTTTCAGGTTTTTCTCCAACGGTTATTATCCATCAAGCTGATATTGCTAAAACGCATGCAATTCAAACAGGCAGTAGAATCGATTATCGACTGTTAATGGCAGGTAGCCCTGAACAGGTTCAGGCATTTTCAAAGCAATTTAAGCAACAACATCAAACAGCTAAAGACGCAGATGAGACGGCTGGCTTGCGTTTACGTGATGCAAGTGAATCGAATAGTAGATTATTACGCCCGCTTGAAAACCTAGATACCTTTTTGCAATTAGCCAATATTTTAACGATTTTGTTGTGTGGGATTGCCATCGCTCTAACGAGTCAACGTTATGTGCAACAAAACCAAGATCATATTGCGCTGATCAGATGTTTAGGAGCCAGTAAGTTCCAAATCTTATGGGCATATATTGGATTACTTAGTGTTGTCAGTGCGATTTCAATTGTGTTGGGCAGTCTATTAGGTTTAATCATGGGTTATGGTCTGCTCCAGCTTATGCTGCAATTAATTCCTCAATTAGAGCTAAGTTTTTCGGTCATACCACTTTTAGTTGGACCTTTACCCATTGCTATTTTTACGAGTGTGATTGTGCTGCTTGGATTTATTTTGCCAAGTATTTGGGAACTTTTAAATACACCTCCAATTCGCGTTATTCGCGAGCAAGCCAAATCTCGAAAATCTTTATTTTTTATGTTTTTTGCTGGCATTAGTAGCCTGATTGTTTTTAGTTTAGTGTTGAGTGAAAACTTAATGCTCAGCATTCTGGTTTTGGCTGCCATTATTGTTCTTTGTATTTTGCTTTATAGCGTTGTTTGGCTATTGCTTCGTAGCTTAAAAAAGCTGAAAAATCGTTTGTCTTTTTATATTCGTTCCCCATCACAGAGTGCCTTACAAATTACCGCATTGGCTTTAGGCTTAAGCCTCATTACAGTCCTCAGTGTATTAAGAACAGATTTATTGGAGCGTTGGCAACAGCAACTTCCAGAAGGAACACCTAATCAATTTGTTTATGGATTGCCTCCATTCGATTTAAAAGCCTTTGAGCAACAGTTAAAGCAACATGGTTGGCAAAGCACCCCGTTATATCCAAATATTCGTGGCCGATTGCTGGCTAAAAATGATGTACCCTTTTCAGAAGAGGCGATAAAGCAAAATAATTCTTTGCGCCGTGAATTAAATTTGACTCAATCAAATCTATTGCCAAATGACAATGCAATTACAAAAGGACAAGCTCAGTTTAATGGCATTGGGCAAGTTTCAGTTGAAAGTAAAACTGCCGAAAGTTTAGGAATCCAAATTGGAGACAAGCTGACCTTTAGCCTGCCTGAAGGTACATTACAAGCCAAAGTTGTGAATTTCCGGAGCGTAGAGTGGGAAAGCTTTAGCCCTAACTTTTTCTTTATTTTTTCACCGAAAACCTTAGATGAAAATGCTGGAAGTTATTTAGGTAGTTTCTATGTACCTAAGCAAGATCAACCTAAAATGATCAATATTATTCAGCAGTTTTCCAATACTGTATTTATTGATGTTGACCGAATTTTAGATGAAGTAAAACGGTTAATGAATGTTTTGGTCAAAATAGTAACTGTACTGGCAGTATTAGTCGGTTTTTCTGGAATATTGGTACTGATTGCATGCTTAAACTTATTAATGGACGAGCGACGCCGTGAGGTTGCTTTACTGCGCTCATTTGGTTTATCTAAAAATAAAATGAAGCAAATGCTCAGTTTTGAGATTGGTTTCTTAGGTCTGTTAGCAGGCATGGTTGCCTGCTGTTTTGCAGAAGTGATTAGTGCGATTGCCAGTTATAAAATGAATATGGCAATACAGTGGCATATTGAAATATGGCTGATTTTACCTCTTGGCATGATGCTGATTTGCGCCCTAATTGGTCGTTATCGACTAGGTTATCTCTGTAATTTACCGCCTTTACAAAGTTTAAGAGAGTTAAATCAATTGTAGGTTAAGGAATAATATCAGGATTCTGGATAATGATTTCATGCCATAGCGGAAGTAAAGGTGTATTGATTTTTACACAGTACATATAGAAACCACCTGTAATAATTACTGCGCCTAATAAGCCTAGAATTTTAAGTATAGTTTTTAGCTTGCTGACATAGCTTAAGTACCACATTAGCGCAAGGAATGCGCCAATAATCATGCCGCCAATATGCGCGGCATTATTAATACCCGTTGCGACAAAACCAAAAATAAGGTTGATGGCCATAATCATTAATAATGCTTTTTTATCGAGTATGTAGGCTTGATGCGGTAGCGGCGGAAATAAGGAAAGGACGGTTAACGCAGCACCTAATCCCATTACGGCGCCTGAAGCACCTGCACTGACATGAGGTAGTAAGCTCTGATCGAAATGTTGCAGTAATTCATGCCCATTTTGAATGGTCATATAACTACTTAAAAGACTACCGAATAAGCCAGCAAGTAAATACATGCCTATAAAATAGAAGCGACCAAATAGTGACTCAGCAACATTACCAAAAATATAGAGAGCCCACATGTTAAGCATGAGATGAACAAGACCAAAATGAAAAAACATGCTGGTAAATAGGCGTTCGGGCTGCCCAGTAAAAGTAAGTGGTGTAAAATCTGCACCCCAATAAATAGCATCTTTCATGGCTGGGTCGCTAATATCGACACCAGTCGCAATTTGCCAGATAAACAAACCTACATTAATCAAGATCAATAAGGCGGTCAGCCACCAAGTTTGTACATTGAGTTTACGATTAATGTGCGGAGGCTGATATTGAGTCATGCTATGCTTTTGTTATATATGAACATGCTTA